>JADMIO011011110.1_pt1 | contig 46963 bp, 36 predicted proteins | sample 8958161 | NCBI WGS metagenome assembly JADMIO01 (sample SAMN16585339, study PRJNA669376) | soil metagenome | isolation source: Crop rotation soil | place: USA: Cullars Rotation, Alabama | collected 2011
CGCGACAACTTGTCCACGTGGAATTCTAAGCTTAGGATCCCAATGTGCTGGAAAGGTTAGTCCAATGCCATAGGCGGCGGCCCAGAAATGGAGCTTGATCAGCGAGGCGTAACGCCATTCGCGCCCGACCAATCGTGGAACAATGTAATACATCGATCCGAAAATGATCATGGTATAAAAGGCGTAGATCCCGAGCTGGGTATAAGCCACGGCCGCTTCGGTGAAGTGGAGATAGCCTGAGATCGAACGCAACGAGAGGATCACGCCGACCGCGCTGAAAACGGTGTAGGACATGGCGCCAAAGACGGTGAAGCGCAGGGTCGGGCTATAGCGCAGCAGCTGAAAATTCCCGCCCATGGTCATGTGATGATTCAACCCGACCGTGGCCACGGGGATGATGGTCAAAATGGTCGCGGCGATGCTCGCGGTGATCATCCAGGCGGGGAAAGGTCCATCGACCAGCCGCTGCATGCCCGTCCAGCTGGAGAACAAGGCGTAGGTCCAGAAACCGATGGTGGCGAGATGATAACTGTAAACCGGCCGGCCGAGCACTTTCGGGATCATGTAATAGGCCGTGCCCAGAGCGATCGCGCCTAACCATAAAAACAGAACATTGTTCGCGTACCACCAGCTGACCGCCGCCTGCATCACTCCCTGCACGGGCACGGCAAAGAGCATCAGGTTGGCCGCGCTGTAGACCCAGGGGAACCAGAGGAACGCGCCGATCAAATACCATTGAGTGATGTAAATCTGTTCGCCGCGGCGGAAGCGGAACATCAAGACGGCCCACGACATGATGAGCGCGTAGGAGACAAATAGAATCAGGGCCGCATAAGGGGGAAACTCCAGCCAGGGATAGCCGGTGCTGTCGCCGGAGAGGATCGCGCCGACACCAACGAGCACACCAAGATTCCAGAACCCAGCGCCGGCAACCAGCATCAAGGGATAACGCAGGACCGTCCGACAGAGACGCGCCATCATCCAGATGGCTGTGCCCATGCCGGCCATCGAAGCCCAGCCGTAAATCATGATGTTCATGTAGGCCGGACGAATCCTTCCCCAGGTCAGGAGGTCGATGTTGCCTAACAAGTCGGGCGAATGCAGCTTGAACGAAACCAGGAGGCCGAGGAGGGTTCCGATCAGAAGCCAGGCGATGCCCGAGGCATAGAACATCAATACCGGCACCCGGGTGGACGCATCGATGAGAGCGCGCTCAACCTGCTCGATGTCGCTCGCGGGAATCTCCGGCGAGATCGACGGCGCTTTCAATGGGATTTCGGCGGCATCCATGTTAGGGCGTCGGGGCTGGGGTTTGACCGGCGACAGGCAACGGCGTGCCGGGCGCTTTTTGGTTAGGGGTACCGCTCGGACTGACCGCCGGTTTGCCGCTAGGCGGCGCGGGCGAAGCCTGCGGAGTTGCATTCGCCCCGGGCTGACTTCGAGCGGGCGCATTCGCCGGATTCGCCGCAGCCGCGGGCTGCGCGGGTGCGGTCGGCGTCGGAGTAGGCTTGGGCGGGGCGGACGCTGCTGCACTCGGAGCCGCTGCCGGCGCGGCTGGAGCGGCTGAAGCCGTCGCAATTGGGTAAGCCGCGGAAGGCTTCTTTTGCGAGAGCTCGGTTACAGTCAGCTGCATGGCGCGTTCAATGGGGATATGCACAGTCCCCTTGGCCTTATCGACCCAGCCGTAGCCCACGAGCGCCTTGGTGTCCGATTCGCGCAAGGTTTTCAAATTTTCCATTCGCTTCTGCGCGCGCGATTCCTCGTAATGATCCTTCCGCGTGCTCGGACCGATGAAAGCCAGGACGAGCGCGCCGAAAATACAAAAGAGCAGAATGGTTCCGAACCAGGCCGAGAACGGCGCGCGCGAATGAGCGATTTGTCGGAGTGATTCTGCGTCAGTCATGACTTAGTTGGTCAGCTTCAAAGATTCGATCAGGCGAGGGTCGCGCACCGGGAAAAGCGACGAACGGGGCACGAGGCGGAGGTAGAGGAAGGCCAGGCTCGCAGCCATGGCGATCAGGCAGACAAAATCCCAGATGCTGACGTGAACGCCGGTGCCGTGGAATGCCGGCAGCACGATCACGTACATATCGACGATCTGCATGAGAATGATCCAGCCGGCCATCCAGCAGAGACGGTTCGGATGTTTCTTGAGCGATTGCAGGAGCAAAAGCGCGAAGGGCCCGAAAAACCGGCCAAAGACCAGAAGCAAACTCAGGAACCACCAGCTCTCCGTATTCCGGGCGAGGAAATACTGCGTTTCCTCCGGAATGTTGGCGTACCAGATGAGCATGTACTGGCTGAAGCCGATGTAGGCCCAGAAAACACTGAAGGCGAGCATCCATTTCCCCATGATGTGGTAATGCTCGATCGTGACCACACCCTTCAAGTAACCGGCGCGCCGCAACCCGGTGATGATGAGCACGAGCAGCGACATTGAACTGCCGGCGGCACCGGCAAAAATGTAAACCGCCCACATGGTCGAGAACCATTTGTAATTCAGGCTCATGAACCAGTCGCACGCGCCAAAAGTCAGGCAAAGGGCGAAGAGCGGCAAACTAACGAATGAGAGCCTGCGGAGATTGATGGTGTATTGCGGGTTGCCGTCCTTGTCCTGGCGAACCGAAAGCCGGCGGAACAAGTACGAGGCGACAATGAAAAACGCGAAGGTGATGATCACGCGCACGAGGAAAAACTCCCAGTTGAGATATCCCCGTTTCGAATCGAGCACCGGATCCTCGCCAACCGGAACACTCATCCAGGCGTAAAGACGATTTCGCAAAAGCAGGACGGGAATAAAAAACACTGCCAGCGGCAACATGAGGGTTGCGACATTCTCCAGTTGTCGCCGGACGACCACGGTCCATTCGGCGTCGGTGGCGTAATGCACCACCGTCCAGAAGAAACAGCCGGCGCAAAGAGTGAAGACGACCGCGAAACCGAACAGCCAGGAAAAGGCAAATTGTTCCGGCTCAATATAAGCGCCGACGACGGACAGAATCAGAGCAACCAGGCCGACCGCGCCGAGGACAACGGAAAGACCGGCAAAACGCCCGCTCTCGAAATATTCTCCTTCAGGCTGAGGCAGGGCTTCGGAACGCTCGCTCATTTGGCCTCCAAGAGATTGTGCTGATCCGGCGGAACATCAGCGACGGTTGCGTTTTGACTGCGTTGCAGCGCGCGCAGGTAAGCAATAATGGCCCAGCGATCGCGCACGGTGAGATTCGGTCCGTAGGCCATCATGGTGTTTTTACCATTGGTGATGGTGTTGAAAATTTCGCCGTCAGCCATCTTCCGAATCCGGTCGTCCTGCAACGTGACGACGGTCGCGAGACCGTATTGCTTGGTGATCCCATTGCCGGTGGCGGTCGCGCCGTGACACATCGCGCAAGTGATGTTGAAACGCTGCTGCCCGCGCTCCATTAAAGCTGCGTCGGCCGTGATCTCAGCGGGCAGACCCGTTCCCCAGCTCGTTCCCATCTTCCCGGAGTTGTAGTAATCACCGCCATCACTGAAGGAGAGCGCACCGCGCGTCGGTGGAACGGCCACGGGCGCAGCCGGGCTGGCGATCGCCTGCGCCTTGGGCATCTCGTAGCCGATCGGGATGGTCCCGTTAATCGGCAGACGCGAGCCGCGGCCATCGGCGAAGAATGTGCTCGGCGCCTGCGCGCGAATTTTCGGTTGCCTGACCATGTCCGGGAAAACTTCCAGCGGACTGCCGGTGCTGTGTTGGCCCCGGAAACCAAAGACAGCAACCAGGGCGACGCCGGCGAGAATAAAAATAAGAAAGAAGCCGCGCAGCATGATCAATCCTCGTGCACGATGGTGATGTTCTGGCCGCCGCTTTTCTCGAGAAGCTCGCGCGCTTCGATTTCAGTGAAACGCGGATCGCGCGCCTCGATGGCAAGAAAGAATCCGTCGTTGCTCGCGCGGGTGAACCGTTCCCAGTTGAACATCGGATGGTTCCACCGCGGGAGTCCGTTCATGATCAGGACGGCGAAGAAAGTGGCGAAGGCGGTAAAGAGAATTGTCAGCTCAAACATGATCGGGAAAAACGCCGGGACGGTGCGCCAGGTGAACGGTTTTCCGTGAACGATCAGCGGATAAATGATCCAGGACGGGCCGAATTCCAAAATCATCGCGGTGAGCAATCCGCTGATGCCGCCGGCTAACGAAACGGCGCTGAGCCATGACTTGCTCATGCCCATGGCCGCGTCCATCCCGTGAATCGGGAAGGGCGAAAACACATCCCAGCGTTTGAAGCCGGCATCGCGCACCTGTTTGGCCGCTTCGTAAAGCGCCGCGGCCGACGCATATTCCGCGGCCATCGCATAGACCTTATGCCCGGAGGGAGTTCTCATGTGCGCGTCGCTCCTCCGGCCTGGACGGGGTGATGCTGGGCTGCCGAAACAAAATGCGGGTCCGCTTCCGGTAGGACGATCTTGACCTCACTCATGGCAATCATGGGCAGATAGCGAATGAAGAGAAGAAAGAGCGAAGTGAAGATGCCGAAAGTGCCGATGAACGTCCAGATGTCGACCCAAGTGGCGTGAAACAGGCCCCATGACGACGGCAGAAAGTCGCGATGCAATCCGCCGACGATGATGATGAAGCGCTCGTACCACATGCCGGCGTTGACGCACATGCAGACGAAGTAGACGACGTAAATATTTCGCCGGCACCACTTGAACCAGAAGAGCTGTGGCGAAAGGAAATTGCAGAAGAGCATGCCGACCCACCAGTACCACCAATACGGACCGAGGACTCGGTTGTAGAAAGCGAAGCGCTCGTACTGGTTGCCGCTGTACCAGGCGATGAAGAACTCCATCGCATAGGCGTAACTGACAAACGATCCGGTCAACAAAATGATCTTGGCCATCTTGTCGATGTGCTGCGGAGTAATGATGTCCTGCAGTTTGAAAATCGCCCGCGCCGGAATCATCAGCGTCAGCACCATGGCGAATCCGCCAAAGATGGCGCCGGCGACGAAGTAGGGCGGGAAGATGGTGGTATGCCAGGTCGGCAGAACCGAGGTGGCGAAGTCAAATGAGACCACGCTATGCACCGACAGCACCAGCGGGGTGGAGATGCCGGCGAGAATCAGGTAAGCCATTTCATAATGGCGCCAGTGCCGGTTGGCCCCGCGCCAGCCGAGAGCGAAGATCCCGTAGAAAAATTTCTTCACTTTCGACGTCGCGCGATCGCGCAGGGTCGCGAGGTCGGGGATCAGGCCGGTGTACCAGAACAAGACCGAAACGGTGAAATAGGTCGAGACCGCGAAGACGTCCCACATGAGCGGGCTGCGAAAATTCGGCCAGATGCCGTAGTTGTTAGGCAAAGGCGCCAGGAACCAGGCCATCCAGACGCGGCCCACGTGGATGCCGGGGAAGATGGCGGCGCACATGACTGCAAAGAGCGTCATGGCTTCGGCCGAACGATTGATCGAAGTGCGCCATTTCTGCCGCAGAAGGTACAAGATCGCGGAAATGAGCGTGCCGGCGTGACCGATACCGATCCAGAAAACGAAATTGGTGATGTCCCAGGCCCAGCCGACCGGGTGATTCAGCCCCCAGGTGCCGACGCCGGTCGAAATCTGGTAGCCGAGACAGAAGAGGCCGAAGGCCGCGATGCTCGCGGTGATGCTGAAAGTGACCCACCACCAGCGGGGCGCGGTGCCTTCTACCGCGCCGGCGATACGCTCGGTGATCCAGCTGAAGTTGCGCTTGTTCAGCACCAAGGGCACGCGCGCCAGCGGCCGCTCGACTGCAGCCGAGGCCTCGCCTCGAATCACGTCTGGAGCTGTGGATCCGGCTTCCATCATTTATGGGCGGGTTCGCCTTCCCCTTTCGGGTTCAGCGTCCCGCGATCGTGCTGTTTCTCGTAATCGTGCCGCACATTTTCGGTGTGCTCTTTTTCACCCGGACTGGCGACGCCGATATTTTGGGCGTCGGGCATCCTCGGGTTCGGGTTGCGAATTCGCGCAAGATAACTGGTGCGCGTATTCACATTCAAATATTGCAACAAACGGTAATTCCGATCCTGAGCCTTCAGTTTCGAGACCCGGCTCTCCTTGTCGGTGATATCGCCGAAGGCAATCGCATCGTTCGGGCAGGCCTGGGCGCAGGCGGAGGTGAATGAATCGCGCGGGATGCGGTTGTCTTTTCCGGTCGCGCCCGCGCGGACGTGTGCGGCAATCTTGGCTTCCTCGATTCGCTGCACGCAATAAGTGCACTTCTCCATCACGCCGCGCATGCGCACGGTCACGTTGGGATTTTTCTGCAGCTTGACGATGTCGGGCGCGCCCTTGCTGGTCAGCGGCCCGAGATACTCATTATAAGTACTGAGCTGGCCGGCGATCTGTTTCTTGCCCACCGCCCGCTGGTTGTAATCGAAGAAATTGAACCGGCGGACCTTGAACGGGCAGTTGTTCGCGCAATACCGCGTGCCGACGCAACGGTTGTAGGCCATGACGTTCAATCCGTCTTCGCTGTGCACGGTCGCGTTTACCGGGCAGACGGTCTCGCAAGGCGCGTTCTCGCAGTGCTGGCACATCATCGGTTGATGCACCATTTCCGGATTCTCCGGCCATTCGCGGCGATCCTGGTCGTAGCCTTTCTCGCTCGCATAGTAACGGTCGATGCGCATCCAGTGCATCGCGCGGCCGTGGCTCACCTGAAGTTTCCCGACGACGGGGATATTATTCTCCGCCTGGCAGGCAATGACGCAGGCGCTGCATCCGGTGCAGACGTTCATGTCCACGGCCATGCCCCATTGCTGTTTTCCGGTCAGCTCCGGATGCTTGTAGAGTGACGGCAGCGTCTCCGGCAGTTCTTCGTCGCCGGCGATCTTCTTCACGAATTCGTTATCGCTCCGATAACGCTCGAGGGTGGCTTCGCGAACAAGGCCGCGGCCTTCGATGCTCCAATGTTCCTGGGTGATTGAGAGCGGATAGGTTCCCGGGGCCTTCTCGACCTTCACGCTTTCGACGTACTTGTCATCGGCGATGATAAAGTGCGGGTTGAAAGCGGTTCGCAGAAAATAGGCGTTAAAGCCGATCTGCTCGGCTCGGCGCGGTTTTTCTTCGATGGCAGCGCCAGCGTAGGGAAGCGCATCGAATCCCGGCATGTTTCGTCCGTAGCCGAGCGGGATCGTGACGGAATTATCGGCGTGCCCCGGAACGATGACTGCGGCAATGACGAGCTGATGAAGCTGTCCCTTTCCACCGGCGGCGGTCGTCTTCACGGAAATGCGAAGCAGGTTACCGGTCTTCACTCCCAGGCTCGAAGCCATCGCGGGACTGATCATGGCGGCATTGTCCCAGGTCAGCTTGGTGATCGGATCCGGCATCTCCTGGAGCCAGCCATTATTAATATAGCGGCCGTCATCGACTGAATAGCTGCGAACGAACACGATTTCGGGCGATTCCGAGGTCGGCGCCGGCGTCTGATTCCAAAGTTTCTGGCCAAGAGATCCGGCGGCGGCGCTGTTCAAGGCGGCTGAGCGGTCGCGAGGCGTGACGTGGGCGGCAAAGCCGTCGTGCAAAAGCTTCTCCCACGCGGCCTGGAAATCTCCCGGAGGCGCGGAGGTGCGGAAGGTTTCCTGGATCAGCTCCGGGCCCTCGACTTTGGCCCCGCCGAGCAGCTCGTTCAAAAGCTCGATCTCGGAAAGACCACCGAAGAGCGGCATGATCATGGGCTGGATGGAAACGTAACTTCCATCGCTCGTTAGGGCATCGCCCCAGCTCTCGAGATAATGCGCCATCGGCGCGTGCCACGTGCTCAGCTGGCTGGTGGCGTCCTCGTGATAACCCAGTCGCACGACCTCGGGCACCTTCTTTTGCAGATCCGTCCAATCGAGGAAATCGCCGGTTGCCGGATCGGCCGCAAGCGCGCGGGGCGCGTTGTAAACCGGGTCGCCGCCAAAGATGAAAAGGTGTTTGACCCGGCCCGCGGCAATATCGGTCGACAGCTGGAGCAAGCTCAGGGTGCGCGGATTGCGCATAAAATCCCGCACCAAAACGGTGGTCCCGATGTTTTTCAGAGCGGAATTGATTGCGTAAACCAGAAGCTGAACCACCACCGGCTGGTTTGGGCCCGCGATCACCAGGCTGGTTCCACTGCGCGCGACCAAATCGCGCGCCGCTTCCGTGATCCATTGATCGTTGAAAGTGGCGTTGCCAGTGGTCGACGAAAGAGTCGTTAGGATGGCCGAGAGACCGGCATCCGTCGTCGCCTCGGCGATTTTTCGGGCCAAAGCCATGGTGAACGCCGGAATCTGGCTGGCGGGACAGCGCAGGCGATGATCGGCCATGGATCCGGTTAACGAAAACCGGTTCTCCACCACGTAGAGCCGGTTCATCGAATCCTTCGCAGTATTCACGCGGCGGCGGGAAGTAAACGCGCGCACCCCGGCGACATCGCCATCGCCGCAATCGATAAAGTCGCTGTCGAGCGCGAGCACGACGTCGGCGCGATCGAAGCGCGGTGTCAGGCGGGTATTGGCTCCAAACGCGGTTTGGGTCGCGGCAAACTGGGCATCCGAACCCGCCGCGTCATACACACACCAGCGCATCTTCGGGTACATGCGCTCGAGCTGAACCCGCAGGCGCTCACGCGTGGGGGAATGAACTTCCTCAACTAAAAACGCCAGTCCCTCGCCTCCTTCCGCGCCCCACTGGCCGCGCAACTCATTCAGGTGAGAATCAAAGGCCGCGCGATCGACCGGCTTTCCCTTGTTCAAAAAGGTGCGGGAGCGTGTGGGATCGTAAAGATCGAGAATCGACGCCTGCGCGAAAGCATCGGTGGCGCCGCCGCTCGCCGGATGCAGCGGATTGCCTTCCAGTTTGATTGGGCGGCCATCGACCGTCGTGGCGATCAGCGGCAGGGCGCCGTTTCGGCGTGGCATCGCCGTCGCGTAGTAGAGCGCCTTGCCCGGAATGGTCCATTCCGCGCTCTTAGTGAAAGGAACCAAATGCGCTTCCGGCCGTCGGCAGCTGCTCAAACCGAAACCGGCCAGCGCCATCGACGCGCCCATCAATTTCAGAAATCCGCGACGCGACCAGTCGTTATCGTTTAATTCCGCCGCGCCCTCGGGGAATTCGCGCTCGAGCCACTGGTGAAACTCCGGCGTATCGCTCAACTCATCGATGCTGCGCCAGTAGCGCTTCTCTTCAGTCGATTCCGGCGGGTGTTGATAAATGCGCTTCATCGATGACACCCCTGGCAATTCGTTGGCGGCTGAACATTCCAGCGTTCCTTGAGCGTTTGTCCAATCTGCTGCTGGGTCAGGTGATCTTTCGCCCCCCAGTCGTCGGTCACGCCTTCAGGCTTGCCATATTTGGCGACAAACTCCGACGGCTTCACGTCCTCCGGTTTCCAATCGAGATTGTAAACCTGCTCTTCCGGACGCAGGAAATTTTCCGGATGCCGATGGCATTCCAAACACCAGGCCATGCTGTGCGGCTTGGCGTGATAAACCACCGGCATGTGGTTGATCTCGCCGTGGCAGCTGGCGCAGCTGATTCCGCGATTCACATGCGCCGCGTGATTGTAGAAAACGTAATCCGGCGTGCGGTGCAGCTGCACCCACTCGATGGGTTTGCCGGTCTTCCAGCTGGCCCGGACCGGTTCGAGCTTCGGATTATCCTTCTGCACCTGGGTGTGACAATTCATGCAGGTTTGCGTGGTCGGCAGATTCGAATGCGCGGCCACATCGACGAAACTGTGGCAATAGCGGCAATCCATCCCGAGCTGTGAAACGTGGATGTCGTGCGGGAATGGGACCGGCTGAATCGGCTGATAACCGACCCGGGTATATTTCGGAGTCACGTAGTACCAGGTGGCGGCGGTTAGTCCGCAAACGATGAGGGTGCCGCAGATGCTGATCTTCAGCGGCAGCCAGTTGGTCCAGCGTGGAAAAAAGTTCGCCATACGTTAGCGGACGCCATCGCTGCCCAACCGCAGCCGCCAACTTAGAAACGAAACCGGGCTGGGTTTAGGATGTGCTGGGTTCAGGGGCCGAAGATTTGAAATTGCGGGGTGTGGCTTGAGTCTATGAACCAGAATTGGATCGGCAAAAAGAAAATTGTCGTTCATGAGCTTCTCGATCCAAGGGCCAACGCGAACAGCTATCCGATACGGAAAACTGAGCAATTAGCAAAATCGATAACGTCAAAAGTTTCTTGGGGCGTCAAGCCTGTCTAAAAGGGTTCGAATTCCGCTGACAAAAACCCGTCCTTATCTTAAATAAGGGGTTGGATATGACTAAGAACCGTGAACTCCTGGCAACCATAGGGCTGATTGTCGTCGCTCTCCTTGTTGGGGCCGGCATTGGCCATTCCTTTACCAAAACGCCCGCGAGCGCGCCCAAGGCGGTGGTCGCAGCCACGCCAATCCCCGCAGCAAAGCCGCGAGCCGCGGAAAAAGCCGACGCGTCCGCTCAAACCAAGGCCGACGACGCGGCAAAATCTGTCGCGTTAAACAAGACGCTGGCCGAGATCCTGAAGAATCCCAACGCGGCTCAGCGAACGAAGGAGCTCGAAGAATTTATCCGCCGGATGGCCCCGTCGGACATCGGCGAGGCTTTGAAACAGCTGCGAAAATTGCCTGAAGGCTCATCGCGCTCGCTCGCTTCCGGACTGCTGGTCGCTCATTGGATCGAAACCGATCCTGAAGGCGCCTTGAGGTTCGCGGCCCAGAATCACGAATTCGATTACATCACCAGCGACGTCTTTCAACAGTTCGCCGCCGGAGATTTGCAAGCCGCTCTCCAGCGCGCGCAGGGGATTACCGACCCAAACGCTCGTTACCAGGCGCTCCGCGGCGTCCTGAGTTATATGGCCGACTCCGATCCGTTAGGCGCGTTGCAACTTGCCAACACCCTCGGGACGTTCGCGAACAACGAGCCGCTCAGCCAGATGATTTATCGGCAGTGGGCTTCGGTCGATCCGCAGGCGGCGGCGGCCGCGGCCGCGCAGGCTTCGACTGATGGCGGATGGCGTTCGCCGGTTAACCAAGTGCTGCGCAACTGGGCCAGCCAGGATCCGCTGGCGGCCATCGCCTGGATCAATTCCCAGGTCGATCCTTCGATGCAGGCGCGCGACATTAGCCAGATCATTCGCCAATGGAGCCATGACGACCAATCGGCCGCGGTGAACTGGGTAAACAATCTTGCCCCCGGCGCCATGCGGGACGCGGCGGCGGCTTCACTTGCCTTTTCGTTAGGCGGAAGCGATCCTTCCGCGGCCATCAGCTGGGCGCAGAGCATCTCCGACGCCGGCCAGCGCGACGCGACCATTCAACGCATTTCCCGCGAGATCATGGCGATGAACCCTTCGAATGGCGCGGCCATCCTCGCTGCCGCAGGCATTCCGCAAAACATGATCCCCCAGCCCGGCACTTACGGTGGCGGACGCGGTCGCCGCGGACGGTAATTCCTCACGGCCCTTTTGAGCGCCTTTACGGTTTCGGTTGCTCGGGTCGAGCGAACGCCTAACAACCTTTGCGAAGACCGGCTCGAGAAGATTTTTCACGCAGCTTTCTGCTTGGCTCAGCGTGACCGGCCCGGCTCAATTGCGCGCTCGGCGAATCAGGCTTGCGGTGGACCCGCAACTTCGAAAAACCGCTTCTAAGAGTAAAGATACTCGTCGTGGTATTCGCGCTGGGGCGCGAACTGGACCGACTTGTCGGCTTCGGTTTCGGGGTACTCGAAGATTTTGCCTTCGTAATTCCGGATCACGATTTTCTCGTGGTCGTGATAGAGCACGTAACCGGGATTGATTGGGACCTTGCCGCCACCGCCGGGGGCGTCGATGACGAACTGCGGAACGGCGTAACCTGAGGTGTGCCCGCGCAAGCCCTCCATAATCTCGATGCCTTTGGCCACAGAGGTGCGGAGGTGCGATGAGCCGTTAATGAGATCGCATTGATACAAATAATACGGCCGCACCCGGCACATGAGGAGTTTCTGCACGAGCAGTTTCATCGTCGGCAGATCGTCGTTCACCCCGCGCAAGAGCACGCTCTGGTTTCCCAGCGGAATGCCGGCATTCGCCAGGCGCTCGAGCGCCTCTTTCACTTCGATGGTCAGCTCACGCGGGTGATTTACGTGGATGCTGATGAAAAGCGGATGATACTTCTGCAACATCGCGCACAGCGCCGGCGTGATTCGTTGCGGCAAAAAAATCGGAATGCGCGTGCCGATTCGAAGAAACTCAATGTGCGGAATACTTCGCAGCCGGCTGAGGATTTTCTCTAGTTTGTCGTCGGTGAAGAGAAGAGCATCGCCACCACTCAGGAGGACGTCACGAATTTCCGTGTGCGCTTCCAAATAACGAAAGGCTTCCTCGAAATCGGTGTGCAATTCCTGTTCGCCCGCACCGCTGACCACGCGCGCGCGTGTGCAGTAACGACAGTAACTCGCGCAGCGGTCGGTCACCAAAAACAGGACGCGATCCGGATAGCGATGCACCAGGCCGGGCACCGGCATGTGCGAATCCTCGCCACACGGGTCAATCATGTCGTAAGGCGAACTCCAGGTTTCCTCGATGCGGGGAATGACCTGCCGGCGGATCGGATCGTCCGAATTATCAGCCGGGAGTAAATTGAAAAAATGCGGGGTCACCGCGAGCGCGAGCTTATCGCCTGAGAGCAGCACGCCGCTGCGCTCTTCCTGATTGAGCACCAGGCGGTTTTCCAGATGCGCCAGGGAGGTAACCCGGTTCTTCAGCTGCCATTTCCAATCGTTCCAAAGTTCCGGAGCGACCCCGCCCCAGTATCCGGGGGCGAATGTAACAAACGCTTTCCCATCTTCCTTCCCCGCGACACTCGTAAGCATTTTGACCTGTGGAAAAACGTTAAGGGTCTTAATTATCGTGTCAACGCAGGCACCTAAAAGTGCCTATCACACTCCGGAAGACGGGCTCGTTCATGATCCCAATCGTGCGCATGATCGTGATCTGTTTTGACTGCCGACCAGGAAGGCAATCCCGATCATGAGCATGATCATGAGCAAGAGACTTCCGTCCCTACTTCACCGTGACCAGCGTGCCGACAGGAAGATCGGCGTAAAGCTTGCGCGCGACATCGCCGGGCAGACGGATGCAGCCGTGCGATGCCGGGTAATTCGGGACCACGCCTTCGTGCATTCCGAAATCGAGGCAGCTCAGCCGCATGAAGTAAGGCATCTCAACTTTGTAAATCGTTGAGCGATGGCTCCGCTCCTTGTCGGTGATGACGTAATCGCCCGGACGCGTCGGATAACCCTGCCGGCCGGTCGAACAATGAGCCGAGAGAATCGAAACGCCATCTTTCCAGACTTCGGCTTTCTGCTGCGAAAGCGAAATCTCCACGCGCAATTGTTCCGGTGAGGGTCCTCCGCCTAACAACACCTGCGTCGCCTGCCAGTTTCCCTGCTCGGCTGCCAGATAAAGCGCCATCATGCGATAACGGCTCGTCGATCGGTTCCGATCCGCCCCCGCGGCTAACAAAGCGCGCACATTTTCAACCTGGCCGAGACCGCCCGCGAGCATGAGCATCGTGATGTTGCGATCATCCTCCAAATAACTGCGCAGCGAACGCGACTTGATCAGGTCGAGAAATTCCTTGTCGCTGTTTGCCGGCAAAACCGTGTTTGGATCGAACCCGGCCGCGAGCATGGTCTTTAACTGCGCGGTGTTATTCGATGCGATAGCGTAGGCAAGCAGCGGGACCGTCTTGCCAACCGGCGTCGGTGCGACCGCGTGTTTGCTCAGCAGCAGCTTTACCTGGTCGACATGATTTTCGGCCAAAGCGGCGTCGAGCGCCTGGCGGGTCTTGGCCGTCCACTGGGGAAATATCGGAAGTCGCTCCAGGATCATCGCGAGTGTCTGCTTGTCCGCCGCTCCCAGGGCAACGCTCAGAATCCCATCGGAATTTGGCCCAAGCTCGCGGGTCAAACGGAGAAGCAATTGCGCAACCTCCGCGTGACCCTGCGTAAGCGCATACTGCAACGCCGACGCTCCTGTCCGGTCGATGGCATTAATATTCGTGACCGCGCCGACCAGATGCCGAACCAAATCCAGGTTGCCTTCACGCGCGGCAACCATCAATGGAGTCAGTCCCGTCTCGTCCGCCAAATCGGCCGACGCCCCGGCGTTGAGTAACCGGGTGACCGTGGTCTCATCCTGTTGCAGGGTCGCAGCGAGCAAGAGTGGCTGGTCATTCTGCACCCGGGCATTGGGATTGAGTCGCTCGCGAAAATAAAATTCGAGGACGGGCGAACGATCGCTCGTCATGGCCTTGACGAACTCCTGCGGACTGATCGGACTGTTCACCAAAGGCTCCGGCCCAAAACCAGTCGTCGCCAGGAGCACCAGGACTGCAAGCGCTTGGCCGAGAAAGGTTTTTAACTGGTTATGGGTCACTGTCACGTCGTAGGCCTTATGATACCTCCTGAGTCAAGCCAGTCTGGGACCACAGGTCTGATACGCCGCTAAATCGCTCATCTTTCAGGCTTTTGCTCCTGCATCGCCGTATGGACAGAAGACCTTGAACAGATGACCGTTCTCCCGAGTCCAACCCGTCCAAAGCATGCTTGTACGCCCTATTCTGACCCTCACCGCCCTCTCAATCGCCCTCGCCCCAGTGCGGGCTGAAAAGGCCCCTGCCCCGTCACCCACACCGACGATCCCGGCCGCGGCCGCTGAAGCCGGGAAGGACGTGGTTCATCAATTGAACAACGCCTTTGCCAAGGTGTTCGAAATCGTCGCGCCGAGCGTCGTCGTGATCACGATCACGAAGAAGAACGAGGCGGGCGAACCGCCGTCTCTCGACGATCTTTTCCAAGGTCCGCCGGATGACCAGAACCCGCGCGGGTCGCCCCAAGGAAATCTTCCGATTCAGAGCGAAGGCTCCGGCTTCATTATTCGCGGCGACGGTTACATCGTCACGAATTTCCACGTGGTTGAAGGCGCCGACAAAATCGATGTGAAACTGCGCGATGGCCGCGCTTTCGAAGCCAAAGTCACGGGAACCGATGAAAAGACGGACATCGCGGTGATCAAGATCGAGGCGACGGATCTTCCGGTGGTGCATTTCGGCGATAGCGATGCTGTGCGCGTCGGTGAATTCGCCTTCGCTCTCGGGGCACCCTTCAAACTCGACTACACCTTCACTTATGGAGTCATCAGCGGGAAAGGCCGAAGCAAACTGTTTCCGACAACCGGCTACGCCATTTCCGACTACATCCAGACGGACGCGTCGATCAATCCCGGGAATAGCGGGGGGCCGCTCTGTGACATCGATGGATCGGTCATTGGGATGAACACTTTAATTAACGGGCTCAACCGCGGCCTTGGTTTCGCTATTCCGATTAACATGATTAAGGAGGTGGGCAACGAGCTCATCGCCGGCCACAAGATTGTTCGTCCGTGGCTTGGCATCCAAATCCAGACGCTCGGCGAGAACGATTCCGTCAAAGATCTCCTCAAGGGCGTCAAACAAGGCGTGCTCGTCGGGACGATCGTGGCCGGCGCCCCGGCGGAAAAAAGCGACCTGCATCCACTCGACGTCATTACGCATGTCGATGGCGCGCCCGTGATGAGTGACGCGCAGCTGCAGCATGAGATCCTGAAGAAAAAGGTCGGCCAGACCGTTCAGCTGACCGTTTGGCGGAAGGGCCAGACGATCAAGGTGCCGGTCAAGACGGGGGAACTGCCTAACGAAGTGGTGCGGGCGTCCAATGAACGGGCGCCGTCCAATCCGGCCAGGCCGCAGGACGCGGGCAAATTCGGTCTGCAGGTGCAGGATCTGACCAAGGAGATGGCCGAGCGCCTCAAGGTCGGAGTCGCGGAAGGCGTCATTGTCACCAGCGTGGATGACAACAGCATCGCGGCCGATCAGGGAATCGAAAGGGGCGATGTCATCACCGAAGTGGACAACAAACCGGTGACGAACGTACAGTCGTTTCGCGAAGCGCTCACCAAGTCGGACCCCACACGTGGCGTCCTTTTGTATCTCGACCGCAAAGGGAACAAGACCTTCGCCGTATTGAAGGTCGACAATCCCTAGGCAGCGGTCGGTGAAGGCTCGATAGAGTCTCGCCCTAGCGCAACGCCTACAGACCCAGCCTACTTCCTCCCGCCGACAACCAGCAGGACGATTCCGCCAACGACGCAGAGTCCCCCGGCGATCGGTGGGAAATTGACCCGGTGCTCTTCGTTATGGCCGATCTCCAGCGGCCCAAGCTTGGCATCCCGCTTGTGCTCGGTCCAGCCGAAGCCGCCATAGGCGAAGATTACCAGACCGACAACGATGAGAATGATCCCGACAATCCCGGCCGGCTTCATCTAAGCTCGCCGCCCCCCGATCAATTGAATGATTAGAACGACCAAGGCGATCACCAACAGGATATGGATGTAAGCCCCAATGGCGTGGAATCCGATGAATCCGAGCAGCCAGAGCACGAGCAGAATAACGAAGATGGTCCAAAGCATAAGGTTCTCCTTTAGGTTGAGTTCAAATGAGCTTCGCATCTGCCTAAGCCCTTGCGCTTATGAGAGCTGTAAATTTTTTCGCGGATAGGAAGTTCCCTCCTCCAACGCCCGAAACGACTATCCCGGACCGGCGCTGTTGTTTTCAATCGCCTGCCGCAGGTTCCACCCGTTTTCCTCAAGGAGCCGGCGCGCCGCGGAATAATCCATTCCCCCCAGTTCGGCCAGCATCCGGGTCGCGCGGTCACGCAGTTTCGCGTTCGATGTATGCAGATCGATCATCAGGTTTCCGCGAACTTTCCCCAGAGCGACCATCGCTCCGGTGCTGATGATGTTCAGCGCAACCTTCGTCGCCGTACCCGCTTTCAAACGGGTCGAGCCGGTGAGAATCTCCGGACCGACGCCGAGCTCAATCGCCAAGTCCGGACTCATGCCGGTTGCGGCTTTCGCATTGCAGTTCAGGAGGATGGTTTTCGCGCCAATCTCCCGGGCGCGGGCCAGGGCCCCGGCGACAAACGGGGTTCGCCCACTCGCACTGATGCCGACGACAATATCGGTCGACTTAACCCCCCGCCCAGTCACGGCGGTGGCGCCCGCGCCGCGTTCGTCTTCCGCTCCTTCAACACTTCGATAGAGTGCGCTCACTCCGCCGGCCACGATCCCTTGGACGAGTTCCGGCGACGCCCCAAACGTCGGGGGGATTTCGCTCGCGTCGAGAACTCCCAGTCGCCCACTACTGCCCGCACCCACGTAAAAGAGGCGACCGCCTTTTTTCAAACGTTCCGCGACCATTTGAATGGCTTTCGCCAGGCCTTCCGAAGCGCCCGACAAGGCTTTTTGCACGCTGGCTTCTTCGTCGACAAAAAGTTTCACCAACTCCGGGACGGAAAGCTTTTCCAGTTCTTCCGAGCGCGGATTGCGCTGTTCAGTCAGGGACGCGGCCAGATCTTCAACTTCCTGCGCCGAGTGATCGACGCGCACCGCCGGCAGGTCGTGCATGCCGGCAGCGAGCCAGGCCGCTCCCACTTCCGGTGCGCGGTCGGCCGTGGCCACGCGGGCATCCGGCAGGTTTTTTTTCAAACGGCGACGAAAAGCGTGCGCGTAAAGCGAATCGCGCTGAAACAAACCTCCAATGAGAACGACTTTCGGCGCGAGCAAATGCAGGCGTGTTGCAACCGCTTCGGTGTAAGCCGAGAGCACACGCGCGCCTTCCTCGATGATTTCGAGGACCCGCTCGTCGCCGGCAGCGGCGGCTTCGAAGACAACCGGCGCGAGAAGCGCAACCTCCATCTTGTCCGCGCCTTGGGCCCAGCGTACCAGCTGATCGAGATCGTTCAACGAAAGCGCCTGCAGAATTCTGGCGGTGAACTGCACCTCGCCGCGATGGAGATCGTATTCGCGCAGGATCAGACGCAGCGCCTGGACCACCAGAAAATAGGCGCCGCCGGCGTCACCAAGAATATGGCCCCAGCCGCCCGCTTTTTCGAGACGGCCGTCGCGTCGTCCGGTCACCGAGGAACCGCTGCCCGCGTTGACCACGATTCCGTCGGCGCCTCCGAGTGCCGCGGCCATGCCTGATTCACGATCGCTCCCGGTGACGATTTTTGCTCCGGGCCAGGTCTCCGCGCACAGCCGCGCGAGCAGCGCCTTGTCGTCATCGGTCACGCAGCCCGCCAGGAAGACGCCGGCGCGATCAACGGAGCGCGGAAATTCCTGGAAGATTTCGCGCAGCCGCTCCGGATTCGTTAGGCGCAGATTCGAAGGCGGCAGCTTGCCCTGTTCGAGGATGTGCAGCTCTTCATCCTTCCGCTGCACCAACGCCCAGGCGGTTTTGGTCCCGCCTCCCTCGACTCCGAGGATTCGCTCTTCGGACTGCACGAGTCGTTAACGTATCGGACTAAAGCGGACGAGACAAGCTCGTCCCTCCAGGCGCATATTCGTGGCCAGTGGCAGCCCGGGAGGGACGAGCTTGTCTCGTCCGCTTCCAGAAATTGCCGCCGATCACTCGATTTGTATGTTGGCCCTCGTGAAAAAGGATGCTGCGAGCGCCGCCAGTCGAATCGGAGAGCTGCGCAAGGAAATCGCCGAGCACAACCGCCGTTATTACGAGGAAGCCGCCCCCACCATCAGCGATCGCGAGTACGACCGTCTTTACCGCGAACTGATCGATCTCGAAACAGCCCACCCCGAGCTGGCTTCGCTCGATTCGCCGACCCAACGCGTTGGCGGCGCACCCTTGAAAGCCTTCGCCCAGGTGCGTCACCGCGTCCCGATGCTCAGCCTCGACAATACCTATTCCGAAGAGGAGGTGGCCGGCTTCTACGCGCGGCTCACCCGCCTTCTGCCGAGCGAAAATATCCCGGTAGTCATCGAGCCCAAGGTGGACGGCGTCGCCGTTGCCCTCATGTACGAGGAAGGCCGCCTCCGTTATGCCGCGACCCGCGGCGACGGCGTGGTCGGCGACGACATCACGCAAAATATCATGACGATCCGGTCGGTCCCGGAGCGATTGCGCGGGAAGGCGCCCAAACTCCTCGAGGTGCGCGGCGAGGTTTACATGGATAAACGCGGTTTCGAAAAGCTGAACCGCCAGCGCGAGTCCGAAGGCCTCCCGCTTTTCATGAATCCGCGAAACGCCGCCGCCGGTTCGCTCAAACAACTCGATCCGAAGATTGTCGCCACTCGCCCGCTCGGCGTCGTCTTTTACGGGACAGGCGCCGTGGAGGGTTTCGATTTGGATTTGCACTCCGAGGTCTTCCCGGCACTGCAAAAGCTTGGCTTACCCGCGACCGAAAAATTTTGGAAAGCCGATTCGGTGGAGAAGGTTTTAAAGGCGATTCGCGAACTCGACCGTGTGCGCGGCGATTTTGCGTATCAAACGGACGGCGCGGTCATCAAAGTCGATTCCTTCGAGCAACGGGAAAAACTTGGATTCACCGCGAAATCGCCGCGTTGGGCCATTGCTTATAAATATGAAGCCGAACGGGTCGAAACCAAACTTGAGGACATCATCGTCCAGGTTGGGCGCACCGGAATCCTGACCCCCGTGGCCGCACTTACCCCGGTGCTCGTCAGTGGCAGCAATGTTTCCCGGGCCACGCTGCACAACGAAGACGAAATCAAACGCAAAGACATTCGCATTGGCGACACCGTCGTCATCGAGAAGGCCGGGGAAGTCATTCCGGCGGTCGTCGAGGTTGTCAAAAGCAAGCGCCCGCGCGGGGCCAAGCCATTCGATTTCTTCGAACACATTGGCGGAAAATGTCCGGCCTGCGGCGGAGAGATTAAACGCGACCCGGAATTTGTCGCCTGGCGCTGCCAGAATCTGCAATGCCCGGCGCAATCGACCCGGCGCCTTGAGTTCATGGCCGCGCGTGGCGCGCTCGACATCGAAGGCCTGGGCGGAATTGTGGCCGATAAACTGGTCGAGCGCGGTTTTGTGCGGGAACCTCTCGATCTGTTCGAAGTCCAATTTCCGGAACTCGCCGCGCTCAATCTCGGCACCGACGAAGCCCCGCGGGTCTACGGGGAGAAAAACGCCAGGAAAGCGGTCGATGCGATTGAACGGGCGAAAACATTTCCGCTTTCACGCTGGCTCTTCGCACTCGCGATTCCGGATGTCGGCAAAACAACCGCAACCCAACTGGCCGCGTTTCACAAAACAATCGAGGACGTGGCCGGCTCGCCGATCCTTCGCGATGTCATCGCCTACCACGAATCGAAGAAGGACAAGCAAACAGCCAAAGAGATCGCTGAACGATTGATTAAAACGGGGTTTGCCGAGCCCTCCAAAAGCAAAGCCGAAAAACAAAGCGGCATCGTGACGGAAGTCGGCCCGGTGGTGGCTGCAAGTGTTTTGCAATACTTCAGCTCGCGTGGCGGTCAGAAAGTCCTGAGACGCATGAAGGATCTCGGCATTAAGCCGACGCCGGAACTCGCTGCGCGCAAAAAAGCAGCCGGAGGCGCCTTCGCCGGAAAGACATTTGTGCTCACTGGCACGCTTCCGGGGATGACGCGAGAAGAAGCCAGCGCAACGATCGAAGCCCTCGGCGGGCATGTCAGCGGAAGCGTGAGCAAGAAGACCGATTACGTTCTCGCCGGGGAAAGCGCCGGAAGCAAACTGGACAAGGCGACGGCGCTGGGCGTGAAGATCATAGACGAGGCCGCCTTTAGAAAGATGTCGAGAAATTGAGCGCCGAGGAAAGCGACACTCGGCCGATGCCGGTCGCGCTCGCTCCTCGACCGGTCTCCCGTTGGCGCTGGTGGGTCCATTTCCTCCTGATCGTGGGCTACTTTATTCCCGCAATCTTCCTGCATCAGGCGCAGAGACGGCCGGCGCTGACAAACACCGCCTATGGCCTGGTCATTGTCTCGTGCGTCGATTTTCTTTTGTTCGTCGCCATCTTTTTTGTCGCGATCTCATTTTCGCGCGCGAACGCTGACGATTTGTATCTTCGGTGGCGTCCCGGCTGGTGGGTTGTTCCGCTTGGCATCGCTTACTCCATCGCCATGCGTATCGCAGCCGCGATCGTGATGATCCCGGTTGTCATTCTCATCATGGTGATTGTTGCCCTAACGAGCGGCGATCCGCGCCAGTTCATGGCGGCGCATCAGCCAAACTTTGGACACATCCTCAATCCGACCGTGTTAAGCTCGAATTCGGCTTATTACTGGTTGACCCTCACCCTGATTAGTTTCGTTAGCGCCGGTGTCCGCGAAGAGCTCTGGCGCGTGGGAAGTTTGGCCGGACTGCGCGCGCTTTTTCCAGCGGCCTTCGCCTCGGTCAAAGGGCAAATCGCGGCAATCGCCCTGCTCGCGGTTTTGTTTGGCGCCGGTCACTTCGGCCTCGGCTTTATGAGCGCGATCGGCGCCGGAATCCTCGGCTTCTTTCTTGGCGTGATCATCGTCAGCCATCGTTCCGTTTGGCCGGCGGTCTTTGCGCACGGCTTCCTCGATGCCGCCACCTTCGCGGCGCTGCCTTTTCTATTGAAGCATCTCCCTCACACTTGAGAGAGACATCGCACCTACTGCGGTACCGATTGCGGCTGCAGGCTGAGCGGGATGCCCCGATTCAGGGTCGATGAGGGCAACGCCGAAAAGATCATCCCGCTGCGCTGGCTCATCGGATGGAACTCGGCGTCAATATTCAAAGTGATCTTCTTTCCATCACGCACCACCGTGATCGGAACGGTGTCGCCGGCGGTGATGAAGAATGACGCATCAATCACATCTTCCGGTTCGTGCACGTCGACTTTCCCCACGCGTAAAAGCACATCGCCGACACGCATCCCGCCGTCCGAAGCCGTCACCGGCCCGAGAATGTCGGTCACGACGGTGCGTGAACCTTCGAGTGCTTCCTTGGCCTGGCCGACTTCCGCGCCGATCCATCCGTGCCGCACTTCACCAAAACGAGCGACATCGCTTCGAATTTTTTCGGCCGCTTCGATCGGCAGGGCGTAGCAGGCGGAATTGTTTTCCAGGCTGCTCACGAGCACCCCGACGACTTCGCCCTTCAAATTTAACAGGGGCGCGCCCGCTTCCCCTCTTTGCGTCGGCAGATTCACCCGCAAATGCCGGGTCGAAAGGTATCGGCCCATATATTTATGATCGAAGCCGGCAATCATGCCGAATCCCGGCGTCTCCGGCAGATCGAGCGGATAACCGATCGTCACCACCGGGGTCGCCACTTCCAGCTCCTCGGTCTTGCCGATAGGCAGCGCCGGACTAACGACATCGACCTTGAGCAGCGCGATCCCGCTGCGGGCATCGGTCACGATGAGACGCGCCGGGTAGGTCTTGCCTTTATATTCGACACTAAAATTGCCCGCATCGCCGACAACGCTGTTCGAGGTGTAAAGCGTCCCGGTCGGATCGATGAAAAAGCCGGTGCCATAAATGTCACTGTGCTCATCCTGCGCGTGCACTTTGACGACGGCGCGCCGGTTACGGTCGAAGATATCCTTCACTTCCTGGCTGACCGAAAGGCTTTGCGGCGGCTGACTCTGCGCCGTGGAAGCCGGCGGCACCGGACTGGCCGACGGGGCGGCGGCTGGTGGACGCGCCTTTGCGAAAAGCGGCGCAGCCATGAATCCGAACAGCGCCGTGATTAGCGCTCTGTGCACGAGTGCTTTCAACCGAATGTCGAAACCGGATCGGCGAAGCCGACTAGAACCGGAAAGTTGAATCATAACTCACGGGCACGCTATCGAGCACGTAGCGCGGCTGCGTAGCCCGGTGAGTGGGGAGCATAGAATTGCTGCGGAGCGGCCTGGTGCTCAAAACCCGCGTCGTCGAAACCGGCGAGGCGAGTGTCCAATCGTTGTCTGTCTGGACTTGGGGGAAAACATTATGGCTGGCGAGATTGGTTTGTTTCTCCGGCGTCTGGTAAACCTTGAGCGAGATCACGGCCGCAAAAATGAGCAGAGCAGTGGCCGCGGCCGGATAGGAGGTTAACGACGGCACATTCAGCTTGAACATGAAGTCGTGCGCCCGCTCCAGGCAGATGCGCCAGAGCGGTTGACGCAGAAGCGCGTCACGCTGACGGCGATGAAACTCGTGCAAAAAGTCGTCGAAGTATCCAGGGGGCGGCTGCTCGAATTTCTTCAAGCGGAGCAGCGTGGCGATATCGCGGTCGTCGGAGTCGTGCATGGGGATGCGGGGCGTTTAGGAAACAGGATTCTTACGGAACTCGTCCAGATAATTCTGGAGCTGCCGGTTGGCGTAAAAGAGCCGGGAACGGACGGTGCCTTCGGAGACCTTCAGGATCTTGCTGATTTCGGCGTGGGGCATCCCCTGGATGTGAAACATGGTAACCACAGCTCTGTGTTCATCAGACAATTTCATCATGGCCTCGTTCAATCTTCGTTGGAGCTCGGAAAGGTCGGCCTCCCGGACCGGGCTGCTCGTGGCCGTCAGTTCCAGGAACTCCTTGTCGTTCTGAATGCTGGCATCCACATCATCTAGACTGAGATGATACCGCCGACCCCTCTTCTTGAGGAAGTTAAGGGTCATGTTGACCGAGATGGAATGGATCCAGGTATAAAAGGAGGACTTCCCCCGGAACCCCCGGATGGCCTTGTAAGCCTTGGCAAAAATGTCCTGTAACAGGTCGTTCGTGTCCTCGTGGTTCGAGGTCATGTTGTAGACCAGGCCGTAAATTCGGGGCGAATACTTCACCACCAGCTTGTCAAACGACGCCGGGTCGCCGGCCTGCGTTTGCGCCACCAGTTGTTGATCTTCATCGCGGGCCTGCTCCATCGCCTTGCGCTTAGCCTTATCATTCGCCTCGGGACCCGACGATAACAAATCGGACAGGCGACGAGCGGGGGCGAGACTGACGGAAGCGGCACTCATTTTTTGCAAGGATGAGCCGCTACCGGCGATCGCGTGAGGCGAGGAAGAAATAAAGGAACTGGCCGAGCGCGGCGATGAAAGCCGCGACATAAGTCAGCGCGGCCGCATTCAGGACATGGTTCACCCCGGCCATTTCCTGGCCTCCCTGAACAATCCCCATTTGTTGAAGAATAATCTTCGCGCGGCGCGAGGCATCGAATTCCACCGGCAAAGTGATCAATTGGAAGACGAGCAAAATCGCGAAGCAATAGACCGCCAGGGTGATGAGCCCGCCCAGGTGAAGAAAAAAGCCGGCGATAAAGATGAAGGGCAAAATGCTCGAGGCCGCCTGGGTGATCGGCACCACCGTCATTCGAGCCATCAAAGGCGCGTAGGCCTTCGCATGCTGGATGGCGTGGCCGGTTTCGTGCGCAGCGATGCCCAGCGCGGCCACTGAAGGGGTATTGAACACATTCGACGAAAGGCAGAGCCGTTTGCTCGTCGGATCATAATGATCCCCGAGAAAGTCGTTCGTTTCCACAACCTGAACATCATGGATCTGGGCCGCTTGCAGAATTTCGCGCGCGCATTCGGCGCCGGTGATATTCGAGGTCGCGCGTACCTGGCCCCATTTCTTAAATGCGCCGGTCACCCGGATCTGCGCAAGGATGCCAATGATCATCGGCACACCGATGAGCAGAAGCCAATGATGCCCGAAGCCAAAACCGTAAGGGTAGAACATGTCCGTGGTGAGAGGGTCTCCCAGGGTTAGACCGGCCTGGTCCGGATTTCGTTCATTGCGGCTTTCAGAGAAAAGACCGGCGTCAGCAACCGATCGGCGCTGAATTTCCGCGAGCCTGACTTCAGACTTCGAGCTGTTTTGGAAAGCTCGAGAGCATCTTGTGGCCGGTCTTGGTGACCACAACCACATCTTCGATGCGCACGCCGCCAAGACCGGGGTAATAAAGACCCGGCTCGACCGTGACCACTTCCCGCGCCTTCAAGATGACTTTCTGCAGCCGCGGATACTCATGAATTTCCAATCCGAGGCCATGGCCGGTTCCGTGAAAGAAACCGACGCGACGGCCTTTCTCGATCCCGGTCTTGTAACCGCGTTCGGCGAAGAGATCCTCGATCCCTTTGTGAATCGTTCTCCCATCCACTCCCGCCTTGATGCGCTTGAGCGCGAGCGCCTGGCCATCCCTCACCGTGTTCCAAAGCTTCCGCTGCGCTTCGCTCGCGCGCCCTTTGACGACCGTTCGCGTAAGATCGCCGTAATACCCGCTCTTGGAATCGCGCGGAAAGATATCCATAATAATGAGCGAATTTGCCCGCAACGGTCCCGACCCGCGCTCGTGCGGATCGCAAGCCTGGTCGCCCCCGGCGACGATCGTTCCAGCCGGTGTCCCGCCAGCGCGCAGAACCGCTGAATCGATTTCCGCGCGCAACAACTCCGAAGTCAGAGTTTGCCTGGCCCAACGCAATTTTTTGCCCGGACCGGGACGGGAAGCTTTCAGGACTTCCATCCCGCGGGCCATCCCGGCTTGGGTGATTCGCAGCGCCTGCCGCAGGGAATTCAGTTCCTGATCGGTCTTCGAAGCCCGCGCCGGCCAGAACATCCCCTCAACCGGCTGAACATTGATCCGCGCCTTCTTCAACTCGCGCGCGTAACCGAGCGGAAAATTAGCCGGCACCGTGGCCGATTTTACCCCGCGCTTCTTCAAGAAATGCGCCAGCACTTTCTCGTAGGAAGGCGTCGCCTTGGATCCATTCTGCAATTCGCGCTCGAGCTTGCTGAACTGCACAAACTCATCGGCGGTCGCGACCTTGCGCGCGCGATCGATCTCGAGATCGCTCAGGACGAGGGTGCGCCTGCCGTTTTTCTCCAGGAAAATAAACGGGTCCGGCGCGAAGAACCGGCTGGCATAAAGAATATCGGCGTCGATTTCGCTCGTTGCCACAATCAGACGGGGAGAACCCTTGCTTGATGATTTCATAGTATTGATTCGTTAGGCCAATAGACGCTTCAACGTTCAGCATTTGTCCGAGGGTGGGGAGAGCGACACGGGAGGAGCTTTGGCGCGGGCGGGCGCGTGACGGCGACCGAGCTTCATCAGTTGCGCCGGACCTGCAGCTGCCGGCGGAGAATCCAGTGCAGCACTCCGAGAAGGCCGATCGTCGAAAGGATCAGCACGATGCTGTTGAAGACAAAAACGTCCACCCTCAGGCCGAGATAGTTTTTGTGCGCCCCGAAGAAAACGTTCGGGTGCGTGCCGCGGCGATAATCGGCCTGCTCCATTTCCGCATTCGCGATCAAGTCGGAAACCTTCTGGTTCACATACAACGTTTCCGCGGTCACCTTGCCGGAGGCATTTTTGAAAACCGACCGGTCAAACGGCTGGTTGTCGTTAAGCACGCGATCGACCTGCCGGAGATAACGGTCCAGCTCGCTGGCCGAGGGCGCTTCCAGCCCGGAAAGTACCGCCAGCGCCTCCTTCAAATCCTCGAGCCGCTTCACTTTCACCGGGTCGTTGCTCTTGCTGGCAACAATCGCGTCGATCTGCCGTTGCGCTTCGTCCTGCCGGCGCGTCAGCGGATTGAGTTTCGCCTGCGCCACCACCAGCTCCTCATAGGACCAGCGCATGGCGATGAGCTGGGCGACAAATGGCACCTGGAGTTTGCTCTCCATCTTTTTCCCCTGGTCTTTGGTCGGATGTTCCTTGAACCAGTGCGTCAGCGAATAAACGAAACCGAGGTTGCGATTCATGTCTTCGTACTTGATCAAGGCGCCGCCCATAATGATCTGCGGGATCAGGATCAGCGGGACAATGTTCGCGGCCGTTTTCGGGTCGGCCACGAGCGAGGAAACGACCAGCCCAAGGGCAATGCCGCCGAGCGCAGTCATGAAAACAATCGCGAGATCGATCCAGAACATCCCGCGAATTTGCAGAATATAATTACCGATGATGACGAAGAGAATGCATTGAACGAGCGCGAAAATCCCCAGAGTCAGCGCTTTCGAGACGACGTAGTACGACAGGCGCACGTTCAGGTTTCGTTCCCGTTGCAAAACCGTCCGGTCGCGGATGATGTCGTCAGCGCTGTTCGTTAGGCCGAGAAACATGGCTACGATCAGGCTCAGGAACAGAAACGTCGGAATGTGATAAGCCGAGGCGAAATCGTATTTCCCGCTATCGGAATAGCGCAGGATCGTGGCGATCAAGAGGGCCAGGAACGGCGCGACACAGAGAGTGATGATGACGTTCGCTTTGTTGCGCAGTTTACTCGTGAATGAGCGCAGAAGCAGCGTGCGGAATTGCGTCCACTCGTCGCGCCAGCGGATGGGGCCGCGGCGTTTCTTTTGCGCCGGGACCGCCGGCAACGCGGTCATCGGCTCGCGCCGCAGCGAAACCTGTTTGACGTCCTGGATTAGACGAAAGGCTTCGTATTTGTCCCGCCAGAACTCCGGCGAATAACGCCGGGCCGCCACCAGTTGGCCACGGTTGTTCTCTTCATAAATCACGTCGCCGCTCAGATCGCGCAGCGGCGTTTCCAGCACGTCGAAAATAAATTCGGGCCGGGTGGTGCCGCATGACGGGCATGCGCCGAGCTCGGCGCCGAACTGATGCTGATGTTCCGCTTCCGCGAAATAACGAAGCATGTCCGATGGCGTTCCGAAAAAGACCAGGCGCCCGCTTTTGTCGAGCAGGATGGCCTTGTGAAACATTTGGAACAGCTTCGAGCTCGGCTGATGGATGGTGACGATAATGATCTTGTTGTGCGCCATCCCGCGGATGATTTCGATGACGTGCTCCGAGTCCTTTGAGGAAAGACCCGAGGTCGGCTCGTCGAAAAGATAGACGTCCGACATCCCGATCATATCGAGACCGATATTGAGGCGTTTACGTTCGCCGCCGCTCAAGGTCTTCTTGACCGCGCTGCCGACAACGGCATCGCGACGTTCGCCGAGACCGAGCTCGAGCAATTTGCCCTCGAGACGGCGATTGCGTTCGCGACGTGAAAGGTGCGGCGAGCGAATGGCCGCGGCAAAATTCAGGTTCTCACTAATGGTGAGGTGTTCGTCGAAGGCGTCGTCCTGCGGAATGTAACTGATGTAACGCTTCAGATCGTCGAGATTCTGGTAAAGCGATTGTCCATTGAGCAGGACATGGCCGTTGCTCGGCTGCAACTGCCCCGCAATCACCTTCATCAGCGTGCTCTTGCCCGAACCGCTCGCGCCCATCACGCAGACCAGTTCGCCGCGCGTGATTGTGAACGAAATACCGTCGAGCCCGACATCGCCAGTGCTGAAGCGATGCGTCACATCGCTCATCTCGAGCGTGCGAATGATGTTCCGCTCTTCCTCGATGATGCGTTCGGAAAAGTTGCAGCGCAGGAACTGGCCAATGTCGATGCGGATGGTGTCGCCGTCCTGCAGCGGCGCGGTCGTGCGCACGGGCGCGTCCCCGACCAGGATCGGACGGTCCGCTTCGATCACTTCCAGCTGACCGATGCGTTTGTCGTAATCGCAGAAAATTTTCAGGAGAACGTCGCCGCTGGTTCCGGGTGACAAAAGAATGTCGTCCGCTTCGAGCAAACTCGGATTGTTCGAAACGAGGTATTCAGACTTCGAAGCCTTCAACTGGAACCGGCCGCCGAGGGCGCGGGCTCGCCGCCGCAGATCGCTGAAGTCCAGCTCGGAATCGTTGTGGAAAATAATTCGATCTTCCAGAGCCGCTTCAACCTGTGTGCCGGCCTTGAGCTTGATGCCGTTGAGGACGGCATCGACATCGCGCAACGCTTTCACCCGAACCTTGAGACCAAAAGTGATCTCGAGCGCGCTGTCGCGCGTGCGCGCCCGCTCCAATTCGACTTCATCAACGTCCTTGCGCACGCGCACAAAGATCTGCGGCAAAGAAACGTTCTTCTTCGCGTTGAAATAAGTCGCGAGCTCCTGGTAGGTCAGCACCTGGTCGCCCACGAGAATGCGCTGGCCCGGGTAAATCCGGCAAAAGCCGCCGCGGACTAACGGACGACCCCGAACTGAGACCGACTGGCCGCTGTAGTTCTTGAGCAGGATGAGATCGTGATATCGAAACGCCAGGAGACGATCGTTACCCGTCAGGCTCTTGATGGTGACATCAGCGCGCCCATTTGATCCAAAAGAAATCGATTCGAGCGGGGAAGCGCCGCGCTGGTAAATCGAAGGATCGGAATCTTCCGAAGCGTTCAGTTGATAAACAATGTCGATGGCCTGCGCGGCCATGCCGAGCTGCGACATGAACGAATAAAACGCGACCACCTGTTCCTGCTTCAGACCGGCTTGGGAAATCAGATCGTAGAGCTGCACCCCGAGCATGATCTTGCGATCGGAGCTCAACTGGACGCTGAGTTTTTGCGCCATGGCCGACAGGTCCTGCTGTTCGTAGAGAGCCTGGCGAAAGAGTTGCCGTAGCTCGGAGTAAACCGTTTCGGGATAGTCGTAACGCAGAAAGCCAAGGCTCGAGTCGATCTCTTCCTCGAGCAGAACTCCGTCGGCCTTAGAGAAACTCGCCAGCACCTGGATGAGCAGCGGCAACAGGTTCGGTCCTTCAGAGACACTGCGCGGCTTGCGCAGGGCACGACGCATCCAACGTTTGCCTTTCCGTTGAATTCGGTAGGCAAACGGAGTGACTTTTTGGACCGCGCGATCGATTTTATCGGCGACTGTGCTGACTAACTGCGTCATCTCCTGGCCCAATCATGTTACCGCATTCACGGCGGCAGGCAATTAGCGATGGCGAGCTGAAGACTTCCCTCACCTCAATCCTCTCCTGGAAGGAGAGGAAGTGGAGTGGGAAACGCCGAGCCTCGGCTCCGTGGCGCACGCTGGCTTGGAGGACGTCCAGGCAGACCGTCTGGCAAATCAGACGTCTCCTTCGATCGCAATCGCGCGACGGATCGCCTGCAAGACTCCATCGAGGTTGCTGATCACACTCAAATTTTGAAATCGCAGAACTCGAATGCCTGCTTCGAAAAGTTCGATGTCCCGGTCCAGGTCGCGACCTTGACCCAAGTGAGTGCCGTGGCCCGATCCATCAAGTTCAATCGCGAGTCGAGCTTCTTCACAATAGAAGTCGAGCACTCTTTTTCGGACAACGCATTGTCGCCGAAACTTGAAACCCGCGAGGCGTCGATTACGGAGACACGGCCACAATTTCCTTTCTGCTGGCGTCGGATTTTTTCGCAGATATTGAGCCTGTTTGACTCCCATTCCAGAGTCTTACGTTAGCCTTCTCCTAGACGAGCTAGGAAGGCCGAACTCGTGGAATGATATCGGCGTCCAGCAGCCACGCCTGTCCCCCTCCTCTCCTCTCAGGAGAGGATTGAGGTGAGGGGTCTTTCCGTCCATCCATCACTGACGGGTCATCTCCCCCCGATACGGTTGCCACCAATCCAAGCCACCGGAACGGCTCCTGCTCATTGCATTGACCCGGCTTCATGTTAGCCTGCTTTTACCCTGAAAAAGGGTCATCTCTCCATGCCTCAACCCGATAGAAACTCCCAGCGCGACAACAAGAACCGCGGTGGTGGTGAACCCAGCTTTAACTGGCGCGGCGTCATCCTGATTGCCATCGCCTTTGCCCTCATTGGTTTGGCCGTCGCTTTTCGCAGCAGCCCGTACGGCAGCGTGGAGGACGTGCCGCTTCCAAAATTTTATGATCTGCTCGACGCCAAGCAGATCGACAAGGGCTCCCTCACCCTGGTCGTGCCCGAAGCGCAACAGACGCAGAGCCTGGTTGGGATTTATTACAAACAGCCCGGCCAGCCGGTGAAATTCAAAACCACGGTTTACCTCGCGCTGACCAAGAATCTGCAGGACAAACTGGACGCCGCCGGCATCCAGCCCACGATCAAACCGGATTCGAACATCATCGGAACGACTCTCCTGGGATTCCTCCCAATCGCGGTTTTTCTTTTCATTCTTTATCTCCTTTTCCGGCAGCAGATTCGCGTCGCCGGCAAGGGGGCGCTCAACTTCGGCAAATCGAAGGCGCGCATGCTCGCGCGGGATAAAAACAAAATCACCTTCCGCGATGTCGCCGGAGTCGAAGAAGCGAAGGACGAAGTTCAGGAGCTGGTCGAATTTCTGCGCGATCCGAAGAAGTTCCAAAAACTCGGCGGCCGCATTCCGAAGGGTGTCCTCCTCGTCGGGCCTCCGGGCACCGGTAAGACCCTGCTCGCGCGCGCCATCGCCGGCGAAGCCGACGTGCCTTTCTTCTCCATTAGCGGCTCGGATTTCGTGGAAATGTTCGTCGGGGTCGGCGCAAGTCGTGTGCGCGACATGTTTGAGCAGGGAAAAAAATCGGCCCCATGCATTATTTTCATCGATGAAATCGACGCCGTCGGGCGTCATCGCGGCCACGGCGTTGGCGGCGGACACGACGAGCGGGAGCAGACCCTGAACGCGTTGCTCGTCGAGATGGACGGTTTCGATACCCAGGAAGGCGTAATCATCATCGCCGCGACCAACCGGCCGGACGTGCTCGATCCGGCGTTGTTGCGCCCGGGCCGTTTCGATCGTCAGATCACGGTCAATCTTCCGGACGTGAAAGGCCGCGAGGAAATTTTGCGGGTGCACTCGAAGAAAGTGAAACTCGCCGAGGGCGTCGATCTCGCGGTGGTTGCGCGCGGCACTCCGGGATATTCCGGTGCCGAGCTGGCCAACGTGATCAACGAAGCCGCTCTCCTGGCGGCGCGGCGCGGTTTGAAAGGCATCACCCTCTCCGAGCTCGAAGAAGCGCGCGACAAGGTCCGCTGGGGCAAAGAACGCCGGAGCCTCGCCCTGAGCGAAAAGGAAAAACAGAACACCGCTTATCATGAAGCCGGCCACGCGCTGCTGCTCATGCTTTTGCCGCACACGGAGCCGCTGCACAAAGTGACCATCATCCCGCGCGGCCCCTCGTTAGGCTCGACCATGTGGCTGCCGCAGGAGGACAAATACACCAACCGCAAGAACGAGCTTATCGCCGGTCTCTCCGTCGGCATGGGTGGACGCGTGGCCGAGGAAATTGTTTTCGGCGACGTCACCAATGGCGCCCGCGGCGACATCAAGACGGCCACCCACATTGCCCGCAAGATGGTTTGCGAGTGGGGCATGAGCGAAAAAATGGGCATGGTCGAATACGGCGAGCACGAGGACTACGTTTTCCTCGGCCGCGATATTTCCCGGTCACGCGATTACAGCGAAGCGACCGCGGAAGAAATCGATCGCGAAGTTCGCAAGCTGCTTGATGACGCCTATCAAACGGCCAAGGACACCTTGCTGGCGCATCGCAACTCGCTCGATGCCATTGCCAAGGCCTTGCTCGAATACGAAACTTTGGACGGAAAACAGATCCGTGAGCTCATGGATCATGGCCGCCTGCTCAATCCCCCGCCGAGCATTCCGCCGGCGACGCCAAGCCTGCCCCCGGAGAAGCCGCCCAAACAGGTCATCGCACCTGACGTGGGTCCGCCACTTCCCGGCGCTCTCGGCGGCGCGCCGGCCTAACGGATTCTCGTCTCGCGTCTTCCGCCGCGCGCCTCTCTGGGTAGCGCACTCGTCCCGAGTGCTGCTGGCCGCGTCTCGCGGTCGCGAACTTTGCTCAGCTTCCTAATTTCCGTGCGATCGATTCTTGTCTGGAGAGCGCCGGCTGGCAGCCGGCGCTCCCCTAAAACGGAGTACGTGGGACGAACACACGCTCGTTGAGGCTGGACCGCAGCTCGCAGGAAAAGTTCATGATCGCGAGACGCGATCACGGCACTCGACACGAGTTCGCTACCCGGAAGGTTCCGGCCCTACTCCCGCCGCTGCTTCTCGACCAGATGGCGCAGCTGGCGCTCCATCGTCTTGAAGGCGTCATGGATCACCTTGGTCAACGGCTCGTGCGCTCCGTTGTCCTTCTGGCTTTCTTCCGCGACCAGCTCGTGACCGCGCGAAACCGTGACATCGATGCGCACCCGGTAGGGATTTCCCTTCTGGTGCGCGTGGTTAGGCTGCTCGATCGCGACATCGCATCGATTGATGTGGTCGCAGAATTTTTCCAGGCGCGCGGCGTAATCCGCCACCAGGTCGTCAATGCCATCGGCTTTCTCCAAGCCCCGGTAGGTGATGTTAACGGGTTTTTGCATATCGATTACCCTTTAACTCTAAACCCCTCGCAGGCTTGTGCGACGATTTTTTGTCGCCCTCAACAATCGGGGTTTCGCCGCCGTCATCTAGATCGGTTGCAGAGAACGGAAGTGCGACGCCAGTTTTGCCGGTTCGATCTTGACCAGGTCGGCCTTTACAAATTCGACAATCCGATTGCGCGCTGCGGCCGGCAGAAGCTCGACCAGCGTGGTGTGAATGGCCGCAGGAGCGGCAAAGGACCAACCCATGGCGGTGTCGTCGTTCACGATCTTTACAATCTCATCGACCAGCTGCCGGCAAATGCGCCGGTCGGTTTCAGTCTCAATCTGCGTCCTTTCGGCCACGCCGTTCATGTGACGACCGTTGCCGCCGTCGCCAACCGGGAAACCTCCGGCCATATCGCTCACTTTATCGACCAGCCGTCCGTGCGCTTCGGTGATATCAAACGCCTGCACCAGCTGCAGACTCGGACCGCGCGTGGGCGTTTCGTTTACTTTGTAGGCTTTCAGACTGCCGCGATCGGCAACAACGATCAATGAAGTAGGTGTCATAAGAAAAGAACGGAAGGCTTGACCCTGACAGAAGCAGGCGCACGAGACATTCCTATAATCATTCGCACTGCGAGACAAGGGCGGGTGCCCGATCTTTATTTTCGGCGAGTCTCGCCCCCGGTTTTTTTGCGCGCGGCCCGCTCCTCTTCCGCGGTGAAAGCCGAGGGCAAATCGACATGGCGCTTCTTCCAGGATTCCTGGCGTGCCTGCGCTTGTGCGCCGCCGGCCAGCCGAAGCAAACAGGTCGAGCGATCGGCCGCTTCGATATCGTCACCAGACGCGAAGGTCTTCGTTTTCGCGAGAAATCCCGCTTCGTCCGCGGTGTCGACAATCAATTCCCACGCGAGTTTTTCCATGCCCGGCAAAACAAAACTGACCGGCTCGTAATGCGCATTGATGAGCAGGAGAAAAGTTTCGTCGCGCACCGGGTGACCTTCATAGTTCACCACGTCGATGGTGTCGCCGCTCAGGAGGACGCCGAGACAGCGAACGAAGGGTGAATTCCATTCTTCCTCGCTCATTTCGTTTCCGCCCGGGTTAAACCACATCACGTCCTTGATCTCGGAACCGCGGATGCGCCGGCCCTGGAAAAATTTCGGACGCCGAAAAACCGGATGGTCGTTGCGCAGCCGGATTAGCCGGCGGGTGAACTCGAACAATTGCTTTTGTTCGCCGGAACGATCCCAGTCGAACCAGCTGATTTCGTTATCCTGGCAGTAGGCGTTGTTGTTTCCCTTTTGCGTCCGGCCAAACTCATCCCCACCGAGAAGCATTGGAACCCCCTGGGAAAGAAAGAGCGTAGTCAGCATGTTGCGACGCTGCTTGCGCCGCAGGGTATTGATCTCCGGATCGTTCGTTGGGCCTTCCGCGCCGCAGTTCCACGAATGATTATTATTGTCGCCGTCGTTGTTGTTTTCTCCGTTGGCCTCGTTGTGCTTGTCGTTATAGCTTACGAGGTCGTTCAGGGTGTAGCCATCGTGCGAGGTAATGAAGTTCACGCTCGCGTAGGGGCGGCGGCCATCGTGCTGATAAAGATCAGGGCTTCCCGTCAGCCGATAGGCAATTTCGCCGATTCGCCCTTCATCGCCTTTCCAGTAACTGCGCACGGCATCGCGGTACTTGCCGTTCCATTCGGACCATGGAACCGGAAAATTTCCTACCTGGTAGCCGCCATCACCGATGTCCCAGGGCTCCGCGATCAGCTTCACCTGTGAGACAACCGGATCCTGGTGGACCGCCTCAAAAAACGGATGCGTCCGGCTGACTCCGTGAAGGTCGCGCACCAGGGTTGAAGCGAGATCGAAACGAAACCCATCGACGCGCATCTCCGTCACCCAGTAACGCAGGCTGTCCATGACCATCTGCAGCGTCCGCGGATGCAACAGGTCGACCGTGTTTCCCGTGCCGGTGTAGTTCATGTAAAAGCGCGGGGTCTCGCTGACCAAGCGGTAATAGGCGCGGTTATCGAGGCCGCGGAAGCTTAGGGTGGGTCCGAGATGATTTCCCTCGGCCGTATGATTGTAGACCACGTCCAAAATCACCTCGAGGCCGGCCGCGTGCAGATTGCGCACCATGCTCTTGAACTCGGTGACCTGCTCGCCCATGTCGCCGGTGCTGCAGTACTCGGCGTGCGGCGCAAAAAAGCCGATGGTATTGTAGCCCCAGTAATTCGTTAGGCTCTTGTCCACCAGGACCTTGTCGTCGATATGCGCGTGCACTGGCAGAAGCTCTACCGCGGTCACGCCAAGATTCTTCAGGTAATCAATCGCTTCCGGACTGCCCAGCCCGGCATAGGTCCCGCGCAATCGCTCCGGGATTTTGTTGTGCAGCTTGGTGAACCCGCGCACATGCATTTCGTAGATGACCGACTGATCCAGCGGCGTTCCCGGCTTCCGGTCGTCGCCCCAGTCAAACTGATCATCGACCACGACCGACTTTGGCATCCCCCAGGCGTCATCACGAAAATCACGCGCCAGGTCTTCGAGCTCATCGCCGACGACATAGGCAAACATGGAGTCGTCCCAGTTCACCTGGCCGGCGATCGCCCGCGTGTAGGGATCGATCAGCAGTTTGGAGCTGTTGTAACGCAGGCCGCGTTCAGGATCGTACGGACCGAAGACGCGATACCCGTAGAGCTGCCCCGGCTTTACATCGGGTAAAAAAACATGCCAGACCTGATCGGTCTGCTCTCGCATCGGGATGCGAATATTTTCCTGACGCGCGTCCGGCTGATCAAACAGACAGAGATCGACCGAGGTCGCGCTATCGGAGAAGAGCGCGAAGTTGACTCCGTTCCCCTTCCAGGTCGCGCCAAGGGGATAGGGGGATCCCATCCATGTTTTAATCGGATACATCGCAATTACTGGAGGGAATCGTTTCTATTCACCAGTCCGTTTGCATTAGCAATTGAGGAAATCGGAATGGAGAGGTTCGCCACTCAAGTGCACAAGCGGCCGACGGCCCTACAAGGAGGGGCGGCTTTCAGCCGCCGAACGTTATAACAGCGCAGCCGCTCAGGAAACGCCAGTCAACGCGGCCTGGGCCCGTTTAACGTCGCTCGGCTTCAAAATCATCAGGCCCTTGTTCGATTTCGGGCTGGTCGCCAGATAAGCGTATTCGATATTCACCGAGGCTTTGGAAAGAGCATCGGCGATTTTCGAGAGTGTCCCCGGCTCATTATCGCTCTCGATCATAAGGACATCGCTTTCCAGGGCGAGCGCGCCCGATTCCCCTAACAACATCAGCGTCTTCATCGGATCGCTCACGACCATGCGAACAACCGAGTGATCGACCGTGTCCGAAATCGCGAGCGCGTGAATATTTATCTCCGCTTCTGCCAGCTCCTGGCATACTCTGGCCAATGCCCCCGGTTTATTATCGAGAAAGATTGCCAGTTGCGTCGCCGGCTCCAAGGAAAGTTTAGGATTCATCGCAACCGGAGAATGACCCTCACTTCACCCTCTGACAAGTTGCGATCGCGTCCGGCGCCAAATTCCTCTCGAAATATTCCCGTAAGATTGCACCTTTGGCTGCGTCCAACCTGAACGTGTCTTCGCCAGCTCGCATCGGCTTCCTCACGAGTTGCGGAATAGTCATTGCCAACATCATCGGCACCGGTGTCTTCACCAGCCTCGGATTCCAGGTTGCTGAAATTCATTCCGGTTTTGTCCTGCTCGCCCTCTGGATCGTGGGGGGAATCGTAGCGCTTTGCGGTGCGCTTTGTTATGGCGAGCTCAGCGCGGCTCTTCCGCGGTCTGGGGGCGAATATCATTTGCTCTCAAAAATTTATCATCCGGCGCTCGGTTTCATGGCCGGATTCGTCTCCGCGACGGTCGGTTTTGCGGCCCCGATTGCCCTCGCCGCGATCGCTTTTGGAAAATATGCCCACGGCGTGCTCGGACAGGGTTCGCCGGTCGCGCTTTCGTTTGCCCTCGTCTGGATCAACGCGCTGGTTCATCTCCGCGGGACCAAAACCGGCAGCCTCTTCCAGGACGCTTTCACCCTTCTGAAAATTATTCTCATCGCCGTGCTCATCGTCGCGGGTTTTCTGGTCACGCCCGGGCAACCGGTTTCCTTCCAGCCGGGCTCTGGCGATCTCGGAACGTTTTTCAGTGCGCCGGTCGCCGTTGCCCTCGTCTTTGTGATGTATGCCTACTCCGGCTGGAACGCGGCCTCCTACATCACCGGGGAAATTGACCGCCCGGAAAGAAATGTCCCGCGTTCGCTCATCTGCGGAACGCTTGTTGTCCTCCTCCTTTATGGCGCGCTCAACGCCGCCTTTTTGATCGCGGCGCCGATGGCAGAGATGAGCGGTCAGGTGGAAGTCGCGCTCATCGCCGGGCGCCACATCTTCGGCGAAAGCGGCGGCAAAATCGTCGGCGCGATTATCTGTCTTGGCCTGATTTCTGCAGTCAGCTCAATGACCTGGATCGGTCCGCGCGTCATGATGTCGATGGGTGAAGATCACAAATTCCTGAGCGCCTTTGGCAAAAAAACCGCGGCGGGCGTGCCCTGGGTCGCGCTGCTTTTTCAGCTCTTCATTGTCAATCTGCTTCTCCTGACCCGCAGCTTCGAACAGGTCGTGATCTACATTCAGTTCAGCCTGCTCCTCTGTTCCCTGCTTACGGTCATCGGGGTCATTGTCCTGCGCGTGAAATCGCCCGCGCTCGCGCGCCCCTATCGGGTCCAGGTTTACCCGCTGCCGCCTTTGCTTTTTGCCGGCGTAACGACCTGGATGATGATCTATCTCTTGCGCTCTCATCCAACTGAATCATTGTTCGGCCTCGGAACCATGATCGCCGGACTGATTCTTTATTTTATTGGACGAACCGCGGCTCGCCAGGCTGTATGAAACTTCGAACTCTTTTCGTTAGTGCGCTGATCGTTTCCACGTTCGCCGGAACGATCGATGCGCGCTCCCATCGCCGCGCAGCTCAACCGGAGGAAGCGGCCGCGCCGGTTCTCGCCGGGCCGCCACCTAACGACACCGCGCGATTCCTCGCGGGCATGCCCGTCCCTCCGAGTTCGCCGCTGGCCGCGCTCACCCGCGATCCGGCCTGGCAGGAACACTCGGGTTATTTTGAGAAAGCTTTTGCCAAGCTCAACGCGCGCCAGTTCGACAAGCTGCACAATTGGCAGAACGCCTACCTCCCGGAAGCGCTCAATCGTTATCCGGTCGCCTACTACATGTTCAGCGGTCCCGACCTGCTTTACCTCGACCAGTTTTTTCCGAATGCCTCGGTCTATATCATGTGCGGCAAGGAGCCGTTGGGCGCGCCGCCCGATCCGCTGAGAATTGCCGATCTCAGTCTAGCCTTCCGCAATCTCGAGAACGCCATGGCTTCGGCCCTGACCACCAGCTACTTCATCACCGAGGACATGAAAGCCGATTTGCAGCAGCAGAATCTCGGCGGCACCGTCCCGATCCTGTATGTTTTCCTGGCGCGCGCCGGCAAATCGATCCAGGAAGTCAGTTATGTTTCGCTGGACAGCGGCGGAGGTGTTCGCATGGCTCGCGGCGGCACGCCCGGAGTGAAAATTGTCTTTCGCGATCGCAAATCCGGCCTCACCCAGACGCTCTATTATTTTACGACCGACATTTCCAATGGCGGAATCAGCTCGAGCCCCGGCTTCATGAACTTCTGCGCGCAACACGGCGTCGGCGCATCTTTTCTTAAGTCGTCATCCTACCTCATGTTTGAAGAAAACTTCTCGCGCGTGCGGAATTTCCTGCTTGGTCATAGCCAGATCATCGTGCAGGACGATTCCGGAATTCCCTTGGCGAATTTCAACCGCTCGACCTGGACCCTTCGGCTTTTCGGAACTTATGTCGGCCCGCTCGACATTTTCCGGCAATACAACCAGCCGCGTTTGCACCAGCTCTTCGCGGAGAACACTCCGCAGCCTTTCCCGATCGGGTTCGGCTACCAGTACAACTTTCACAAGAGCAACCTGATCGTCGCCCAGCGGAATTAGCGCTGAGCGAAACCGCCGCTAGTCGCCGCGCGACTCGAACGCTCCAACGCTCCAACGCTTCAACGCTCCAACGCTCCAACGCTCCAACGCTCCAACGCTTCAACGTTTTAACGTTTTAACGTTTTAACGTTTTAACGCTTCCCGCCGCTTCCTCACTGGAACCGCCGAAACCACGAGTACGGAAACGCGTCCCCGGGACAATCGGTCGCCCAGCGCGGCGGATTCATTTCCCGATGGGGCTTCACCAGCATGTAGCGATTGCCGACCTTCCCGCAACGCTGGCGCAAGTAACGAATCAGCTCCTCGCAGCTTTGTAATTGCGCCGCCGTCGGCTGGCTCCGGTTGAAATCGCCCACCAGACAAATGCCGAGCGCGATGTTGTTCAGGTTATCGCTGTGCACGTGGCCGCCATTGATCTGGCGGCGCCAGCGATCGCCCACTTCGATCTGGCCATTACCGGTCGAGGTCCCATTGCCGATCACGAAATGATAGGCCAGCCCATTTTGCATATGGCGAACGTGGCGATGGTAATAATCAAAGACGCGCGCATTCCCTTGCCGCGTTCCGCTGTTGTGCACCACGATGAATTGCCAGGGGGGATTGCGCCGGTCGGCCGGCGCCCGGTCGATCTCGGCTTTCATCGAGGCGGTCAGGTAGCGGTATCCGCCACTGCGACCGCTGCTTTGGCTCCCGTGAAAAAACCGGTACCAAAACCCGCGCGGCTTTTCGTATCCGCTCTTTTCAATGGTCAACTGGTCCGCCGAGTCGGGTGCCGGGAAATTGTTAGGCGGGATCGACGCCGCTGAAATGGGCGTGGCTGGCGGCGCGTTAGGAATGGCGCGCGGTATTGGCGAGACCACTCTCGGTGCCGGCGTTTCCGGTGGCGAAGAAAAATTCTGCTTCGTTTCGGATGATCGTTTCTCCTTAGGCTCGGCTGACAGATTCCGCTTTGGATGAGGCGAGTGCTTTTCTTCCGGAGAAGGCGTGGCTTTGTGCTTTCCACTGCGCGCCGGCGCTGGACTCTTCGTTCCATGCGCGCTCTTCCTTGCCGGTGACGGAGAAGATTTCTTGCGCGCCTTGGCCCCGGGGGAAGCGGACGCATGCGGCTTCGGCGTCGGGCTTTTTCCGGGCTTGGCTTTGGCTTTCTTCGGTCGCGGTGTCGGAGATTCTTCGGCCGATTCCGAGGATTCCGTGTGCTTCTTCGACTTCAGGAAGGCCGCGCGCTTGCGCGCATCCTCGTCAGTGATCTCCGCCCTAACGAGTGTGGCGAGAAACCCTCCGAGCAGGATTGCGGTCATCCAACGACTCGAGAAGCGCGTCACTGGAAGCGACCGTATCAGAGCCGGCGGCTCGTTCAAGCGAAGGGGCGACGGATCGGCGGACCTTTTTCGCAACGTTCCAGAACTTGTCCCGAGCCGATTGAGTGGCGCGGGAGGGTGCGTGACGGCGCAGAGCTCTAAACGGGCACGGTCGTATCGGTTACGGGGGCGCCTTTTTCCTGCTCTTTCGCGCGTTCGCGTCGAAGGATGCCGTTCAACTTCCCGCCGATCAAAAGCAGCAGGCAGGTCAGGTACATCCAGGTCAGCAGAACAATGATCGAAGCCAGCGCCAGGTAAGTCGGGTTGTAGCGATCGTAACGCGCGACATAAAACTGGAAGAGCTTTGTGAAAACGATCCAGCCGGCGGCAAAAAAAATCGCGCCCGGAAGAGCCTGCCGCGCGGTCAGATAGTTCTCCGGCGTCAACAAATAGAGCGCCAGTGCCAGGATCACCAGAGCGACCGCGGTAAATGGGACATTCAGGGCTGCGACCCATTCCTGCAACGGAATCGCGAGCTGGAAATTGACCTCGGCCATTCCGGCCAGGGCTTCGCCGAAAACCATCACGCTCAAGCACACAAAGAGCGCGATGCCGAACCAGAAGAGCAGGAAAAAGGAAATAATGTATTTCGACCACCAGTTCCGGTCTTCACGAACCCCAAGCGTGTGGCTGAGCGCCCGCGAAATCGTGGCAATGAAAACGGTGCCGAAATAGATCCCCAGAATAATTCCGGCGTTCGCCAGCCACCCGTTCGGACCGGTCACGACAACACTGGCCACGGCAGCATCGAGAAGATCCTGAACCTTCGTGTCCGGCGGCATGAATCCTTTGAGGACGAGAAATATTTTGTGCAGCTTGGCGGGGTCGGTTCCGAAAAGCCCAAGCAGGTGCCACAGAAAAAGCAGACCAGGCGCGAGCGCGACCAGGAGGAGATAAGCCATCTGCGCGGAAAGGCCGGTGGTATTGTCCATCGCCGTCTCGACGACAAGGCGCCGGGTCACTCGCCAGATGAACTTGAGCCATTTCATTGCCGCCAGAAGTTTACTTTACCGAGTTGGAATATCCACGGATTCTCTCCGCTCCAGACTTCGATGAGAATCCTGATTTTGACCGCCGGCTACGGCGAAGGCCACAATAGCGCCGCCCGGGGCATTCAATCAGCCCTGGGGCGCTTCGGTGCCAGCGCGGTCGTCAAATATCACGATCTCTTCGCCGAGACCTATCGCTGGCTGCATCCCTGGGTCCGGAAAAGCTATCTCACCCTGATCAACAACTGGCCGCGCGCCTGGGGCTATGTCTACAACTGGCTCGATCGCAAAAAGGATTTCGACGGCGACTTTCGCAAATTCGCGCGCCTCAAAGCCAACCTGAAGGCCCTCGTGGAAAAGTTTCAACCTGACGCGGTTGTCTCCGTCTTCCCCGCCTATCCGTATCTCCTCAAGACCGTGCTGAAGAACAGCCGGACGCGCAACATCGCGATCGTGACCGACTCAATCACGGTCAACGCCATCTGGTATCGATCCGAAGCCGATTTCTATATTTTGCCTAACGAACAAAGCGCCGACGTTCTGCGCGTTCACGGAACGCCCGAAAGCAAAATCAAGGTACTGGGTTTCCCGGTCGATCCGCGGTTTGCTGATCTCCCGCGTCGGCCCCCGCCCTCGCCGGGACATCCGCCGCGGGTCTTGTATATGATCAACGCCGGCACCGGCCGGGCCCCGGAAATCGCGCAACGCCTGAGTCGACTGAATATTGACCTCACCGTCACCGTTGGGCATGACGAAAGTCTTCGCCGCAAAATCGAGGCCGCAGTTGCGCCGGCGAAAGTAGAGATCATCGGGTGGTGCAAAAATTTACCCGAGCTCCTTTGCCAAAATCATCTCCTGATCGGCAAAGCCGGGGGCGCCACCGTCCAGGAGACCATTGCCGCTGCCTGCCCGATGATTGTGAATCACATCGTTTCCGGTCAGGAGGAAGGGAACGCGCAACTTCTCCTCGAGACCGGTTCCGGCGTGATTGCGCGCGAGCCCGCCGAGATCGCCCGCGTCGTCGAGGAAATGTTTGCCGAGAATTACCGTCTCTGGAGAGAGAAGTCGGAAAACATTGCGCGCATCAGCCGCCCCCGCGCCGCGCTCGATGCCGCCGAGTTTCTCCTCGCCCTCGATTCGCGGTAAAGGTGCGGCGCAAAAAGAGTCCCGGCTGCGCGGAGCGAAAACTATTTTCGATAGGCTTCCCGGCCGGCGACGAATGTTCGCATTACTTCCAGGTCGGTAGAAATCACGACCAAGTCAGCGCGCTTTCCGGTCTCGATCGTACCGCGATCCTCCAGGCCAACCAGGCGCGCGGGATTCGCTGAGGCCATCTTCACCGCTTCCGTCAGTGGCAACCCGATCCGGCGCACCATCAGCTGCACCAGATCGATCATGCGCGCTGCGCTCCCGGCAAGCGCCGATTCGTCGGCCAAAAGACAGACTCCGCCACGCACAACGCACTCGCGGCCGGCCAAAGAAAATCTGGCTCCATCGGGCAGACCGGCTCCGGCGGTCGCGTCGGTCACCAGGCAAATCCCGTCTGCGCCTTTCGCGCGATAGAGCGTGCGGATGAGCGTATCCGAAACGTGATGACCATCGGCGATGAGTTCGCAGACAATCGCCGGTTCGCTCAAGGCGAACTCGAGCAATCCGGCGACTCGTTCGGGCCCGCGATGCCGCGACGAGGACATACAATTAAAAGTGTGGGTCACGCTGCGCATTCCGCATTCGAAAGCGCCGCGGGCCTCTTCGTCCCAGGCGTTGCTGTGCCCGCCGCTCACACTGATACCGGCGGCCGTGAAAACACTGGTGGCGGCAAAGGCGCCGGGCAATTCCGGCGCGAGGGTCACGCGCCTAACGACATTCGAATGTTTCGCCAGCCACTCCACCGCCATCATGTCGGGATCGCAAATGAACTCCTCGCGCTGAGCCCCGGCTTTTTCCTTGGAAATGTAGGGGCCCTCGACATGGACACCCGCAATCGAGTCATGACGGCTCGCGCCGACGGCTTCGATCACCCAGGTAATCTGCTCGATCGGCGCAGTCGCGGTGGTCAGGAGCAATGAGGTCGTCCCGCCGCTCGCATGGTAATCGCAGATAGTGGCAAACGCGCCCGGCGCCGTGTCCATGGTATCGCGCCCGCGCGCCCCGTGAACGTGGATATCAACGAAACCGGGTACAAGAACGCTCCCGGCAAGGTCGACCACCTCTTCTCCGTCGTTAGGCCGCAGGTCGCGACCGATTTCACGAATGCGATCTCCCTCAGTCCGCAGCGCGGTCTCCTGAATTTCGGCGCCGATCAGGCAGCTTCCATTAACGAAAATCATAATTGATGGTGCCGAGGCAACAGGGCGCTCACGCGCGTTCGGGTTTCCTCAGAAAATCCCAAAGCAACCTTGAATTGCCAATCTCGTTCAAGCGCGTTCTCGATTGCCTGAATTCGTCGCAAAGTTTTCCGATCAATCCAGCCCTGCCACCAGAGCCGGTGGCCAAAGACCGGCACCGGAAAATCGCTCCCATGGAGAATTCGTCCCGAGATTTCCGGAGTGAGACAGTCACGCAAATGGCCGCAGCGATTCAACGAAACCATCGCGCTAATATCGCCATAAAGATTCGGGAATTCGGCAAGCATCGAAACCCAGTCGCTAAAATAGTCAGGATCAAATGCGCCACTCTTGGTTGCACAATGCGCCGCGATCACTGTGACACCACATTCCAATGGCAGACGCAATTTCTTCGGATCGGCCAGGGCCGCGTTCACCACCGGGACGGTATGTTCCCCGCCGGTGTGTGCGAGCAACGGCAGTCCGAGCGCGGCCATTCGCTTCCAAAACGGCTGGTAGCGTTTCTCCGAGCAATCGATGTTCTGGCAATTTGGCAGACATTTCATCAGGACCGCTCCCTCGGAGGCGCATCGTTCCAGTTCGTCGATGGCATCAGTCCTCGCCGGATGAATGGAGACGCCGGCCAAAAACTCGGGATGGTCCCGCGCCAGCCGCAGGACAAGATCGTTCGGGACATACATCGAACCAAGTTCTTCACGCACAGTCCCGTCGGGATCGTGGACCCGCTCATGCGCGAGCAATACGACCGACTCGAAGGAAGACGATTGAATCAGTTCCAAGAGTCGCTCGGCGTAAAATCCATCCAAATCGCCTTCCAAGATTTCCGGCTGCAATCCAAGCTGGCGCACCATGAAACCGGCCAAAAGCCGATGCCAACCTTTGAGCCGGATCCAGCCGCCGGTGCCGCTGCTTCCGTTTGCCACCATGTGCACATGCATGTCGATCTTTCGCGCGACGACGTTTTCTTTCGGTGGCATGCCGCTCCGATGTCACCTCAGTTGCGATGAGATTACAAACAACAAAGTTCTTTAATCCGCGGATTTCCTAACGAATCGGCCGCCAACCAGATGGATCACATCACCGAATCCGGCAGATTTGCCGTGCAAAGCATTTTCTGGCGGCGCCGAATTGATTGGGTGGTGCGCTCGCTTCCAGCCTGGCTGCATCCGCCGCTGGTCCTTTTCTCGACCATCGTCTTTTTTTTCGTCGCTGCCTCCGCGCGACGAACCGTTCGGCATCATCTCGATGTCATTTTTCCGAAGTCCTCCGCGTTCGCCAATTGGGCGAAGGCGTTTCGGGTCTTTCATCAATTTGCCTGGAGCCTGACCGATTCGGCGGTTTACCGCCTTCTCAAGAAACCCTTTCGCTACGAGGTCGAGGGCCTTGAGTTTCTCAACCAGATCGAAACGGGCGGGGGCGCGATTGTTCTCACCGCGCACATGGGCAATTACGATCTCGGCTCGGCCGTCTTCGTCGAAAAATTACATCGCGAGATTCGCATGGTTCGCGCTCCCGAGCGTGACTCCGAAGCGGCCGCGCACGTAACGGAGGCGATCACCGAGGCGGCTGCCGGCGGCGTAAAGGTCCAGTACAATCTCGCGGGCAGCGTACTCTCATTCGATCTTCTGAGCGCGCTGCGACGCGGTGAGATCATCTCGATCCAAGGCGACCGACCCATGGGTCATGTCGCGCAGGCCGACGTGGTCATGTTCGACCATTCGGCCTCGCTTCCATCAGGACCGATCGTCCTCGCGCTGACTGCGGACGTTCCGATTTTTCCGATCTTCGTCGTTCGCTGCGGCTACCGCGCCTATCGATTCATCGCGCGTCCACCCATCGTCTGTCGCCGCTCGACACAATCACGCGAAGAGGACGTGGCCGACGGGATGCAGAAATGGGCCGACCTTTTGTCCGAGATGATCCGCGAATACTGGTCGCAGTGGTACGCTTTTACCCCGGTATTCAAAGACGAGAAGGTTCGACGCACGCTTCTTCTGTAGCGGCGGTCGCTGACCATCGCATTTGTTACGCTTCAAAGGATGCGGCGGTCAGAGACCGCCGCTACAGGGCCGGCGTCAGCAGGCGCATATACCAATCGACGAAGGCCTGGCCAAAAAACATCCAGGTTAACGCGCCGAAGGCGAGATAGGGCCCGAACGGGAGCTTGGCCGACCACACCCGTTTTCCAATAATGAGCGTGATCAGCCCGACAATAGATCCAACCACTGAGCCGGCAAAAATGCTGAAGAGAACCGCGCGGCATCCAAGAAACGCTCCGATAGCGGCAAGAAATTTGAGATCGCCCCGGCCCATCGCTTCGCGCGGAATCTGCAGCTCGCGGACGACACCGGAAATCTGATCCAGCGTATCGAGCACAAATTCCTGTTCCCCGACACGGACGCGGTTGTAATAAAATTCGAGGGTGACTTCCCCTAACGACCGATGATCGATGGTGGCCTGGTTGCAAAAAAGAAGAAGCCGATCGGTCTCGCGGGCGAAATATTCGCTCCACAGGTTGTGTTCTTCGCCGACCGCGAAATCAGCGTCGTCTCCTTGGCGTTTCCAAAGAAACGGGGTAGGCGCGTCGAGCTGAATCCGTTTGCGGCCGAAAGCGACTTTGCCCGCTTCGAGGACGATCCAGAGGATGACGTAACCGAGCGCAGCCGCGAGGACTGAACGAACCAGCGCGGCCATTCTCGAATCGACATTCATTAATTCCGGCACGGCGATACTGGCGACGATCCCGGCGACGGTTCCACCGATGGTGATCTCGTCCGGAATAATGAAGTGCTCGAAGTCGATGAAGGTGGCCACGACCACGAGTGCAACGAAGACCCAGTAAGCCACCGCCATAAGAGGCGGAAAGGAGCGCCAGACGGCCAGAAAAAGAAGGGCGGTGAGGAGTTCAACACCGAAATAGCGAAAAGCGATCCTGGCTCCGCAATTGCCGCAGCGACCGCGAAGCATGAGCCAGCTCAGCAGCGGAATATTTTGATGCCAGGGAATGGGCTTCTTGCAGGACGGACAGAAAGAGCGCTTCGGCTGGTTGACCGAAAGATCGAGCGGCAGCCGATAGATGCAGACATTCAGAAAGGAGCCGATCGCGGCCCCGAGCACGAAAGCCATGATGTCGAAAAGAAGAGGCGACGGCTCCACGTTCCAGGATTCGTTAGGCAATCTTCCGGCGGCGCTCCATCATCCAGGCAATCCAGATGCAGCTTTCGTAAAGCAGACTTTCCAGCACAGTGGGATCCGAAGCTTGGAATTCACGTGACTTGAAGTCGCGGC
>JADMIO011124140.1_pt1 | contig 46958 bp, 53 predicted proteins | sample 8958161 | NCBI WGS metagenome assembly JADMIO01 (sample SAMN16585339, study PRJNA669376) | soil metagenome | isolation source: Crop rotation soil | place: USA: Cullars Rotation, Alabama | collected 2011
CGACTTCAAGTCACGTGAATTCCAAGCTTCGGATCCCACTGTGCTGGAAAGACGGAAGTGAAGCGCTTCGCTCGCAACTTAGACAGATAGTCTAGCTGGACGAATCCAAAGGCTCAAGCAACCGGCGTCGATCCTTCGGCAGACGCACGCCGAAGCATGTCTCTCCCCCTTCGGAACGCACCTCGACCTCACCACCATGCGCCCGCGCGATTTCGCGCACGATGAACAGCCCCAGACCGAGGCTGCCGCGGTCATCTCTATCACCTTGAGTTACACCTCGCTTGAGCGGATCGAAAATCTCGCTCAGCCCCGACGCGTCGATGGGCGGCCCGCTGTTCGTGACTTCCAGACGAACGTCCGACTCCTCACCGCGAAGCGCCACGCGGACCGGCATGTCGGGCGCTCCGTATTTGATTGCGTTGGTGATAAGGTTGCGGAGCAGCTGCTGCAACCGAAGCGCGTCCCACTGGCCGCGGCAGTCGCCGGTCACCGTCAGTTCGATTCGTCCGTGCGTATCCCCCGCGCGGAACTGTTCTAGCTCGTCGGCCACTGGCACGGCGAGGTCTATGTGCGATCGCACGACGGTGATGCCCAGGCCCAGTCTCGTCCGGTTGAAGTCCACCAGGTCGTCCAGCAGCGCTTGCATCGACTTGCCGCTGCGGATCAGGCGAGCCGCCGCACCCGACACCTGCTCGCCGGCGTTCAAGGCCACAAGATACGACGACGTCGTCAGGATGGTGCTGAGCGGGTTGCGCATGTCGTGCCCGAGCATCCCGAGTAGCAGGTTGCGCGCTCGCTCCACCTCGGCGTGGAAGTGGCCGACGGATTCTGCGACGGCCTGATCGATCGCCTCGTTGAACCGGATGATGTCCTCGACCCCAATCTGGTCGGGCAGGCTGGCGTCGATCCACAGCCGAAGCACGCTAGCGCGCAGCGCGCGGTACTCGGCGACGAGTTGGTTGATATCGAACCCGCCCCGCGCCCGCAGGACGGCGTGCGTCTGCGCCGCCGTCTCGGTTGCTCCCATGATCTTCGGGGCCCGCCCCTTGGATTTCTCCGACTGCTCCGCCCGTGTCTGAGAAGTGGCAAGGTCGTTTGCCACCGCCGCCAGAATCTGCGGCGCGTGGTCTCGGAGAGCGAGTGATGCCATGCCCGACGCGGCGGGCAGTAGGGTGGCGGCGAACAGCTCCCATTCCTTCAGAATGGCCTCCACGTTATGCCGGATAAACTCTGCCAACCGCATGTCCGCTCCTTCCTCGCAAGGGTGACGATTAGTAAGTTACTGCCTGACAAGAGTGTACCGGACTCGACCGTGTAATAAGCCGAGTCGAGCTCGGCGACGTCGTCGACGACGGGCTCCTGCCCGCCTCGGTCAGTAGCATAATATGCGCGTCTGCGTAGACGCTCGCGCCCTTGATTAAGAGGAAGTCGAATCCTGCCTCCAGCCATGGGCGCGCTTAAGTACAGCCACAATGCTCGGCTATCTGCTTGGTCAATCTAGATACTATTGCGCTGGGCCGTTTAACTGGAGCATCCGTTTCGTCCGTTCCGTCAGGTCAGCCGTGACCGCGCACTAGTCCGTACTCGACTTCCATGTTGATCTGGTCAACGACGTTCTGCTCGGTTTCTCGGCTTCGGTAGTCCGCCAGCTTGTCCACATCGGGCTGCCGAGGTGCTTTCGGCTCATTGCCACGGTCACTTAAGCCTCGGTGCTCGACTCCATGCGGTGTAGAGGCGACGACATGCTTCTCCTGCGTCACCGCGATACTGTGTTCGCTATCGCGTCCTCCACGCAGTACATGCAGGTTCCGGCTCCTCAGCGTCTCGACCTCCTCTGCGGACATCCCATCGCGCTCCATGATTGCTATTTCGAGCTGGCGAATCTGGTAAGCGCGCACCTTGCGGTCGAAGTCCGCGCACCATGGCGCACTATCTACCGGCTCCGTCATAACTCGCTCAAGCTGCACCTCAAGCGGTGCATCGTCTCGCTCGCGAGAAAAATTGCGACACCTGATGATTTCTGCACACCGCGCCGCGCCTTCGATCAAATCTCGAACCAACATATCGTTGCCAGCATTCGCCTGCTCTAACCGCTCAATACGCGGCTCTAGCTGTTTGCTCATCGGATGTTCCTTCTTCCAGCGCGCGCACTCGCTTCTCCAACTCGTCCACCTGCACGATGCGGACTTGCGCTGTGATTGCCTGCATCACGGTTACGGCTTGATCAGGAGAAAGTCTTCCAGCCGCCATTGCCTCCAGCACATTTCTACCCTGCGTTGACAATCCCTCTCCCAGCGGACGCAGCACCACGGGATCATGAGTGGCCTTGATCGGCGCGATAAGGCGGTCGATCACGATGCGAAGTGCAGCGGTGTCGCCCGACTTCGCAAGCTCTACCACCCTATTGACCAGATCTTGTGCGTGCGGCAGGAGCAGCTCGCGCAGCGCAGTCCTACGATCTTTGCTGCCGCGGGGTCTTCCCGCAGGATTGCCGGAGACGCCACATTTGAACTTCATCTCTTAATCCTCTGTAAACATCAGCGACCCACCTTCGCATCCTGTCCTCATTGCCGGCGTGAAGCGTCCTGGCGCGACGCCCGCCAGGCGAATGTCGATGGCCTTACCCTTGCAGGCGAAGGTCGAGTTGCGGGCAACCAACTGCGTGAACAAGGCCCAGCCAGTAATAATGTCTTCCAGTAATGCCGTCACTCAGTACTCCTGCTGTGGATTGCCGCTCATGTTCAAGAATGGCAGCACTGCGATGGATGCCTTCTCTGAGACTGGTGCCGCGCTAATGAGCCGTGGCGACAAGCCGGTTGCCCGATCCCGCCACATGCACCCAAGGGCATTGCAACAGCAGAGCGCCGAGCAGCGCAGCTGCCGCCAACCGCCGATGTCGTCGTGCCAGCTGCCGCCACTCAGCACCATGACCTGAACCCGATGGCCAAAAAACAAGTTCATAGGCCCTGACTCGTTTCGTGATGTTCTTTATCGCGATGTTCTTTATCGCGATGTTCTTTGTCGCGATGTTCTTTATCGCGATGTTCTTTACACGTTGCTCACCGAAGAGCTTGAAGACGAAAGGCAGCTTTCCTTCGACTTAATCGAACACGGGTAGCTGTCGGCCAAGATTTTGGATAATACGGGATGCATTCGTCGGTCGGCTACAAATATTGAATCGGGCCTCATGGCTGCATGAAGTAGTGCACGTCGAATCGAGGCAGAAGTCAGGTCGATGCGCACATCAGACTGATGCACCTGCGCGATTTGAGTGCCTTGATGCGACGACCTCGCTGTTCTTTAGCAGCCGCGACGCTGCCTCGTTGATCGTCTTGTCCTTCATCCCCTCGGCCCTGTAGGATTGCCGGTAGGCCTCCGTGGCCTTACCGTGCTCTACGTAGCTGAGGGGGGACCGCTCTTGCCCTTCTGTTAGTCCCCATAGCATTGCTCCTTTTATGTCCATTCGCGCCCGCTCGCATAAGACGCCGCTGACTCGCCGAAACCTCTTGTCGAAGTGATACTGTATATTAAAACAGCATGCGCGGAAACATCCGGCTGATGCTCATCCACCAGCCCCGAGAATATAGACCCAGATGGATCAACTACAGCTGAGTCATCGACCGATTGAGTCTTGTGGCGGGTTCGCAAGCAGTAAGAATGCGAGCCCGCTTTCATTCATGCACGTCTTTGGTCCGAGGCCTCTATCATGCGCTGCGCGCATCCTATGGTTATCTCGGGGGCAATTCTGGGGGCATCTCGTAAAGACCAGCTCTTCTTTGCTGCAAGTAGTCAATGCGTTAGCAGTTCTTTTCGGTAGTCGCCGCCACCACTACAGCAAACCGCAGCCAACGTTCGCCGTTGGGTCTGCGGTTTTTTTTCGCCCCGCACTGACCATAACGGTCCATTGCGGACTGCAGTTTCGCCCAGCATTCGTCCAAATTTCGCCCAACTTAGTGGCGCGAAAGCGTACCTCCCCACACTCTTCCTAGCTCTCGTCCGCGCTCTAAGTTCATTTGCTTCATCCATTCTGGAAGGGACACGCTTTGGACGAACGCGCGTCTTGGCTATCAGTGGCCTGATCGAGCAAGAGGGAGTAAGCCAGGACCAGGTCGCCGCCTAGCGAGGGAAGACCCTAAGCAAAAGGGTGGGTAAGCGCGGCCCTTCGCATTCTCGAGCTCTCAGACGACGCTAGGGCCACAGTTGGGGTGCACCCAACTTGCTCTTTCGGTAGATGCGCTGACCAGAATTGCGCGCCTCGACGATCACACTCCAATCGGAGCTCGTTGACGGGCTTGCTCGAGGTCGGGATGATCAAGAACAATCCGGAGAAGTTGATCGCTCACGGTACCAACTGGCGGTTCCTCGACGAGCTCAAAAAAGAGTTGAAGGCGTAACAGATCGGTCGGGGACGCCGGCACTATCGCGAGCGGTTGCCTGCAAGTGATTCCGGCGTTGCCCAATACCATCGTCTAATTGCTTTACCTCCCCTCTCAGGAAATCATTTCCACCCATGGTGAGGTTCGTGTTGATCAATCAAGATGAGCTCGTGCGCAGTGCCGTCACTCCCTCGCGGTGGATTCACCGGGTACGTCATTTGAGGAGGATTGATGATGGTCGTGATCTCTACCGACCCTGTACCAGCGGAGTCGGGCACGCCGAACATAGGCGCGATTGCCACCGTGCGGATACGGATAGCGGTGAACGGCGTGCTGCACACCCTCACGCTCGATCCGCGTACATCGTTGCTCGACGTGCTTCGCGAACGGCTCGGGTTGACGGGCGCCAAGAAGGGATGCGACCACGGACAGTGCGGTGCCTGCACGGTACATCTCGATGGTCGGCGCATCGTGTCGTGTCTAACGCCAGCAGTGCACGCGGATGATCGCGAAGTGAGCACCATCGAAGGGCTTTCACCAGCAGACGGCGATCTGCATCCCATGCAGCAGGCCTTCATCGATCACGACGCCCTTCAGTGCGGCTATTGCACGCCGGGCCAGATCATGGCCGCCGTGGCGTGTGTCCACGAGGGACATGCCGCCTCGCCGGAGCAGATCCGCGAGTACATGAGTGGCAACATCTGCCGCTGTGGAGCGTACGTCGGCATCGTCGCCGCTATCCGGGACGCCGCGCCGAAGATGCGAACGGTCTAAAACAATGCATCCTTTCACCTATACAAAGCCTGCCAGCGCCGCAGCAGCGGTTCGGGCGATCGCCGCAGGCGGCCCCGGGACCCGCTTTCTCGCAGGCGGGACGACGCTCTACGATCTGATGAAGTTGAACGTAGAGACACCGTCGAGCATCGTAGACGTCAATTCGTTACCCGAGCTGAGCAGCTTCGACACCTCCGGATCGAGCGAACTGGTGTTCGGTGCGCTGGCCCGAATGAGCGACGTCGCCGCGGACGCGAAGCTCATGCGTGACTATCCGGCGCTCTCGGAGTCTTTGTGGAAGGCGGCTTCGCAGCAACTTCGCAATATGGCAAGCCTGGGCGGCAACCTGCTCCAGCGCACGCGCTGCGCTTATTTTCGTGGCGGTGAGCCGTTCGTCTGCAACAAGCGCAACCACGGCAGCGGCTGCGCCGCGCAAGAGGGCATCAACCGTGGTCATGCTCTGCTCGGCGGCAGCGAGGCTTGCATTGCCGTCTATCCCGGTGACTGGGCGATCGCGTTGGTGGCCTTCGATGCGCAGGTCGATATCCTGGGGCGCAATGGCCAAAGAACGATAGGCGCTCATAGATCTTCATCGCGAACCGGGCAGCACGCCCCACATCGAAACGCAGCTCGAGCCCGATGAGTTGATCGTTCGCATTCGCGTACCGGTGACGCCGCTGGGCCGTGCATCGACGTACCACAAGATTAGGGACCGGGAGTCCTACGCCTTCGCGCTTGCCTCCGCCGCGGTGGCGTTGCACATGGATGGCGACACGGTGCTCGATGCGCGGATCGCCATCGGCGGTGTTGCCACGCGTCCATGGCGCGCTGCTCATGCTGAAAGACTACTGATCGGTCACACGCTGACTCTTCCACTCGCTCGCGCGGTCGGTGAGGCGGCACTGCAAGGCGCCCGGGCCACTGCGGGGAACCGCTTCAGAATCGAACTGGCGGCACGAACCATCGTCGATGGATTGATGATCGCCAGGCAGAGGGCTACACAGCCATGAACGGAATGCCCTTCCCCAACGCGCCGCGCGTTGATGCGCGCGACAAGGTCCGCGGCAAGGCACTGTTCGCGGCCGACGATGCACGGCCGGATCTCGTGCATGCGGCGCTCGCGGTAGCCACCATTGGCCGTGGGCGAGTCATGGCTCTCGACAGGCGTGCCGCGAGTGTGCTGCCCGGGGTTCGACTGATTCTCACCCACGAGGACTTCGGCGGCGTGAAGTCCGCGGGGTTCATCATGGGAGGCGGCTACGGCTTTCAAAGCCTCCAACCCATGCTTTCTTCAGGAATCGCGTATCGTGGCCAGCCAATCGCACTCGTGGCCGCGGACACGCTCGAAGCAGCGATCGAGGGTGCATCGCTGATCCACGCCACGTATGAGACCGAGCCGTTCAGTGTGACGCTCGATGCGCCGGGCACCGAAACCATCAACCAGGCGGACACCCCGCTCAAAAATTTCTTTCACGAGGTCGTGGCGGGTGACGCCGACGCGGCGTATGCGCAAGCGGCGGTTAAAATCGATGCCGCTTTCACGAGCCCCGCGCAGCATCAGAATCCGATCGAGCTCATTGCGACGGTCGCGCAGTGGAGCGATGGCACGCTCACGATTCACGAAGGCACGCAGAATGCGGAAGCGATCCGCCAAGGTCTCGCGGCCGCACTCGCTCTGAGTCCAGAGCGAGTGGAAGTGATCTCGCCTTTCGCCGGCGGTGGCTTCGGCCAGAAAAACTCGCTGCAGATGCAGACTATCTTGGCCGCCGTGGCCGCACAGCGGCTAGGCCGGCCCGTGAAGCTCGTCGTGCCCCGCGCGCAACTCTTCCATGACGCGAGCTTCCGTCCCGTCAGCCGGCATCGCGTGCGCCTCGGCGCCGACCGTGAGGGGCGCATGGTCGCCGCTATTCACGAAGTCGACGCCCAGACATCGCGGCATGACTTGTTCCCCGCGGAGTATGCGGCCGTCTCGTCACGCTTGCATGGGTTCGGCAATTTCCGAGGCCACGAGCGTCTGGTGCGCACTGACGTGCAGACCCCGGGTTACATGCGAGCGCCCTTCGAGCATGCCGCGTGCTTCGCCATGGAATCGTCCGTCGATGAGCTCGCGTACCGCCTCGGCAAAGATCCCGTCGCGCTGCGGCTGGCCAACGACACTGTAGTCGATCCGATTTCGAAGCTGCCGTTCTCCTCGCGCCATCTGGCCGAGTGTCTGCAGCGCGGGGCCGAAGTGTTCGGCTGGAGCAGGCGCACGATGGCACCGCAATCGATGCGCGCGGACGACGGGGCGTTCGTTGGCTTAGGGGTGGCGGCCGGTGCTTATCCCGGCATGATGGTGCCCGCCGTTGCGCGCCTCAGGGTGACCAATGACGGAGGCGTGTTCATCAACATCGGTGCTCACGAGATGGGCCAGGGAGTTCGTACTGCATTGGCCGCGGCCGTGGCGCGCAAGCTCGGCGTTGCGCCGGAGCGCGTCGTCGCGGAGATCGGCCAAACTGGTGTCACGCCTCAGCACCTGACTGCGGGCTCATGGGGAACGGCGTCGGCCATACCAGCCGCGAGCGAGGCCGCCGATGCATTGCTCAGCGCGCTCGCTGAGCTGACCGCGAGTGGATCGCGTGGCCAGACACCCGCGCAAATTCTCAAGGCCGCCGGACGTCATTCCCTGGAGGTCGAGATCCGAAGCAAAGCCCCCGGGCAGCCGGACGCCATCTATGACCGGCTCGCTGCTGGCCTGCCGTCGATCGGTGGTCCCGTGTACCCAGAGTTCACCACGTTTAGCTACATCGCGCATTTTGTGGAAGTGCGGGTCGAGCCGCGCACGCGTCGCGTTCGTGTGCCCCGCGTGGTGAGCGTTGTCGATTGCGGGCGCGTGATGAGCCCGCGAACCGCCGCCAGCCAAGTGAGAGGAGGCGTAGTGTGGGGGATCGGGGCGACGCTGCGTGAGGTGAGCGAAGTGGATCCGCGGTACGGTGGCTTCCTCAATGCTGATCTGGCGGAATATCTTGTTCCAGTCAATGCCGATGTCGATTCCATCGAAGTGGAATTCATCGATAAGCCCGACTTCAAGTTCAACAGTGCTGGAGTCAAAGGCCTTGGGGAAGTTTCCATGGTGGGCGTGGCCGCAGCGATCGCAAATGCGATTTATCACGCTACGGGCCGTCGCCTGCGCGACCTGCCCATCCGGATCGAGCATCTGCTCGACTGACCAAGCGTCGCGAATAGAAGCCTGATCGTGAAACCCGTTGGGCAACGTATCCTCCATCTCGACCGACACGCCCGAATTGAAGACCGCTCGATCACCGGCGAGTGCAACCGTGATAAGTAACACCGTCAGTTACAGCGTCAGGCATGCAAAGCGTCATCAGTGCGCAAGGTTGCCGTGTCCACCATGCTGTCCGGCGGCGAGTTCAGCGCGATCGCCGGCGTCACCGACGAGCCACGGCATCGCGTATGTCCTGGGTGCGGCGTTCGACGTCCCGCACGACACACCTCCTGCATCGTGCTGCCCGCTGTGATGCGCTGGAACAAACCGGTGAACGCCGACCGCCAGGCGCTGATCGTCGAGGCGATGGGTCATCCGGGCGATAATGCGGCAGACGTGCTGGCTACCTTCATTGGCGGTCTCGACATGCCGCGCAGTCTGAGCGCCGTGAACATCGGTCCCGACGACTTTGATCGGATCGCGTAACAGGCGATGACCACTACCTGGGTGCCATTCAATCCAAGGCGTATGGAAAGTCGCGCGCAGGTGCGGGAGATCCTGAGCTGGCGGCGTAAGGGGAGCAGCCGCGACTTGAAGCGGAACGGCGGCGGGTGCGACTGGTCGAATTTTTTTCATCTCCAGTGGAGGTCTCATGTCCAACTATATCGACGCCATCGTCATCCCCGTTCCCCGCGCCAGCCTCGAGACTTACAAGCGCATGTCTGCGGAATGGGGCAATGCCCACCTGCGCCACGGTGCTCTTTATTACTCTGACTCGATCAGCGACGACGCTCAGCCGGGTAAGGTCACGTCGTTTCCCCAAGCCGTGCAGCTCAAAGAGGGCGAGGTGATCGCGTTGGCGTGGGTGGTGTATCGGAACAAAGAGGAACGCGACCGCATCAGCAAGGCGGTCATGGAAGATCCACAGCTCAAGGATGCGATGGACCCATCGAAGATGCCCTTCGACGGCAAGCGCATGTTCTGGGGCGGTTTCCAAACCTTCCTCGGACTTGCGGCTGGGCAATAGTTGCGAATTGCGGGGCCGGCTGGCATCGAGAAGCTGTACGCACATTAGATCAGCAGCGAGCTTGCATCAATCCTAACCGTCCGGTGAAAACCGTATTGGCGGAGTGATATTACGCGGGCAGCGAGCCGTATGGCGTGCTCAACTGCGGCGACGTTCCAAGGCACAACCTGCTGGAAGCGATTGATGTGATGTTCGGCGATGCCGCTAAGAGAAAGCGCGAGTGGCTTGCGGATCCAGTTCAACGTGCTTGGCGCGGGCGATCAAACTCTAGATCACCGCCGCGGGCTCGCCACCGGAGCCGGCTCCGGCTAATAGGAATTCTTGCCACTCAGAGCATCGTGCCCGGCCCCGTTCGGAGGGGTTGTTTTCGATCTCAACGCGCCCGCCGTTGCGGTAGCCTGTGAGCGCGCACCAGCGCGGTCCAGCATGATGGATAGCGCCGGCAAGCTCAGACTTCTCCGACAGTTTGCGGCCGCCTGTTCCGTTACCTCCGGTATAGCTGCGTTCGGGCGACACCAACCGATCCGAATGATGTGGTAGTTGTCCTCTGAGCCATTACGTCAAGGCAATTTGTTCCCATTCGCCTTGAATGCTTCCCCGAACGCCGTGAGTTTGCCGCCGCCCGCTGCATTTTCGTGGCATTGCCCACACGCCTTCCCGGTTTCGGTAGCAAATTGAGGCGTTGCAGCGGCAGGGCGAGAAAGAATCAGAGCGGTCGTGCCGGCGATCAAGATCAAAGCCGCCGTGCCGAACGCAAGAACAAGCGCGTTTCCTCTATTCAGTCTCATCGTTGTCTCCGTGTTGTCGATGGGTCTCGTACCGCCGCCGCAAACCAATCACATGCTCCGTGCGCATTGGCTGCACACAAACGTGCCAACAATGTCGCCGCGCGCTTCTGCCGCTCGCTAATCGAGGCAGGGACCACTGTTGCATGCGGCTGAACGAAACTGCCCGCTCGTTGTCCGCTCCGAAAAGGCTTCGGCTGGTGAGTATTGTGCCTCATGGCTGCAACCATCGGTAGAGGAAAGCCGGCGGAGCTCAACTGCGGAGATCCTGAAGCTCGCAGCCTGAGCGCGTGCCATACCCCAGCACGCTGTACAGAATTGCACGTGCGATTGAAAGCGGTTGCGGTGGACCGAGCGCAGCGTTTGCTATATCTGCGACAGAGTAGCTTTCGGGTCCGAGATGCATGTCGCGGCGAGCGCTTCGCTGCGCATGCAATGGTATGCAACGCAAGACACTGCGCTAAGTGCATCTCTAAGATCAACGAGCGCACTCGGATGCAGTGGCGAGGTGTGGCCGCTGGGGAGCCGAACCCGCGCACAGCGGGTCGACATTCTCGGAAAGCGTTAAGCTGTATATAACTACAGCTTCGTGGTATCCTAGAATTGCGTTTGCCACCATGATTGTCCGTCTTGCGTAGGCAGACGCGTCGCGATCTTGGTTTTCAATGACCTAACGTCGGCCGCTATCCACCGGTCGGCATCGGCCGCACTTGGCTTTCTCCACGATTTGAAGCGGACCTCGCGTTATGACCAGCACAGAAACTTTCCAGGCAGACTTTCTCAAGCACTATCTGGCCTTCGGCATCGGTGCGCTCGGCAAGCGCGATACCGATGCTTTGGTGATGCATCTGCTCGACAAGTACGGTTTGCCGGGCGCAGGACCTTTGCACAAATACTCCAATCAGGATGCGAGCGTGCTGTTGCGGGCTCCAGTGTCTCGCATCAAGCAGCTACGTTACGAGTCAGGCCTCAAATACGGCGAAGGTCGCATCGAAGATCAGGCCTTGGCGCGTCTGCTGGTCGCATTGAACGGGGCTGCTCTGGACATAGACGGGGAAAGGATTCATATCGTGATCGAAGACGCGCTCGCGAAGAATTGGCTGCAGGGACAGTTGAAAACGCACGGCTTGGTGTTCGATCATTCTTTCAACGCAGAGCTGCTGAAAGTCGACGCTGACGGGCTCTTCACGCTGCTCGACCAGTTCTTCGATGCCAAAGCGATCCAGCGCTTCAAAGAAGAATTCGAGAAGGTTCAGAAGGAGCAGCAGAGAGACAAGCGCCGCGAGGGATTCGCAAAGCTCGCGAAAGAGTTCGCTGCCGATGCGGCTAAGCGGGCTGGCATTGCCGTGGCTCGACATTTCGCGATGTACCTGCCGGGCATCGGCTGAGGCGGTCGCGCAGAGATCTGCTTGGACGCGCGCGTCGCCGAATCATCTAGCCCCACGCAAAACAATCACGCCGAACGCCAGGCCGCTGAACGCCGCACCCGCAATGAACGTATGCGCTGCTCCGAAGCGCTCCCACAAAAAACCTGCCAGTACGCTCGCGCACAACAGGGCGACGCCGCTCATGAGATTGAACAGTCCGTAGCCGGTGCCGCGCAATTCGGCGGGTGCCGTGTCAGCGACCATTCTGGCCAGCAGCCCTTGTGTAATACCCATGTGCAAACCCCATAGCGAGATCCCGAGCCACACCCAAGTCCAATGTGCGCTGTATGCACACGCGACGTCTGCCGCGATCAGGACTACCAGTCCGAACGCGAGCAGCGCCCGGTGGCTGAACCGGTCGGAGAGTTTGCCGAACGGATAGGCCGAGAGCGCGTAGACGATGTTCATGCCGATCAGCACCAGCGGGACATATGCAAGCGGCAGTCCTCCCTGCTGCGCGCGCAATACGAGAAATGCTTCGGAAAATCGGGCGAGTGTGAAGATCGCGCCGATGACGACGACCCACCAATAGGCGCGCGGTAGATGCCGCAACTTGTCACGTCGAATTGGGTTCTCGCGATGCGCGGCTGCGGCTCGCTCGGGTTCTTGCACACCCCAGTAGAGGAGTACGACAGCGAAGAAGCCCGGCACGATGGCTACCCAGAACACCGCGCGAAAATCATTCGCCCAGGCAAGCATCAGCCCCATCGCAACCAGAGGACCGAGAAAAGCGCCCACGGTATCGAGCGACTGGCGCAAACCGAACGCCGCCCCGCGCAAGCTGTCTGGTGCAATGTCGGCCACCAGTGCATCACGCGGTGCGCCACGGATCCCTTTACCGACGCGGTCGATGAGCCGCGCAGTGAGCACGATTCCGGCACTCGGCGCCAACGCGAACAGCGGCTTGGACAGCGCGCCAAGGCCATAGCCCAGCACGGCCAGGGGTTTGCGCTTTCCCCAGTAATCCGACAGCACACCGGAGAAGACCTTTACGATCAGCGCGGTGGCCTCAGCCGCACCTTCGATGAAGCCTACCGTGAGCGCGCCAACGCCCATCACCGTGGTCAAGAACACCGGGAGCAGGCTGTGGATCATCTCCGAGGAGATATCCATCAGCATGCTCACGAAACCGAGTGCCCAGATGCTGCGTGGGATTCGCCTGAGTGTGCTGGCGCCCGCCTGCTGAGGATAGTCGCGCGCGCCGTCGGACATGGTTAGTTGGAACACCACGCCGAGGCGTTACACGTGCGGCTCCGGCACACGCGAAACGTCAAGGCTTGCCGGAAGTAGCCGACCGAACGCGATGCGCTGCCTCCGGTATTGCGTCTAGATGCTGCATCTGGGCACTCGAGAATATCGGTGCATCCTGCAAATACGCGCGGCACATCTCGGTGGCATCTGCGCCCCAAAACAGCTCGTTCCCCACGGTAAGCGTCGGCACGCCGAATACCCCGCGCCGAATAGCTTCTTCGCCGTTTTGCCGCAACTGCTGCTTCACCTCGTCCGATGCGATTCGGGTTAGCGCATCCGGCAGCGCCAGCGTATCGGTAAGCCGCTGCCATGCCGCCGCATCGTCGGCAGTGTGCCCATCGCGAAACACGAATCTGAAAATGGTCAGGCACGCATCGAAAGAGCTGCCCGCCGCGATCGCAAGACGAAGCAGTTTGAGCGGATGGAACGGATGAGCGGGCGGATACTTCATCGGCACGCCGAGCGCATCTGCGCGCCACAGCGAATAACGATATGTGAAGCGCCGCTTGGTCTCAATCTCCGCCGGCCCGAGTTGGCCCCAATGATCGAGCAATCCGGCGAACAGCACCGGCTTGCAGTGCAACGGCGCGGACAGCGGATCGCGCGCCAATATCTCCGCCTGCAGAAAAGCAAACGGCGAAATGAAATCGATGTACCAGTCGATCACTTGCGGCGTCTGAGCCATGGTGTCCCTCAATGCGTCGGTGAAGCCGGCGCCGGCGTGGCGCGCGGAGAAGCGGTCAAGCGCAATCGCGCCTCTCGGTCGGCGATTTTTCGGCGCAAGGCCGGTACTGCGGCGAGGCCCGCGCGCTCGCCTTCGAGAATGGCGAGATGCCGGCTTTCGAAGTCCGTCGAATTGAGGCGGGTGATGTCAGGCTTCACCACAACATCGGCATCCAGCCGCTCTTGGTTGGCGATTGCGTTGCCCATGATCTTAAATGTCTGCAGCAGAACGTCGACTGTGTCTAAGACCTTTCCCAATGCTGGTTTGGCGAAGATGTCCGAGGCGATCACGAGATCAGCGCCCATGCGCCGGGCGGTTCGCACCGGCAGCGGGCTTGCAAGCCCACCGTCGACGTATTCGCGACCGTTGATGTGCACCGGCTGGAACAATCCAGGAACAGCGCTCGACGCACGTACGGCCATACCGGTATCCCCGCGCTGGAAGACGACGGACTCGCCGGTCTGCAGATCTGTAGCAACCACACCGATCGGTGTGCTGAGCTTTTCCAACGGACGATTCTGCACCGTCTTATTGACGAACTCCTGCAGTGCTTCGCCCCGCATGAAACCGCGATCGGGCAACGACCAATCACTGAAGGAGGACTCTTTGAGATCGAGCGCGAGACGCTGGAGCTCGAAGCCGCTCATACCGGACGCATAGAGCGCGCCGACCACGCTGCCGGCGCTGGTCCCGACGATGATGTCCGGGCGGATGCCCTGAGACTCCAGCGCTTTGATCACGCCGATGTGGGCAAACCCTTTGGCAGCGCCGCCACCGAGAACGAGTGCGATCCGCGGCGGAGGAATCTTCACTTCGGGAGTAGGTTGGGGAGGAGATGCCGGTGCAGTGACGGTGTTCGCCGGCGCGCCAGCCGGCGATGGCTTCGCAGGGGATGCGCAGCCGCACAGCGCGAAGGCGCAAACCCCAAAGGTCGCTACTGTGCGAGCGACATGCGCACGCATGTCCGTGGATTGGGATGCGTCGCGGTTCAGGCCTGTGACTGCAGATAATTCTGCAGTCCCATCTTATCGATCAATCCAAGCTGAGTCTCGAGCCAATCTACATGCTCTTCCTCGCCCTCGAGGATGTCCTCGAAAAGCTCGCGGGAAATGTAGTCCGCGCAGGATTCGCAGTAGGCTATCGCTTCGCGCAGGAGGGGAAGCGCCTGCAGCTCCAGTCTCAGATCGCACTTCAGGGCTTCCGGAACGCTCTCGCCGATCAGCAACTTGTCGAGCTGCTGCAGATTAGGCAGTCCTTCCAGAAACAAGACGCGGTTGATGAGCTTATCCGCATGCTTCATCTCATCGAGCGACTCGCGGTATTCGTATTCATCGAGTTTGGAAAATCCCCAGTGCCGAAACATGCGTGCATGGAGGAAGTACTGATTGATCGCGGTGAGCTCGTTGATCAAAACCCGGTTGAGGAATTCGACGACTTTCCCATCACCCTTCATGAGACGGCTCCGACAGGCAAGGAAACGAAGGGCAATTATAGCGGCAAGCGAGTCTAGGCCATGCCATCGTTGGCGGCCCGGATAGCGGAAAGCTAAAGACGTGAAGAAAATTAGGCAGCGGCCCTGTTTTCGGGGAGCGCGTGGGTTTGCAGCGTCTCGGAGATGATTTGCTCTGCGAACGCGGCGCAGGTGCCGCAGCCGGCCGCAACACCGAGGCAGCCGCGCAACTCAGCAAGATCGCCGGCCCCGCAGCAGACTGCCTCCTGGATCTGTTTCTCGGTCACGCCATTGCAGATGCAGACGAACATGGTAGCCACCTTGTTCCGATGTTGTCGACAGCGTAAGCCATAATGAGAATGATTGTCAATACCAACTCCATTCAACTCGGAATGTCCCTTGGCCCCACAAGGCGAACGTATAAATACGGCGTACCGTATATAAGCTCCTGAATGGGCTGCCGCACGTCGGCTTCACGGCGAGGTCGAGCATGCGTATTTCCCCGGGGAAGTCTATACTGACGCTACTGATTCTCATTTGCGCGAGGCTAGCATCTTGTTGTTTTGCCATCTTAAATATCGTTGCCGCTCAACATCAACCAATCGCCCACGATCATGAATCCGACGCTGCGCGCCCTTGTCGCGATCCTGCTTTTGTCCGGCTCCCTGGGAGTCTTCGCCGCCGGCACCGATAAAGCGCAAGAGCGGAGCCCGCAAAGCATCGTTCACTTGCTGGACTACGTCGCGGGGGAATATCCCCAGTTCGTCAAGGATGGGCACGTGCTCAACGCCGAAGAGTATGGCGAACAAGTGGAGTTTGCCGAACAGATCGAAAGGGCGATCGGCAACCTGCCGTCAAACCCCGGGCGCAGCCAATTCGCCCAGCAGGCGGCCCAGCTGCTTGCATCCATCCAGTCGAAGCGCGAGGGCGCACTAGTCAGCAATCAGGCTCAAGAGCTGCAGCGCGCCCTGATCGCGGCTTACAGCATCGAGACGGCGCCCCGTCATGCTCCCGACATGCGGACCGCCGCGGCGACCTACGCGGAAAACTGCGCCGTATGTCACGGTGTCACCGGGGACGGCAAGGGTCCTCAGTCCGCGGGCCTGCAACCGTCGCCGACCAACTTCCAGGACGTGGCACGACAATCGGTACGCAGTGTCTATGGCCTGTTCAATACGATCACATTGGGCGTTGAAGGCACGGCGATGCGCCCGTTCTCCGGACTCAGCACCGAACAACGCTGGGAGCTCGCGTTCTACGTGAGCCGCTTCGCGTCCACGGATGCGCAACGCGCGCTCGGCGCAGAAGCGTGGGAGCGTGGACAGGGACGCAGTCTCTTTCCCGATCTCGCCGCCGTGGTCAACACAACACCCGGCGAGGCCCGTCGCAGGGACGAAACGGCGGAGGCTGTGCTTGCGTATCTGCGCGCCAATCCAACACAGCTGACGCCCGCTTCACCCATCGCTTTTTCGATCACGACCTTGCAAGAAAGCTTCGAGCGCTATCAAGCGGGCAATCCCGATGAAGCGTATCAGCTCGCAGTTAACGCCTATCTCGAAGGGTTCGAGCTGGCCGAAGGTAGCCTAGACAATCGCGACCATGACCTGCGCATGCGCGTGGAATCGGCGATGATGGAGTACCGTAACGCGCTCAAACAAACGCGCTCGCAAGAATTCGTACGCGCGAAATTCGAGGCCGCTGCCGGACTGCTGAACGAAGCCCAGCAGCGGCTCGCCAGTCCCACCGTATCGGCTACCGCCTCGTTCGTAAGCTCGCTCGTAATCATCTTGCGAGAAGGCCTGGAAGCGATTCTGGTTCTGGCGGCCATGGCTGCGTTCCTGATTCGAACCGGCCGCCGCGAAGCTTTGCCCTGGCTGCATGGCGGCTGGGTCGTAGCGTTGCTGCTTGGCGGAGCGACCTGGCTCATCTCCAGCAAGCTGATCGCGATCACCGGTGCGCAACGCGAAGTGACAGAGGGCGTGACCGCGCTCATTTCGGCTGCTCTGCTGCTCTACGTCGGATTCTGGCTGCACAACAAAGCGAACGCGGCGAAGTGGAGCCAGTTCATCCGCGGGCAGATGAGCAGTGCGGTGAAGGATGGCACGCTCTTCGGCTTTGCTCTGGTGTCGTTCTTCGCGGTCTACCGGGAAGTATTCGAAACCGTGCTGTTCTATCAAGCGCTCTGGCTTGAATCCGAGGGCAGCGCGCAAACCGCCGTGATCGTCGGCTTAGGCGCGGGCGCGGCCATCCTCGTCGTGACAGCGTGGCTTATCGCCCGCTTTTCAGTGCGCTTGCCGCTGCGCCTATTCTTTGGCGCGAGCTCCATCTTGCTCGCAATTATGGCGGTGGTGTTCACCGGCCAGGGCATCGCCAACTTGCAAAGCGCGGGCAAGTTGTCCGCCAATCCGATCACCTTCCCGACCGTGCCGGTGCTGGGAATCTATCCCAACGTGCAGGGACTGACGCTACAGCTGGTGCTGATTGCCGTGATCGTCAGCGTCTTCCTCTATTCACGCAACGCCCACCGCGCCTCTTGAGAAGCATGCGCAGCGCAGCGTCGGCTCAGGAGCGTCCGCCAGGGAGCATGCGATAGAACACACCGTCTCTGTCGATCAACAGATGCTTGAGCGCCGCGGCGACATGGATCACGATCACCGCGACGAGAACCGTTGCGGCAGCTTGATGGAAGCCCTGGAACAAGTCGTACAGCGTCTTGTTCTCGCTGAAGAACGGTCCGATCTTGAATAAGCCGAAATAAGTCACGCCGTACTTGGTGAAGTTCGATGCGATGAAACCGACGATCGGCATGAACACGAGCAATGCATACAACAACGCATGGCTCAACCGCGAGGCATTTACTATCCAACTCGGCGTGCCGGTCGGCAGTGGAGGTGCGGGATGCTTCCATCGCCAGAAGGCACGAATGAGCACGATGATGCCGAGCGTCAACCCGATGGACTTGTGGAGGTTGAAGAAAAATGAGCGGGACGGCGTACCTTTCGGAATCTCGGTCATGTACCAGGCCAGCCCGATCATCACGAACACCGCCACAGCGACCAGCCAGTGAAGTGCAATCGCTACGTTGTTGTAGCGCTCGACGTTCTTAGCATTCTCCATTTGCGACCCCGAGTCATTGGAGGCGGTAATGGTACACCGGAACCGGTAGCCGACTGAACCTAATCTGCTGTGACTCCGCTAGCGCGCGGTCCCGATGAGCCACTAATAACGTGCGGAAAACCTGAGGAGAGTCGACGGCATATACTGCGGACCTCGCGCGTTGCCGTTCACGTCATTGCGATAGAAGTGCTTTGGAATGCGCCACTCGCGAACCGCTGCGATACTACGGAGGGGATACTCGCGCGACCGGTGGGACTAAAAGAAAAGGGCTGCCTGACGGCAGCCCTTCGCTAGAAATCTATTCCTCTACGGTTCGCGCTTAGCGATTGTAGATGTACATCGTTACTTCAAAGCCGAAACGCATTTCGGTGAATTCGGGTTTGGTCCACATAGTCATATCTCCTCGGTGAGTTCGGTTGGTGTCGTGCACTGGTGCAGGAGCTATTCTGGTCAACCCGGGGACTGCGGAACAGCGAAAAACGCTGAAATCGGCCTCATGATTTTCATTAGATTGCGAGCGCTACGGCGCTATGAGCCCGGCGCGTATTGCGATGATGGCCAGCTCGGCGGAATTGGAAGCACCTAATTTCTGTTTGATATTATAGAGATGGGTACCGACCGTGCGCGGGCTGAGCGACATGATTTCAGCGATTTCAGCCACCGATTCGCCCTTGGCTAGAGCCAGAAACACCTTGAATTCCTTCTCGCTCAGCATGTCGACCGGGCTTTTCTGACCGTTTAATTGCTGCATCGCCAACTGCTGCGCAATGGACGGCTCGAGGTAGGTCTTGCCCAGGGCGACTTGGCGAATCGCATGGATCAGCTCTTCCGCGGCGCTACGCTTGGTTAGATACCCGGCCGCGCCCGACTTCATCACTCGGCGTGCGTGCATAACGTCTTCGTGCGCAGAGAGCACGAGGATACGCGCCTGGGGCTCGCGCGCGAGGATCCGATCGATAGCCTCGAGCCCGCCAATCCCGGGCATAGCAATATCCATGACGATCACGTCGGGTTTGAGCTCGGCGAAGTTACGCACCGCCTCTTCTCCGCTGTCCGCCTCTCCCACCACGGCGACGTCGGCTGCGCCTTCCAGCAACAGGCGAAACCCCATGCGAACGACTGCGTGGTCATCCACGAGCATTACGCGCACGCGGCTATCGTTCATCGGTGGTTACCTGGATCGCATTTGCATCTGCTTCGTTCACCGAAGGGTGCCGCACCGGGATCGTCGCCACAACGGTGAGCCCTGCACCGGGCTGCGATTGCAGGACGAATTCACCGCCCAGCGCCTGGACTCGCTCGCGCATCCCCATCAACCCGAAGCGCTCGCTTTCGCTCTCGCTGGGCAGACTCAAACCTTTTCCGTTGTCGGAAACGGCAACGCGCAGAATACCTCCGTCGCGCTGCACCTCGATCTGCGCGAGTGTGGCCTGCGCATGGCGCAGAACGTTGGTTAGACACTCCTGGATCACCCGGTACACGGTAATGTTGACGGATTCGCCAAGGCCGTCCACATCGCCGCGCAACCGCAAATCGCAGTGGATCTCCGGGTGACGGCCCCGCCAGATCTCAACCAGGTCTTCCACCGCTTCGCGCAGCCCCAGGTGATCGAGCGCGCTGGGCCGCAACTGGCGAATGATCCCGTGCACCACGTCATAGATATGGCCGGCGACATTGACGATGGTTTGCGCGCTGGTGTATATCTCGCTCGCGGTGTCTTTGGTTCGATTCGCGATCGCAGCGCCGATCGTCTTGATTGCAGTGACACACTGACCCAGCTCGTCATGCAGCTCGCGCGCAATGGCTCGGCGCTCCTCTTCCAGCCGGGTTTGAATGAGCTGCGTAAGCCGCCGATTCTGCTCCAGCTCGCGCTCGGTCTGCTGCGCGCGACGATGCTCGGTGATGTCGCGCATTCCACAGATCTCGCCGATCACTTCGCCGGAGACCGGGTCCACCATCGGCGCGGCGGACAAGGCGACGTCGACGATGCGTCCATCTCGAGTGAGACGCTGTGTATCGAGGTTCTCCACGATCCGCCGGCTGCGAATCTTTTCCAGGTTCGCCGAGACCTCGTCTTCCAAGCCCGGTACGGTGAGCAGTGTCGCCGACTGCCCAACGATCTCGGCAGGCCGGTAGCCAAACAGGCGCTCCGCAGCCGGATTCCAGAACGAGATGTTGCCGCTCAGGTCATGAATCATGATGGCATCTGAGGATTGTTTGGCAACCAGTGCGAGTCTCGTGTTCTCCGCATGGCTCTCTTCGAGTGCGCCTGCCATGCGATTGAACGTATGGCCGATCGCGTCGAACTCGGGCAGTGAAAAGCCCGGCAAGCGCGCGTCGAGTTGGCCCCGCTCCATCTGCGACAATCCGCGCAAGATGGTGCCGACCGGCTGCAGCGAGCGGCCGAGCAGCCAGAACACCACCCCATTGACGAGCACCAGAAATCCGAGCGCCAGCCAAATGAGGTTTCTCATGTCATCCCACGCGTCCAGAATCGAACGCGATGGATCCGGCGTAATGGCAATGCGGCCGCCCTTGACGGCGAGCTCGACGGGCTGCGAGCGTGGCGCGACCAGACTCGTAAACCAGCGCGGCGCGGAGCGACCTGCCTTGTACACCGGCGGGGGCGATGTGTAGAGCAGCGTTCCGTCTCGCGCGTACAGCCGAATCTCGTTTGCCCGTACGCGACCCAGTTGCGTGAGAAAGCCCAGCAGAACGCCGTTCGGCTCGTTCTCCGTAGGCGGCACGAACTGACTGCTGTACAGCACGGTGGTGAGCAGCTGCAACGTCACCTTAGTGCCCGCTTCCATTTCCTCGCGAATTTGCCGGCGCGCGTCGTCGAGAACGATCTTGGCGGTCACCAGCGAGAACACCACGATTAGCAGCGTGATGATGAGATTGATTCGAAAGCGCAGACTCATGGGAGAAGCAATCGCTGCTTGATATCCTCTGTCGCGCTGACCAGCGCGCTCGCCATGCTTGGATGCATCGCCGAATGACCGCCGTCTTCCACCATGCGCAATTGCGCTGCGGGCCAGCTTTGCGCCACAGTGTACGCGGTGAGCGGCGGGCACACCAAATCGCGGCGGCCTTGCACTAGGATCGCGGGCAGATGGCCGATAACCGGCATTCCGTGGAGCAATTGTCCCGGACGCAAGAAACAACCATGTACTAGATAGTGCAACTGCACCTGTACGCGCGCCAGGGCGCTCGACGACGCCGCACCTGCCGGCGATGGCGGTTCGCCCACCGCCATCACCGCGGCTTCCCAATCTGTGTAGCGCGTCGCTGCAGCAGCATCCCCAGCTTGCACGCGGCGTTCGTAGTCGCGCAAGAGACCCGTGCCCGACTGGTCTTCGGCTGCAGCCGCGAAGCGCTTCCATGCTTCCGGTAGAAAGCGCGCCAGACCAACGAGAAACCACTGCACTTCATCATCGCTGGCAAGGAACAGCCCGCGCAGCACCAGTCCACTCACGCGCTGCGGATGCGCCTGAGCGTATGCGATCGCGAGGGTGCTTCCCCAACTCCCGCCGAACAACATCCACTTGTCGATACGGAGGCGCTGGCGCAGTCGTTCGATGTCGCCGATCAGCTGCTCCAGTGTGTTGCCGGCGATCCCCCCCAAGGGTGTCGATTGTCCACAGCCACGTTGATCGCTCAGCACGATGCGATAGTAAGCGGGGTCGAAAAAACGGCGGTGATTGGGTCCGATGCTGCTGCCGGGACCGCCGTGCAGGAACAGAGCAGGTATGCCGTCGGCACGACCGCATTCCTCGAAGCGAATACGGTGTCCGTCGCCCACATCGAGCCAGTCCGCCGTGTACGGCTCGATGGCGGGAAACAATGCGTCGGGCATATTCAGTGAAGGGTGGCCTGCAGGTCGCTACTTCTTGCGAACAGCGAAACTAACAGGAATGCGTACGGAGAATGCGCGCGAGCGAAACTCAGCGGGCACCCGCGGAAGTCGCAGTTTTGAAATCTTTTCGGTCGCATATTGATCCAGGTCCTGATGGCCACTCGAAGTGACGACCGAGACGTCATCCAACTTGCCGTCAGCGCCGATGCGCAGTTCCATCTGGGCGGTTCCGCCTGCGCCTTCTGCACGAGCGCGCGCGGGATACTCGGTATCCGCGCGCATTTCTTTGCCGAGCAAGCGCGCAACTTCGAGTGCGAAGCGCGAGAGCACTTCGTTGTCATCGGTCTTCTTTCGTTTTGGCGCTTCCGGCAGGGGCGCGACGGCGACCGGCTCGTTGATCGACGGGCCCGCCTGTGGACGAACGGGGCCGGGAATCGCCGGCGCGCCGGGTGCCGAAGGCACAGTCGGCGCTGTGGTCGAATCCACCCTCGGCTCGACTTTCGGTTGCTGTCGCGCCTCCGGCGCGCGCGCTGCAGAGGGCGACGGCTTGGGCTCCGCGCGCGCCTGCACTTGCGGCTGCTGTGGTGCAGACTCGGGAACCGGCGGCGCCGCCGGCCGCACTTCATTACGCGGCGGCTCACTCCGCGGCTGTGTGCGCGGCACCGGAGCTGAATCGACTCGGGGTTGCGGCTTGGCTTCCGGGCGCACGCGCTCAGCGCGCGGCTCCGGCACCGACTCCGGACGCGGAGTGACAGGCAGCGGGGTCCGGAGGTGCTGCCTCCGGAGTACTGGGTGCTTTCGCCGTAACGGCCGGCTCGGCTCGAGGCTGTGCTTTCACTTCGGTGCGCGTCTCTGTGCGAGCCGCTACGCGCGGCGGCTCGATCTTCGGCAGTACGTTCGGCTCTGGACGAGATTGCGGCAGCGCCGGTGTAGACGCCCGCTGCTCGGGAGGCGGAACGCTCTCGTTGCGCGGCGTGGGCACCGATTCGATGCGTGGCTCGGGACGTGCAAGCACGCGCGGCTCCGGAGCCAGAGGGCGCGACTCTACTTGCGACGGGGCTTTTGGCTCCGGACGGTTCTCCTCGTGGGGCTGCATATTTGGCTCGGCACGCTGCGTCGACCGTAAGTCGGGCGCTGGTGCCGAGCGCGGCAGCGGAGCGATTTGTGACTGAGGCAATGGACGCGGGTCGGCACGCGCAATGGTTGGCGGTGCAGCCTCAGGAGTCGGCGTAAGGTTGGGCTCGGCGCTCGGAGCCGGTGCTAGCCGGGGTCGGGGCTCTGCCCGGACAGGCTGCGGCGCTTGCGAGGGAGCAATAGTGGGCTCCAGATCCTGCCGCTGAAACGGCTTTTGCACAGTGGCCTTCGTTGTCGGCTGTTTCGGCGCTGGCTTGGCTTGCGGCACGGATTTCGGCTGCGGCACAGCCTTCGGCTGCGCAGTGGCCTGTGGAGCAGCCGCAGGTTTTTCAGTGACCGCCGGTGCATGCGCATGCTGCTGTGCGGGCTTGGGGGCCAGCGCCACCGTCAGCACCTTCGGTTGCGGCTGGACAATGCGCAGACCGGGCAGGAAAGTAATCGCCAGTGCGTGGAGAAAAAGCGAAATGGCGAGCGCCCAACCCGCAGCTCTGTTGCGATGCCACGGTTCAGGGAGCGGGTCGAAGAAAGTTACACCGGTTGCAGTGACGCTGATCATGGGCACTACTTTAAGACAACGGCAGAAAGGCGAACTACTTTCGCCAAACTCATGATAATCATGAGCCGCATTTGCTGATTTTTTTGTGGGAGTCCGGCTGACCTTAGCCGAGAATGACTCGACTTTACCGTCAAGCTGCGCGGGCACTGCGAATGCAGCCGGCGCATTCGGGTCGGTAGGGTTCAACAAAGCGGTTGTTCCCAGCCGCAAATCAATCCAACTCTATCATTTCTGGAGACGACTATGTGGACCAAACCTGAATTCACCGAGATGCGTTTCGGCTTTGAAGTAACGATGTACATCGCCAACCGCTAAGTTTTTTTTGCGGGCTAGACGAAAGCCCCGTATCGGGGCTTTCGTTGTTTTGGTGAGACGCAGCGGCTCATTGCGCCGCCGCGTAGCACGACTTACTCCAACCAAAGGTCGGAAATGCGAGTTCGTGTTCTGGGTGCAGGAGCAGGGGGGGGCTTTCCGCAATGGAATTGCAATTGCCGAAACTGCGACGGCGTTCGCAAGGGCACGATTCGGGCACAGCCGCGCACGCAATCTTCCATCTGCGTCGGCGTGAACGGGACCGATTGGGTGCTGTTCAATGCTTCACCGGACGTGCTTACGCAGTTGAAGACCTTTCCCGCGCTGCAGCCCGCGCGCGCAATCCGGGACACCGGCATCAAGGCAATCGCTCTCATGGACGGGCAGATCGACCATACCACCGGCCTGCTCATGCTCCGCGAGGGGCAGCAGCCGCTGCAAATCTGGTGCACGGACATGGTCCAGGAGGATATGACCACCGGTAATCCGCTGTTCACGGTCCTGAGTCACTACTGCACAGTGAACTGGCACCGTCTGCCGACCAACGCGGGCAACAGCTTCGCAATCGATGGAATCGATCGGTTGAGCTTCACTGCGGTACCGTTGAAGAGCAAGGCGCCTCCTTACTCTCCGCATCGGGACAATCCGCACGAAGGCGACAACATCGGAATGCGCATCACCGACCAGCAGACTGGGAAGAAGCTGTTTTATGCACCCGGCCTGGGGGAGATCGAACCACATCTGAAGCCATTCCTCCAGGAAGCCGACGCCGTGATGGTGGACGGCACCTTCTGGACCGACGATGAAATGATTCGGCTCGGCATCTCGAAGAAGCGGGCGCGTGAGATCGGGCATCTGCCGCAATCGGGCTCCGGCGGTATGATGGAAGTGCTGAAGCCGCTGCGAGCGCAACGCAAAATTCTGATCCACATCAACAACACCAATCCGATTCTCGATGAAGATTCCCCCGAGCGTGCGCAGTTGACGCAGGCCGGGATCGAAGTGGCATACGATGGATTGGAGCTCAACCTGTAGGGGGCCTCATGGGCGCAGCCGAAAAAGTGGATCAGTCGACGCCGTGGACGCGTGAGGAGTTCGAGCAGAACCTGCGCGCGCTGGGGCGCAAGTATCATATCTACCATCCCTATCAAGTCGCGATGAACAGCGGCAAGCTCACGCGTGAGCAGATTCAGGGCTGGGTATGCAATCGCTTCTACTACCAGATCGCCATCCCGATCAAAGATGCCGCGATCCTTGCGAACATGCCCGACCGCGACCATCGCCGGCAGTGGATTCAGCGCATCATCGATCATGACGGCACACAAGGTGACGAGGGTGGCATCGACGTGTGGCTGCGCTTGGGCCAGGCCGTCGGCCTCGAGCGCGCAGCGATCACGTCGCTGTCCCAGGTGCTCCCCGGTGTGCGGTTCGCGGTGGATGCTTACATCAATTTCGCGCGCCGTGCGCCCTGGCAGGAAGCCGTGTGCTCCAGCCTGACTGAACTGTTCGCACCAGAGATCCACAAGGAGCGGCTCGCCAATTGGCCGCAGCACTATCCGTGGATCGATCAGGCCGGCTATGCGTACTTCCGCAAGCGCTTATCGGAAGCCAGGCGCGATGTCGAGCACGGTCTGCGCGTGTCGCTGGATTACTTCCAAAGTCGCGCGCAGCAGGAGCGTGCTCTTGAGATTCTGCAGTTCAAGCTCGATATCCTGTGGTCTATGCTCGACGCCATGCAGATCGCGTATGGAATCGGACCCGAGCGCACCGGCGCCGGCTCTCCGATGCCCCAATGAGCGAGTCTAACCTTTCGCCGGATAGTGTCATCTCGCTGCAGCGGCAATACCGCTTCCAATACGAGGAGGCACAGCAGTCCTACGTGCTGCTCTATCCCGAAGGCTTGATCAAGCTGCATGGCAGTGCCGGCGAGATTCTCAAGCGCGTGGACGGCAAGACCACGGTCGAGGGCATCGTCAGCGCTCTACAGCAGAATTTCCCCGGCGTCGATTTGCGCCAGGACGTCATCGGATTTCTGGAGGACGCATATGTCCGAGGTTGGATTCGCAAAAACTAATGTCAAGGGCCCGCTGTGGGTCAACGCGGAAATCACGTTCCGTTGTCCACTGCATTGTCTGTTCTGCTATAACCCGGTGGACTACGCACACTCCGGACCGGAGCTCAGCACGGACGAGTGGGTACGCGCTCTACGCCAGGCACGCGAGCTAGGTGCGATCCAGCTCGGCATCTCAGGCGGCGAGCCGCTGATGCGCGACGATACCGAAAGTATCGTCGCCGAGGCGCACAAGATGGGCTATTTCACCACTTTGCTCACCTCGGGGATCGGCCTCACGGAAAAGCGCATCGCGGCGTTTCGAGAGGGTGGGCTGGATGCCATTCAGCTCTCGTTCCAGGATTCCACGCGCGAGCTCAACGACTTTCTCTCCAGCACGCGTACCTTCGAGCTCAAGTCCAAGGTGGCCGCGCTCATCAAGCAATACGACTATCCGATGGTGCTCAATGTCGTATTGCACCGCCTCAACATAGACCACGTGGACAAAATCCTCGACATGGCCGAGGCGATGGGCGCGGAACATGTGGAGCTCGCCAACACACAGTATTACTCATGGGCCCTGGTCAATCGCGATCAATTGATGCCAAGCCTAGAGCAGCTGCAGCGCGCCGAGGAAGTCACCAACGCGTTTCGCACGAAAGTCGGCAACAAGATGAAGATCTACTTCGTGGTGCCCGACTACTACGCGACCCGCCCGAAAGCCTGTATGAACGGTTGGGGCTCGGTCTTCCTCAACATCGCCGCCGATGGCATGGCACTGCCGTGTCACGAAGCACGCATGCTTCCCGGACTGAGCTTCCCCAACGTCAAGGAGCATGACGTCCGCTGGATCTGGAACGAGTCGCCCGGCTTCAATGCATATCGGGGCGACACCTGGATGAAGGAGCCGTGCCGAAGCTGTCCGGAGAAGACGAAGGATTTCGGCGGCTGCCGGTGCCAGGCGTTTATGCTGACGGGCGACGCAACCAATGCCGATCCGGTCTGCGATCTCTCGCCGAATCACCATCTCATTGCCGAAGTGGTCGCCATGGCGCAGAAGCCCGCTAAGCCGGCGAATGTGCATCCGATTGTATTCCGCGACGACAAGAACTCACGCAGGCTGGGTGCAAAGTCGGGGGTTCCCGTCCCCGCCGTCGCGCCTGTCGATTCGTGAGGCACAGTGCGGATGGACTCCTCAAGTAGAATGGGGCAATGAACGATGCCCGCCCGCCAGCTCTGCAGTCCGCGGTCCATGCGCGAGGGCTGACTAAGCGCTACGGTGAGGTGCTGGCCGTAGACAAGCTGGAGCTCGAGATTGCGTCGGGTCAGTTCTTCGGCCTGCTCGGCCCCAACGGCTCCGGCAAGACCACCACCATACACATGCTGTCCACGCTGATCCGCCCCACCGCGGGCAGCGCTGCGGTGGCGGGTCATGACGTTCGCACCCACCCCGTCGCCGTGCGTGCGAGTATCGGCCTGGTGTTCCAGGATTCGGCGCTCGATCGCACGCTATCCGTCGCGCAGAATCTGCGCTTCGCCGGTCTGCTATACAACCTCGCCCCAGCGGTCATCGAGCAACGCAGCGCGGAGCTGCTCGAGCTCTTTGGGTTGCACGACAAGCGCGACCGCTCAGTTGGCTCCCTGTCGGGCGGCATGCGCCGAGCACTGGACATCGTACGCGGTGTGATCCATCAACCGCAGGTTCTGTTCCTCGACGAGCCGACGATCGGCCTCGATTTGCCGAACCGCCGTAAGATCTGGCGCTTCATCGAGCGGCTGCGCACAAACACCGGCATGACGGTGCTCCTCACCACGCATTACCTCGAAGAGGCGGACACATGCGATCAAGTGGCGTTCATCCACGCCGGCAAGATCGTACAGCGCGGCACCCCGCAGGCGATGGTGGAGGCAATCGGCCGGCATGTGATCGAGATCGAGACGGCCGACCCGGCCGCGCTCGCTGATGCGCTGCGGCCGCGCCTGGGTCCAGGGCTCAGGGACGGCGATCTGGTGATGTTTCGCTATGCGGCTGAGGATCTTGGGCCCATCGCGGCCTTGCAGACCGAGCTTGGTGCGCGTGTGAAAGCAATGCGCGTTCGACGGCCGAACCTCAACGACGTCTTCCTCTGGGTCAATGCCGCGCAGGTGCAGATATGATGGTGCGACCCATCTATGCGGTGCTCGAGCGTGAAGTCGTGAAGATGTTTCGGCAGCGCACGCGCCTGCTGTCCGCAATGGTGCGGCCTTTGATCTGGTTGTTCGTGATCGGTGCCGGTTTCGGCACTGTGCTCGCCCGAGCGAGCGGGGGCAACTATCAGCAGTTTCTGGCGCCCGGCGTGCTCGGCATGACGGCCTTGTTCGGTGCGATGCTAGCGGCGCTCACCATGGTGTACGACAAGGAGTCCGGAGTGATGCGCATGTTGATCGTTGCGCCATTCGCCCACTACTGGATCATCATCGCGAAAACGCTATCGGCAGCACTGGCGGGATTCGTGCAAGCACTTCTGCTGCTCGTGATCCTTGCCGCGCTCGGCTTTCTCAGTGTGAAGATGAACTTTGCGTTACTGGCACTGGGCATTGTGATGACGGCGCTATCCTGTGCGGGCATCGGCATACTGGTCGCGGCATTCACCCGCACACTGGACAACTTCGCAGCGATCATGAACTTCGTGATCTTCCCGGTGTTTTTCTTGAGCGGCGCGCTCTACCCGATCGATAACCTGCCGGCGCTGTTGAAGATTGCTGCCATGGTGAACCCGTTTACGTATGCGGTGGACTTGTTGAAGCATGCAATGCTGACACCGCTGCGGGAGCGTGCGACTTCGGAATTGAGTGTGGCAATCGACCTCGCCGCCACCGCGGGCTTCACGGTGCTGGCGGTGATGCTCGCAAGCTGGCGATTTTCGCGAGAGCAGGCCTATGAGCCGCTGATTCACATCCTCACGGGTAAGCGCGGCGGCTGACCGAAGTCAATCGTACGCGGCGCAGCCGATCAGTGGTGATGCCCTTCAGGGCCATGCACGTGACCGTGTGTAAGCTCTTCGCTGCTGGCGCTACGCACCGCCGTAACGGTACAAGCAAACAGCAGGCTGCGCCCAGCCAGTGGATGATTCGCGTCGACCACGATTTTTTCCTCAGTGACATCGGTCACCGTGTAGATCCGGGTCTCTTCCGAGTCATCGGGGCTGCCCTCGAATTGCATGCCGACGTTGACGCTTTCCGGAAACAAGTCGCGCGATTCCATGCGCACTAAGTCGGCCTCATATTCACCGAACGCATCGGCGGGTTCGAGCTTCACGCGGCACTCGTACCCGACATCCTTGCCTTCCAGAGCTTCCTCGACGCGCGGAAAGATGCCGTCGTAGCCGCCGTGCAGATAAGTCACCGGCGTCTCGGTGCGCTCGATCAGCTGGCCGTCGTCGCCAAACAGCTCATAATTAAGAGAGACCACGGTATTCTTCGCGATTAACACTAGTTAAAGTCCTTTGACCAGTTTGAGCACCTCGTGTGCGTGGCCCTTAGGATTCACGCCATACTGCGCGTGGCGCAAATTTCCATTACGGTCGATGATGAAGGTGGAGCGCACGATGCCGGTTCGCTTCTTACCCTCGACTTCCCGGTCCTGGAGCACACCATAGCGACGGCACACCTCACCTTCGGCATCGGCGAGCAACTGCACGGACAGCCCATGCTTATCGCGGAAGCTGCCGTGGCTCATGCAATCATCCATGCTCACGCCCAGGACCACTGCGTTCGACGCAGCGAACTCATCTTCCAGATCGCTGAATTCGATCGCCTCCAGCGTGCATCCCGGCGTGTCATCTTTAGGATAAAAATAGAGCACGACATTCTTGCTGCCTTGAAAGTTTGCGAGGCTGACCATCTCCATATCGGCATCGGGCAAATCAAAGCCCGGTGCAGCTTCGCCTTCCTTCAACATGAGAGCAATGCTCCTACAGTGACAGGGATCTGCGGACGATTCTAACCGATTTTCCACGGACCGGTGGCTAACGAACACGCCACCCATATGCGAGCGTTACTCGACACACCTGGTGCACCAATGATTGGCCGCCACGCGTGCCAGCGCGATGTTCGAGAACCGCCGCACAATTCCATTTGCATAGCGCGAATCGTCTACACGAGCGACTGCGGGGAGGCGCCGATATAATGCGCGCATGAACGAAACGCAGCAGCAGAAAAGCTTGCTGGGGCAACTCACCCCACGCCGATTCCTTGCCACGCACTGGCAGAAGCAGCCGCTCTTGATTCGCGGCGCGTGGCCTGGCTTCAGCGGTCTGCTGACCTTACCGAAATTGTTTGCGGCCGCCTGTCGCGAGGATGTCCGCTCGCGCCTGGTGATGCGGCAGCACCGGCAGTGGCACGTGGAGCATGGGCCTTTCACGCAGGCATTCTTGCGTCGCCTGCCTGCACGCGGCTGGTCCCTGCTGGTGCACGACGTGAATCACTTTCTGCCGCAGGGCAGAGCGCTCATCGATCGATTCGGTTTTCTCGGTTTCGCACGAGTCGACGATCTGATGGTGAGCTATGCGCCTCCCGGAGGCGGCGTGGGAGCGCATTTCGACTCATATGATGTGTTCCTGCTGCAGGGACCCGGGCGGCGGCGCTGGCAGATCAGTCATCAGAGCGATCTCACGCTCAAGGAGGACGCACCGCTCAAGCTGCTGCGCAAGTTTCGCAAGCAACACGAATGGACGCTCGACTCCGGAGACATGTTGTACCTGCCTCCGGGCTGGGCGCACAACGGCGTCGCGATCGATGCCTGCATGACCTACTCCATCGGGTTTCGTGCACCGGCGTGGCAGGATCTGGCAGTCGAGTTCCTGCGCCACCTCGAAGACGAAATCTGTTGCGACGGGATGTACGAGGATCCTCATCTCGTACCCACGCGCCAGCCCGGCCGACTCGCGCCGGAGATGATTCGCGAGGCGGCCAACCGCCTCGAGCGCCTGCGATGGCGGCCCAGCGCGGTGCCGCGGTTTCTCGGGCGGCATCTGACCGAGCCGAAGACACACGTCGTCTTCGCGCCGCCGCAGCCAGTGTTGAGCAGGAATGCGTTCGCGCGTGCGGCGCAACGCCACGGCGTGCGGCTCGACCTGAAGACGCAGATGCTCTACACCGGAGCACTCTTCTTCATCAACGGCGAATCGGCGCAGGTCACCGGGCGCGCGCGCGATACCTTGCAAGAGCTCGCCGACCGGCGCTCTCTAGAGCGTTTCGATGCGAGCCAGCGCGGGCTCGCCACTTTGTTGCACGAATGGTATCGTGCGGGATATCTGCAGCTGGGGGTCGCGAAATGACCACTGAGCCACAGTCGCACCAAAGCAACATCGATGGCAATCAGGAGTACGAGGCAGCGCTAGACACGCTGTTCAGTCAATCTGGACGGACGCTGCGTATTTTCGATCGCGCACTGAGCAGTGCTTACAACGCGCCCCATCGGCACGAGCTCCTGCGCAGCTTTCTACTCGCGAACCGTGAGGCGCGCATTCAGATCGTGGTCCACGATACTTCTCGTCTAGCTCGTGACTGTCCGCGTTTGATGACGCTTTTGCGCAGCTTCAGTCATGCCATTGGCTTCAACGAAACCGAGCTGGAGGCCAAGGGCGTATACGATCCATTTGCTGTAATAGACGAGCGGCACTACGTTCATCGTTTTCACTACGATGGTCCCCGAGGCGTGCTCGCTTTACACGATGTCCAGGGCGCGCACGGATTCGTCCAGCGCTTCGCGGAGATCTGGGAAGCGTCCGCCCCGGCCGTGTCTGGCACGACACTCGGTTTGTAGCATCCGCAGGTGGTTATGCCAGAGGAATCGATCGATCCGAAGGTACTGGATTTGTTTGACAAATCTGCTAACATTGCCGCTTCTTCAGGGGGCAGCCCCCTTTGGAGGAGAAGCTCTTAAGAACCAGGCTCTATCCCAACAGTGAACCTCGCTTAAGGAATTTAGATGAAATACGCCCTCGTCGTTGGTGCCATCCTGGCAATTACTTTGACCGCCTGCAGCAAGCAAGAAGCCCCGCCGCCGCCGCCCGCGTCTACTCCGGCGCCGACACCGGCACCGACTCCGGCGCCAGAGGCCACTTCGGGCACTGCCACTACGCCTGCTCCCGCGCCGGCACCCGAAGAGAAGAAGCAGTAGTCGTTCCGCTGGCTCGGTCCAGGGATCTGCAAAGAGCCAGCCAGTAAGCGGCTGGCTCTTCGTTTTCCGAGTTGCCGCCTGCTCGGGGCGGTCACCGAACGCGTTTTGCTGTTCGCGGGTCCGTTATTGTGTCGCGATCTGGCGTCATACGATCTCACGCCAGGCTGATCCCCCGTGCTGCTCGGCGATTCCGATCCAGTCTTGCCGACAGCCCAGCGCTCGCGCGAGAGCCGCCTTCGCCAATTCAGGCCGGTTGTTCGTCTCGCTCAAGTGCGCGGCCAGCACGTGCTGCAGCCGACTGCAGTCCAGTGCGGCCAGCAGGTGTTCCGCCTGGGCATTATCCAGGTGCCCTAAGCGGCTCGCGATGCGTTGCTTGAGCGATGCAGGATAATTGCTGAGCTCGAGCAGTCCGGTGTCATGATTGCACTCCATCACCAGCGCATGACATCCACTCAGGCACACCCTGATGTGCGGCGTCGCGTACCCAACGTCGGTCAGCACCCCTAGCCGCACGGCACCGTCGCCGAATACGAATTGAGCCGGTTCGCGCGCGTCGTGCGGTACCGGGTACGGCGTGATCAGAAGGTCTCCGATCGCAAACGCGGCGTATCCCTGAATCAGGCGCAGGTCGATGCCGGGTTCGAACAGTTTTTCCAACCCCCGGTAGGTCCCCGCCGTCATCCAAGTGGTCAGCGCGTGCTTGCGCGCGAAGCGCGCGACGCCGCCGATATGATCTTCGTGCTCGTGCGTCACGAGGACCGCCGATAGTTCTTCGGGTCGAATACCGAGGCGGCACAGGCGGCGCGTCGTGTCGGCAACGCTGAAGCCGCAGTCGAGCAGCACGCGGGTGCAGCCTGCCTCGACGATCAGCGCGTTGCCCTGGCTCCCGCTTCCCAGAGAAGCGAACCGCATCTCAGCGCGTGGTCAGCGCAAAAGACACGGCGCGCGCCAGATGCAATTTTATTTCAGGTCCTCCTGCAGGACCGTCAGAATACGCGCCGCCGCGTCGGACTTTTCCGGCGTACCATCCGAGCTCAAGACTTTGACTTCCGTCCCGGCTTTCGCTTCCGCAAGCACGATACGGTAGTCCTTGGACTTGCCCTTCGGGGCGTCGCTCTGCCAAAAGGCGAGGCGCGACCAGAGGCTCGGCTTCTGGGCTTCGCCCTCCGGATTGAGATACTTGACGTAGTACAAGCCGTTGGAGCGGTCGCGATCTTGTACGGAGAAGCCGAGTCGATCGAGGGACAGGCCCACGCGGCGCCACGCACGATCGAAGTCGTCCTTCAACACCAGAACCGGTGTGCCGCTCGCTTTGCTCATCACGGCGCGTGCCTCAGCAGCCTTCGGTGTCTGGCCTTGCGCGGTCAGCTGCTGTGCCTGAGTGCCGATGACCTTCGCCATGAAACGGCGCAGCATCTCGGCCTCGAGCTCTGGATCCGAAGCACGCGGCTGCCACACCGTGCGGCCGGTCTGGCGCATGTTGGCATCATTGACGTACATCTCGTACATGCCGCGATGAGAGATATAGACCTCGGTGGTCCCGGCTTTCTGTCCCCGTTCGATACGCGCATGGAACTTATCGCGCTCGGGCGAGGAATAAGCCTGATCCAGCACCTTGCCGAAGAAGTTGCGTATGACGCCTTGAGGAATTTTCGCGCGATTCTCGGCCCAATCGGTTTCCATGACGCCGGTCTGTTCGTTCTCTGACACGACAATGAAGCCGGTCTCCTGCCAGAAGTCCTTCAGCTGCGGCCACACCTTCTCGGGGGGAGCATCGACTACCAGCCAGCGTTGGCTGCCTGCGCGCTCGATGTGCGCCTGTGCAGTCTGTGGCACCAGAGCAGGGTTGGCAGCGGTCCGGCTGGCCTGGCCCTGGTTGGTCTCGGAATACGTAGCCGAATTGTCCGGCACCGCGTACCGGTCCGTGGCATTCGGCGCTGAGAGATCGGGCGGAATTTCCAGCGGGCGCACCTGCTTGCTCTCGGATTTGTAGTCGATCTTCTTGGTCTCGAGCATCGAGGACGAGCATCCAGCGACTGCACTGAAGGTCAGGCAAACGAGCAAGGTATGGGTATGGGTCTGCTTCATCTTCTTCGGGTTAGTTCACTGGCTGACGTGCCGCGATGCCGGCCTGTTCCATTGCGCCGCGCAGCAGATCATGAAATGAGGAAGACAATGGCGTGAGAGGAAGGCGGATGCCGCCCTTGATCATGCCCATCTCCTGCAGCACCCATTTAACCGGAATCGGATTGGCCTCGACGAACAAGTGGCGATGCAATCCGAGCAGTCGGTTGTTCAGCGCACGCGCCTTTTGCATATCGCCGGCGAAAGCGGCATTGCACATCTCATGCATCAGGCGTGGAGCGACATTGGCGGTCACCGAGATCACGCCATCGCCACCCATCAACAACAGGGGCAATGCCGTGCCGTCATCGCCGCTGTAGATCGCAAATCCTTTTGGCACACGGCGAACCAGATCGGCACCGCGCTCCAAATTCGCGGTGGCATCTTTGATGCCGATGATGTTGGGGATCTGAGCGAGGCGCACGACGGTGTCGTTCTGCATGTCGCACACTGTGCGCCCGGGAACATTGTAGAGGATAGTCGGAATATCCACCGCCTCGGCGATCGCTTTGAAATGGCGATACAGGCCTTCCTGGGTCGGCTTGTTGTAGTAAGGCACTACAGACAGGCACAGATCGGCGCCTGCTTGCTGCGCGAACGACTGCAGCTCGATCGCCTCCGAGGTGGAATTGGCGCCGGTTCCGGCGATCACTGGAACCCGGCCCGCGGCATGTTGGGCGGTGGAGCGTATGAGCTGGCAATGTTCTTCGAAATCGACCGTGGGCGATTCGCCCGTTGTGCCCACCACGACGATGCCGTCGGTACCTTCTGCGATATGCCAGTCGATGAGCTGACGCAGCGCGTCGAGATCCAGACTGCCGTCTTCGAGCATCGGGGAAACGATTGCAACCAGACTACCCTTCAACATGATCCTTCTCCAAGGCCGTAAACGGCCGATCGATTGCGGCGCTAAGTTTAGCGCAATCAGGTGCCTCCCGTGGCGCGATGATCACGCGGACCGGACCGCACAGATCCGCTGCACCATCGCCCGCTTGGGGTGTTCTACGAGCAGATCTTCGTATGCGAGCACCCGCATACGACCGGCTGCCACACGTAGCAGTTCACCGGGCTCTAGAAGGAAGTCAGGGTTGGCAGGACGGCCATACCGCTCATTGCCGCGCGCGAAGGTCTCGTAGATCAGCACGCCCGCGTCGGGAAGGCAATCGACCAGCAACGGAAACAAAGGCCGATGGAGATAGTTGGTCACCACCACGCCGTCGAAGCTGCACGGAGCGAAAGGCCAGGTGTCGGCCTCCACATCGGCCACGCGCGCATCGACTCCGGGATGCCCGGCCAATGCCGCGATCGCCTGTGCATCGCGATCAACCGCGACTACGCGAAACGCGCGCGCAGCCAGCATTCGGGCATGCCGGCCGCTGCCGCACGCTAGATCGAGCACCAAGCCGTGTGCCCGTATGCTGCCGGCAAAGCGTTCTACCCAGGGCGAGGGCTGATCATGTAGCGCGTGCTCCCCGCTCATGGGGGGCTCGCTAGCTGTTTGACCACCTGCACGGCGATCATGATGGCCTGCTCGAACAGCTTCTGCACGCTCGGGCCAACGAACGGCACAGAGATCCAAAGCGCAAAGAAGCCAACGGCGAGCGTGACCGGGAAACCGACCGCGAAGATGTTGAGCTGCGGCGCGGCGCGCGTCATGATCCCCACCGCTACGTTGGCGATCAGCAAGGCGCCGATGATCGGAAGCGAGATGATCACGCCGGTACGGAAGATCTCTCCGCCCCATTCGACGAGCAGCCGGAAGCCATTCACGTTGAGCGGTTGCGCGCCGACCGGTAATGTCGCGAAGCTCTGCGAGAGCGCGGTGATCACCATGAGATGGCCGTCGATGGCGAGGAATACGAGAATGGCCAACAGCCCGAGAAACTGGCCCACGACTGCCGTTTGTGCGCTGGTCTGCGGGTCGAAAAACACCGCGAAGCCCAGACCCATCTGCAGTCCACCGAGTTGCCCCGCCGTCTCCACCGCGGTGAGCGCAATGCGCAGCGTAAAGCCCATCGCCAAGCCGATCAGAAGCTGCTGTATGGCGATGAACACGCCGATCGCCGAGGCTGGGTCGACACGCGGCATCGGTGGCAGTACCGGGACGAGGAGCACGGTGATCAGCAACGCGAGACCGACCTTCACGCGCACCGGCACGTTAGGATTGCTGAGGATCGGCTCGGCAAAGACCAGTCCGAGCACGCGCAACATGGGCCACAGGATGGCGCTGATCCAGGCATACCATTGTGCGGTGGAGACGCTGATCATGATGGCGCGGTAGAAACTCTCGTTATGATGGCGCGGTGGAGACGCTGATCATGATGGCGCGGTAGAAACGCTCGTTATGATGGCGCGGTGGAAACGCCGATCACGATGACGCGGTAGAAGCGCTGGTCATGCTGGCGCGGCAGAGAACCGGATCATGATGATGCGGTAAAGACGCTAATCAGATGGCGCGCGATGGAAATGCTGTTCATGCCCGCGGTTCACGCGTTGCCGCTGTCAGCACGATCCCTGTGCCGCTCCAGCATCCAACTCAGCCGATCATGCCCGGAATGCCCAGGATGAGGCGGCGCGTGAAGTCCACCATCACACCTAGCATCCAGGGACCAGCGATCACGAGCGCGAGGAAAATAGCCAGCAGCTTCGGGATGAAGGACAGCGTCATCTCGTTGATCTGCGTAGCCGCCTGGAACACGCTCACCAGCAAGCCGGTGATGAGCGCGGTGAGCAGCAACGGTGCGGACACGAGTATGGTGACCTCCAGACCCTGCCGCACCAGATTGAGCACCATCTCGGGCGTCATCGGCCTTCTCAGGTGTAGAAACTGCGTACGAGAGAGCCCACCATCAGGTTCCAGCCATCGACGAGCACGAACAACATGAGCTTGAACGGCAGCGAAATGATGACCGGCGACAGCATCATCATCCCCATGGACATCAGTACACTCGCCACCACCAGATCGATGATCAAGAACGGGATGAACACCACGAAGCCGATCTGGAAGGCCGTCTTAAGCTCGGAAATGACGTATGCCGGTACCAGGACCTTCATCGGTACACTTTCCGGGCCATCCATCTGCGGCTGATTGGCGAGTTTCGCGAACACGGCGATGTCGCTCTCGCGGGTCTGGCGCAACATGAACTGTTTAAGGGGGACGGCCGCACGGTCCACTGCATCATTGAACCCGACGCGCCGGTCGGAGAACGGCACATAAGCTTCGGTGTACATCCGCTCGAGGACCGGCGACATGACGAAGAAAGTGAGGAACAGAGACAGACCCACGAGCACTTGGTTGGGCGGCGCCTGCACGGCGCCCAGCGCCTGCCTGAGCAGCGAGAGCACGATGACGATGCGAGTAAACGACGTCATCATCAGCAAGACCGCGGGCAGGAAGGTGAGCGAGGTGAGAAACAGCAGGGTCTGGACGGTGAGCGTATAGGTTTGCGTACCACCGGGACCCGGCGTCACAGTCACCGCTGGCAACGCGGACTGCGCGATGGCACTCGTAGAACACGCAGCCAAAATTAGAATGGCAAGCCAGCGCACGTCAGCTCTTCTTTGTGCGCCGGGTCGCGAGCGCCTCCAGCAATGCGCTGGAGAAACCCGGAGACGCGGCCTCGCTTTCCTTGGCCGCACTCTGCGGCTTGGGCAACGTATGCAGCACCGTTACACTGCTCGCGGCCACGCCCAGCAACAGCCAGGTATCTCCCACCTCGATTAGGACCACACGCTCTTTCGGCCCGACCATTGCACCACCCACAACGCGCAACCATCCGCGCGTGCTCATCGCGCCCGGAGTCAAGCGGCGCAGGAACCACGCAAAGGCGGCGATAGCGGCCAGCACGAGTCCGAGTGCAACGACGACCTGTAAAAGCCCGGCGGTCGGCAGGCTGGTGTCGGCTGGTGTCGCAGCGGCCCCGAGCGCAGTGTCACAGACTGCCAAAAGCGCGAGGAGACTGAATGCGAAGGCTCTCACGCGGCCGCGCGAAAGTCGGTGAAAACCGTAGTGAGCTGGCGTATGGCGGCGGCGTTCATCGGTGCAGGCGACGCATCCGCTCTTCGGGCGAGATGACATCGGTCAGGCGAATGCCGAACTTGTCATTGACTACGACCACCTCCCCTTGCGCAATGAGGCAGCCGTTTACCAGCACGTCCATCGGCTCGCCTGCCAACCGGTCGAGCTCGATGACTGAGCCCTGCGCGAGTTGCAGCAGATTGCGAATTGCGATTTTCGCGCGGCCGAGCTCCACCGTGAGCTGCACTGGGATGTCCAACACCATGTCGAGACGGCCACCAGCGGCTGCGCCTGCATTGCCCGGTACCAGCTCGGGAAACGCGCGTGCCTGTGCGGCCGACTTCGAGCCATCGCCTTCCTGCTCCGCCATCGCGGCGGCCCAGTCATCAGCGCTCAAATCGTTCTTGACGTCATCCGCCATCCCCGCCTCCACCGGTCTGCTCGTCGAGCACTTTCTCCACTTTGAGCGCGTACTGGCCGTTCATCACGCCGTAGCGGCATTCGAGCACGGCGACACCATTTATTTCGGCGCGTACCACATCGGGCAGATCCAGTGAAATGACATCGCCCGGCTGCAGCGCCATCAACTGTCCGATGGTCACCTCAGCGTGCGCAAGATTCGCCAACAGCTCGACCTCGGCGCCGTAGACCTGCTGCGACATCAGCGTGAGCCAACGCTGATCGGCGTCAGTGCGATCCGCTTGAATCGAGCTGTAGATCAAGCCGCGGATGGGTTCCAGCATAGCATAGGGCATACACAGGTGAAAATCAGCGCTGCCGTTGCCAAGATCGATGTTGAACGTGGTCGCGATGACTACTTCCGTGGGCGTCGCGATGTTGGCGAACTGTGTGTTGATCTCGGAGCGCAGGTATTCGAATTGCAGCTCGTAGATCGGCTTCCAGGCTTTTTCGTATTCTTCGAAAACCATTTTCAGCAGGCGATGCACGATGCGCATCTCGGTCGGCGTGAAATCGCGACCTTCCACGCGCGTGTGAAAGCGTCCGTCACCGCCGAACAAACTGTCCACGACTTGGAACACCAGTGTCGGCTCGAACACCATCAGCGCATTTCCGCGCAACGGCTTCACCTGGATGATGTTGAGATTGGTCGGCACCACGAGATTGCGCACGAACTCACTGAACTTGAGCACGCGCACCGGGTTGACCGCGATCTCTGCGTTTTTGCGCATGAAGTTGTACAACCCGGCTCGCAGCAGCCGGGCGAAGCGCTCGTGGATCAACTCGAGCGTGGGCATGCGCCCGCGCACGATTCGCTCCTGCCGACCGATGTCGTAGGGACGCGGGGCGCCCGGCTCTTGGGTGGGGGTCTGCTCCTCGGCTTCGCCGCTTACGCCGCGTAGCAGAGCGTCGACTTCCTCTTGAGACAGTATGTCGTCGGCCACGTTAGCAAACTACCATACGATGCTGCAGATGTCGCGCATTGTGGCGCAGTTTGCCGTCCTTGCGGTATAGGCGGCGCGCCCCTACGCCATTACTGGATCACGAAGGAGGTCAGCAGGACCTCGACTACTCCAGCGTCGGCGTTCGCACCCTTGTGCGGGTCGTTCTTGGCCGCGTCAGCTTTGGGCTCTGCCGCGTGCGCCTCGCCCATTCCTTCAGGTTTCGGCGCCTCCGGCTCCTTGGGCTTGGGCGCCGGCGTGTCTATGCCCAGCGGTTTGTTGATCACTTCTCGCAACTCGTCTCGGAGCCGGTTCTTCTGCTCCATGCTACCCAAATCCTCCACGCTCTTGCTCGAGAGCAGCAACAGCGCCGCGTTGCGAATTTCCGGCAGGTGCGCCTTGATCTGATCGTTGACGTGGTCGTCCGCAATGCGCAGATCGATGCCGACCTGCAGGTAGTGCTGAACGTCGCCCGCGAGATTCACGACGAACGGCTCGAGCGTGACGAACACCGGCGGCTTGATGTGCTTCGGCTTGGCCGGGGCCGCTACGTTAGGATCACTCTTACCGCCGACGAAAAACCAGGCGGCTCCCCCGCCGATCATCAAGGCCAGCGTTGCCACACCGATCAGCACAAGCGAGCTTTTCTTCGACTTGGCGGAGCTCGGCGCCTCAGTGGATGCTTCGGTGTGTTTGGCCATTCGGCTCCCTCGCGTTTGCGGATGTGGGCGTTCTGTTGCACTTCATAGCCCAATATCGGCCGTTCGGAGAGGAATGTGAGCGCGGCCGTGGAATTTGCGTGCGCCGCACCGTAAGTCTTTAATAGATAAAAGGATGAACCGACTTTGCGAACCGGAGAACGGTTCAAGCGAAGAGATCGACCAGCCCAGGTCCTTGGTGTAGTCGCAGCGTCGTTGGCGTGCCAAGAGCCTCTACAGCGCCGGCTGCCTCGCCGCTGGACCCTGTGGAACCGCGGTCCGCGCCGTCGCGCGCCTGCCGACCGCCGCTGTCGTGCGATCCGACTGAGACGTTGCCTAGTGTGAGCCCACTCTCGATCAGCATTTCCTGCAGACGCGGCAATGACATCTGAATGGCATCGCGCGCCACGGCATGCGGGGCGTTGAACAACAAGTTGGCCTGGTCATTGGTGATCGAGACGCGCACTTCGATGGGTCCAAGCTGCGGCGGCTCGATGTGGATCTCCGCGGCCTGTACCTGCTGGCCGGTGATCCACACCACCCTTTCAGTAAATGCATTGCTCCATCGCGCATCCTGGACCGGCACGGGAACTGCGGTAGCCAGTGGAGCGGCGCGATGCGCGGATTGCGGCTCCGCGGCCACGGCGAGCGTTGCCGCAGGCAGCGGCGCGGGCAGTGTATCCGCGAGGGCGGGCGCATGCTCATGCCGCTGCTCACCGGCGGCCGGCAAAGTCAGCAGGGGGGCGGCAAGATTTGCCGGGGTGTGCGCGAAATCGGCTGGTGTTGGCTCAGCCATCGGCTGCTCCGGAAGAAACGGACTGCGCAGCACCTCGGCTGAGGGAAGCATCGTCTTTGCGACCAGCCCAGGCTTATCGCTCTTCGGTGTGTCCTGTGTACTCGCTTGGACCACTACGGGCGCTTGCATCCCAGTCGGCAGGGCGAGCGGGACGATCGACAACGCATTGGCCGCGTCGACCGCTGCATCGGTGGTGAGGACTGTGTCGGCGAGCGCCGTGTCGTCGGGAGCGGCCTCTTCACTGGCCGAACCGAGAATCGAGAAAGCGGCAGCGCTGGACAGACCAAGCTGCGCGCTCAGTACCGCGGCGAACGAAACGTCGCTGCCAGCGGATTCACCGGGCGTAACGGCCGTGGCGGTCTCGCTGGAAGCGACTACATTGGTGGCAGGCGGCAAGGTATGCAGAGCAGACATGTGCGGGCAATATCCAGTTGACGACATACCCCCTTCTGCAAGCCGCATGCCACCGCCCTCTGTCACCGCGGCAGCGGATTTTCTTTATTGCTTTTCAGTGCGAACTCATCCTGCTGTTTCTGCTCGCGCCGCGCTTCCTTCAGGTTTTGCGCCGCCTGATGGCGGTGGAGCAGCGTTTCCAAGGCTTGCTCGCGCTGGCGCAACAGCAGCCAGCGCCCCTGCTCCTGCTCCCAGTTCGCGCGCTTGCGTGCGACCTCTTCGCTCTGAGCCCCGATCGCGCGCGCGAGCTTGTCGAGGAACAAACGATAATCAGCCAGAAGATGGGACGGAATACCGGTACTCAAACGCTCTTGCAGCCCGGCGGTGTATTCGGTCTGGTAGCCGCTCAGCTGATCCAGCTTGGTTTGCGCCTCCACCCAGTAATGGCGCAAGCGCTGCAGCTCCGCACTAGCGGCCTCGAGCCGATCATGAGCCAAATCCAGCAATATCTGCAGTCGGAACGGTTCGGCCACGCGCTTCCTTGGGGTTATGCTGCCACCAGCTCATGCAGCCTGCGCCGCCCGTCTTCAACGGACGAGCGCTCCTGCAAATCCTGTTGCAAGAACGCTGTGAGCTGCGGGAACAATGCGATCGCACGATCGAGCAGTGGGTCGGTGCCGCGTACATACGCCCCCACTGCAATTAAATCGCGCGAGCGCCGATACGCCGAAAACAGCTGCTTGAACTTGCGCGTGTCCTCGAGCTCCTCTGGGGCGAGCAGCTCCGTCATTGCGCGGCTGATGGAAGCTTCGATATCGATCGCGGGATAGTGCGCCTGATCCGCGAGATCGCGCGTGAGGACGATATGTCCGTCCAGGATCGCACGAGCTGCGTCTGCGATCGGGTCCTGTTGGTCGTCGCCCTCGGTGAGTACCGTGTAAAACGCGGTGATCGAGCCGCGGTTGTCGGGACCATTGCCGGCACGCTCCACGAGCTGCGGCAGCTTGGCGAACACCGACGGCGTGTAGCCCTTCGTTGCCGGCGGCTCCCCGATCGCCAGACTGACCTCGCGCTGAGCCATGGCAAAGCGCGTGAGTGAATCCATGATCAATAGAACGTGCTTGCCCTGATCGCGAAAGTATTCGGCGACTGCGGTCGCGTACGCCGCACCATGCAGGCGCAGCAGCGGCGGTGCGTCAGCGGGCGCAGCGACCACCACCGAGCGCGCGAGCGCCTCATCCGTGAGGATGTTTTCCACGAACTCCCGGACTTCACGCCCGCGCTCGCCGATCAAACCGACCACGACGACCTCGGCGGACGTATAGCGCGCCATCATGCCGAGCAGCACGCTCTTGCCCACGCCGCTGCCCGCGAACAAGCCCAGGCGCTGGCCGCGTCCGATCGTGAGCAAAGCATTGATCGCGCGTACGCCAACATCGAGCACTTTACGGATCGGCTCTCGCTCGAGCGGGTTGAAAGGACGGCTGTGCAGCGACACGTAGCGATCGAGTAGCAGTGCGCCGCGATCATCCAGCGCGCGGCCGGCACCGTCTACCACCCTTCCGAGCAAGGCCTGCCCGACCGGCACCTGCTTGGCGCGATCCTCGGCGCGGCGCCGCGGGACGAAGTCTTCACCCATACGCGGCACGCGCGTAATGGCAGGATCAACGGGCACGACGAGAGCGCCGGGTTTCAGACCGTAGATGTCCGTTGAGGGCATGAGAAACAACCGGTCGCCGGAGAAGCCGACCACTTCGGCGTCCACGCGTTGTCCGCTCGGCGTGAGCACGTAACAGCCGTTGCCTACCGGGAGCTTGAGTCCAACCGCTTCCATGACCAGCCCCGCCACGCGCGTCAAACGGCCGTTCACGGCGAACGGCTGACTGGCGCGCGCCGCCGCCTTGCAGTCGTCGAAGTAGCGTTGCCAGCGCCGAATACGGCTCACGAGAATGCTCGGCAGCAGTGTGTCAAAGGGTGATGTCGATCCACGAATCCTCGCGGCCCAATGCAGCGATCACACGCCGCCAGCGCGTTTCCAACGTGGCGTCGACTTCGGTGGTTGCAGTTTCCAATTTGCAGCCACCGCGCTCGATGCGTGGATCATCCACGACTTTCCACGGGAGGCTCGCCAGCGCCGGATCAGCGGCCGCCATTTCGCGCAACAGCGCTGCGTCGCTGGGATGCAGATGCGCGGTGGTGTGCTCGTCCAATCCGGTCAGGCTGGAAAGCGCTTCACGCACGACGCTCAACACCAAATCGGGTTTTACACGGATTGCTTGTCGCACGATGAGCTTGGTCAGCTCCAGACTCACGGAAAGAATATCGTTGGCAAGACCCTGCTCGAATTCCTGCAGCATCTCGCCGAACGCGTCACTCAGGTGCTTGATCTCTCTGCGCTCGACGGCAATCTGGGCGGCAGCCTCGTGCTTGCCCGCCGCCATGCCCTCTGCATACGCTTCCTCACGAATGCGTGCAACGTCACCGACCGAAGTGGCCGGCGCGGGAGCGGGCCTCTGCGGCGGTCGCACTTTGCGTCCCGCAGTGGAGAATTCGTCCAGCTGCGCCTTGCGCAGCTCCTTGCCGAGCATCTCCTTTGGAATGATCCTACTGGACAAGGCCTTCTTCTCCTTTGCCGCCGAGCACGATTTGCCCTTCCTCGGCCAGCCGGCGTACCACGCGCAGAATTTCGCGCTGTTCGTTCTCCACCTCCGACAGACGCACCGGTCCCTTGGATTCGAGATCATCGCGCAGCATCTCGGCCGCGCGCTGCGACATGTTCTTGAAGACTTTTTCTCGCAACGGCTCGGTGGTGCCCTTCAGAGCGACGACCAAGGTCTCGGACTGCACTTCACGCAAGAGCAATTGGATACCCCGGTCATCGAGATCCAGCAAATTCTCGAACACGAACATCTTGTCTTGGATCTTCTGTGCAAGATCCGGATCGACTTCGCGCAGGTGCGAGGTGATGGAGGCTTCCACTGTCGCGCCCAGGTTGTTGAGGATTTCCGCGGCTGCATCGACCCCCCCGCGCGCGCTCTTCTTTACTTTGTCCGTGCCCGACAGAATGAGGCTCAGCGTTTCGTTCAAATCGCGCATCGCTGAAGGCTGCACACCCTCCAGCGTGGCGATGCGCAGCATGACGTCGTTACGCAGCCGCTCCGCCAGGTGTCCGAGCACCTCGCCCGCCTGGTCGGGGTCGAGATGGACCAGAATGGTCGCGATGATCTGTGGGTGCTCGCCTTTGATCAGCTCCGCTACCGACGTTGCGTCCATCCATTTCAGGCTCTCGATGCCGGCATTGTCGTTGTCTTGCAGAATGCGGTCGATCAACGCACCGGCCTTATCATCGCCTAGTGCGCGCGTCAAAACGGTACGCAGATATCGATCGGGCTCCGCACCGATGGAGGTGTGCTGCTGCGCCTCCTCATGGAATTCCCGCAGGACGCCCGCCACCTGATCGCGCGTGACGTTGGAGAGCTTCGCCATGGCTAGGCCGAGCTTCTGCACCTCGCGCGGCCCTAGATGCTTGAACACCTCCACCGCCCCTTCCTCGCCGAGCGACATCAGGAGGATGGCGCTGCGCTGTACTCCGTCTTCGCTCATTCGCCTCCGACCCACTCCTTCACGACGTTGGCCACGATGCGCGGATCCTGGCGTGCCAGTTCTCTCGCAGCCTGCAGATCATTTTCGAATGCGGCCGGGACCGGCGCTGCCCGGGCCGGCGCCATTGTCGGCCCGGAACCCATGCCCTCACCGAATCCCGCGATGGTCGGTTCCACGCGCCCTGCCTGCATCAAATCGCGCAACGTCGGCCGCAGGAATCCGAACCAGAGATACAGCACCACGACCGCGACGAGAGCGACCTTCGCCCATTCGACCAGGTTGGCCGCGGTCAGCCATTCCCGCCAGATCGGCGGCGGCGCCACCACGGTTTCGATCTCCGGGGCGCTGAACGGGGCGTTCACCACGTTGACCGTATCACCACGCTCTTTGCTGAAGCCCATCGCCTCGCGCACCAGATCGCCGATCTGCGTCATCTCCTGTTCGGTGAGCGGCGTAAGCGCAACTTTGCCTTCCTTGTCGACACTGCGGCGCTGGTTCACGACCACGGCCACCGACAGACGCTTCACTGCGCCCACCTCGTTGCGGATGTGACGGATCGTCTTGTCCACCTCGAAGTTGATCGTGGTCTCGCGATGCGAGCTGGTCGCGGGCGGGGTGACCGGAGCATTTGCCGCGCCTCCGGTGGCGGCGCCTTGAGCCGCGGGAGGAGCCGTATTGAGGGGTGCATTAGCAGCGCCGGGCGGTTGATTGGTCAGCGCGCCGGGCACGCCGCTTGGGCCGCTCGGAGTGCTGCTGGTGGTCTCGATCGTCTGCTGACTGCGTAGCGTCTGCTCCGCCCCGGCCGGGTTGGGCTTGAAGATCTCCGAGGTCTGCTCGGCCTGGGCGAAATCCAGGTTGGCTGCCACTTGTGCGCGCACGTTTTCGCGTCCCAGGAGCGGCTGCAGAATATTTTCGATGCGCGCGGCATAGGCTGCTTCCAGGCTATGCAGATATTTGAGCTGGCTGGCATCGAGTCCCCCGGCCGCGGGCAGCTCGCCGTTGGCCGAAACTAGATTGCCGCTCTGATCGACCACGGTCACACCGCGCGGCATGAGGTCCGGCACGCCGGACGCTACCAGATGCTGGATCGCGCTCACCTGCGCTTCGTCCAGTCGGCGGCCGGGATACAGGCTCACCAGCACCGAGGCGCTCGGCCGCTGCTGCTCGCGCACGAAAACGCTCGGACGCGGAATGGCAAGATGCACGCGCGCAGTCTGCACCGGGGACATCGACTGAATGGTGCGGGCCAGCTCGCCGGCGAGTGCGCGCTGGAAGGTCACTTGCTCCGCGAACTGACTCACGCCGAATTTCTGCGCCTCCATCAACTCGAAGCCGACTGCTCCGCCCTTCGGCAACCCTTGTCCCGCGAGCCGCAAGCGCATGTCATAGACCAGCGGCGCCGGCACCAGGATGGCAGTGCCGCCTTCGGCTACTTTGTAAGGAATGTTCTGAGTCGACAATGCAGCGATGACATCGCCGCCGTCGTGATCGGACAGGTTGGAATAGAGGACGCGGTATTCGGGAGTGCGGGCCCAGAGGAAGGCGACTGCAGCCAGAGCGATGACGGCGGCAATGCCGGCCATCAGCCCGATTTTCTGAGCGTTGCTGAGTTGGCCGAAGCCTCTTGCGAGGGCAGTAAGATTCTGTGCGGGAGCCTGTGCCATCTTTCCAGCACATTGGGATCCTAAGCTTAGAATTCCACGTGGACAAGTTGTCGCG
>JADMIO010792753.1_pt1 | contig 46947 bp, 34 predicted proteins | sample 8958161 | NCBI WGS metagenome assembly JADMIO01 (sample SAMN16585339, study PRJNA669376) | soil metagenome | isolation source: Crop rotation soil | place: USA: Cullars Rotation, Alabama | collected 2011
CGCGACAACTTGTCCACGTGGAATTCTAAGCTTAGGATCCCAATGTGCTGGAAAGAGCCTTCGCCCGGGATGGCGCGACGGCGTTCGACCATCTCTGAGGTGATGACGAACTCCTTGATGCGCTTCTGCGACGGCAAGGTGTACATGGCGTCTAACAGGAGTTCTTCGAGAATCATCATCAGGCCGCGCGCGCCCACTTTGCGTTCGACCGCCTGACGCGCGACCGCCTTGAGCGCATCATCCGTGAATTTCAGTTTCACGTTGTCGAAGTCGAACTTCTTCTGATACTGCTTGACGAGCGCGTTCTTCGGCTCGGTCAGAATCTTGATGAGCGCGCCTTCGTCCAGTTCGTGCAGGACGCCGCAGACCGGAAGCCGACCGACGAACTCTGGAATCAAACCGTAGCGCACGAGGTCTTCGGGCTGCACCTGCGCGAAGGCTTCGGCGTGACGATTCCTGCCGGATTTGATATCCGCATGGAAGCCCATAGACTTGTTGCGCATGCGGCGTTCAATGACTTTCTCAAGACCGACGAACGCGCCGCCGCAGATGAAGAGAATGTTGGTCGTGTCAACCGGGAAGAACTCTTGATGCGGATGTTTGCGTCCGCCCTGCGGCGGAACGTTGGCGACCGTGCCTTCCAAAATTTTCAGCAAAGCCTGCTGCACGCCTTCACCCGACACGTCGCGCGTGATCGAAGGGTTCTCGTCCTTGCGGCAAATCTTGTCAACCTCGTCAATGTAGATGATGCCCTGCTGTGCGCGCTCGACATCGCCGTTCGCAGCCTGCAAGAGCTTGAGGATGATGTTCTCGACATCCTCGCCGACGTATCCGGCTTCCGTCAAAGTCGTCGCATCAACGATGGTGAAGGGAACCGAGAGCATGCGCGCCAGGGTCTGCGCTAAAAGAGTCTTGCCCGTGCCCGTCGGACCAATCAAGAGGATGTTGGATTTTTGAATCTCAACATCCGTGCGACGGCGCGCCATCTCGATTCGCTTGTAGTGCTGATAGACGGCGACGGCGAGACGCTTCTTCGTCTCTTCCTGACCGATGACGTATTCATCGAGGAAGTTCTTAATCTCGCCGGGCTTCGGTAGCGGCGGACGCGTGGCCACACTTTCCGCCTGCTGGTCGTCCGTGATGATCTCGTTGCAGATGTCTATGCACTCGTTGCAAATATAGACGGTGGGGCCAGCGATGAGCTTTTTGACTTCATTCTGCGACTTGCCGCAGAAGGAACAGCGCAGCGTGTCATCTGTTCGTCGTACCATAGGCGTCTGGGGAACTCCGTGTGAAAGTCTCTACTGTTTCTGGTTATTCGGGAGAAGAAGCAGGCGCGTTTGTGTTGTCAGCGTCCGCGATAACTTGATTGCAAATATCTACGCACTCGTTACAGATATTGACATTCGGTCCGGCTACGAGCTTTTTGACCTCAGTCTCTAATCTACCGCAGAAGGAACATCGCATCGAGTATTCCGTTCTACGAGTTAAAAGTCTCAGAGGTGATTCTGTTCCAGCTCTAAAGCGCATCACCTTAACTATCCCCGCACGCCCAGCCCGAATACCAAAGCTCACCCCGTCGCTACTCGCGGTGAGTGATGACCTCGTCAATCAGGCCATACTCTTTGGCTTGCATCGCCGACATGATCTTGTCGCGCTCAACGTCGCGCTCGACCGTCTCGTAAGACTGTCCCGTATGCTTGGCGATAATCTGTGAGGTCAGCTCTCTCATGCGCAGGATTTCCTCAGCCTGAATCCGGATGTCCGTGGCCTGACCTTGCGAGCCGCCCGAAGGTTGGTGAATGAGGATGCGCGAATTGGGAAGCGCAAAACGTTTGCCTTTCGCGCCCGCCGTCAAAAGCAGCGCCGCCATCGAAGCGCACTGGCCCACGCAAATGGTCGCCACATCCGGGCGAATGAATTGCATCGTGTCGTAGATCGCCATCCCCGCGGTAATCGAGCCGCCGGGGCTATTGATGTAGAGCCAGATGTCTTTCTCCGGGTCCTCGGCTTCGAGGAAGAGAAGCTGGGCGACGATCAGGTTAGCAATCGTGTCGTCAATCGGCGTGCCGATAAAGATGAGATTGTCTTTTAAGAGACGCGAGTAGATGTCAAACGCGCGCTCGCCGCGCGACGTTTGCTCGACAACCATCGGGACTAATGCCATACAAACCTCTCAAAGAAGAATTCAGAAGTCAGAATCCAGAATTCAGAATGGAAACTCGAACTGTCTATTCTTGATTCTGTTTTTCTTCTGACTCCTGGCTACTGGATTCTGGATTCTGCTCTTCTTCCTTCCACTCTTCGTCGGTGACGCGAGCATGGTTGACAATCAGGTCGAGCGCTTTGCGGTTGCGCAACCTATCGGCGATGCTAGTAGTGCCTCCTTGCTTTGTCAAGGCAGCACGCACTTGTTCAGGCGCTTGACGCGAACTCGCCGCGAGTTCGTTAATTTCGGCTTCGATCTCTTCGTCGCTGACTTCGATATTTTCAGCGTCAGCGATCTTTTCCAGAAGCATCGAACCACGCACGTCGAAGTCCGCCTGCTCCTTCAAGGAGTCGCGCACGCCCTCCCAATTGATGTTCTCGCCGCGTGGGTCAAGCCCGCGCCCGATCATGTCGCGCACAGCAGCTTCCAACCGATGATTGGCCTGATGCTCGCGCAAGGTTTCAGGCACTTCAAAAGGATGCGCCTCGACCAACTTGCGCATCACTTCACTGCGCACACTATTGTCGGATTCCACGCCCGCGCGCTTCTGCAAATCTTCTTTCACCTTCTCGCGCAGGTTTGCTAAAGATTCGAACTCTTCGTTCAAGCTCTTGGCCCATTCGTCGTCCAACTCAGGCAGCTCTTTGCGACGCACGGCTGTGATGGTCGCCGTGTACTCAACTTTTTTACCGGCCAGACCCTTCGACGTGAAATCCTCCGGGTAATCAACCGTGAACGTCTTCACGTCGTCCGCTTTGACGCCCATCAGATTATCCGTGAACTCTTGCTGCACGCCCGCTCCGCCAAGCTCTACGTCAACGTCATCAACATTAATGTCCTCTGCGTCTGGCGTCTCGACGAACTTGCCGTGAAAGTTTACGGTCACGATGTCGCCCGTCGCGGCGCCGCGATCTTCGACCGGTTGCAGCGAGGCGGATGTCTCGCGCAAGCCTTCGATGACGCGCTCGACATCCTTTTCCGTGACGGGGCGCATGCGCCGCGCAGCTTCCAGGCCCTTGTATTCACCGAGGTTGACTTCGGGCAGGACCTCGACGTGAACGTGCAGTGAGATCGGGTCAGCGCCGATTTTGTTCAAGCCTTCGGTGTTGTCCAGATGAAGCTCAGGCTCGCCGATGGCTTCGAGCTGGTGTTCCTTGATCGCGTCCTGCACGGCCTGCGGGACAAGCTCCTGCAAGACATCCGTGCGAATCTTATCTTTGAAGCGCGTGCGCACAACGGAGCGCGGCGCATGCCCCGGACGAAAGCCTGGCACGGTCGCATACTGAGCGTACTGGTCGCTGATGCGGTCATAGGCTTTGCGCACAGTGTCCGCTTCAATCTCAATCTTGATCTCCTTGCGTGTCGGAGACAGGTCAATCAATTCAGTCTTCAATTCTCTTTACCTCAAGGTTTGTAGTTTTCGCCCGCCACGTCGCCGGAACAGGTCTTGCCCGCTGGCATCTCGATCGTTTTGAACTGGGTCGGCACTTTCTCTTCAGAGACTTTGTACTCGCTCTGGGCCGGAATGATTGCAGCCCCTGCGGCGCAAGTCCCCTTTGTGTCCGTGACGGCGAAAGCCAGAAGCTGATCGTAATTTTTGCGCGCGATCAAGAAGGCGTCGCCCGTAGAAACGGTGTCGGGCGTGGCCGCTTGATCTTTAAAGAGCGTAAATTTCAGTCCCGGATAAGCAGCCTGCCATGCCTGCTTGATTGCATCCACATTCTTGTAAGAGGTGCTCGCCTGCGGATCAAACTTCGCGTTCTTTGCAAGCTCAAGCAAGCGGTCTCTAAAAGCCACGGCATCCGCCGCAGGCAGGTTCGAGCCGCTCGTTCCACTCTGTGTCGTTTCAGTCTTCGTCGCGCTCGGCGTTGCGTTGCCGTTTTCACCAGACCGCTTCACGAGCGATGCCTCTTTATTGCATCCTGTGATGACGAAGGCCGCGAGCAGTGCGATTGTTAGTATTAAAATTCTGCGAGGTCTTACTCGGTACATCAAAACTATAAAAGCCCGCTGTCGGGCGCGCGAACTCTCGCGCCTTAACGGGCATCCCTCCCTTGAACGAACTTAAGCGAACAATTTACCTAACACTAAAATTTTTGGTGCCGAGGGCGGGACTCGAACCCGCACGCCTTGCGGCACAGGCTTCTAAGACCTGCGTGGCTGCCAATTACACCACCTCGGCAATGTTTGTATAGACGAAGAACATCTTCACTATGAAAGCAAAGAGATTAAAGGATTGATACTTGATTGTCTAGCGAATGCAAAGTGCCTCTAACTTCCAACTTTGCCCTTAATCAACTTGAGCAACAGAAACGCCGGATAACTTGCCGCGAGCAGGACGAGCACATAGATGCCGTCCGAGGGGGCGTCCATCACTGCTCCCGTCAGAAATGCGATTGAGCCTAGGAGGACGAGGATGGTCGTGAAGGGGTAGCCCCAGGCGCGATAGGGGCGCGGCAAGTCTGGCTCTTTGAGACGAAGGATGATGACGGAGAGAAACGTGACGGCGTAGTTGATGACGAAGAAGAAGGCCAGGATGGAAAAAACTTTTTCAAGGCGCTTGCTGAAGACAATAAAAAGTAGAGCGGCGACTGTGCTCAAAAGAAGCGTGATGACGGGCGTTCCGCCGCGATTTACTTTCAAAACTTTTTCCGAGACAAGCCCGTCGCGGCTCATCGCAAACATGATCCGTGGCGCGATCATGCTGTTGGCGTTCACAGTGCTCAGCATCGAGACGGTCGCCAGCGCCGCAATGATCTTTCCGCTGTAGCTTCCAAAGATTGCATTGGCCGCCGCGCCGACAGCCAGCTTCTGACCTGCAATCTCTGAGAGCGGCAAGACATAAAGCAAGGCAAGATTGACCAGCAGATAAATCCCCGTCACCAGGAACATGCTGCCGATCATAGAGCGCGGGATGTTGCGCTGGGGGTCGCGCACCTCTTCGCCAAAATAGATGACGTTGTACCATCCGTCATATGTATAGATAACGCCCTGCAAGGCTTTAATCATTCCGCTGAAAAGCGCGAACGAAACGAGCAGGCCAGTCGAGGTGGATTGCATGGCAGCATCAGCAACGGGCTGTCTGTTGCCCAGAATGAAGCAGGCGGAAACGAGCGTGAGGAACGCCAGCGCCTTCAAGAGACTCGTTACTTCTTGCGCTCGCCCGCCCCAGCGAACTCCTAACCATTGGAGAACGGCAAAGCCTGTGACAGCAAAAAGTCCGACAGGCACTTCAAGTCCTCCGAGAGCGGGAAAGAGCGCAATCGTGTATTCGCCCAGCACGAGCCCGATGGCGGCAGAGGTGCCGCACGTCGAGAGCCAATCGCTCCAACCGATGACGAAGCCGGCGTAGGGCCCGAGCGCGCGTCGCGCGTAAACATAAAAACCTCCGTCGCGCGGAAGCATCGCGCCGAGCTCTGCAACGTTGATCGTTCCCAGAAGCGCATACAGTCCGCCGATCACCCAGACGCCGATGAAGAGCCAGGGGCGCGGCAAGTATTCTGCGACCTCGCCCGGCGTGCGCAGGATGCCCATGCCGATGACGCCGCCGATGGTGACGGCAAGCCCGAACGTGACGCCCAGGACTCGCAGCAATCGCCCGCGCGTTTGATTAGCTGTCAATACAGCTTCCGTTGAGACTGTCTCCATGCAGTTGTTCTTAAAGAGTGCGCGTCACTTTCGAGAGCGAGCGCGGCGCGTCCGGGTCCAGGCCCTTCGCTGCTGCCAGATGCGCCGCGAAGAGTTGTCCGGGGACGATGTATGGAATGGGCGCGAGGAATTCGTCAATCTCGCCCGGCATCATGATTGAGCGCGAGCAGAGACTCGCGCCTTCGCGGTCGGCTGTGATGACCAAGGTATCCGCGCGCAGCTCTCTCAATCGCTCCAACAGTTCTTTGACGCCGGCGAGCATCGCGCCCGGCGGGGCGAAGAGAAAGACCGGAAAGTGTCGCTCGACCATCGCCAGCGGACCATGCAGAAAATCGGCCGAAGAGAAGCGCTCGGCGACGACGTAACAGGTCTCCATCAACTTCAAGGCAAGCTCGTAAGCGTTCGCGTAAATCAGCCCGCGCCCGACGACGACGCAGTTCTCCATGAAGACATAACGCTCGACCAGCTCGCTAATCATGCTTTTCCGTTCGAGGGCGAGCGCGACGAAGTGTGGAATCTTTTCGTAGGCCAGAGTTGAGTTGCCGTCAGCGAGCGCAGAGGCCAACATGTAGAAGAGGAGCATCTGTCCCGTGTAGGTCTTCGTCGCGGCCACTGAACGCTCGCGCCCGCCGTGCATCAAGAGGGTCTCGTCAACAAGCTTCGTCATCGAAGACGCGTCTTCGTTCGTGATACCGACCGTGTAAGCTCCGCAGGCGCGGGCGTTCTCAAGCACGCGGTTGATGTCTTCGCCTTCGCCGGATTGCGAGACGCCGATGACGAGCGCGCGCGCAAGTTTGAGGCGCGCGTTGTAGATCGTGTGGACCGACGGCGCGGCGAGCGAGACGGGGATGCCCGTCGTAATCTCAAGCAGGTAGCGACCGAAGAGCGCGGCGTTATCGGAGCTGCCGCGCGCGACCAGCACGATCAGGCCAACGTCGCGCGCCTTCAAAAACTGGCCAAGGCGCGCGACCTTACTCTTTTCTTCAACAATTGTTTTCTCAAGCGCCGCAGGCTGCTCGGCGATCTCCTGAAGCATTAAAGACAAGGCTTTGTTGTCCTTATGAAAGTAAACCTAATGACGAAGTTGATTAACCACAGAGGACACAGAGGGCACAGAGGACAGCAATACATTTCAGGTAACAGGTTTGAAATTTCAAAGCCCGAATTTGAAAAATCACTCTCTCTATTTCCTCTGTGCCCTCTGTGTCCTCTGTGGTTAAAATTTACTCACACTAGAGTCGGAATGTTGTTGACACTGAACCTTTACCGTGATAGTTCTCTCGCCTGACCTTCACACAATAGTGAAAAGTGTTGACGAGCGCAATAGATTCATTTTGAGGTAAAGCAAAATGGAAGAAGCCATGCGAGAAGAGAAGGGCGCTCTTTCGGGGCGCATGTTGTCGTTAGATGTGTTTCGCGGAATCACCATTGCGGGCATGGTCCTCGTCAACAATCCGGGCACGTGGAGCAGCATCTACTGGCCGCTCGAACATGCGGAGTGGAATGGCTGGACGCCGACCGACCTGATCTTTCCCTTCTTTCTCTTCATCGTCGGCATCTCGACCACGCTGGCCTTTGCGCGCCGCGTCGCACAGGGCGACAATCAATTCGACCTTTTGAAAAAGGTCGCCGTGCGCGCCGCGATTATCTTCGCCCTCGGCCTTTTCCTCAACGGGTTCCCTTATTTCAACCTCGCGCAGATTCGTATCCCAGGCGTGCTGCAACGCATCGCAGTCTGCTATCTGATTGCCGGCATCATCTTCGTCAAGACGAGCTGGCGAACGCAGGCCATCATCGCCGTCGCACTGCTTCTCATCTACTGGTTCCTGATGACGGCCTTGCCGGTCTTTATCTTCGGCGCGGCTGACTTGAGCAAGGAAGGGAACTTGGGGGCGCACATTGACCGTTGGCTCCTTGGGCCACACATCTGGAAGCAGGGTGTGGTTTACGACCCGGAAGGATTGTTAAGCACAATCCCTGCGATTTCGACTACGCTCTTCGGAATCCTGACGGGACACTGGCTGCGCTCCGACCGCTCACAGCTTGAAAAGGTCGGCGGGCTCTTCTTCGCAGGAGCTTGCGCTGTCACCATCGGCTGGGCCTGGCACTTCTTCTTCCCGATTAATAAATCTCTCTGGACAAGTTCGTATACAGTCTTTACGGCGGGGATGGCGCTCGAGCTTCTGGCCATCTGCTATTGGCTGGTTGATATTAAAGGCTACAAGCGTTGGTCAAAACCGTTCGTCATCTTCGGCACGAACGCGCTCGCGCTCTTCGTCTTCTCAGGACTGCTCGCGCGCCTGATGGGGATTATCAAATTGCCGAGCGGCGACGGGAAATCAATCGCGCTCCAGCCTTTCATCTTCAAATACCTTTTCCTCTCGTGGGCCACGCCCATCAATGCCTCGCTCTTCTTCGCCATCGCCTACATCTTTTTCTGGCTCTTCCTGATGTGGCTGCTCTATAGAAAAAATATTTTTATCAAAGTCTAAGAGGAGCAGGGATGAAGAATAGGAGCAGTTGACAGGACAAACGTGCTGGCTCTTCCTGCCACCTGCCACCTGCCTCCTCTCTTTTCATCCTTGCTTTTTGTACCCTGGTCCTCGAAGAACATGCCCGGCGAGAGCTTTGGTCCGCTGCCCGTTATCAACGCTGAGCTGGCCGTTGATGATGACGAAGGGAATGCCTTCCGGGTATTGATTCGGCTGCTCGAAGGTCGAGCGGTCGCGCACGCTTTGCGGGTCGAAGATGGTGATGTCTGCGTAGGCTCCCTCACGCAACACGCCTCTATCTTTCAGGCCGACGCGCGCGGCAGAAAGGCCAGTCATCTTGTGCACAGCTTCTTCCAACGTCAACAGGTGTTCGTCGCGCACGTAGCGCGAAAGGATGCGCGGGTATGAACCCCAGCCGCGCGGGTGTCCTTTGGCCGTAGAGAGCGGGCCGTCTGTGGCGCGCGCACCGCTATCGGTGCAGATGGCGACGAAGGGAGAGCGAAGAGCCGCGCGCAGGTCGTCTTCCGACATCATGAAGTAGATGGCGCTCGTCTCGCCGTGATCCGCAAGGATTAAATCGAAGAGGGCGTCCAGCTCATCCTTCTTCTCGTCGGCTGCAATCTCAGAGATGCGCTTCCCTTGCAAGCGTTCAAGCTCAGGATGAACGACCGAGCTGATGAGCACGCCCTGCCCGCCGCCGCTTCCGAGGTAAATGTTCTCCCAATCGTTCGAGTCGGTCATAATCTCGCGCTTCAAACGCTCGCGTGTTGCGGGGTCTCGCAGTCGCGCAAGCATCCGCTCCATGCCGCCCTCTAAGGCCCAGGGCGGAATGCAGGCCGTCAGCGCAGTACTCGCCGCTGTGTAAGGATAAACGTCCGCTGTTATCTTCAAACCCTCGGCGCGCGCCGCTTCGATGCGCTTCAAGATTTCGGGCATCCGACCCCAATTCTTTTTGTAAGCGGTTTTGAGATGCCAGATTTCAACAGGGATGTGCGCGCGGCGTCCTATCTCGAAGACCTCTTCAAGAGATGAATCGAGCGCGTTGGCCTCTGAGCGTTGATGTGTCGCGTAGATGCCGCCGTAACGCTCTGCGACCAGAGCCAGCTCGACGATCTCGTTGGTCCTGGCGAAGCGCGCGGGCACGTATTGCAGCGAAGTCGAAAGACCGAGCGCGCCGTCTTCCATCGCTTCGGCGACGAGCCGTCGCATCTCTATCAGCTCGTCCGTGGTCGGCGGGCGATTGTCAAAACCTACGACAAAGGAACGCACCTGTGTCGCGCCGACGAACGTGCCGAGGTTGACGCCGATGCCTTGCCGTTCGAGGCGCGCGAAGTATTCGCGCAAAGTGCGCCAGTCAACGTTGATGTTGTAGCGCTTGTAGTATTCTCCTTCTTCTGCAATCAGCCGTTCGTTAATCGGAGCGACAGAGCTTCCTTCGCCGGTGATCTCGGTCGTGACGCCCTGCATAACTTTGCTCATCGCGCGCGGGTCCACGAGCAGGTTGGTTTCGGATTGGCCGAGCAGGTCTATGAAGCCCGGAGCAACCACGAGACCTTTCGCATCAATGACGCGGCGCGCGCGTGCGCCCGTGAGTTTTCCGATGCGCACTATGCGATCATTTTTGATGGCAACGTCGGCCATAAAAGCCTGTCTCCCCGTGCCGTCAATGACGCGACCGTTCTTGATAAGAATGTCGTATTGAGGCGGAAGCGAAGACGCGCTATTGGTTGAAAGCGTCGAAGAGAAAAGGGCTGAGATGCTCAAGAGTGAGCTGATGACGATGATTGATTTCATAGCGAAGAGCAGAATTCAGAAGCCGGAAGCAAAGCAATCTTTTGTTCTTAGCTACGCATTCTGCCTTTAATGGTTTCTGATAGCAAGAAATTTGCAGGGGCAGGGACAAGCCCTGCCCCTACAGTCTATAATCGCCTGCGAGTTTTAAGGGAAAGAGAAAATTTTGTAGACGGAGAAACGAGTGACTGAATCAACGAAACAGAGAAGACGTGTGACGCTCGGCGCTGTGGCGCAGGCGATTAAGGGAGAGTTGACGGGAGACGCGGACGTGGAAGTCTCGGACATCACGCATGATTCGAGGCGGGCGCGCGAAGGCTTTCTCTTTGCAGCCGTGCGCGGCGGACAACTTGATGGGCATCGTTTTATAGATCAGGTGATGGAACAGGGCGCGGTCGGCGTCATCTCTGAATTGGAACCTCCCGCCGATTTCTCAGGCGCGTGGATTCAGGTCGAAGAGATACGGCGCGCGATGGCGCTGGCTGCTGCGGAGATTCACGATCATCCCTCGCGCGAATTGCTGCTCGTAGGCATCACGGGGACGAACGGCAAGACGACGACGACCTATCTGGTCGCCGCAATCGCGGAAGCTGCGGGCGAGCCTGTAGCGATGACGACGACCGTCGAGTACAGAGTTGATCAAGAGCGTTGGAAAGCGGAGCGGACGACGCCGGAAGCCACAGACATGCAGCGCATTCTGCGTCGCGCGGTCGAAGCAGGATGCAGGACGGCTGTGATGGAGAGCTCTTCGCAGGCGATTGACCTGCATCGCTGCGACGCTCTCGAATACGCGGTCGCAGTCTTTACGAACCTGACGCGCGACCACCTGGATTATCACGGCACGATGGAGAACTACTTTGACGCCAAGCGTCGTCTTTTCGATGGCAGGTTGGGCGGCACGCCGCGCCATTCGGTCATCAACGTTGACGACGAGCGGGGCGCAGAGCTTGCGAATGACATTGAAAGAAGCGGAGCGCACGTCATTCGCTACGCGCTTCATGAGAAAGCGGATGTATGGGCGACTGATGTCGCTCACTCGCTCGAAGGGATGCGCTTTCTGCTTCACACGCCTGTGGGAGACAGAGAGCTTCATTCGCCTCTGGTTGGGCGACCGCACATCTATAACATCCTGGCTGCAACCGCCTCTGGCCTTGCGCTCGGCTACGACTTAGACGTGATTGCACGCTCCATAGAGACCTGTGAGGGCGCGCCCGGACGTTTTGAGCGTGTGCCGCACGATGGCGGCTTCGCAGTGGTCATTGACTACGCGCACACGGATGATGCGCTGCTGAACGTGCTGCGCACGGCGCGCGATGTGGCGCAAGGGAGAATCATCACGGTCTTCGGTTGCGGCGGAGACCGTGACCGCTCTAAGCGCGCGCCGATGGGGCAGGCTGCGGCCACCTTGAGCGATGTGGTGATTCTGACTTCGGACAATCCGCGCACGGAAGACCCTTTGCAGATTCTAGCTGATGTCGAGGTCGGCATGCGCGAGGCTGCAAAGCCTTATCTGAAGATCGCAGACCGCCGCGCGGCTATCGGTCGCGCCATCAGCGAAGCACGCGTGGGAGATTTAGTTGTCATCGCTGGCAAGGGGCACGAGGATTATCAAATCATCGGGCGCGAAACTTTTCATTTCGACGATAAGGAAGTCGCGCGCGAAGCTTTAGCCATGCGTGCAGCGAAATAGTAGTGAGTTCATGCCAAGCGAATTCGGATTTAAGCCATCGAAGATGGCGTCAGCATAAAGCCCTGTGCGTGAGCGCGGGGTTAAGGATGCAAAAAATGAGGTAAGCCCGTGAAACGGGCGACAGCGCAGATACCAAATGGCTGTCGCCCGTTTCACGGGCTTGCTTCATTTTCCGAACCTATTCCCAGCCCTGACGCGCTCTCGCTTTATGCTGACGCCCGCTGGCGCGGGCTGAAACTAGTATCAGACATGTGTGAGACTTAATCTCACGCAGCTTCTTCAGGAATAATTCATCGGCGGGCTGCTGTTCCAACTCCCGCCGACCGCTTGATTCTTCTCCTTCTTCACTCCGGCGACGATGAGAAGAACCGAGGCGGCGACCAGCACGAAGAAGCCCCATCCGATGCCTATGACCATCCTGACTTCTGCCGGCGCTTCAGAGAAGAGCGATTGGAGTTTAATGAAGGTGAAAACAAGAACGCCGAGCGAGACGACGCCCACCGCGATCAGAGGCTTGAGCATGTTCTTCCATGCGAGCAGGATCGCGCCTGCGCTCAAGAGCAGCATCACGATGCCTGCGATGCGAAGTGTCGTCAACACTCCTGTCGGGTCGGGCATGGCGCGTGGGCCTGATGGCAGTCCTCCCTGCACGAAGGTGAAGAGGCTGAATGTAATCAAACCGAATATGCTGATGATGGGCAGGAAGTTGCCTATCAGCAGAAGCGCCCCGCCCGCCAACCCTATAATTCTGTTTGTCAGCTTGAAGCCTACGGGGCGCGGTTGATTGTAATAGGGTTGCGGTGCGGAATAGGGCGGCATTGGCTGGCCTGTCGCGCGCGGGTCTGGAATCTGCGCGGTCGGCGGAGCATCGTATGCGCCCGGCTCAGCCGTCACCAGAGTCGAGCCGTCATCAAGACAGAACGTAGTTTCTTCAGGATAGGTGCGATGGCAGGCTGGACACTGTTTCATCTTTAGCCTTCTCCGTTTAGTAATCTAAAAATGGTTGAGGACTGATTCGAAAGAAAGGCGCGCATGCTTAAAAGCGAGCGCCGCGTTTACGGTTCGAGGCGCTCGCTTCCGTGTTAGAGATTATCAAGCAGCTTAACGTGCCGGAGGATAGGGCGGCGGTGGTGGCGGCGCTCCCCAGCCCGGATTAATTGCGGGCGCGGTGTTCTTCATCACGCCAGCGACGATCAGCAGGATCGCACCGAGAATCATCACGTACATGCCCCAGCCGATGCTGACTGCCGAAGCCAGCTCCGGCGGCATGTCTGCGTCCCCGGCACCGGAGAACGAGGATTTCAACCTGAAGAAATCGAGAATCAGAAGGCCGAGCGCGACGATGCCCGGTAAGATCAGCAACCGGAATTTACCGGTCAGGGCAAAGACCAGGCCGATGATGCCCATCACGAGAACGCCGATACCGGTAATAACTTTGGCGGGGTCGGCCTTGATGCCGTCGAAATAGCTGATACCGAATCCCATCAGACTGACAATCGGCAGGAAAATACCGATGATCAATAGCGCTCCACCGGCGATGCCTAGAATCTTGTTATTCATTACAGGGGAAACTCCTTTTTAGTTTTGAATTTTTAGGATGAGAGCGGCCTCTCTCAGGGCCACCCATTTTCAAGCTGGTCTTCAAACAACAGTGCTTCTAAGCTAACTCGGACAGCAAGTCAAGAGTAATTTTGCAAACAGAGAGAGTTCGCAGGCAAAAAGGTTTGCATAGCTCTGGGCCGAAAGTCTCTCACTGAACGGCTCAACCTTCTCGCACGCGAAGCACGCATCACTGCGGCAAATTCTTGCGAGCCGAGTCAATCAGGTCATCGTGAAGTCTCTCTTAACTCAATTAGCGCTGGATGTGAAGGTACTCTACGTAACTTTAACGCCGTAGCTGCGGGCTATTACCTTTAAGATTTTTTCCGTCGGCCCGAAGGCCGCATAAGTGAAGAGCGCCCCGAACAGGAAAGCTATGGACGGGAAAAACCAGAGCTGTTTTAAAGAGTTAATCTTCGCGCCTTTCGGAGAACCCGGGTAGTACAGCACCTCGACCTGATCGCCGACTTCATAAGAGGATAAACCATTCCCGATGATGTCGAACTCTTTGCCCGTCGCCGTTTTAAAACTGACCAGAGGGTAAGGGCTCGGATTCTTGCCGCCGGAACCGAGGATTGTCGTCACACGGCCTGTCGCCCTCGATGCCATGCTCAACATCACCACGTTGCCGATGACCAGATATAAACACCAGGCCAGGAAGGGCAGACCGATGAAAGCAAATATATTCTTAGCGGTATATACCGGTAGCCTTGAGACGGTCCTGCGCTGTGCCGGTCCAGCTTGAAGAGACCTTTCCGACATATCGAGCGGACAACTACATTGAGGGCAAATGGCGGAACCGGCCGGGCAAGCATGACCGCAGTTAGCGCACGGAACGGAAGAGAATGGAGATTTCCATGAAGTGACTTTGGACATTTTATCTTTGGGCGCTCGCCAACCGTGCGATCTTACTCTTCATCCTGAACAGCAGGCTCAGCGTAAGCAACGCGGTTTCTTCTGGACAGATACCAGTAAACGGGAAGCCCGAGCGCAATCAGGCCCAACCCGATGAAGGCGTTGATGCTGACGCCCTTCAAGCCGTCCGCAGGGTACGTGCCGTGCAGGAGCATCTTCACTTCCGTGATGGCGCGACCCGTGTCGGGCAGAAGCGTCGTGTAGAGCAGCCAGCCCGTGACCAGCAGGAAGAGCACAGGCACAACCGGATAACCCCAGGCGCGATAAGGACGCTCGGCGTTCGGCATCCGACGCCGGAAGATGAAGATCGAAGCTGTCGTCAAGCCGTAGAAAATCCACGAGCCGAAGATCACGTAATCGGTCAGCGTATCGAACGAGCCGGAGAGAGTGAGAATACCGGCCCAGATGCCTTGAAAGATGAGCGCGCCGATAGGCACGTGTGTCCGCGGACTCAGGCGCGAGAGTCTATCAATGAACAACCTGTCACGCGCCATCGCATACGGCACACGCGCGCCCGTCAAAATCGAAGTGTGCAGCGTCCCCAACGAAGAAGCCATCAACGCGGCGGCAATCAAGCCAGCGACGAGACTCTTCATGGACTGGCTGAAAGAGCTCATGAAGGTGTCCACAGCGGTCGCCGCGACGGATGAACCGGCGGGCACGCTCGCCACCTGTGTCGGCGTCAGAACGTAGAAGTAAGCGATGTTGACAAAGACGTAGAGCAGGATGATTAACATCGTGCCGCCGACGAGCGCGAGCGGGATGTTGCGCTGCGGATTTTTGACTTCGCCCGCGACCAGCGTGATGTTGTTCCACCCGTCATAACCCCAGAGCGCCGCGAGCATCGCCGCGCTGAAGCCAGCCATGCCGATCATCTTTCCGGCTTCCACGCCTTCGCAAAGACCGCCCGCGTTCGCCATCCCGAAATGGCCGAAGTCACCGCTTGCCAGGATAAAAGCTCCAAGCCCGATGCCGATGACAAGCGCGATCTTGACTCCGGTCAAGACAGTTGCGATGTGCCCGCTGACGATAACGGTCGCGCAGTTGATTAAAGTGAAAAGGGCTATCAGCGAGAGCGCGATGAGCTGCAAGTAACCGAAGCCGATGGCGTGTCCGAAGAGATTGATCGAGAAGAAGGGAGCTTTGAGCGCGCCGCCCGTGAGGTCGTTGAGAAAGATTGCGAAGGCCGCGGCGACCGAAGCCTGCGAGCCTGTCTTTGCGATGAAGATTTGCATCCAGCCGTAAAGAAATCCCCAGCGCGCCCCATAAGCCTCGCGCACGAAAACATACTCACCGCCGGCGCGCGGCATCATCGCCGCCAACTCCGCATAAGTGAGCGCGCCCGCAAGCGAGAGAATGCCTGCGGCAATCCAGACGATGATGACCATGCCAGGCGTGCCGACATTACAGGTCATCACGCGCGCCTTTAAAAAGACGCCCGTGCCGATGACGTTGCCGATGACGATGGAAGCGGCGGCGACCAATGTCAGGCCGCGAATCAGTGTGATGTTGCTTGGCGCAAGTTTCGACATAAGCAATCTTTTTAGATACGAAGACTCTCTCCCCGCGCTCGCCCTGCGGGCTTCGCACGGGGCTTTATGCTCGCGCCCGCTGGCGCGGGCTCAAACCAATCGCGCGTAACGTCAGTTACCAACCTTGTCCACCAGGCTTGTGCTAGTGGCAATTGATGAAGACAAACATCAAGCCGCGCGTCTCGCTCTTCCCGTCAAGGCTTTCGCGGCATCTTCGCCCGTCACCACCGCGCCTTCCATGAAGCCCTGCCAGTCGGCCAGGTGTTCTCCTGCGAAGAGAACCTTACCATGTGGCCGCTGCAAGATGGGACGAATCGTGAACCATTGGCCGGGACGATAGAGAGCGTAAGCGCCGCCCGTGTAAATGTCTCGCTGCCACGCGTAGGATTGTATCGCGCGGGCAAGCTGCGGCGCGTCCGGGTTGAAGGGGACGAGATCGCGCGCGACTATCTCGGCGCGGCGCGCGTCCGATTGCGAAGCGAGCACGTCCGCTTTCTCGCCGACGGCATAGCTGCACAGTATCCCTTGCATGCCCGGTTGGTCTTTCGTGCTGTGAAAGTAGTAGTGCGAGGTGACATCGCTCACGAGCGAGAAATTCTCATCATTCCAGAAGCGACGGTCGAAGAGAACGGAGTTCTTGATGATGCGTGCATACTGTAGCTGCTCCGCTGCATCAGCGTATGCAGAGGGAAGCGGCGGGTCGAAGCGAATCTTGTCCAGGACGCGCGAAGGCACAGTGCAGATGCAGGCGTCCGCCGTGAACGTGCCGTTGTTTGTTTTGACCCAGACGCGACCCAGGCGCTGGCGTATCTCTTCGACTGTCGTGTTGGTGTGAATCGCGTTCTGGCCGATGCGCGAGGCGAAGGCCGCGACGAGGCGCGAATTGCCGCCGACCATCTTGTAGTCCATCTCGTTGGCGGGGCTGGACTCGAAATACTCGGAAGCGGCGGCGAAAGCCGAGACGTGGCGAATGGATTCGCCGAAGTCCGTGCTGTCTTGCAGATCGCGCAAGAGCAGGTCGTCTTCGGTAAACCCTATCTCTTCAAGCCAGGTCCACCAATCGAAGCGGTCCAGACGTTTCTTCTCGCTCAAGGTGTATCGCTCGTAACGCTTCTTAAAATTCTCGAAGGCGTTCCTGGCCTGCGCGGAGAAATCCCATTCATCGGGACGCTTGACCACGCCATCGCGCATGAGCGAGGCCGCAAAGCGATGGTCTTTGAGTTCGATTCCAAAATCATGACAGAGCGCTTTAAGACGTTCATGGCTGTCGCCGACCCACTCGCCGCCCATCTCACAGACGAGCGGTGAATCTTTGAAGCTGTATGAGAGGACGCGCCCGCCGATGCGGTCTCTGGCTTCAAGGACGGTGACGTTCCAACGAGCTTTTTTGAGCTGGTAAGCGGCGGCGAGGCCAGACAATCCTGCGCCGATGATGATGGCTGAATAGTTGCGACGCTGAATCGAAAAGGAGTCGTTGAAGATAAAGGGAGCGCCGACGGCTGCTGCCCCCGCCGCTTGCAGAAATTTGCGGCGAGTCAGCTTCTCGACTGATGATTTGCTAGGCATATTGTCGAAGAATTAAGTGCCGGGCTCTCTCACCACACATCATTCGTCACCAGGTCATCGTATCTATCGCGCCGACGGATGAGATCAACTTGCCCGCCTTCGCGCACCATCACGGCTGCCGGCAGCGGACGCCCGTTGTAGTGGAACATCTGCGCGAGCGAGTACGCGCCGCTATTAAGAAGCGCGAGCACTTCGCCCGGCTCGACATCTGCGGGCAGGCAACGATAATCCGGCAGGCGACCTTCGCGCTCGATGTCGAAATAGACATCGCCGGAATCGCAGAGCGGCCCGGCGACTTTGTAATCCATGTCCGAGGCTTCGGTCGCGCGCGAGGCGTTGATGAGATGGTAGTACCACTTGTAATTGTTCATCGAGAGCAGCAGGTTGTAGCCAGCATCCGTCAACAGCCACACGTCGTTGGTCTCAGGCCGTCGCTTGATGTTACGAACGGTGGTTAAGACCAGGCCAGCATCGGCGATGATGCTGCGCCCGGGCTCAAGCAAGATAGTGACGCGATCAAGCAGGTGTTCCGCCCCGGCCTCGCGCGCGGATTTACGCGCGACATCGAGCGCGGCTGAGAGAACTTCAGAAGGCTCTAGCTCTGCGCCGAGCATATCGCGCTCGTGCTCCGGCAACTGGTCTGCCATAGATTTATCGCGCAGGTAGTTGACGGGAATGCCGCCGCCCAGGTTGATGTGCTCAAGCATGTGCCCGGTCTCGCGGTGCAGCGTGACCAGGTGCTCCCACATCGCTTTGAATGCTTCGGCGAAAGGCTCTACGTCGGGCGTCTGCGAGCCGACGTGTATGTGAATGCCGCTGACGTGAATCAGCTCAGGATTAGCGAGCGCGCGGCGGAAAGCGTCGAGCACGTCCGAATAAGAGATGCCGAACTTGGAAGTCAAGAGCGCTGTCTGCAAGCCCAGATGCGAGCGCGTGCCGATTTCAGGCGTCAGGCGCAGCGCGATGTTCGCGCGTTTCCCAACTCTTTGGGCAGACTTTTCAACCAGCTCAATCTCATAAATCGAATCAACGTTGATCGAATAGATGCCCGCGCTCACTGCTTCATCCAACTCTGCATCCGACTTGCTCGTGCCGTTGAAGATGATCTGATTGGGGCGAAAGCCTACGCGCAGGGCTTTGTAAAGCTCGCCGCCGCTGTTGACTTCTATATCAATGCCTGACTCAAGGACGCTCTTGAGCACGGCCATGTTCGAGTTGGCTTTCGAGGCATAGCAGAAGCGCACGGGACGGTTGACAAGCTCGGCGGCGCGCTTCAGGCGTTCGATATTCGCGCGAATGCGCGGCTCGGAAAAGACGTAGAGCGGCGAATCATACTCTTTGACTAAAGAGAGCGCGTCCACGCCGTTGATGGTCAAATGATTTTCTCGCGTCTCCAAGTAGCCCGGAATAACCCACGCCGGAGTTGATGAAGCAACTGGTGTTGATGACATTAAATTAAAAGCTCCGTCTGTTTAGTAGGTGCGTGCGAAGATAGCATGGTCGAGTAGTAAATAGTAAATAGTGAATAGTAAATAGTAGGAACGTGCTTTCTACTATTTAACCCAAGTTGCCAGTTATTGAATGAATGCCTTATCAACCTGATAGGCGAAAAGAAACAAAGTGACTTTCAAGAGAAAGCCTGAGAGCGTCGTCGCATGAATCTTCTTCGGAAAGAGCTTCGTGATTTCACCAAAGACGGTTTCTATTCGACGACGCAACCACTGTTTGTAATCATGCGCGGCTGGCGTGTCGCCTCGCTTCGAGTTAGTTTTACGCGCCACCAACAAGCGCACCTTGTCTTGCTCAAGAAGATGGTCTTCCCATTCATAAAAAGTGTAAGCAGAGTCAGCCGCCACATCCGCCCCCGCAGGCAAAGAGAGCGGCAACTCGGCCAACCCTTGAATATCGGCGAGACTGCCGGGCAAGATCGAACATTCGACAGGCAGCCCCTCGACCGTCACCAAGACTTGCACTTTCAACCCGTAGAAGTAGCGTCGCTTGCTGGCACTGTATCCGCGCCACAGTGGCCCTCGTGCCAGCCGACAGCGCGGGATGCGGATGTTGTCACAGACCGCAACGGGAAACGAGTCCAAGCTGTAACGGCTCTCCAGATTCAACTCCTTGATGACGAGACCCAACTGGTGGAAGAGCAGATCAATCAGATCAGCCAGACGCGAAAGCCGTCGCGACAATCTGGAACGCGAGAGCATGCGAGGCATCATGCCGGAAGTATGCAGAAAGCTGCGTGCTCGTTCAAAGCTGCCTCCAAAGAAGAGCATCGAGACGATGGCCGTGGTGACCACTTCCGAATCGGAGAACTGACAGCGCGAGTCCTCGCGGTGCTGCATGGCCTTGAGCAAGTCATCAACAAAACAGTATATTGCGATGGTACGGTCGTACATCCGAGAAGTCCTTTCCTGCTGCTATTTGTTTGGCAACAACAGCATAGGAGAGGGCTTTTCGTTTTCAAAGAGCTATCAGGTGCTAACTAGCAACTTGGGTTATTTACTATTCACTATTTACTATTTACTTTTCACTAGCTCTGCAACTGCATCAACACTTCCGCTGGGTTCCAGTATCCGCGCATGGTTTGGATCAGGCCGTCGGCGTTGAACTCGAAAATGTCTATGCCTTCGAATCTCACCTTGCGCCCGTTCTTGCCCGTGCCTGTGCCGGTCCATTTGACGGCTGCGCCGTCGCCCGCGATGAAGATATGGTCTTCCGTCATCGAGACAGTCTTGAACGCGCCCGCGATGGCCGCGAAGAATTGGCGTAAGCTGTCGTGGCCGACAGTCGGCGGCGCGCCCACCGGATCGAAGCTCGTCGCGTCCGTAGCAAAGGTTGCGACCCAGGCTTCTGCATCCATCGCGCGAATGGCTGCGAAGTAGGCCCTGATCCCTTTGGCGATTGTTTCTGGTGACATCAAACTCTATTTCCTTTCTCTCTCACGTTGAACGAGAATGCGGCGCAGGATTTTGCCCGAAGGCGATTTCGGAATCTGCTCGATGAACTCGACCTTGCGCACTTTTTTGTAAGGCGCGACACGCGCGGCCACGAACTCTTGAATCTCTTCGGCGCTCGCTTCGGCTTTAAGCACGACGAAAGCTTTGGGTATTTCGCCGGCCTCTTCGTCCGGGCTTGGAATGACGGCTGCATCCACGACCTTCGGATGCGTGAGCAAGATGGCTTCCAACTCGGCGGGCGCGACCTGAAGCCCTTTATACTTAATCAGCTCTTTGGCGCGGTCAACGATGAAGAAATGGCCCTCTTCGTCCACGTAAGCGATGTCGCCCGTGTGAAACCAGCCTTCTCGGTCAATCGAGTCTTCGGTTGCGTCAGGCCGGTTGAAGTAGCCTTTCATCACCTGAGGCCCGCGCGTGTAGATTTCTCCTTCGCGGTTTGGCCCGAGAGCCTCTCCGGTCTCAAGGTCAACAATTTTGCATTCGGTGTTCGAGACGACAGGGCCGACCGAGCCGGGCTTAATCTCTTCAGGTTTCTCCGAGCACATGTGCGAGACCGGACTCGTTTCCGTCAACCCGTACCCTTGCTTGATGACGCAGCTCAATCGTTTGCAGCAGGCGGCAGAGAGGTCTGCGCCTAAGGGGGCTGCGCCCGACATGATGAGCTCTAGTTTTGAGAGATCGTAGCGGTCAACTACCGGGTGCTTCGCCAGCGCGAGAATAATCGGCGGGACCAGATGCGCGCGCGTGATCTGATAGCGTTGCAAGGTCTCAAGAAATTGCTCAAGCTCGAAGCGCGGCAGCGTGACGATGGTCGTTCCATTGTACATGCCGAAGTTCAGGACGACGTTCATCCCGTAGATGTGGAAGAAGGGAAGAATGCCGATCAGCACATCTTGCGCGCGCACGCTCTCGGCCACGTCCATCTGGCAGAGATTGGCGACCAGGTTGTAGTGCGTCAGCATGACGCCTTTGGCCGTGCCGGTCGTGCCGCTCGAATATGGAAGCACGGCGATGTCCTCGCGCGGGTTGATGGAAACCGCAGGCACGCGGCCTGTGCTCTCCAGCAGAGAAGCGAAGGCGGTTGCTCCCTCTGCTTCACCGAAGACAAAGACCTCTCTGATTTCTGATTCGAGAGCTGCGGCGGCTGCTCTTTCCATCAACTGCGGAACGGTCAGGAGAAACTTCGCGCGGGCATCGCGCAACTGTTTCGAGACCTCTGCCGTGGTGCAGATCGGATTGATGGTCGTGACGATGCCGCCGAGGCTGATGACCGCGTAAAAGGCCACGGCATATTCAGGAAGATTCGGACTAAAAAGGGCCAGCACGTCGCCCTTCTGAAATCCCCTCTCGGCAAGCCCGGCGGCCGCGCGCCCGACCATTTGGCTTAACTCGCCGTAGGTCATCGAGCGATTCGTCAGCCCGTCAATCAGCGCGGGTTTGTCCGCAAATTCTTTTGCACGATGCAGAATGAACTCGACGAGCGGGACCTCTGGAATCGTCACCTCTCTATAAGGGCTACGGAAGATCATCGGTTAAAGTTTGACGGAAGAGCGAAAGTTTCTGATGCCAGATTGTTTGACTGCAAGCGTGGATTACTTCTGTATTGCCCCGTCGTTCTATGCTATATACGTGCAACTTACCACATAACGCAACATTGATGTGACTGAAATTTAAGGTAGAGTCAGAAATTGCTCGCCCTATTTTCCTGACAGAGGGGAATCCAAAGGGATGACGTTAAGAGAAGATGCAAACGTGAGAGCCGAAGATAGCGGCACAGGACAAGAGCCTACGCGTGAAGAGGAACATGACGATGTGGCCGAGCCGGACGCGCCGACAGCCGAAGAAGAGAATGAGGGCATGAACACCGTGCTCGACGCCAATCCTCTGACGGGCGTGCAACGGGACGCGAGCGATGAATAGCGAGGTGAACGGGTTATGACTGAGACAAGCGCTCCCACCTTTCTCTGTCTGGCGAGCTTCTTCAAAGGCGTCGAGTTCCTGAGCGAGAGCAAGCGTCAGGGCGCGCGGGTCATCCTCATCACGAAAGAGAAGGCGCTGCATGAGGACTGGCCGCGCGAGAGCCTTGACGACATCGTCGCGCTTCCGAACGATGCTGGGCCGGAGCTTTTCATCTACCTCGCCAGCCAGCTCGCGCGTCCGCAAAAGATTGACCGCGTCATCGCGCTCGAAGAGTACGATGTCATCACGGCCGGGTTAATCCGCGAACACCTCTGCATGGACGGCATGACGAGCGCCGACGCGCGCGTCTTTCGCGACAAGCTCCTGATGTGTCACAGGGCGCACGAGGCAGGAGTGCGCGTGCCAGATTTTTTGCACGTGCTCAACTACGATGAGCTGCGCGATTTTATGGCAAGAGTTCCGCCGCCCTGGGTGATGAAGCCGCGCACGGACGTTTCGGCCATCGGGATTAAAAAACTGGACGACTCGGAACAGGTCTGGAGAGCGATTGATGCTCTGGACACGCGCGAGAACATCAGGGAGCGCTCTCCTTTCTATCTACTCGAACGCTTCATTGCGGGCGATGTCTTTCACGTTGATTCGTTGGTGAGCGACGGCAAGGTTGTTTTTGCTGGCGTCAATGCCTACGGGCGGCCGCCGATGGAAGTGGCGCATGGCGGCGGAGTCTTCATCACGCGCACGGTCAAGCACAATTCGGAAGAGCACAAACAGTTGCTCAAGATCAACCGCAAATTAATCGGCGGGCTCGGTCTTAAGCACGGCGCGGCGCACGCCGAATTTATCAAGAGCGCAGAGGACGGAGAGTTCTACTTCCTTGAAATCGCGGCGCGCGTCGGCGGCGCGTACATCGCGGAGACGCTGGAAGCCGCGAGCGGCATCAATCTCTGGCGCGAGTGGGCGCGGATAGAGATGGCGAGCAACGGGAAAGCTCAGTACAAACTGCCCGCGACGCGCAAAGATTACGGAGGCATAGTCCTGTCGCTGGCGCGGCAGGAATACCCGGACACCTCCGCTTACACGGATGAAGAGATCGTCTATCGCCCGAAGAAACGGCATCACGTCGGCCTCGTCGTCAGCTCCGCAAAGCACGAGCGCGTTGACGAGCTGCTCAACGACTACGCGCGCCGCTTCGCAGAGGATTTCACAGCCGTCGTCCCGCCGCTTGAAAGGGCGGAATAGATTCTGTTCTGTAATCTAAAATTGAGAGCCCCCAGAATGAAAAAACTTTTCTCATCGCTCATCGCAATCACACTTACTTTAAGCATCTTCAACAGCGGACAGCCGAGCGCGAAAGCAAGCGTCGTTTCGACTCCATTCCTGGTGCAGGCGCGGGGCGCGTCTGTCAAATTCGCGCCGCGGCTCATCAGAGAGATGAATAAAGGGAAGCGTCGGGCGATCAAGGCGCGCTATCCACAGGCCGTCGGCGTAGCTGGCGACCCGCGCCTTGTGAAGCTGAATCAGGTACTGAGAAAGTTTATTGATGAAAAGGTGAACGCGTTTAGAAAGTCTGCTCAACCGCTCGAAAACCAACCGCCCACTTCGGAAAGCACCTTTGAATCAAAGTACAGCGTTCAGTACGCGAAGGACGGTCTCGTCAGCATCGCCTTCCTGATCGAGGAATATTACGAGGGCGCGGTTCACGGCTCTTTCAATACGTTCGTCATCAACTACGATCTGACATCCGGCAAGCTGCTCAAGCTCGCGGACCTCTTCAAGCCGAAGGCTAATTACCTGAAACCGATCTCCGATTATTCAATCGCAGCGCTCAGGAAAGAGAAAGAGGGTGTGCAGGACTCCGATTGGATTGATGGCGCAGCGCCGGTAGAGAAGAACTATCAGAATTGGAACATCACGCGCGAGGGATTGAACATAGAGTTCGACCCATACCAGGTTGGGCCATATGCGGAAGGGCCGCATGAAGTCCTCGTCCCTTATCATGTTTTGAAAGAGATGATTGACCCGGCAGGGCCACTGGCGCGTGTGATCGGAAAAAGGTAGGAACAAATTCAGCTCTCCCGTATCTCAACACACAAAGCACAGAACAAGGAAGGTTCACAGATGAAAAGATTTTTCTCAACGCTAATCTCAACGGCACTTGTCCTGAGCGTCTTCGCTCTTGTTCAGGCGGTTGCCGAAACGAAAACCGCAGCTTCGACGATCCAACAGCGCAGAGCCGCTGCCATCAGATTCGCGCCGCGACAACTCAAAGAGGCTAACAGGAAGCTGCGGCTCTCGATCACGGCGAAATACCCGCAGGCAGTGGGACGCGACCCGCGCTTTGAAAGATTGAATCACGCGATCAGGAGTTTAATCACAGAACAGATCGCCGGCTTCAAGAAAGATTTCGAGGCGCCCGAAGAGAGAATGGGTACGGTCGGCAGCTACTTTGAGACAGAATACAGCGTAGAGCTTGCGACCAGCGATCTCGTCAGCATACAGTTCTACGTCAACACCTACTATGAAGGCGCGGCGCACCCGAATCACAACTCTGTGGCGTTCAACTACTCTTTCGAGACCGGAAAGACCTTGACGCTCGCGGAGCTTTTCAAACCGAACTCTAACTACTTGAAAGTCATCTCCGACTATTCCGTCAAAGCTCTCAAGAAGGAGTTCGGTGAAGACGCAGACAGCGATTGGATTCAAAATGGAGCTGGGCCGGACGAGAAGAACTATCAAAGCTGGAACATCACGCGCAAAGGCTTCAAGATTACCTTCGATCCTTACCAGGTGGCCTCTTACGCCGAAGGCGAACACGAGGTCCTGATTCCTTACAGCGCATTGAGGAGCATCATCAACCCGGAGGGTGCGCTGGCTAAGGTTGTAAGGTAATTAGAAATTGAATTAGAGATCGGGTTCATTAAGACCTGCCATCTTCATCAAGTGACGAAGCAAGCCTACTTTAAGGGATTGATTGCCGTGTATCGGAATTGAGAGCCGGACATCAATCCCTACTTTCCCATAAATGTGATGGCTACCTTGTATTCGCAATAATGACCAGCCGTGTCGCTCAAGAGCTTTCGCAAAGTCTTTGCCTGAAATTGACCTCATACTGCAATTTCCAGCACACGATCATCTTCACCAACTTGTGTTGGTGAGACATCAACGGACAGGCAGCCTTCGACGGCTTCTCTGAGATTCTGAAGCAGCTCTTCAAAAGTTTCTCCTTGTGTAGCGCATCCGGGAATGGCTGGGACTTCTGCCCAATAGCCGCCCTCTTCTGCTTCATGCACGATAACTTTGATTTTCATAGTTTGGATTATACGACCACTTGCTAAAGAGAGGCGAGAAGCTTTTTCATACTTCCTCCAGAGGCCAGATGTCCACGTTGACCTCTTCGGCGTAATGCAGGAGAGGCTCGCTTTTCGGCGTTGGCAGTCCCTGTGCTTCGATCATTGTCGAGTCGAGTTCAACTAACTCTGCTTTCTGCAGAGGCCAGGGTTCATGAAAGATTCGGCAACGGTAGAGCTTCTCTTTGTGCTTGGTGTAGAGGCAGTAGCGCTCCGTCAGAAAAAACTCCAGAGAGCCGGGCTGCGAGTAGGGAAGCGTCTCGCCCTTCGTCCACGTTGCGGCCAACTCAGCCTGAGCCGCCTCGTCATCCGTTCGCGTCGAAGAATAGACGATTTTGTCTCCATCCTCTTCGAGCGACATCTCAGCCGTGTAGTAGGGCAGGTGAAAGAAGATGCGCGCCGTCTTCACTGCGACGATGCTGTTGGCATCGAGCGAAAAGAACCAGACGCCCGGCACGCCTTCCAGATGAACGTAGGTGCGCACGTTCAATTCGTGCATGCTGCTCAAGCCCGGCACGGGCGGCAGGTACGGCGGAAAAGCGCGTATGTCCCACATCGTGAACGGCGTGACGGCAATCCAGGCCGAGCCGTCGAAGGTGTCAATCTCCAATCGTTCAGGAATCAGCCGACGCAGATGCTCTTCATCCATGCGCCAGTGCATGAAGAGGAGCTTACCCCAATCCTGATGCATGACGGACTGCCCTTTGGGACGCTCGCGGATCGCTAGACGGTCAAGGTCGGTCAGTTCTTTCTTCCCCATTGCTCTTCCCCTTTGCTTGATGCGTTCGAAAGAGATTTGAACCACAGCGGACACAGAGGGAGTGATGAGTAAAGACATGCTTTTCACTCATCACTCATTACTCATCACTCATCACTTCTTTTCATCCTCTGTGCCCTCTGTGTCCTCTGTGGTTCATCCCTTCCGCTTTTAGGAATTCGGTTTTAGATACTTCGCAAACCAGTCGAGCACTGTGTTGTACCAGTACTCGGAGTTCTGCGGCTTCAGGACCCAGTGGCCTTCGTCCGGGAAGTAGAGCAGCTTAGACTCCACGCCCATCTGTTGCAGGGCTGTGAAAAGCTGTATGCCTTCCGTGACCGGCACGCGATAATCAAGCTCACTGTGAATGACAAGCATCGGTGTGTGGAAGTTCTTAACGAACATGTGCGGCGACCAGTGCTCGTACATCTGCGGATTAGTCCAGGGCGTGCCCTTGAACTCCCAGTTCGTGAACCACAACTCTTCCGTCCCGCCGTACATGCTCGTCAGGTTGAAGACGCCATCGTGCGAGGCCAGCGCCTTAAACTGAAATCGCTTGTCGTTGTTGTGGCCTTCGATCCAGTTAATCATGTAGCCGCCGTAAGATGCGCCCGCCGCGCCGATGCGGTCTTTGTCCAGGAAGCCGTTAGCGGAGAGAACGTAGGCCACGCCATTCATGATGTCCGTGTAAGCCTTGCCGCCCCAGTCGCCGGAAATCTCGTCAACGAACTTTTGTCCGTAGCCGGTCGAGCCGCGCGGGTTCGGCGTGAAGACCACGTAGCCAGCCGAAGCAAAGACCTGCGGATTCCAGCGATAGCCCCAGTTATCGTTCCATGCTCCCTGCGGCCCACCGTGAATCAGCACGAGCAGCGGCCACTTCTTCGACGGCGTAAAGTTCGCAGGCTTGATTATCCAGCCGTTAATCTTCGTTCCGCCTGCGCCGGTCCAGGAGACAGGCTCTTGCGGTTTGAGACCGAAGCCTGAAAGAAACGCTTCGTTGGTTCGCGTCACTTGAGCAACACCGCTTCCATCGCCGTTCGCGCGGAAAATCTCGGTCGGCATGACAGAACTGCTGCGCGTGAAGACAAGTGTGCGACCATCGTTGCTCATCTGCACGTCGCCGTTGAAGCCGTCAGCGATGAGTTTCGTCATCGCGCCGCCGCCCACGGGAACGGAATAGACGGGCTCAAACCCACGCTCGTCCACGGTGATGATGATCTTCTGGCTGTCCGGCGCGAACGTGATGCTCTCGACATAGTTGTCCAGACTGTCGGAGAGCGAGCGCGATTTTCCGCTCTCGCGGTCATAGAGCATCAGCTTCCATAGATCGCTCTCGAAACCTGCGCGCGCTTGCGAGCGGTAGGCGAGATAGCGACCATCCGGCGAGAAGACTGGCCCTTCGTCTGCGCCCATGTTGCTCGCAGTGATGCGCGTCGGCTCGCCGCCTGTGACGGGGATGATAAAAATGTCGCTGTTGGTCGAAGTGGCTTCGACCTTGTCGCGGTTGCTGACAAAGGCGAGCTTCTTAGAGTCCGGCGAAAAGGCATAGTTGGTCGGGCCGCCCAGACTGAAAGGCGGCGAATCATAATCGCCGGGCGTCAGGTCCGTCGAGTTTCCGCTTGCGACATTGACGACGAAGATGTGCGTGCGCTTGTTATCCTTCCAGGCGTTCCAGTGACGATAGAGCAGGCGCTCGGCGGTCTTGGCCTTGACCTTGCTCTCTTCTGCCTGCTGATCCTTCTGCTTGTTGCAATCGTCCGTAGTGCATTCAGGATAAACGTCGGAGACGAAAGCGATCATCGTGCCGTCTGGCGACCAGACAGGGTCTGATGCGCCCGTTGAAATGTTCGTGACCTTCTTCGTCTCGCCGCTCGCAACATTGATCGTCCAGATTTGACCGCCGCTCGTGTAAGCGATCCACTTGCCATCAGGCGACCAGCGCGGCGAGCTTGAGCGCAAGCCCGTGCCTAAAAGTTTCGGCTCGCCGCCAGTCGTCGGCACAAGATAGATTTGCGGGATGCCGCGATTGGCTGTCTTGTCAATATCTGTGACCGTGTAAGCGATCCACTTGCCGTCAGGCGAAAGCTGCGGGTCGCCAACGCGCCGCACCTTCAGCAGATCGCTAATCGTAAACTGTCGAAAGCTCTGCGCGCTCGCGCTGCTACAAGCGAGCGCCAGCAACAGAAGCAACACTCCTTTAGCGTAGCGTTTCATTGGGCTCCTCTTTTCCGGTAATTTTTTTCGAAGTATAGCACATCGCCGTCAATCGCTTGAGTGGTCGCAAAACCGACAGTAGTCAACGGGTCAGAACCGCCTGCTTAAGCTGGGCGGGTCGGAGATTCATCACAAGCCGCACTATCGCAGGCGACAATTAAGTTAGCGCATCACCATTGACCTATGTACCGTAGCAATGGAACGTGATGAGATAAGCTAAAGGGTTGTCAGTATCATTCCAGATAATTAAGTCCGACCCGCCCAGCTTAAGCAGGCGGTTCTGACCCGTTATTACCGAAAACCTTTACTTAAAACATTGACTTCACGGCCTCGTTTGGAATAGAAGATTCCCGCTCTAAATTTTTAACGGCCGTGTGCGTGCTTGCAACGGATGCGGCTCGCCTGCCACTTACTAACAAACGATAAAGGAAGAATCGTCGCCATGAAGCAGCTACGCAAAATCGTTCCTCTGATTCTTGTGTTCTCTCTCGTTACGGCCAACGGCAGTGCTGTCTTCGCACAGTCCTCGTCGAAAGCTAAAGCATTGACCAGCACACAGGCTGCGCCTCAGACCTATCCGAAATTAGAGTTCGAGAAGTACAAACTCAAAAACGGCCTCGACGTGATTCTGGTCGAAGACCATCGCCTGCCGCTCGTCGCCGTCAACCTCTGGTATCACGTCGGCCCGGCGAATGAAAAAGTAGGCCGCACGGGATTCGCGCACCTCTTCGAGCATATGATGTTTCAAGGCTCGAAGCATGTCGGCGACGACGCTCACTTCAAGCTCCTCGAAGGCGCGGGCGCAAGCGACATCAACGGCACGACCAGCTTCGACCGCACAAACTATTTCGAGACGCTGCCCTCAAACCAGCTGGAGCTTGCGCTCTGGCTCGAATCGGACCGCATGGGCTATCTCTTAGACACGCTCGACAATCGCAAGCTGGCGAATCAACGCGACGTGGTGCGCAACGAGCGCAGGCAGAGCCGCGAGAACGTTCCTTACGGTCTGGTCTCGGAAGGACTCTATCACCAGCTCTTTCCCAAAGGGCATCCCTACTACGGCGTCGTCATCGGCTCGCATGCGGATGTCGAAGCGGCTCGCCTCGCAGACGTGCGCGATTTCTTCAAGCTCTACTACACGCCCAACAATGCGAGCCTGGCAATCGTCGGCGACATTGATAAGTCGAAGGCAAAGGCGCTGGTCGAAAAATATTTCGGGCCGATAGCACAGGGGCCGCCCGTCCCTAAGATTGATGTCACGACTCCCGTCATCACGTCCGAAAGACGCGCCGTCGTCACGGACCAGGTGGAGCTGCCGCGCGTTTACATGGGCTGGATCACAGACCCGATCTACAAGCCCGGCAATGCCGAAGCGGATTTGCTCTCGCGCATTCTCGGTGGAGGCAAATACAGCCGCCTTTATAAACGGCTCGTTTACGAAAAGCAGATCGCGCAAGATGTCAACGCCTTCAATCAATCAACGCTGCTTGGCTCCGTCTTCATCATTCAAGCGACGGCCAAGCCCGGCGTGAAACCCGAAGACCTTGAGAAGGCGATTGATGAAGAGTTGGACACGATGCGCCGCGAAGGGCCAACGCAAAGCGAGATTGAGCGTGCGCGCAATCTCGCCCAGACGCAGATCGTGCGTGGCCTGGAAACCCTGGGCGGCTTTGGCGGCGTCGCCGACCGCTTGAATCAATACAACCATTACCTGGGTGATCCGGGTTACTTAGCGAAAGACCTTGATCGTTACGAGCGTGCGACACCTGCTTCCGTGCAAAAAATTGCGCAGGAGAAGTTGAGCACGAACGCGCGCGCCGTTGTGTACGGTGTCCCCGGCAAGAAAGTCATAGACGATGTGCCGAAGACTGCCGAAGAAGAGAAGGATGCTACTGCTCCGGCTGCCAGCAATAATTCGCAGGACGATTGGAGAAGTCAACAACCAGGAGCCGCTGCGCTCTCGAAACTATCTCTGCCCGTCCCGAAAAAGTTTACCCTCGCCAACGGCCTCAATGTCCTGCTGGCCGAGAAGCACAACTTGCCTATCGTCTCGGCAGAGCTGGTCGTTTTGAGCGGGAGCGAGAGAAATCCAGTGGATAAGCCGGGGCTTGCTTCTTTCACTGCGGACATGTTGGACGAAGGCACAGGAAAACGCTCGGCATTGCAGATCGCAGATGATGCAGGGCAGATCGGCGCTTCGCTCTTCACCGGATCATTCAGCGATGCCTCGACCGTCAACATCAGCGCTTTGAAGAAGAACGCGGACGCCGCTTTCGAGTTGATGTCGGACGTGGCGCTTAACCCGTCTTTCCCGCAGAAAGATATTGACCGCGTCCGCAACACACGCCTGACGCTGATACAGCAGCAGCGTGATAACCCGAACGCGATTGCGAACAGAGTCTTCAACTCGGTCGTCTATGGCGACAAGCATCCTTACGGCTTCATCGAGCTCGGCACGCCTGAATCAACCAGGGCGCTGACACGCGATGACATGATGAACTTCTGGAAGACAGGCTATGTCCCCGGCAATGCCGCGCTCGTCGTCGCGGGCGATATAACGGAGAAGGAGCTACGCGCGCTCGCTGAAAAATATTTTGGAAGCTGGAAGGGGCAGTCGCCCGCGTCTCAGCTCGCCGAAGTTGAATCAAGCGGTGCGCGGCGAGTCGTCATCGTGGACAAGCCCGGCGCGCCGCAGACTGCGCTTCGCATAGGCCACGTCGGGGTCGCACGCTCGAACCCCGATTACGTGCCGCTCGAAGTGATGAACTTAGGGTTAGGCGGTCTCTTCTCGAGCCGCATCAACATGAACCTGCGCGAGAAGAACGGCTACACCTACGGCGCGTTCTCGACGTTTGACTACAGGCGCGGGGCTGGACCTTTCTACGCCGGAAGCGGAGTTCGCACAAACGTCACCGCGCCCGCCGTGCGAGAGGTCTTCAACGAGCTTGAGCGAATGCGCTCAACGCGCATGACCGATGACGAGTTGAAGACTTCGAAAGATGCTCTGGCGCGTTCTCTGGCCGGACGGTTTGAGACCACCGGACAGACCGTCGGGACTATCGCAGACCTTTACATCTACAATCTGCCCGTTGATTTCTATAACACGCTGCCGGCGCGCATTGATGCCGTGACGGCTGCCGACGTGCAGCGCGTGGCGGAGAAATACTTGAAACCCGATTCAACGGTCGTGATAGCCGTTGGAGACAGAAGCAAGATTGAGCCGGAGCTGCAAAAGCTCAATCTAGGCTCAGTCGAAACGCGCGACCTGGACGGAAAGCCGATGCCATAGTCAGCCCCGTAGAGCAAGCTCCGCAGGGGCGAAAGAGAGCGGGGGCAAGCCACTCTTCCCGACCTGAGAGGTTGTTGAGTAACCATTACCTCATTAACCTCAAGGTCAGGAAGGGTGGCTTGCCCCCGCTCTGCTCCCTAACGCAACGATCTTTCAGGTAAAGTTGTCATGAATGGGGGTCGCCTGACGCTCTGAAGGCAAGAGGTATTTAGTCCTCTGGCTGAGCCTTTGGAAATGAACTCGGCAGTAATATCGCTGATGCAGGCGGAGAAGTAGCCGTGTCCTCCGAAGGGAATGGTCACCTGAAGGCTGTTCGGGAGGTGACGTGCGACCTCTGCGCCGAGCCAGTGAGGTGAAGCAGGGTCAACTTCACCTGAGAGCAACAGCACAGGCGCGTCCGATTTGACCGCGCTCGTGAATTGGCGGGGCACCGACGCCTGCTCCCACTCACGACACGCTCTCTGATGCACCCTCACGCGCCAGTCTCCGAGAAACGTACCAGCGGTCTCTCTTCTCACGTCCTCCTCGGTGATGAACGGAACGCTCTCCGAACAGGTCACTGTGAAATACATGCCGAGCGATAGTGATTGGTAGATGCCGCGCGCTTGCGGGAGCGTGGCGAGGATGAAGGGCTTGAAGTCACCCTGATATGCTTGATGAATAAGCAAGGGAACGATGCTCGCTGGTTCGCGGTCATAGAGCATCATGCGTAGTCGCTCTGCGAATATGCCGCGCCCCAATTGGACGCGCTGTGCTTTCTGCGTTAAGGGATTAATCAACTCAATCGTCGCCGGAGCTTTCGTCAACCGGTCAAGTACAGACGTAAACTCAACTCGCAGATTCGGGAAAGCCGCGCGGCAGTCCGCGTCCGCCGCACAATCGTCAATCAGATGGTCTATCGCGTACTGTGCTCCCCTGGCGAATGGCAGCGGCAGTTTGAGGTCTGTCGGCGCGACCCCCGCGATGATGGCGGAGCGGACGTGTCTCCCGTATTTGCGCAAGTAGGCCAGCGCTACCGTCGTGCCGTAGGAACCGCCGTAGAGATTGATCTTCTCGTAGCCTAAGGCGTGGCGAACGTCGTCCAGGTCATCAATAGCGATGCTCGTCGTATATTGTTTCAGGTCTGCAATCTTCTCCAACTGCTCGCGGCACGCGCGCACCTCGCTTGTGGGAAACATGTCCTCGAAGTAGCCACGCAGGTCTTTATCATCATCGAAGAGGCTACACCTTAAAGGATTCGACTCACCTGTCCCTCTCTGATCCAGGAAGATGATGTCTCGCTCCTCTCTGATCTTCTTCAGTGGTCCTTCGCCGAGTCGGCTGGCGAGGCTCGCGGCACTTTGTCCGGGGCCGCCTGCGAAAAAGAAGACGGGGTCCGGGGCGGGCTTCTCTGCCAGGGCGGGCATAATCACCATGTTGAGCGCGATCTTGCGTCCGCTTTTGGAAACACGGTCTTCAAAAACTTCATACCGGCCACACCACGCCCTTGCCTGAAGCTCAGGCATCCGGCATGGACTCAGAAAGGGATGCGGGGGTGAATCATCTCGCGCTGCCTGGGCCAGAGCGCCGGAGACGTACATGACTGAAAGCAGTGAAAGGGTGATAAGGATTCTGAGACGAAGATTCATAGCTGCACCTATTAGATTCCTCTGCTAAATAATATCTGAAATTACGTATCGCGGCCTAAGAGCGTCAAAATATTGACTAAAGATGCAGTAAGGTATAATCTCCGTGGGCCTAGGGTTAATCCTGCTTAGTAGTAGAAGTGACTTCACTCTTCAACCCTATATACCAAGAGACCAGTCAGCGTTTCGGGTTTTTCATAATTTCACGGAAAGAACCTCGATGAGCCAAGCTGAATCACCCGCCCCTCCTTCAGATGCAAAAGAGAAACGGCCTGGTATTGTGAAGCGAAGTGGAAAGTGGCTATGGTCTAACCACGAGCCGATCAGCCATTTCATACAGGTTCTAGCAATCATCGCGGCTGGCATCTGGGCTTTTTATACATTCGTCTATACAGAGAAGATTAAGCCGAGCAATGAACCTCCAACTTTAGCGACCACCGCTACGCTGGAAAAAGTTGGAAGGAAAGAGATAGAAAGCGATGGGAAAAAGATTTCGTTACTCGCAGTCAAAGCAACTGTGACGGCTAATAATACCAGCAAGGCAGAGGTGACGGTCATGGCAGCTTACTTTAATGTGAGAGGATTGAAGATCAAGCTGTACGACCAAAGAGATGATCAGGCATACCATGATTACGTTGCCAGCACACTTACCAGCTCGCTAAAAGATAATCAGGATACGAACGTCTCACGCTATGATGAGTTGCACGATTCAACGATAGTGCATAGTAATAATCTTCTTCAAAATTGGACGATGGACCCGGGCGATCAGTATGCGAGGAGCACCATCTTCTATATCCCTGAGGACAACTATGATCTTTTGCATATTACGTTCGATATCTATCTCGCGAGAGACCCGCGATATACCGAGGTGATAGATAAGCAGTGGAAGTGCGATCAAGAAGGTGGATTGTCCGTCAAATTCTTCGTCAAGCGAACAGACCAGGATTGCAAGGCTGATGATCCGACCGCCAACTGTGACAGCTTCAATCCTTTCCATAACGAGTATCATAAGAATTTAAAGAGCAAATACAATCTGACTCATTATGATTCGAGTGCAGAATTATCGTTATGGGGAGAGCCAAAATCGCAGTAATTCAAGAAACCAGGAATGGACTGTTAAAGCTCAATAGGAAAATTAATGAGGAGGGTTATGCTATGAGAAAAAAGGTCGGGTTCATTTCGGGCGGTCTCTCTGTTTTAATCTTTAGCGGTCTTCTTTTAGTTCAGACCGAAATACGTGGCAATGCATTTCAGGGAGGTAATTGGAACTCCAACACAGGCACAACGGGCATGAGAAAACACCGAAGAAATAAGCATCCTCGCAGACACAGGCATCGGCGCGCCAAAAGCAGCGGTAATAGTAATAGTGACGGCGGTAACTGGAACAGACACGAGTAGCCACGCTCGAACCTTAATTGGAGTTTAGTAAGAATTGGCCCTTGACTGCGACCGGGCTGGCATTTTACGGGCGCAAAGGAATAACAAACTCGCGCCTGACATATCCGCTTGATGAATTATCGAAAGAGACTGTTAACTGCTGCGCCTCGCGCGAGCTTGTCTGGATGATGTGAACGCCCATTGTCTCAGCGAGACGTTTTGGCGAGAGCGCTTTCAAGGAGTAGGTGTAACCCGCAAGACCTTCGAGCGTCAGATGCAGCGCATCATCGTCAGCGGTTGAACGAAGGATTCTCAAGCCGTCATTCGTCGCGCCCGTCTGCGGGATTTCATATTCTATGAAAACGTCTGTGCCCTCGTCGTATGTGAAGACGATCTCGTTTGACGAAGCGGGTTCTTTAATTTCAACCTCAGCGAATTGACGGTCGCCGTTGTCTTCAACATCGAATTCCGCGTTGCGCCCGTTGACAGTAACCTTGCGGACGTTCGCATCGAGCGGGAACGATGGCGCGATGACGACGTGCGGCAAACGCCTGCGCTCGCTGCCGGAAACTTTCTCAGCCTCTTGCCACGCAACGTTGATGACCGTGCGTCGCTCGCTTCGCTTCAACGCGAGATCGAACGTGTAGTCGCCCGCGCGGACCTGTTTGACGGCAACATTCATCCAGTTAATAGGAAGCTGCGGAGAGAAACGCAGCTCGCGGCCACCGTCCGTTACTTCAAGCCCGAGCAGTCCGCGCAAAGCGGGCGTGACAACCATCGCCTCTGACCAGATTTGATGATGAGACGAGCGGCCAAACGGCGCGTTGAAATCGCCGGAAAGAAGCTCCGTCACGTTGCCGAGCGCGCCCGTGTAAGTCAAAAGCGAGTTCGCCATCAACGCTTGATAGCCGACATGCGAACGCCCGTAAGAGTAAGCGCCAAGCGATGCCCAGCCAGTAAAGAGCGGCCAGACGGAGCCGTTGTGATAAGAGAGCGGATCGTAAAGCTTGCTCTTCTCGCTGATGATGCGGGTGCCCCAGCGAGTCGCCAGATTGCCTGAGCCCAGATGATCTATCTCTTCCTGCGCGCGCTCGTCTTCAAGCGCATGAAAGAGGAGCGGGATGGCTGGCATCACAGTGTCTTCGTCAATCAACGTCGCCTTGCTTAATTCATTCATCCGAGCCTGCCGCGCTTCACGATTAGGCCCGGGGTCTGCCGTCTCCGGCTCTTTCTGCGGCTGAGAGGTTGCGAAAGCGTAGAAGCCGCGATCACCCAGCCAGTAGGTCTTCTCCATTGCAGCTTGCGTGCGCTCTGCGCTCTCGTGAGCTTCTTCTACCAGCTTCGCATCGTTCATCGCTTCGGCCATCTCTGCCAAGCTCTCGCTGGCTTCGACCCACAAGCCCTGCATGTAAATCTCTTCGTGCGGCGGATAGAGCGCGCCGCCTTCGACCCAGCCGTGCCCGAACTTTGTGTTCTCGACCAATGCGTTGCCGTCCGTGTCCGTCTGGGCTGTGAAGCGATAAGCTTTGAGAATCGAATCCCAGTTGGCTTTCAGGAAATTGATGTCGCCCGTGCTTCGATAATAGTCTGCGTGCGCGATGACATAAAGAGGTGTCGCGTCGGCGCTGGCCCAGGGGTAAGGGTAGTCCGTGAACCAGGGAATCAGCGAGGCGCTCTGAGAAATCTCGTGTGGAACACGACCGTCCGCGCGCTGGTACTTCTTCAGAAATTCAAGAGCCGAGCGCACGCCCGCAAAATCGCCGGAAGCGTCGAGCGCAAGCGAAGTCCAGAGCGCATCGCGCCCGAAGAACCAGGCGAAGCCGGGGCGCTCGCTCTCGCCCGAAGTGCGAAAGCCCGCGAGCAGTCCTGTGCCCAGGAAAGGATTCGTTGCAAATCCTTTGTCAATGCCAACCTTCGCCCAACTGAAAGCTGTGTTGAGACGCTCGTCAGGCGTTTCAATCTGCGTGCTCTCTTTTTGCAGTCGCTCGTAATAAGAGACGTTCTTTTCGTAAAGAGCTTCGGTGTTATTGAGCAGTCTCTCGTAAGTCTCCTTCGCCTTTGCGCTCCCTTCGACGCTTCCGGCGATGACGATGGGAATGAAATGAGCTTTCATCGTCTCTGCCGGAACATCAATCACGAATCGAACGGGCACGTCGCGCGGCTCTTCCTGATAAGGCATGACTGAGATGTCGCGCGCGGTGGGTGAGCCGAGGACTCCCGCGAAGCGATGCGTCTCTTCCGTGATGTAATAGACGTGGCTTTTCTCGTCCCAGTAGAGATTGCCCGTCATCAAACCGGCAGGCCACATCAGCTTCAGTCGCGGGCGAAACGAGGCCGTGATTGAAATGGGCAGAACGCTCTCGACATCAAAGAGCATGACGATGCCTTGCTCTTCGAGAGGCGCGAAGATGATCTGGCGGATGGTGAAAGCCGCGTGCGTGTAAGTGAGAATCGTCGCTTCGGGTCGCACGGAGATGCTCGTCATCGTGTCCGTGCCCTGAATCTCCAGCGGGTAGCCTTCCAGATGAAAAGAGAGCTTGAAGTCGTCGAGGATTTTCAGAGGATAGACCCACGCCTCGAACGCGCGATTCTCGTAACCGGCGACGGCAGACTTCCGTCCCACGACATCGAAGAATGTCCCGGCCTGCGTGCGACGCCCAAGCTCAAGACCGCTCTTCTTCAGATTGAACTTAGAGGGTGATTGTGCGGCAGGCATCTGGGCTTTGACTCCGAGAGCGAAAGAGAAGATTAAGAGCAGGCACAAGCGTAAACGTGTGTTCATCCGGCTTCTCTGCAACCGCTGCCTCCTGCTCTGTAGATTTGCAATTCTAACCGGTCTAGTCAAGCTTCTTGCTTCTCGGAATGTGGTTCATCAATTCTTTCGTATTGGGTGAAATGATTTTAACCACAGAGGACACAGAGAGCACAGAGGAAGTGATGAGTGATGAGTGATGAGTAAAGACATGCTTTTCACTCATCACTCATTACTCATCACTCATTACTTCTTTTCATCCTCTGTGTCCTCTGTGTCCTCTGTGGTTAATCTCCCGTTTCTATAGATTAAAGACGAATAGACCCCGCTCTACTTCTGCTGCGGCGTAGGCGTTGGCGAAGGCTGAGGCAGGACGAAGACAATCGGCGCGGCCGCCGTGATGCCTTTGCCTTCCTGCACAGTAATCGCCTGGTTCGGCTTCACGTCGGGGATGATCTCTTTTTGCCCGCTCGGCCATTCAAGCTCGAGCGTCACGCCTTTGTTCGGATCGCTCTTGCCAAGCCCGAACGTCAGAGGCAGCTCGCTCTGCGAGCAGTAGCTTGAGCCTGTCTTAACCACGCTCATCTCGCGTCCACCCGCTTGATTCTTCACCGTCACTTTCGTTCCGATGCCGTCGCGGTTCGATTTCGTGCCGACGGTCTTCACGCGCAGGAGATCGTTCTGGTTGCCGTTGTCGTTTCTGAGCAGGCGCGCGGTCCCGTTGTTCGCCATAATTAAAAGATCAAGGTCGCCATCGTTGTCTATGTCGCCGTAGGCTGCGCCGCGCCCGACAATCGCGCGTTGCAGCGCACGTCCCAATTTGCTTGAGACCTCTTCAAACTTCTTCTTGCCCTTGTTGTGAAAGAGATGCGGCGGCTGCGCGTACTTCACCTGTGGCTGGACGACAGCGATGTCGTCGGAGACGTGGCCGTTCGCTGCAAAGATGTCCGGCAAGCCATCTAAATCGTAATCGAAGAAAAAGGTGGCGAAGGTCAATGACTGAGCAGACATCTTGCCAATGCCGCTCGCTCCTGCTTCGTCGGTAAAGAGTCCAGTGCCGTCGTTGCGATAGAGCGCCATGCTCTCGTTTGTGAAGTTGCCGATGACAATGCCCTCGCGGCCAGAGCCGTCGTAGTCAGCAGTGTCAACGCCCATCCCTGCGCGCGCCGTACCCGCTTCACTAAACGCGACGCCCGCCGTCAAAGCTTCGTCCGTAAACGTGCCGTTGCCGTTGTTCTTGTAGAGCTTGTTCGGCTCAGTGTCGTTGGCGACGAAGAGGTCAGGCCAGCCGTCCGAGTTGTAATCGAAGACTGCGACGCCGAGGGATTTGCTCGTCGGGTCATTCAAGCCTGCCTTCTGCGTGACGTTCTCGAACGTGCCGTTGCCGCGATTGTGATAGAGCGTCGCGCTCTGTCCTTTGTAGGATTGCGGCGTGCAGTAAGACTTGTTCTTGCCGTCGAGCGTGCAGAACTTGTCGGTCTCAGGCGTCCACTCGACGTAGTTGCAGACGAAGAGGTCTAACTTTCCATCCTTGTCATAATCGAACCAGGCCGCGCTCGTCGAAAATCCCGGATCGCCGACGCCAGCTTTCGCCGTTACGTCCGCAAACTTTCCGTTGCCCAGGTTGCGGAAGAGATGATTGGGCCCGACGGCTGTGATGTAGATGTCGTCGAAGCCGTCGTTATCGTAATCTCCGACTGCGACGCCAAGCCCGTACATCTCAACTGCCAACCCGGCCGCGCCCGTCACGTCCGTGAACGTACCGTCCTTGTTGTTGTGATAGAGCGCTAGAAAAGTTTTCGCGCCCTTATGCTCAGGCCAGTTGGTCGAGTTCACAAGCAAAATATCTTGCCAACCGTCATTGTCGTAATCGAGAAAGGCGCAGCCGGGGCCCAGGGTTTCCGGCAGATACTTTTTGCCGAACGCGCCGGAGTTGTGCTTGAAGTGAATGCCCGCTTTGTCCGTGACATCCACGTATTCGATTGGGCCTGAGGGACGCGCGCCTTGATTCTCCTGTGTGGGCGCTGGCTGGCTTGCGTCCTGAGCGCTCGTCTCATCGGGCGCGGTGGCGTTGACGGTTGATTCTTGAGTCGCGTCCTTTTTGCAACCCGCGAAGACGAGAAGAAGAAGAAGGACGCAAATAGTCCGGGGGAATCGCATCTGTTAAAAGTCCATTCGTGCTTGAGATTGATTGGATGAAATTTTGCTGTGGGGTTCAGCTCGCTGCCATTACTTCTATTAAAAAATTCTTTAGACCGAAATTGAAAGCACAGGCGAGAGACGAGATGGCTCACTAGTCACTTCCTGCCCGCGCGCTTTCTTCTTACTACTTCGCCATAATCTTTTCCTAATTGGCGATGACCTGATTATTGTCTGCCATAAAAATTTACTCCAGGGGTGCATTGTTGGGTAGAGCTTCACAGCCCATGCGTCAACATCGGGTTTAGGCCGCTATGGCCGCATGTTATGAAGCGGGGACTGAGATGTCAAATTTAGAGAGGAATTCAACAGAACGTAAAGTTTTGGAGAGGATCTATTCACTACAGAGGGCATAGAGGAGAGATGGCGGATTACAGATTTGTGCTCACAAATCTGTAATCTAAATCTTCGTAACTATTACGAAATTTCGCTTGACGGATTTTAAATACGGGCGTAGATTGCCACAATCCACAAGTTTCCTAGGTCGCCGCTATCCTCGCAACTATCTCAGGTGACCGAAGGCGTTTCGCTCCTCTCAGAGAGCCTGCTCCTCCGGCCAATACTCTCATCTATTTGAGGCTCTAAGGAGACAATCATGAATCACATCTTGAGGTCACGTTCTATCGTCGTTTCTATACTGACGGTCACCTTGATCACTATCGCAGGACTGTTTTTGTTCTCCAACCATTTACCTTCAGCCAGTTCATCAGGTCCCGCAATCAACAGGCGTGAACGCGTCCGCTCGCCCTTCTTCCGAAAGATATTTGGGCCGGCGATGCCGGATGACTACGATGACGGCGAGCATGTGCTGGCAGTTCCTTATTACAATCTTACGGGCGGCTGGGAATCAACCGTGATGCTGAGCAATCAAGCCCCGACGCAAGCAGAGGTCGGAATCACACTCTTCAGCCTTGATGGACAACAACTCAACATCCCGCCAGTTAGTCTTGGGCCTCGGACAGCTAATGTCTTTGACCTTAAGCAGTGGGCTGTGGGAGACCCCTTTCTCAAAGGTAGCTTGCAGATTCGTTACGACGGGCAAGAGCGTCAGGTGGCCGGTGTAGTCAAAGTCATCCATGCCAAGCGAAGCCTGATCTACGACGAACAGCTTACTGAGCCGCAGGATTACTTCAAGTCGTCTCGCCTTGAAGGCGCTTGGTGGCTGCCGTCAGAAAAGGCGGAGATGTTCGTAGTCGCATCTAATACCAGCGATGCGGCATTATCCACAGAGATTACTATCTATGGCTCGAAGCAAAAACAGCTTGGCTCAAATAGATTTTCTCTGGCGGCGCATGAAACACGAATAATTAATGCTAAGGAACTCACCGAGAAGGGAAGCAAAAACGTCCCGGAGATCGGAGGCGTAACTATCACTCATACCGGCGCGCCGGGGACCGTTTTCGCGGTGGCCCTGATTCAAGACCCTTCCGCTGGCTTCTCCTCGATTGCGGAGTTTCGTGACCCACAGGCTTCCGTTTCGTCCAGACTGGATGGTGCCGGACTGAGAATAGGGGCGGTGGCTAATGAAGAGCTGAATCAGATTGCAGTCGCCCGCAATGTCGGAGATCAGCTCTCCACGCTATCCGGGCGCATTGTCTATACGACGCGTGACGGCGATAGCGGTGCCATTCCGATTAGTAAAGTTGATCTGGGCCCGGGGGAAACGGCGGCCATAGACTTAGTCAAACCCATCAAAAAGGCGCGGTTGCGCGACGTGAGCGCCGCCGGTTTGGAATTCGAATACGCAAGTTCTCCGGGCAGTGTTGTCATGTCGGCGCTGAGCGTGAGCGCGAGCGCGAATCAAGTCTTTCGTGTTCCTCTGATTGATGTGAAATCTCAACCCAATAATACCGGGCAGTATCCCTTGACGATAAACCAAAACTCTTCGACCGTAGTCTATCTTAAAAATACGACGAGCGAGTCGCAGAAATATGTGCTGGAAGTGACTTACCCTGGCGGCGCATACGTTCAGGGGCTCAAGGAACTGGAAGCCGGACGCACCTTGACGTTCGATTTTCAAAAGCTGCGCGACGAGCAGACGCCCGACGCGAACGGTAACAAGATTCCTTTGAGCGTCACAGACGGGTATATGAGCTGGTCGGCGCACTCAACGAAGCACACGATACCCGGTCAAATGCAGTCTCCTGACGAGCAGGTAATGCTTGGCCGTTCGGAGTCCGCAGACATCTCGAAGGGAATTAGTTCAACTGCCACCTACGGCTGCAATTGCCCTGACAGCTTTGCGGAGTCGTGGATCGAGCATCGCCTTCCTAACGGCCATTGGGCGAAGCCTTGGGAGGGGCAGTGGTATCTTTATATGGGTGAGAATGTTCAGGTGCGGGCTGTGGAGCAAGACCACGACTGTTTCTGGAACTACCTTCAGCCGTACATCATCTCCGGGTCCCCGGGAAGCCAGAACGATCCGGTAGCGACTTTTGCCCCGAACTACAATGGGGAGCTGACTGGAGTAAGCCCCGGCACGGCTGACATCCAGGCTTATTGGTCCGTCGCGTATTGGTATCCGCTCTATGACTGCTGCTGGTATCAATCCGAAGACACGGCACCGTATGACACCGTCACGGTCATTGGTGCCACAATCAGCGGGCCAGATTCAACCAAGGATGGGAGCTTCTATACGCCTAGTTTCACACTGACGCCGCAAAATGGAACCCCTTCTTCCTATCAATGGTCGTGGACCGCTCCCATTGGCGCGGGCAATAACCCGCTCGTCACATTCACTCCTCCTGACCAAGCCACGACATCAACAAATAGGCACTGGTTCGCGCTTCCAAATGTTGCATGCCCGTATCCTCCATATGTGAGCAACCCGCCTCAGGAAAGTGATCCCTACTACAACAGCGTCTATACGATCAGAGGTCAGGCCAATTTTCCGGGCGGGCATTCAGTTCATCAAGACACTACTCTCACGATTAACAATTATTGGAATCCTGGCGGAACGACTGCACCACCGGTGGTTTCAGGTTCAGTCTCAATCGGCTTGAATTCCAATACGAACTTGTGGGAAGTCACCGGGCCCGGAACTCTCGTGAGGCATGCGCCCGTCGTGACCATCTATGTACCAGTTGACAGCCAGTTTTATGATAAGACGGTTCTTCATGAAAACCGGCACGTTTGGCAGTACGAATCGGGTCCGAATTCCGACTTGTTCACGGTCGCGGATTTGATGGCCCAGCTATCGCCGCTGACTGATCCGACACAGGCAGGACTGAACGCTAAAATACAACAGGCTGTTGCTGATTGGCGTGATGGTCAGTTGATTTGGGTCGCCATTCGAAGAGACGCTATGGAACAAGATGCACACTCAGTTTCTGACCCTTGGCCGCCTCAATATGCGTATCAACAGTGCCAATAGCTTTAAGCACCTTGAGGAGGTATCAAATGCGACGACTGTTTCTGATGGCAAGCTGTCTTTTGGCGACAACTCTGATGGCACAAGCCCAAGCGCCCGGAGTTGATCCGCGAGGCGTCATGACTTATAGCGCACCGGTGGTAATTGGAATAGTCGAAGAACCCTGGCAGCGGGTAATCCGGCCCGATAAGCTGTCTAGAGGCGGAGCCGTCAAGCAGCAGCCAAACGGGACCTACACTGTCGAGATACCTCAAATGTCGTCTGATTATCTTGTCGGATATATTTTCCGGGTTCGCGTCCAGGAAGTGCTCAAGCCTGATCGCCGAGTTCGCATAGGCCAAACAATAGAAGTTTTTGCCCCCTTCAGCTTAGAAAGTGGAGTTTCTCTACCTCCTAAGCAGCGGTTCCTGCTTGCCCTCGCCCATTTCAGCCCTAAGAAAGAGGATTTCGAGAAAACAAAGGTGCTTAAAGTTGGGCAATCTCTGTTTGAGCAAGGCATTGCCTTTAACCTAAACGCTCGCTATTACCTCGTCGCCAGCGACTCAAATGGCGCGGTGGCTATTACCGACAAAAACCGAAAACTTATTCAGGAGATTCGAGCAGCAATCCTTGCTCACTGAGCAATTTTAGCGTTTTCCTGCTTGCGCAAGGCGAAGTAGATTTCAATCAGGTTGGCCGTTGGGCCGACGATGAAGAGAGCGTAATAGGGGGCGTGGACGATTTCGAAGAGGCGCATGATCATCTCGACGAAGGCGATTGAGACCGCAACTACGCACTGGCCTAGTTTTGAATGCACGGTCGTCTTCGGGTCTGTAATCATGAAGAAGATGTAGAGTTGATAGAGCGGGCCAGTGATGGGCGCGATCTCGGCCTGCCAGGGATTGCCAGTGATCCAGGTTCGCACGAACGAGAAGATGATGAACGAGATGACGTAGGTCGCTGTGATGTGAAACCGTTTGAGCCTGTAGATGATGAGGCAGCCCAAGGCCCAGATGACGAGCATCGGCCAGATGTTGTTGCCAAATTGTATGCTGAGACTTGCGACCGCGAACGGCGCCAGGTAAAGCAGCGCGCAGATACCGAAGTTCGATGGATTCCAGATGTGACGATTGCGAACGCGCAGGACGTACTTTGAAGTAATCGCCAGGGCGCTACAGAGTGCGTAAGGCCAGAGAGCAGGCGAGCGCACAAGGATGCCGACGCTGATGCCTGAAATATAGGAGCTTGCAAGATGCGGCCAGCGACCAGTGAAGATGCGGCCCAGAACCAGCTCCATCCCGATGGCTGTCAGAATGGCGAGCGCAGTCTTCTCGTAACTTTCGAGGATGCCGAAAGTCAGTTGCCCGACGAGCAGAATGCAGGTGATGAAGAGCGGCGGCAGATAACGGTTGTCGAAGAGAAGAGCAGCGCCGCGCCGCTTCTCAATCGTTTCCGTTGGCGTCTGTGCGGAACTGACGGGGGCTGTTAGCTCCGGATTCATGCAGGCTCCTTCACCTTGTTAAGCTTTCCGATTTCTGCGCCATCGAGAGTCTGCATTTTACCCGAAGGCCAGCGAATCTCAACCTTTTCTAATTGAGCATTCTTGCCGAGACCGAAATGCAAGCGGCGCTCGTTCTGCGCGCAGAAGCCGCTCCCGCCTGAAACCTCCTGCACCTGTTGCTGCTTGTTCCAGAAGACGCGAACCTGCGCGCCGATGGCGCTCTTGTTGCTCTCAGTCCCTTCCAGCTCGAACTCGATCCACTTATTCTCCGGCGCGACCGTGTTCTTATAAAGCAGCAGCGGCCCGCGCTGGTTCGCGATGATGACATCCAGCACGCCCGTGTTCCACAGATCAGCCTGCGCGATTGAGCGGCCATCGTAAGTGTCGTTGACACCGACAGCCTGCGCGACCTCTGTGAATCGTCCCGCGCCGTCGTTAATCCAGACTTTCTTATTTTGATAGCCGGAGAGACTACGGCCTTGCATCGGCGGCCAGTGCGCTGCGTCGGAGATGATTGTGCTGTTGCCGCTCGCAACCTTCGAGAAGTCGTACCAGTAGTTTGAATTTCTATCAGCCGAGACGTAGCCGTTGACTAAATAGAGATCGAGCGTCCCGTCGTTATTCAAATCGCCGAACTGCGCGCCGAAGCTCCACCCGCCAAGCTCTACACCCATGTCGCGCGCCATGTTGTCATACTTGAGCGAGTCGCCTTCGGTTCCTTCGCGCGGAACCCAGAGGTTGTTTCCCTGAATCAGATAACTCTCTTCCGAGATGTTCGAGACGTAGATTGAGAACTTGCCCTGGTTCAAGATGTCGCCGAATGCAGCGTTCATTCCGCTCTTGGGCGCGAAGCCGACGCCGGTCTGCGTGCCTACATCTTCGAACCTTTTGCCCTCGCGATTGAAGAACATCTCCGCGACACCGTAGTCGTTGGCGATGAAAAGGTCCGGGTAACCTGTGCCGCGCAGGTCTGCGGCGGCGACCGCCAGGGTCCAGCGATTCGTGTTGATGCCGAGCTGAGAGCTAACTTCCTCGAAATGACCGTCGCCAAGATTGTGAAAGAGATACTTGCGCCCGCCGTTTCGCGCGTACTCGAAACTTTCCGGCATCATCTCAGTCGTCTTCAGATGCCAGAGGTCTATGTTCTCTGAGTAGTAGCCGCCGAGGAAGAGGTCTAACTTTCCATCGCGATCATAATCGAACCAGATGGCCGCGTTCGCGTTGACCCACTGGGGAAGACCCGCTTGATCTGTGACGCGTGTAAAGCCTCGACCCGCGTCGTTATGAAAAAGCTCAGGCCGTCCCCACTTGTAAAGAAAGAGGTCTTCGTAACCGTCGTTGTCGTAATCGCCCCAGACCGCGCCCATCGAAACGCCAGTGCCCGGCTGGTTCACGTCCGCGATACCCATCTCCGCCGCCACGTCCTTGAACGTGCCGTCGCCTTGATTTCGATAGAGACAGTTATGGCTACCTTCGCCGCTGTTCGTGATGTACAGGTCTTGCCAGCCGTCGCGGTCGAAATCTACCACGGAGACAGCCGCGCCCATCGAAGCGACCTGCGGCATGATGTGATTCAGTTTGGCGTCGAGCGTAGGCGCTTGATGCTTGAAATCAATCCCTGAAGCTTTCGAGACCTCTTCGAGTCGAAAGCCGTAGCGCGTGAGCGCCGCCTGCTTGTCCACGGCAGGCGCGGCCTTTTTCTGCTGCCACCACTTGATGACGAGTGGTGTGGCGAGCAGCGCGAGGAGGAAGATAGCGAGCAAAATTCTAGCGATAGGAATGCGGCGCGTCATCTCTCTTGTTTGGGTCTCAATCCGTTTCGGAAAATCTCAGGCGTGATGTAACGCGTGTGATATGTCTGCCAGTCTTCGGGATGTTGTTGGTAAACCCACTCATCCTCAAGTCTGCCAGGACGAGTAGTGTATTCCTGCTTGGCGTGATATGGCAAAGGCTCTACGGTCTTTGAGAAGGTCGAGTTGTAATCGCCGTCCTTAATCCAGCCATCGCCCATGATGATGAAGTCGCGGACGTAGCCAGCGGGCGGGGCGGGCTGCTCCGCAAAGCGCAGGCTCATCTCGTCGCCAGCGTTCATGATGATGTAGCGGTCGTCCGCCGACTTCAACAACTCGCGCACATCGCCGAAGCGCGTGTAGTAGCCTTTCCAGCACAGTGGGATCCGAAGCTTGGAATTCACGTGACTTGAAGTCGCGGC
>JADMIO011201704.1_pt1 | contig 46940 bp, 49 predicted proteins | sample 8958161 | NCBI WGS metagenome assembly JADMIO01 (sample SAMN16585339, study PRJNA669376) | soil metagenome | isolation source: Crop rotation soil | place: USA: Cullars Rotation, Alabama | collected 2011
CCCAGCCGCAATATGGTGGGGCACCCGCGCCCTCGCCGGCTTCCGCGCGGAGCGGACGCGGCGACGCGTTCGATCCGACACAGAATCCGAACGCACCCGGCGCGCCGCGCCAGCTCGGCGCACCGCTCGACATGGGCGCGGTCGCGGGACGCGAACCGCAAGGCGGGCCGTATGGCGGTCCGCAAAGCGGCCCGCCGCCGGTCAACGAGCGCGCGCCGCAGCAACAGCAGATGGCGGTGCTGCCGCCGTCGAGCAGCCCGAAGGACGAATACGATCTCGCTTACGGTTACATCCTGCGGCGCGACTATGCGCTTGCGGATCAGGCCTTTCGCGTATTTTTGCAGACGCATCCGGATGATCGGCTCGTCCCCGACGCGACCTACTGGCTTGGCGAGAGTCAGTATCAGCGCAAGCAGTTCGATGACGCGGCGCAGACTTTCCTCGACGTCTACAATAAATATCCGAAGAGCGCGAAAGCGCCGGAGGCCTTGTTGCGGCTCGGCCAATCGCTCGCCGCGACCGGCCAGCAGGAAGCGGCCTGCGCTTCGCTCGGCGCCGTCCTGAAAAAGTATCCGAAGGCGTCGCCGCAAGTGAAGAACCAGGTCACGTCGGAACAAAAGCGTGCGCGCTGCTGATTCTTATGGCGGGGCGATCCGCCGTCATGAACTCGACGCGCTGTTTCAGGATTTTTCCGGTCACGATTCCATCCTGCTCGCCGTTTCGGGCGGACCGGATTCGACCGCGCTTCTGTGGCTCGCTTCGCGCTGGCGCGACGGCAGAAAGGGTGTGCCGAAGCTGATCGCCGCGACCGTCGATCATAGCCTGCGGAAAGAATCGAAAGCGGAAGCGCTCGCCGTCGCGAAACTCGCGCGCAAATTGAAAATTCCGCATCACGTCCTCGTCTGGCGCGGCAAGAGGCCGAAGAGCGGATTGCCGGAAGCGGCGCGTAATGCGCGCTATGCGTTGCTGTGCTCGCTCGCGCGGGAGACCGGCGCAAGCGCGATCGTCACCGCGCATACGCGCGACGATCAGGCCGAGACGGTGCTGCACCGGATCGGACGCGGCTCGGGCGTGACCGGGCTTTCCGGCATCCGTGCGAAAAGCGAGCGGGAAGGGACCGCAATCCTGCGGCCGCTCTTAAGCATCGCGAAAGCGCGTTGCGAAGCGACGCTGCGCCGGGAAAAGATTTCCTATGCGCTCGATCCGACCAATTTTGACTCGAAATATTTGCGGCCGCGCCTGCGGGCGCTCGCACCGCTTCTCGCCAAGGAAGGAATCGATGCGGCGCGGCTCGCGTTGCTTGCCCGTCGCGTGGCTCGCGCTGAAACCGCAATCGAAGCGGCGGTCGCCGAGGCGCTTCCGCGCGCGATGGTGCGGTCGGTCGAAAACCTCATTGAGTATGATACGCGGACATTGTTCGCTCTTCCGGATGAAATCGGGCTTCGGCTCATCGGTCGTGCGGTAAACCAGTTGGGCCATGAGGGTCCGGCCGAACTCGGCAAGCTGGAAGCGCTTCATGACGCGCTGCTCGATGCCTGGCGCCGCAAGGCGCCTCTGAAGCGCACGCTCGCGGGCGCGCTCCTTGAGCTTTCGGATGTCGGTCTAAAGGTCGAACCCGCGCCGCTTCGCCGTAAGCTTAAAAAACAGCCAAAGCGGCCCGGAAATCGCGGCTAACTCGTTCAGCGGAAAAACGCCATGCCAAAGCCCAGTTCCCTTGTTTCAAGGGGGGACGGAGCCTATTTTAACCAGGGCGAGGATATAGTCGCCGCCATCAGCCGCCCGGATTCCGCGAAAAGCGAGCTCCCGAAAGGTAGGAAATGAACGCCAATTTACGCAATTTCGCCCTCTGGGTGATCATCGTTCTCCTGCTCTTGGCGCTGTTCTCGCTGTTCCAGACCCCGGGCCAGCGCACGGCCTCCAATGACATTACCTTCTCGCAGCTCCTCGCCGAGGTCGATCAGGGCAAGGTGCGCGACGTCGTCATTCAAGGGAACGACATCACCGGCACGATGAACGACGGCAAGGCGTTCTCGACCTACGCGCCGAACGATCCGTCGCTGGTGCAGCGTCTCTACGGCAAGGGCGTTTCGATCTCCGCGCGGCCGCAGGGCGACAACCTGCCTTGGTATGTGTCGCTACTCGTTTCGTGGTTGCCCTTCATCGCGCTCATCGGCGTGTGGATTTTCCTTTCGCGCCAGATGCAGGGCGGCGCCGGCAAGGCGATGGGTTTCGGCAAATCGCGCGCGAAACTACTCACGGAAGCGCATGGCCGCGTGACGTTCGAGGACGTCGCCGGCGTTGAAGAGGCAAAGAGCGACCTCGAAGAGATCGTCGAATTCCTGCGCGACCCGCAAAAATTCCAGCGGCTCGGCGGGCGCATTCCACGCGGCGTATTGCTGGTCGGCCCTCCCGGTACCGGCAAGACGCTGATCGCGCGCGCGGTCGCGGGCGAAGCGAATGTGCCGTTCTTCACGATTTCGGGCTCCGACTTCGTCGAGATGTTTGTCGGCGTCGGTGCTTCGCGCGTGCGCGACATGTTCGAGCAGGCGAAGAAGAACGCGCCGTGCATCATCTTCATCGACGAAATCGACGCGGTCGGCCGTCATCGCGGAGCCGGCCTCGGCGGCGGCAATGACGAGCGCGAGCAGACGTTGAACCAGCTCTTGGTCGAGATGGACGGCTTCGAGGCGAACGAGGGCATCATCCTGATCGCCGCCACCAACCGTCCGGACGTTTTGGACCCCGCGCTCCTTCGTCCCGGCCGCTTCGACCGCCAGGTCGTGGTGCCGAACCCGGATGTCGTCGGCCGCGAAAAGATTCTCGCAGTGCACGTTCGCAAGGTGCCGATCGCGCCCGATGTGAACCTGAAAACGATTGCGCGCGGAACGCCCGGTTTTTCGGGCGCGGATCTTGCGAACCTCGTCAACGAAGCCGCGCTCATGGCCGCGCGCCGCAACAAGCGCATGGTCACGCAGCACGAATTCGAGGACGCCAAAGACAAGGTGATGATGGGCGCGGAGCGCAAGTCGCTCGTCATGACCGAGGAAGAGAAATTGCTCACCGCCTATCACGAAGGCGGCCACGCGATCGTGGCGCTGCATGTGAAGGCGACCGATCCCGTGCACAAGGCCACGATCATCCCGCGCGGCCGTGCGCTCGGCATGGTCATGCAGCTCCCCGAGCGCGACAAGCTCTCGATGAGCTACGAGCAGATGACTTCGCGGCTCGGCATCATGATGGGCGGACGCGTCGCTGAAGAGCTTGTGTTCGGCAACGACAAGGTCACATCCGGCGCCTCGTCCGACATCGAGCAGGCGACAAAGCTCGCCCGCATGATGGTGACGCGCTGGGGACTTTCGCCGGAGCTCGGCACCGTGGCCTATGGCGAAAACCAGGAAGAGGTTTTCCTCGGCTATTCGGTGGCGCGCCAGCAGACGATTTCGGAAGAGACGGTCAAGAAGATCGACGCCGAGATCAAGCGCTTCGTCGAGGAGGGCTATCAGCTCGCGCGCAAGATTCTCACCGAGAACCGCGCGCAGCTCGAAATCCTCGCCAAGGGCCTGATCGAATACGAAACGCTCACCGGCGACGAGATCAAGGATCTTCTCGCGGGCAAGCCGCCCGTGCGCGACAGCGGCGCGGAGCCGCCGACGCCCCGCGCCTCCGCGGTTCCGCCCTCCGGCAAGCCGCGCCCGCAGACGGGCGGTTTGGAACCGGGCATCGCTTAAGGTTTATGACGAATACGGAAACGCCCGCCAAATCGGCGGGCGTTTTTTCTTAACACCCGCCCGAAATTAACGTTTTTCTGCACCGCCGATTGCGGTAACGATCAAACACATTTCTTGGGCTTTTACCCACAGCGGCGTAGTATCCAGCCGCATCCAGATAAACAGGGCGACAAGGGCGTATGGCACGCAAGCATTTTGGCACCGACGGTATTCGCGGCCGCGCGAACGGCAAGATCACGGCCGAGCTCGCGCTGCGCGTCGGCATGGCGGCGGGCCTCGTGTTCGAGCGCGGCGAGCATCGCCATCAGGTCATCATCGGCAAGGATACGCGGCTCTCCGGCTACATGATCGAGAACGCGCTGGTTGCCGGGTTCACCGCTGTCGGCATGGATGTGCTGTTGACCGGCCCGCTGCCGACGCCCGCGATCGCGATGCTGACGCGCTCCATGCGCTGCGATCTCGGCGTGATGATTTCGGCCTCGCATAACCCGCATGACGACAACGGCATCAAGCTCTTCGGCCCGGACGGCTTCAAGCTTTCCGACGATATCGAGCGCGAGATCGAAAAACTGATCGATGCCGATCAGTCGAAACGGCTCGCTTCTCCGAACGATCTCGGCCGCGCCAAGCGCATCGACGGCGCGCATGACCGTTACGTCGAATTCGCGAAACGGACATTGCCGCGCAATCTTTCGCTCGACGGTCTCCGCGTCGTTGTCGACTGCGCGAACGGCGCCGCCTATCGCGTGGCACCCGAGGCGCTATGGGAATTGGGCGCGGAAGTCTTCCCGATCGGCGTTTCGCCCGACGGCTTCAATATCAACCGCGATTGCGGCTCCACTTCGCCCGAAGCTTTGATGGCCAAGGTGCGCGAGATGCGCGCCGATATCGGGATCGCGCTCGACGGCGACGCCGATCGCGTGGTGATCGCCGACGAAAAAGGCCATCTCGTCGACGGCGATCAGTTGATGGCGCTGATCGCGGAGTCGTTCCAGGAAGACGGCCGGCTCGCGAAGCCCGGCATCGTCGGCACGGTGATGTCGAATCTCGCACTCGAGCGGCATCTGAAGGCAAAAGGAATCGAGCTCGTTCGTACCAAGGTCGGCGATCGTTACGTGCTGGAAGCGATGGTTGAGCACGGTTACAATGTGGGCGGCGAACAATCGGGCCACATCATTCTCTCCGACTACGCCAACACGGGCGACGGTTTTGTCGCGGCACTGCAAGTGCTGGCGATGGTGCAGAAGATGGGCAAGCCCGTTTCCGAAGTTTGTCACCGTTTCGAGCCGCTGCCGCAGGTCTTGAAAAACGTGCGCTACAAATCCGGCAAGCCGCTCGAAGACGCAAAAGTGAAGAGCGCGATTTCGCTCGCCGAGAACAAGATCAACGGCCACGGCCGGCTGGTGATCCGTCCGTCCGGCACCGAGCCCGTGATCCGCGTGATGGCCGAAGGCGACGACCGCGAGCTCATCGAAACGCTCGTCGACGACGTGGTGGCGGCGCTTACGCACGCCGCGGCCTAATCGTTAACGGTCGCTCGCGCGCTTTTACCCGCCGTTAAAGTTCTTTAATCCGCATTCACTCCGGTTAGCGCGCGGTTAAATTTCCGCGCCAACCCGCATGGGCATTCATTCCTTTGTGACAAAGCGCGCGGAACCTGCGGCAAAAATTTTTCGATGAACGGTTGTGGTTAACGGTTAACCTTAAGTGCCCCTTAAACATTCGATGCCACGTTCCCTCCATCGGTCACCTTGCGCTTCGCCACCAAAGGCACGCGCGAAAGATGGAAGGAATTTTTTTATGGCGTACCTTCGGAAATTGGCGCTCGCGGGCGCGGCTGCGCTCGGTCTCGCGCCCACTCTAGCGATTGCGGCGGACATGCCGCTGCCGCCGATGCCGGCTCCTGTCGAATACGGCGGCTGGTATCTGCGCGGCGATATCGGAATGACGAATCAGAAAGTGAAGCACCTCGATAACGTGTTGTTCGACGACACGGTGGTTGTGCATCAAAAGGAATTCGATTCTTCGCCGCTCTTCGGCGTCGGTATCGGTTACAAGTTCAATAACTGGTTTCGCATGGATGCGACTGCGGAGTATCGTGGCGGGGCTTCGTTCCATGGCTTCGATACCTACACGTTCGACGACGGCGGCACGCCCGTCACGCGCATGAACGACTATCGCGCGGTCAAGTCGGAGTGGCTGTTCATGGCCAACGCCTATGTCGATCTCGGTACGTGGTATGCGGTCACGCCGTTTGTCGGCGCCGGCGTCGGCATGAGCCGAAACACGATCAGTGCGTTCCGCGACATGGATCCCACCAGCGGCACCACCTTCGGGCCGGCAGCGGCCTACGCGAACGATGCAAGCAAGTGGCAATTCGCTTGGGCGTTGCATGCGGGCCTTGCTTACCAAGTCACGCCGAATTTCACGATCGAGCTTGCGTATCGCTATCTTAATCTCGGCGACGGCAAGTCGGGCGATCTGATCGGCTTTGACGGTACCAACACGATCAATAACCCGATGCACTTCAAGGATATTACTTCGCACGATATCAAGCTGGGCGTGCGCTGGATGTTCGCGAGCGGCGGTTATGCGCCGTACGAAGAGCCACTCATCCGTAAATATTGATCGGCGGCTGAATCCACATTTCAGCGGCGCGGGTAACTCCCGCGCCGTTTTTCTATTTCCCTCTCACCTTGTGGGAGAGGGTGGTTCGAGCTTGCATGAGCAAGCGAGATCCGGGTGAGGGGTTATGCCTCACCATCTTTAGTCACTTTGACTGCCTAACCTCTCAACCCCCCTCGCCCACTTCGTTCGCTCGGTACCCTCTCCCACAAGGGGAGAGGGAAAGAACGCCGCGACTTTCGCCGCACTTGACGCGGGAGGCGTCTTCCTTCATTCCCGTCCGTGGGACACCTCTCCCCAACGAGAGGCAGCTATCTGGAAGGATAGACGATGACGACGCACACGAATGTGCGGCCGAATACAAGGCCGCAAAATCCGCATTTCTCTTCCGGACCCTGCGCCAAGCGCCCCGGCTGGAAATTCGAAAATCTCAAAAACGCCCTCCTGGGCCGCTCGCACCGCTCAAAAGCGGGCAAGGCGCGATTGAAACGCGCGATCGATTTGACGCGCGAAGTCTTGGGCGTGCCCGCCGATTACAAAATCGGCATTGTGCCCGCGTCTGATACGGGCGCCGTCGAAATGGCGCTCTGGTCGATGCTGGGCGCGCGCCCCGTCGACATGCTCGCCTGGGAAAGCTTCGGGGAGGGCTGGGTCACGGACGTGATCAAGCAGCTTAAGCTGAAGGATGCGCGGGTCCTCAAGGCGCCGTATGGCGAGCTGCCGGACCTCAAGCAAGTCGATTTTTCGCACGACGTCGTCTTCACCTGGAATGGCACCACGTCCGGCGTACGCGTCCCGAATGGTGACTGGATCAAGGACGATCGCGAGGGGCTCACGATTTGCGATGCGACTTCCGCCGCTTTCGTGCAGACGCTCCCGTTCGAGAAGCTCGATGTCGTCACTTACTCCTGGCAGAAAGCGCTCGGCGGCGAAGCGGCGCACGGCATGCTGATCCTGTCGCCGCGCGCGGTGCAACGCCTCGAGAGCTACACGCCCGCATGGCCGCTGCCGAAGCTTTTCCGCATGACCAAAGGCAGCAAGCTTAACGAGGGCATCTTTGAGGGCGAGACGATCAATACGCCTTCGATGCTTTGCGTCGAGGACTATCTCGACGCGCTCGAATGGGCAAAATCCATCGGCGGGCAGGCCGGCATGACCAAGCGCGCGAACGCCAATCTTGCCGCCGTCGAGAAATGGGTCGCGAAGACGCCATGGGCGGAGTTCCTTGCGCGCGATAAGGCGACGCGCTCGAACACTTCGATCTGCATCGCGGTCGTCGATTCCGCTGTGACGGCGCTCGCACCCGACGCGAAATTCAACTTCATTCGCGGCATGGCGGCGATGCTGGAGAAGGAAGACGCCGCCTACGACATCGCGGGGCATCGCGACGCCCCGCCGCATATCCGTATCTGGGGCGGGGCGACAGTCGAGACCTCCGACATCGAGGCGCTTCTGCCGTGGCTGGAATGGGCCTTCGCGGAATCGAAAGCCGCGCTTTCGAAGGCGGCCTGATTCTCTTCTGACCCTCTCCCCCTGTGGGAGAGGGTGGTTCGAGCTTGCGCGAGCAAGCGAGAACCGGGTGAGGGGTCAGCGTTCGCCAAACCCCTCACCCGATCGCTCGCTTCGCTCGCGATCACCCTCTCCCACAAAGGGAGAGGGTTTCGAGCAAATCGCTCTGTTTGAAAATAACCGGAGTCCGATATGGCACCGAAAGTTCTGATTTCCGACGCGCTTTCGCCCGCGGCCGTGCAGATATTCAAGGATCGCGGCGTCGAAGTGGATTTCCAGCCGAACCTCGGCAAGGACAAGGAAAAACTCGCCGCCATTATCGGCGACTACGACGGGCTCGCGATCCGTTCGGCGACGAAAGTTTCGCCGAAAATCCTCGCGAACGCGAGCAAGCTGAAGGTGATCGGCCGCGCCGGCATCGGCGTCGACAATGTCGACATTCCCGCCGCGACCGCAAAAGGCATCATCGTGATGAATACGCCGTTCGGCAATTCGATCACGACGGCCGAGCACGCGGTGACGCTGATGCTCGCCCTCGCGCGGCAGATCCCGCAGGCGGATGCTTCGACGCAAGCAGGGAAGTGGGAAAAAAATCGCTTCATGGGCGTCGAAATCACCGGCAAGACGCTCGGCATCGTCGGCTGCGGCAATATCGGCGCGATCGTCGCCGACCGGGCGCAGGGCCTGCACATGAAGGTGATCGCCTACGATCCGTTCCTCTCGCCGGAGCGGGCGCTCGATCTCGGCGTGGAGAAGGTCGAACTCGACGAGCTTCTAAAACGCGCGGACTTCATCTCCTTCCACACGCCGCTCACCGAGAAGACCAAAAATATTCTCGACGCGAACGCGATCAAAAAAACCAAGAAAGGCGTGCGCATCGTCAACTGCGCGCGCGGCGGCCTCGTCGACGAAGCGGCGCTGCGCCTCGCGCTCGATTCGGGGCATGTCGCGGGCGCGGCCTTCGACGTGTTCTCGACCGAACCCGCGAACGAAAATCCGCTATTCGGTCATCCCAATGTCGTCTGCACGCCGCATCTCGGCGCCGCGACCTCGGAAGCGCAGGAGAACGTCGCCCTGCAGATCGCAGAGCAAATGTCGGACTATCTTCTGCGCGGCGCGATCTCGAATGCGGTGAACTTTCCCTCGATCACGGCGGAAGAAGCGCCGAAGCTCAAGCCCTTCATCGAGCTCGCGGAAAAGCTCGGCTCGTTCGCGGGCCAGCTCACCGAGACGGGGCTCAAGACCGTTCGGATCACCTATGAAGGCGCGGTCTCGCAGATGAAAACGAAGGCACTGACCTCGGCCGCCGTGGCGGGTCTCCTTCGCCCGATGCTGCAGGACATCAATGTCGTCTCCGCGCCGATTGTCGCAAAAGAGCGCGGCATCATGGTCGAGGAAGTCACGCGCGAAGCGGCGGGCGATTACGAGAGCCTGATCACGGTCACGGTGATGACGGAGAAGCAGGAGCGCTGGGTTTCCGGCACCGTCTTCGCCGACGGCCGCCCGCGGATCGTCAACATCAAAGGCATCCGCATGGATGCGGAGTTCGGCGCGTCGATGGTTTATGTGACGAACTACGATAAGCCCGGCTTTATCGGGAAATTCTCGTCGACGCTCGGGGATGCCGGCATCAACATCGCGACCTTTCATGTCGGCCGCGAGGCGCCGGGCGGCAACGCTATCGCTTTGATCGAGGTCGACGGGGATGTGCCGGGCGAGGTGCTGGCGAAGGTGCAGGCGCTACCGCAGGTCCAGCAGGCGAAACCGCTGAAGTTTTAAGCGTCCGCTTGCTACGCGCGGTCGCGATCGCGATGCCGCTCAGCACCAGCGCATAGCCGACCGCGTGATAAAAATACGGGCGCTCGCCGAGAAACAAAATGGCGAGCGCCGAGCCGAAAATCGGAATGAGATGATAGAAAGGCGACGCCCGGTTCGGCCCGACCATTTCGACGCCGCGGTTGTAGAAAAGATACGCGATCAGCGACGGGAAGATCATGATGTAGGCGAGCACCGCGAAGGCGGATTTGTCCCAGACGGGGTACTGCCCCATTGCGATCTCGGCGAAGAGAAGCGGCGTCAGCAACAGCCCGCCCCAGCCGAACAGCACCAGCGCGAAACTAAAAGGGTGGATCGAAGGGCGCTTGCGAAGGAGCGCCGTGTAGAAGGCGTAGACCACTTGTCCCGCGAACCACCAGATGTCGCCGCGGTTAAAGTGAAGATGCAAGAGCGTATCGAGGCTCCCGCGGGAGACGACGACAACCACGCCGGTGAGCGAGGCGAGCACACCCAGTACTTGCCGCGATGTGGGTTTCTCGCCGTAGAGCACATAGGTCGCCATGGCGACGAGCAGCGGCCCGGTGGACGCGATCAGAAGCGCGTTGATCGCTTCGGTGAACTGCAGCGAATAGTAGGCGAGCGCGGTGTAAATGCTGATGCCGATGATCGAGATCAGCGTCAGGAATCCGAAACTTGCTTTGATCGCTTTCCAGTCGCGGCGCAGATACGGCCAGGCGAACGGCAGAAAGATCGCGAAAGCGCCTACCCAGCGGATCCAGGAAATCGTCGCGGGAGGAATATGGCCCGCGACGAAGCGGCCGAGCACGATATTCCCCGCCCAGAAGAGCGACACGAGCGTGAGCAGGAGCCGCGGACTATCGAACAGGAAAGTGCCGGAGCGGCGAGCGAGGGGTGACATGAATTCTTCGCGGGATGGAAAGGCGACGTTCTAGAGACCGGCGCGATTTCGATCAATCGCGCGGCTGCATGGGAGCTATGCGGATTTTCGTCCGCCACGGATCGAAAAGGGCGAAGCCGCGTTCGCTGTCTTCGGTTTTGACGCCCGCCTGATCGAGGCGCTTTTTCAAATTGGGAATATCCGAAGGCGGCAGTTCGAGCGCGAGTTCGGTTAGGCCTGCCATCTCGCCGGGCGGCAATGGCGCGTTTTGGCTATCCCAGACATTCGCCGCGAGGTGATGATGATAGCCCCCTGCCGCGAGGAATAGCGCGCCGGGCAGCGTCGCGGTTTTGGTAAAACCGAGAACGCTGGTATAGAAATCTTCCGCCTCGGCAAGATCGCCGACCTGCAAATGCACATGGCCGATACGGGTGCCGGCCGGCACATGCTCGTCCGGCTCCTCCTTGCCGCCTTCGGCGAGGATCGCGTCGAAATCGAGCGGCTTATTCGCCATCTGCACAAGACCGTCCTTCCACGGCCATTTGTCGCGAGGGCGGTCGCGATAAATCTCCAAGCCATTGCCGTCCTCGTCGTAAAGGTAAATCGCCTCGCTGACATTGTGATCGGCGGCGGCGAGCTTGATCCCGGCTTCGCTGATGCGCGAGATCGCGCTGCCAAGCGCTGCGCGGTCCGGGAGCAAGATCGCGACATGATAGAGACCGGTAAGGCCGCGCCGCGGCCGCGGTTTTGTTCCCGGCGCGACTTCCAAAAACAGAAACGGCTCGCTTCCTGCGCCCAGCGCAACTTTACCATTTTCGCGCGCCGCCACCTTCAGCCCAATGATGTCGCGGTAAAGCGCAAGCGAGCGTTTCTCGTCGGCGACCCGCAGGGTTACGGAACCGATATGGGTCGCGGCCGGAAGGAGTGCATGCATCGGTTTCTCCAGGAGCGACAATTTTACGCCGTTAGGCGGAATTGACCGCGTCTATCCACAGAAGCGGCGCGAAAGGCGGATCTAGGCGTTCTCCAGTATAGCGCGCGGCACGCGCGAATTCTTGCCACGCGCGCTCTGTTCCGGTACGACAAATAGGCCCCGGCCGAGACTGTGCCGGGGCTTTTTGTGTCGGCATCTTTTATGGAGGCTGCGATGCCGAATGTCGTGGTCGTCGGCGCCCAGTGGGGCGACGAAGGAAAAGGCAAAATTGTCGATTGGCTGAGCGAGCAGGCGGACGTCGTCGTCCGCTTCCAGGGCGGCCATAACGCCGGTCATACGCTCGTCATCGACGGAAAAACCTACAAGCTATCCTTGCTGCCTTCCGGCATCGTGCGGCCGGGCAAGCTTGCCGTGATCGGGAACGGTGTCGTGCTCGATCCGCATGCGCTCGTCGCCGAGATCGAGAAGCTCGCCGGACAGGGCATCAAGGTCACGCGCGACAACCTCAAGATCGCCGACAATTGCACGCTCATTTTGTCGGTGCATCGCGAACTCGATATCGCGCGCGAAGGCAATGCGAGCCTCAAGATCGGCACCACGGGACGCGGCATCGGTCCGGCTTACGAGGATAAGGCGGGCCGCCGCGCGATCCGCCTGATGGACCTTGCCGACGAAGCGATGCTCAACGACAAGATCGCGCGGCTCTTGGCGCATCACAACGCGCTGCGGCGCGGGCTTAATCTGCCGGAAGTTTCCGCCGACACGATCAAGAAAGAACTTGTCGGCGTTGCGCCGAAAGTTCTTCCGTACATGGATCGGGCGTGGGCGCTTCTGGATCGTTGCCGCCGCGACGATCACCGCATTCTGTTCGAGGGCGCGCAAGGCATCATGCTCGATGTCGACCACGGCACTTATCCTTATGTCACGTCGTCGAACACGGTCGCCGCGAATGCCGCGACGGGCAGCGGCAGCGGGCCGCGCGCGCTCAATTATGTGCTCGGTATCACCAAGGCTTACACGACGCGCGTGGGCGAGGGCCCGTTCCCGACAGAGCTCAAGGACGCAACCGGAAAACTTCTCGGCGAGCGTGGCAAGGAATTCGGCGTCGTCACCGGCAGGCCGCGGCGCTGCGGCTGGTTCGATGCGGCGCTGGTGCGGCAAACCGTGATTACGTCAGGAATTGACGGAATCGCTTTCACCAAGCTCGACGTGCTCGACGGGTTCGAAACCCTGAAAGTTTGCGTCGGCTACAAGCTCGATGGAAAAGAGATCGATTACATTCCCGCGAGTCAGGCTGCGCAGGCGAAGCTGATCCCGATTTACGAAGAGATCGAAGGCTGGAAGGAATCGACGCAAGGGGCGCGAAGCTGGGCGGATTTGCCCGCGGGCGCGGTCAAGTATGTCCGCCGCGTTGAGGAATTGATTGGTTGTCCAGTCGCGTTACTATCCACCAGTCCGGAGCGGGATGACACAATCCTCGTTCATAATCCGTTCCAGCCATAGGCCAGCGTTCGCAAGTTAAAGTCGGGTAGCCTTTTCGATGACCGATTATCAGCCGCTCTTGGCGCGCGCGCTCAAGGGTCTCGACCGCAACACCAGCGAGGCGAGGCGGGCTGTTTACGATCGCGCGCGGCAGGCGCTTCTGAACCAGCTTCGAAGCGCCGCGCCGCCGATGGCCGACGCCGACATCACGCGCGAGCGGCTGGCGCTCGAAGACGCAATCCGCAAGACCGAAACCGAAGCGGTGATGGCCGAGCCCCATTCGGTGCGCGCGCCAAGCGCCGCCCGCATGCCGGCGCCGCCGCGGACGCCCGTGCCGCCGCCATCCGGGCTTGCGCGGCCGGCGCCGCGAATTCCGGTTTCTCCGCGCATTCCGATGCCGCCGGCGGCAGAACTGCCCGAACCGAGCGTGGAAGACGCCGAAGCGAAGATCGATACGCCACCGCCACCACCGTCGAGCGCGCCGCGGCCGCGCGGGCCGCTGCCTTCCGCCAATCCATTGCGCGCGCGTGGGCCAAAGCCGGGCAACGGCGCCGATGCCGGTCACGAAAATCGCGAAGAGGCCCCGCCCGAAGCGCGTGCAAGCGGGTTGCCATCACCTGAACTGCTTGAGGAACTGAAAGGCGAATTGAAACCGTCGCAATCGCCGCTCGCCCCGCCCGCGCAGCGCTTCGAGCGTCCGCGGCCGCAACGGCCGCGCGGCGAAGCTCCGGGTGGAGATTTTCCGCCGCCGCCACCGCCGCCCGGTGCACGACCGCGTCCGCCGCGCGCGCCGGGACAGCGCCCGCCGGGTCCGGGCATGCCGCCGGGGGCGGCGCGGGCGAAGCCGCCGAAACCCGCCGGCAACAATCTTTGGAAAATTATTCTCGCGGGCGTCGCGGTGCTTCTCATCGTGGGCGCGGGCGTGCTCGCTTTCACCATGCGCGGCCGCACGCCAAGTGGAAGCGCGCAGCAGCCGGCCGCCGCGGATAGCGACGCTCCGAAGACTGCCGAGCGCATCACGCAAAGTCAGGACGGGCAAAGCGGCGCAAGCACGCCGTCGAATCTCGATCCGACCGTCGCCCAGCGCGCCGTTCTTTATGAAGAGAATCCCGGCGGCGGCCAGCAATTCCAGAATTTCGTCGGCACCGCGGTGTGGCGGACGGAAGCGGTGAACGCGCCCGGCCGGGCACCGGATCTTGGCCTTCGGATCGAGGTCGAGATCCCCGAGCGCAAGATCAACGTAACGGTCAAAATGCGCCGGAATACCGATCCGTCGTTCCCCGCAAGCCACACGATCGAAGTGATCTTCAACGTCCCGGCGGGGGACGCCTTCGGCGGCGTTGCCGACATGCGCGGCATTCGCGCGAAGGGCGGCGAAACCGCGCAGGGCAATCCGATCCTTGCCGAAGTGCAGAAGGTGAAAGAAGGTTACTTCCTGCTCGCGCTGCCGAAAATGCAAGAAGATACCAATCTTTCGATGCTGCGCGAGCGCGACTGGCTCGATCTTCCTTTCGTCTATGCGAACGGGCGCCGCGCCGTGCTCACCTTCCAGAAGGGAACGCCGGGCGAGCGCGCGCTACGCGAAGTCCTGAATTCCTGGGGACAAGGGCAGGGCCAGAATCAAACGGGCAGCCAATAGGCTGCCCGCGATTCGCTTTCATGAAGCTTAGTGCGCCGGTAGCGCCGCCGGCGTTTCCGCGGCCTTCACGCGGCTCACAACCGCCTGCTGCACTTTCTCGAACGCGCGCACTTCGATCTGGCGGACGCGCTCGCGCGACACGCCGAACTCTTCGGCGAGCTCTTCGAGCGTAATCGGATTTTCAGACAGGCGCCGCGCCTCGAAGATGCGGCGCTCGCGATCGTTGAGGACATCGAGCGCCTGGCCGAGCGCGCGCTTCCGGTTGTCGAGTTCCTCCGACTGGGCAAGCTGCGACTCCTGGTCGAGATGCTCGTCGACGAGCCAGTCCTGCCATTCGCCGGATTCGTTCTCGGCGCGGATCGGCGCGTTCAGCGACGCGTCGCCGCCGAGACGGCGGTTCATGTCGATGACATCCTTTTCGCTGACGCCGAAGCGGTTCGCGATCGTTTTCACCTGTTCCGGTTTCAGATCGCCTTCCTCGAGCGCGGAAATCTGGCTCTTTGCCTTCCTCAGATTGAAGAACAGCCGCTTCTGCGCCGCCGTGGTGCCGAGTTTCACCAGCGACCAAGAGCGCAGGATGTACTCTTGAATGGAGGCGCGAATCCACCACATGGCGTAGGTCGCGAGCCGGAATCCCTTGTCGGGCTCGAAGCGTTTGACGGCTTGCATGAGGCCGACATTGCCTTCGGAAATGACTTCGCCGATCGGCAGGCCGTAGCCGCGATAGCCCATGGCGATCTTCGCCACCAAGCGAAGATGCGAAGTGATGAGTTTATGCGCGGCGTCGGTATCGCCATGCTCGCGCCAGCGCTTGCCGAGCATGTATTCCTCCTGCGGTTCCAGCATGGGGAATTTGCGGATCTCGGCGAGATAATGAGAAAGACCGCCTTCAGCGGAGAAGACGGGAAGTCGGGCAGTACGGGCCATTCAGCCCTCCAAATTCTGGACCCCCAAGAGCGGCGGGCCTTGATGTTGCGGCTGCTAACAGCCAACCGCAACTCGCTCATATAGGTTCCTTTCGCGGCGGCGCAATGGCCGCCGGTCACCCTTTCGTGAGCGCCGCGAGCAAATTCGCCAAGGTTTTCGGGGGCTTGCTCTCGAACCGGAGCGCCTTTCCGCTCAACGGCTGCGTGAATCCGAGCAGATATGCATGCAGCGCCTGCCGGCCGAGAGCTTCGAGCGCGCGGCGGGCGGCGTGCGAGAGCCGGGTCACACGCGACTGAAATCCCTTGCCGTAGACCTCATCGCCCAGAAGCGGATGGCTAATCTTGGCGAGGTGCACCCGGATCTGATGCGTGCGGCCGGTCTCCAGCTCGCACTCCAGAAGCGAAGCGACGGGTTTGCCATCGCGGCCTTTGAAGATTTTCCGGACTTTGTAATGCGTGACGGCGTGGCGCCCGCCCGCGCGGACGCTCATCTTCACGCGCGAGCGCGGATCGCGGCCGATCGGCTTGTCAATCGTGCCATTGAGCGGCGACGGCACGCCCCACACGAGCGCGAGATAGCGCCGCTGCAAGCCGCCGGATTTTCCGTGATCGGCGAACTGCGATGCCAAGCCGCGATGCGCGCGGTCGTTCTTGGCGACGACGAGCAGCCCGCTCGTATCCTTGTCGAGCCGGTGGACGATGCCGGGGCGTTTTTCGCCGCCGATGCCGGAGAGACTTTTTCCGCAATGCGCGATCAGCGCGTTCACCAGCGTGCCGCTCTTGTTGCCCGGCGCGGGATGCACAACGAGCCCCGCGGGCTTGTCGATCACGATCAAATCCTTGTCCTCGAAAACGACATCGAGCGGCATTTTTTCCGCCCCGGGCTTCGCTTTTTCCGGCGGCGGCACGCGCACAGCGACATTGTCGCCCGGTTTGACCCGGTACCCGGGGTCTTTTATCGTCCGCCCGCTCGATTGCACCTCGCCCGCGAGAATGAGCGCTTTCAGCCGCGTGCGGCTCAGCTCCGGAAGCTTCAGCGCGAGAAAACGATCGAGCCGGACATTTGCATCGTCCGCGTTTGCCGCCGCCGTTTCGATTTTTCCGCCCGCCTTAGCCATTCCGGTATCCCAAGGCTACGAGAAATGAGCCGTAAAAAAGAAGAAGAGCTGACACCCGAACAGGCGCAACTCATCGCGCGCGTGAAGAGGCTGATGGCGCTCCCGCTCCTCATCATGGTCGCGGGCTTTCTTACCGTATTCGGCGTGATTGCGTACCGGCTTTATTTCAAGACGCCGCCGCGCCAGAGCCCGACCATCGAGCGGGTGATGAACCTCCCGCGCGGGGCGCGGGTGATCTCGACCACGGTGAATGACGGAAAGATCGTGGTGACCGTGGAAACCGGCGGGGTGACGGAGGTGTTGATGTACGACCTCGCCACCATGCAGCCGACCGGGCGGTTTATTATCAAGACGCCGTAGGCTCTTCTTGTCATGGCCGGGCTTGTCCCGGCCATCCACGCCTTTTCTGCCTAATGAAAAAAAGACGTGGATGCCCGCAACAAGTGCGGGCATGACGAAATAGATGTCGATGCGAGAAGTTTACTCCGCCGGTTGCGCGGCGAGCTCGCGCCCGCGGAGCGTCACCACGCTCAGCAGGAACGCGCCAATCGCGCAAAGCGCCATGGTCAGTACCATCGGCAGCGGCGTTCCGTTGAAGAACTGGCTCATGATCGCGATCATGGCGCCGCCCGTCAGCATCTGCAGCGTGCCGCCGAGCGCGGACGCCATACCGGCGATGGGGCCATGGTCGTCGAGCGCGAGCACCATGACGGTGGGGATCACGACGCCCATCGAGGCGAAGCCGAAGAAGAGAAGCGCGATCAGTACATAGAGATTGTCGACGCCGGCGAGGGTAAGGCCGAGAAGGACGAGCAGGAACGCGGCGTAGATCGTGACCGCCGTCAGCACCATGCGCGCCATGCCAAAGCGCGCGCCAAGCGTGGCCGCGAACTGCGAAGCGCCGATAAAGCCGATCGCGTTCAGCGAGAAGGCGAAGCTGAATTGCGTCGGCGTCAGCCCAAAATGCTCGATATAGATGAACGAGGAACTCGCAAGGAACGTGAAGAAGCTCGCCATCGCAAGGCCGCCAATGAAAGTGAGGCCGAGAAAGCGCGCGTGACAAAGGAGCTGGCCAAATCCGCTCAGCAAGTTCTTCGCGCTTACGGGAATGCGATCCTTGGCGAGATGCGTCTCGCGCAAGGAAAAGGCGGTAAGGAGAAAACCTAAAATCGCGACAACGGTGACAGCGGCGAACACCGCGCGCCAGCCGAAAGGCACGATCAGTGCGCTTCCGGTGAGCGGGGCGAGAATCGGCGAGACGCTTAAGACCAGCATGCAGAGCGACATCAATCGCGTCGCTTCGACGCCGGTGTGCAAATCGCGGATGATGGCGCGCGGGATCACCATGACGGAGGCCGCGCCCACTCCTTGAATGAAACGGAAAGCGATCAGCCATTCGATCGAGGGCGACAAGCCGCAACCGATCGAGCCGATGGTGAAAAGCGCGAGCCCGAAATAAAGCGGCGGCTTGCGGCCGACCGCGTCCGAAATCGGACCATAGACGATTTGCGAGCCGCCGAAGGCGATGAAAAACGACATCAGTGTCGCTTGCGTTGCCGGGATCGAGGCGTGCAGATCCGAGGCGATCGTCGGCAGCGCCGGAAGATACATATCGATCGCGAACGGGCCGACCGCGCAGAGAAGGCCGAGAACGATGGCGTTTTTCGCAAAGTTTGAAAACATGACGGATCCTTGAACAATTCGCGGCCGGATCGCTCCGGCCGCGGTGGTTTATGCGCGGAAAAATGACGGCGCTATGTCATTCCGCCGCCTGCAGCGCCGGCTGCTCGGCAAGTTTCTTCAAATCGGCGAGGCCCTGTTCGAACTGCTTGCCGACCATCTTGTCGCAATTCATGAACACGCTCATCAGCTTTCCGAGGTAAGGCTGCGCGCCGCTCATCGACCAGGTGACATTGGTCGAGCCGCCTTGCGGGGCGAAGCTGAACTCGATCTGGTTGTCGCATTTCATCGGCTTGGTCATTTGCAGGCGCATGGCGATTTTCGACGCCGGCCGGGAATCCGTGACCGAAAGCGTCCCCGCGCAGCTGCCGTCGAAATCGACACGAGCGCCGGTGCCCGCCGACGGGCTGCTGACGCGGTTGTTCACTTTCGGATCGCGCGCGAAGGGCGACCATTTCGCGTGATCGGCGAGGTCGTTCACGAATGGGAAGATGCGCGACGGCGGCGCCTGAATGCTCGCCGAGCGGCTGACGCTGAAGGTGTTGGGCTTCGTCGCCGCGTAAAGTAGAATCGCCGCGACGGCGGCAGCTACGATGAGGACAATTGTCGTAATCATGGCCGTTGCTCCGTGATGATCATCCAGGGAATATCGAAACGGTCGGTCAGCATGCCGAACTTTTCGGCGAAGAAAGTCTTGTCGAGCGGCATATCGACTTTTCCGCCTTCAGAAAATGCCTTGAAGACGCGTTCCGCCTCGGCCGCGCCGTCAACATGCAAGACGACGCGCATGCCCTGCGGCGTCTTGTAGCCGGGGCCATCGGAGCCGAGAATGAAGTGGTTCTCGCCGATCGGCAGATGCCCGTGCAGGATTTTGTCGCCCCAGCCCTTCGGATAGTGCGCCTCGGCGGGCGAGCCCGCGACCTTCATCAGCTCGGGCTTTGTGCCGAGCGTCTTTCCGTAGAACTCGAGGGCTTCCTCGCAGTTGCCGTTGAAGAAGAGGTAGGGGCTGCTTTTCATTACTCACTCCCGTTGGTTTGTTTCGATCAGGCGGCGTCGTAGGCGCGCTTCAATACGTTGATGTCGAGCTTTTTCATTTTCATCATGGCTTGCATGACCGCGGCGGCTTTTTTCGGGTTTTTGTCCTGGTGCATTTCCATGAGGCCGTCCGGGACGATCTGCCAGGTCACGCCGAATTTGTCGGTGAGCCAGCCGCATTGCATGATCTCGCCGCCGGCGGAGAGCTTCTCCCAGTATTCGTCGACCTCGGCTTGGTCCTTGCAGACCACGAACAGCGAGATCGCGGGCGTGAACTTGAAGTTCGGTCCGCCGTTCAGCGCGATGATCTCGTGTTCTGCGATCTCGACCGTCACGGTCAGCACCGCCCCTTTGGGGCCGGGACCGGCATCGCCATAACGCAACGTGTCAGTGATCTTCGCGCCCTTGAAAACTGAGGCATAGAACTTCGCCGCTTCTTCGGCCTGTCCGTCGAACCAAAGGCATGTGCTGAAGCTTTTCATCGCTTACTCCTTCACGAAATGATGTTCAGGCGGCTTCCTTGAAATCGCCGAGCTGGGCGTCGAGCGCGCGCTTGAATGCGGGCCGCGACGTGCAGCGTTCGAGATAGGCGGCAAGGCGTTTGTCGCCGGAGACGATGTCGGTGTTGTCGAGGATGCGAAGCACGGTCGACATCATCAGGTCGCCCGCGGTGAAACGATCTCCGTCGAGGAACAGCTTATCGCCCAGCGATTTCGACAGGCCCGTAAGACGCCGTTGCGCGAGTTCGACTGCACCGGGCCGGCGCAGCTTTGCCCATTCCTCGTCTTTGTAGAAAATATCGATGAGCGCGACGCTGCTCAAAAACGGCTCGATGGAATTGAGCGCGGCGATAACCCATTGCGTGGCGCGAGAACGGGCGGCGGGGTCCTTCGGCAGCAGCGCTTCGCTGCGCTCGCCGATGTGAAGAACGATCGCGCCCGATTCGAACAGCGAGAGGCCGTCTTCCTCGAAGATCGGGACCTGGCCGAACGGCTGCAAGGCGCGATAGTCGTCCTGGTCCTGATCGCCTTGCGCGAGAAGACGCGTGCGGTAGGGAAGGCCGGCTTCTTCCAGCGCCCACCGTACGCGCAGATCGCGCACGTAGCCTTTGGCGAAATCGGGAACCCATTTGAACGCAGAAACGGTAATCATAACAACTGCTCCTTGGAAATTTTGCTAAACGTCGATCAAATTTTGACGACGGTTTTGAAGCCGCCGTAGATCATGCGCTTGGCGTCGAATGGCACGTCTTTCGGGTTCATCATCTTGGCGAGGCGAGGATCCTTCATCACTTTGGCGTTGATGCGGTCGCGCTCGGCGCGCGAGCGGTAGATGATGAAAGAGAAAATGACGGTTTCGCTGGGTTTCAGCTTCACGCTGCGCGGGAACGAGGTCCGCTTGCCGACCGAGACGTCGTCGGCGGCGCATTCGTAGAAGGCGGTGGCGCCGTATTCGCGCCAGACCTTGCCGGCCTTCTTGGCCATCCGCTTGTAGGCGGCAAGCTTTTTCTTCGGCACGGGAAGGACGAATCCATCGACGTAACTCATACTTTTCTCCTTTGGGCACGGGCTTTTCTGCTCTTGACAAGTATGTTGATATCAACATAATAGCAGCATGTCAATCCCGCTCGACAATAATTTTGAATTTACGCTTCACGTCCGCGACAACTGCCTGTGCTTGCATGTGCAGCGGGCGGCGAGGGCGCTCGCGCGGCATTTCGACGAAGCCTTCAAGCCGCTCGGCATCACGCACGGCCAGTATTCGCTTCTGAATTCGCTGAACCGCCCGCAGCCGGCGAGCATGACGAGCGTTGCAACGCTTCTCGCGATGGATCGCACGACGCTGACCGCGAATTTGAAGGTGCTCGAGCGAAAAGGGCTCGTGAATATCGCGACCAACAAGGACGACAAGCGCAGCCGGCTCTTGTCGCTCACCGCCGCCGGCAAGGCGCTCCTCAAGGAAGCGGCGCCGATCTGGAAGAAGGAGCACGGCGCGATCGAGCGATTGCTCGACAAGCCGACGCCGGATCAGTTGCGCAGCGCGCTGGCGAAGCTGTCGTGATCGGAATCGAAAAATACTAGCAGTCCAACCAGCCGTCATTGCCGGGCTTGACCCGGCAATCCATGATGACGCTCCGCGCGCGCTGACATGCATCATGAATTACCGGGTCTCGCAGCGTCATCCGCTCACTTCGCTCGCGGGACGCTGCGGCCCGGTAATGACTCCGGCTGTGCGTTACGACTGCGCCTTCTCCAAATACGCATCGAGCTTGTCGAAGGTTCCGCTGAAGCCCTGGTTCATGGAATCGAAGTGTCCTTCCCACGCCTTACGCTCATCCTCGGTCGGATTGACCGGGCCGCCGTTGAGCGTGATTTTGGTTTTTGCGCCGACCTCCGCGAGGGTCATCACGTTCAAGACTTCGAGCGGCCAATGCTCGTTGAACGGCGCACGCGTCACGCCCTTGTTCTCGTCGGAGAACGAGCTGAAGAAGACGAGCTTTTCCGGCCGGACGATCTCGCGATAGACGAAACGGCCCCACATGACGTTTCCCGTAGACCATTCCATGCCGTAGTGAAAAATGCCGCCGGGGCGAAAATCGAGGCTGCCCACGATCAGCTTGCATCCCTTCGGGCCCCACCACTCCGCAAGGCGCTCGGCTTCGCTGTAGGCTTTCCACACCAGATCGCGCGGCGCGTCGAAGGTGCGGCTGATCACGAATTCCTTGGCTTGTCCGGTCACGGTGTACTCCTTGTTTCGGCAAGTCTTGTGAGATCGAGGGTTATTTCTTGCGCTTGCGTCTTTTCTCGCCCGGCTTTTTGCCCTGGACGCCGCGCAAATATTCGTCGAGCCGGTCGAAGCGCGCCTCCCAAAGCGCGCGATAATGATCGAGCCACGCATCGACGTTTTTGAGCGCCGCGGGTTCGAGCTTGCAGGGGCGCCACTGGGCGTCGCGGCCGCGCGTGATGAGGCCCGCGGTCTCGAGCACCTTGAGATGCTTCGAAATTGCCGGCCCGCTGATGTCGAAGGGCTTGGCGAGATCGCTCACGATCGCCTCGCCCTGCGCGAGGCGGGCGAGAATCGCCCGGCGTGTGGGATTGGCGAGCGCGGAAAAGGTCAGGCTGAGCGGATCCGGCATCTTCATTTAACCGAATGGTTATTTAACGGATTGGTTCACTACCGGAGATATTTTCCGGCGTCAAGCAGGTACCGCGTAGATCGGCGTTTTCTTCGAGAAGCAATGCAAACACATAAGGAAAATGTGATTTGAGAAAATTCATAAATTTTACTTGTTGAATTAATCGATTTGTATGATTAGTCTCCGCTCCCGCTAAACGAAGGGGTGTTTCAATGGCGACGGCTACAAATTCATTCGTACGGACGCGCGAGGGGCGCGTCGTACTTAACGAGGATTGGCTTTCGGTCGCGATCGGCCTGTTTATCTTCGCGGTCGCGCTGCTCGGGCTTTCGGGCACCGATTTTCTTGGCTGGGCAGTGGCGACTTCCGTTTGGAAGGACTTTTCCACCGCGCTCCATCCGGTTTCCAAGATCTACGCTTCGCTCGGCGGCGGCGGCGCGCTGGTCGCGACCTATGTCGCGCTGCTCGTTCTGCTCTCCGCCGGCGTTTCATTTTTGGGAGCGGACGTAAAACGCTTCGCGATCGCCTTCACCGGCGTATTCGTGCTCGCCTATGCGAGCTGGATCGTCGGCAGCAACGCGCATCTTGCGGCGGTGACGCCCGCCGAACAGCAAAAATTCGGAATCGACTGGTCGCTGAAGCTCACCAATGAAGGCGGTTACGTTGTCGCTTTGATCGTGGGGCTCGTGATCGCGAATTTCTTTCCGCGATTTGCGGAGTGGCTGAACGAAGCGATCCGGCCCGAGCTCTATATCAAGATCGCGATCGTGATCTTGGGCGGATTTCTCGCCGTCACTTTCGCCTCGAAGCTCAATCTCGCGGGCTCGCTCCTCTTCCGCGGCATCGCGGCGATCGTCGAAGCCTATCTGATCTACTGGGCGGTGGTGTATTTCATCGCGCGGCAATGGTTTGGCTTCAGCCGCGAATGGGCGGCGCCGCTCGCGTCGGGGATTTCGATCTGCGGCGTGTCGGCGGCGATCGCGACCGGCGGTGCGATTCGTGCGCGTCCGGCGATTCCGATTCTCGTTTCTTCGCTGGTCGTGATCTTCGCGGTGGTCGAAGTGCTGATCCTGCCTTACATCGCAAAAACCTTCCTCGCGCATGAGCCGCTTGTCGCGGGCGCCTGGATGGGGCTCGCGGTGAAGACCGACGGCGCCGCGGTCGCGGCCGGCGGCATCACCGAGGCGTTCATTCTCGCGCAGAACGCGGCCGAGGGCGTGCGCTATCAGCCGGGCTGGATTCTCGGCACCACCGCGGCGGTGAAGGTGTTCATCGATATCTTCATCGGCGTGTGGTCGTTCCTGCTTGCCTATATCTGGACGAACCACATCAACGTCACGGGCGAGAAGGCGAGCGCCGCGGAAATCTGGCATCGCTTCCCGAAATTCATCATCGGGTTCGTGCTGACGTTCCTGATCGGGCTTTTCTTCGCGCTCGGGACTTCGGCGGATACGCTCAAGAAAGTGACGCCGCTGATCGGGGAGGCGAATAATTTCCGCGTGATCTTCTTCGTGCTCACCTTCTTCTCGATCGGGGTCTTGTCGAATTTCCGCAAGCTCTGGCAGGAGGGCTTCGGCAAGCTGGCGCTCGTCTATTTCGTGAGCCTGTTCGGCTTCGTGATCTGGGTAGGGCTCCTGATCTCGTGGCTCTTCTTCAGCGGCGTCAAACCGCCGCTCGCAAGCTAAAGGAGGCAATCATGCCGAAAACGGAAATCCAAAACGAAATGCAGAAGATGCAGGCCGAGCCGCTCTTGCCGATCGAGAAGACCTTGATCGTCTGGAGTCTCGGGATTGGCGTGGTGCTGCTCGCGCTGCTTGCGCTCTTCAACAAGTATTTCCCGATCTGACAAGTTTCCGGGCGCATCGGAACGGTGCGCCCGGCGATCCCCCGGTGGCTATCTCTCCCCTGACCGGTAACTCGCGCCAGCCCGAGGGCTGGCGCTTTTTTATTCGCGCGCCCGCGCGGGCTTGATCGCGGGCAGGCGAGGGCTTAAGGCTTTTCCCGCGCGAGCCGCGCTCGCTCCTTTCGTCTAGCGGTCCAGGACGTCGCCCTCTCACGGCGAAAACACGGGTTCGAGTCCCGTAGGGAGCGCCAATGGCGTCCAAGCCGCCAACCCGCCAATTTATGTTATGACTCAACCGCATGCGGCGTTCGCCGCGTGGGAGCGTGCTTTGCAGAGTTCGACGTCGGAGACATTGATCCTGCCCGCCGCGTCCGGCCGACGGACGAAATGGGTGATCGCGGGAATTTGCCTCGCGGCCTATGTCGCGCTCGCTTGGCTGAGCTTCATTCACGTCCACAAGGGCCTGCCGGTCACGCCGTGGGATCCGGGCCTTGGCGTTCTGTTCGCGCTGATGATGCTCGCCGGTCCCGGCGCCGGCATCGTTTTGTTCGCGGGCGTCGTCATCGCCGAGGTGCTCGTGCTGCAGAACGAAGCCGAGTGGCCGATCGTGCTCGGCATCGGCGCGATTACGTCACTCAGCTACGCGCTCGTTACCGCCGCCGCGCGGCGCTACCTGCACATTGACGTTGCGCTCTCGAATTTGCGCGACGTGCTCATTCTGCTCGCGGCCGGTCTCGTGGGCGCCGCGATCGACACGGCGCTCCTCACATTATTTCTGCTCGCGGTGGGACAGCTTGACGCCCGCGATATCGTGCAGGTGTTCTCTCCGCTTCTGATCGGCGATATGATCGGGATCGCGGTCGTGACACCGCTTTTGTTGCGCTTCGCGTTCCGGCAGCAGCATCATGCGCTGCGCAGCCTCGTGACGAACATCCCGGAGGCAATTTTTTATCTTTTGATCATCGCGGCGGCGCTCTGGGCGATCAAAGGCAGCGAAAGCCTTTATGGCTTCCAGCTTTTTTATTTGCTGTTCGTGCCAGTCGTGATGGCGGCGGTGCGCCACGGCCTCGATGGCGCCTGTTTCAGCCTCGCGGTCACCCAGTTCGGACTGATCGGGTTGTTGCGCATCTCGGGCTATGACGCGGTCGAATTCACCGAATTTCAGGCGCAAATGCTGGTCCTCACCGTCACCGGCCTGATCGTGGGCGTGGTGGTGAGCGAGCGCGAAAAAGCCGACCGGCTTGCGCGCGAGGCGCAGGCGAGCCTGATGGAAAAGCAGGCGGGTGCCGAACATGCGGCACGCCTCAACCTCGTGAGTGGCATGGCGTCGGCGCTCGCGCACGAGATCGCGCAACCGATGACGGCGGCGCGGGCGCTCGCACGCTCGGCGCAACACATCGTGACGACGCCGGGCGGCGACATGAAGCGCGTTGAAAAGAACCTGTCGTCGCTGCTCGCGCATATCGACCATGCCGGCTCCATCGTCAGCCACATGCGCGACTTCATCCGCCGCGGCCGCCCGCATGTCAGCACCATCGATGCGCGCAAGATGCTGCAGCAGGCGCTGACGCTCGCGCATGTCGAGGCGGCGGCAAAACACGTAAAGCTCGATCTCGAAGCGCCCGACGATCTGCCCACGCTGCAGGGCGATCATGTGCAGCTCGAGCAGGTGGTTCTCAATCTCGTGCATAATGCGGTGGAGGCGATCTCCGCCAAGGGGCAAACCGACGGCCATGTGCGCGTGATCGCGCGCGCGCGAAAGAAGCCTGCGGAAATCGAAATCAGCGTGCTCGACAACGGGCCCGGTGTCGACGAAAAAGTCGCGGGCCGCCTGTTCGATCCGCTCGCGACCTCGAAGCAGGACGGCCTCGGGCTCGGGCTTTCGATCAGCACCTCGATCGTGGAGGCGCATGGCGGACGCATCTGGCTCCATTCCCATCAACCCGGCGCGACGGAATTCCGCTTTTCCATCCCGCTCCATTCCGCTGCAATATAACCCCGATGCCCGCACAGACGATTTTTGTCATCGACGATCACGCCGCCGTCCGCGACGCGCTCGCGGAAATGCTGAGCGTGTTCGGCTACACCGTGAAGACCTTCGAATCCGCCGATCATTTTCTGCGCGCTTTCGATGCGCGCGAACCGGGCTGCGTCGTCGCCGACGTGAAAATGCCGGGCACCGACGGCATCGGCCTCGTGCGCGAGCTCGCGCGCCGCAGCGTGCCGCTTCCGGTCGTGCTGATTTCGGGCCACGCCGACGTGCCGATGGCGGTCGCCGCGATCAAGTCGGGCGCGGAGGATTTCATCGAGAAGCCGGTCGACGACGCGCAGCTTGTCGCCGCGATCAACCGGGCACTCTCGCGCCCCGGCCGGCGGGACGATTCGGAGAAATCGCGAGACGCGCTTGGCGACAAGTTCGCCCGCCTCACGCCGCGGCAGATCGAGATTTTCGATCTCGTGGTCGAGGGCTTCACCAGCCATGCGATCTCGCAGAAGCTGAACATCAGCGCCCGCACCGTCGAAAGCTACCGGGCGGAAGTGATGGAGAAGATGCAGGCCGAGAGCGTCGCGGCTTTGGTGCGCCAGGCGGTCAGGCTCGGGCGGATCACGCCGTAAATTGCGCGGAAACACGCCCCGTAAAACTACTACCCAAGCAATACGAATATTTCCGGTTCGTCGAAGTCCCTAGCTTAGCGACAGGACGCACTTCGCCGTAGGCCGTCCGGCTTTCGCCGCGGCCGAAAAGCGGGTGCGCTCCGTGAGGGGACGGCCGATGAGCGTTTGGAAAACCGAACATTACGCGAATTCGCCAAAGCACGAGGCGCTTCTTGACCTTGCCGCGCTCGCGGGTCTCGCGGCGGTGCCGGGACTGCTCTTCAACTGGCTGATCCCGCTTCCGTTCATGCCGCCGGTGATCTGTCTCGTGTCGTTCCTGATGGCCTGCAGTTTCGGGTGGTTCGCGCATTCGACCCGCGAAGATCGCCGCTCCGCTTCGGCATTGGCATCTGATGTCGCCGGAATTTTCGCGGTGCTTTGGGTCGGGGCCGCTTTCGCCAGCGATCCAAAATATCTCGTTCAACTCTTCGAGGTTCTGGCGAGGGCTTCATAACGCCAAGTCACGCCTTCGCGCGCGTAGCACCGGATGCGCCGCGAAAAAATTTCCGACCGGCATAACAAACAACATCGGCCTGAGATGTCGATTTCGCATAGGGAAGAAAAATGGAAGGGATGCTGGAATACTTTACACCTCAGGCTCTTGCAGTTCTGTTTCAGGTCGTCCTGATCGACATCGCACTCGCCGGCGACAATGCCATCGTGGTCGGCATGGCCGCCGCGGGCCTGCCGGCAAAGCAGCGCACCAAAGCGATCGCCATCGGCATGGCAGGCGCCGCTTGCCTCCTCATCATCTTCGCGATCATGGCAACGCAGCTCCTCAAGATCATCGGCCTGCTCTTTATCGGCGGGCTGCTTCTGCTCTGGGTGTGCTGGAAGATGTGGCGCGAGCTTCGCGAGTCGAAGGAAGAGCACGACGCGGTCGAGCATCTGACGCAGACCGACACCAATAAGGACGGCAAGGTCGGCGGACTCGCGCAGCGCAAGACGCTGCGTCAGGCGGCGAGCCAGATCATTCTCGCCGATCTTTCGATGTCGCTCGACAACGTGCTCGCCGTCGGCGCCGCCGCACGCGAGCATCCTTATGTGCTGATTTTCGGCCTCAGCCTCTCGATCTTCCTGATGGGCGTCGCCGCAAGCTTCATCGCGCGGCTTTTGCAGCGCTACCGCTGGATTGCCTATATCGGCCTTGCGGTCATTTTGTATGTCGCGCTCGGCATGATCTATCGCGGCGGCTTGGACCTGCTGCCCGTGGCGCAGCAGGTTGCGGGTCTCTAATCGAATCATTCGCATTCGATCAAAAAACGGCCCCGCGCGAGCGGGGCCAATTTTATTTTCCCGCTATCGCTTGCTATTGCGGTACGCAAGTGCGTTGGCGGTAATCCCAGCGATAACCTTTTCTGCAATACACGCCGCCCTGCTGTGCGAGCTGAACATTTCGGGCTTCAGCCGGCCGATTTTGCTCGTTTGTTCCCGTGCTCGTAAGGGCGGAAGCGAAAGCAAAGCTCGCGACCAATATTGCTGCTGCTAATGTCGTGCGCAATTTAGCCTCCCTCGTTGTTCCCACACCAAAACTGTAACCCGATTCCGGCACGGAGCCACGGTATTTGCGGCTTCATGCCGGGTGAAGCGCTTTTGCTTGATTTGCGGGCCCTGCCGCTTTACCTAATCCTCATCCGAGGGGTGCCCGACCGGGCTGAGACGGCGATGCCGAACCCTTTGAACCTGATCCGATTCATATCGGCGGAGGGACGGAAATGTCCGCGGAACCCAGAGCAAAGGCGAGCGCCGAACTTTCGGTGGTCGGCGCGAGCGTCGCCGGCACATGGCAGGCGCTTCTGTTCGCCGAGGCCGGGTGGAAAGTGACGCTTTATGAGCGCGACGGCGACGATCTGCCCTCGGCGGCGAGCCATTGGGCGGGCGGCATGCTGGCGCCGGATTGCGAAGCGGAAAGCGCGGAGCCAGTGATCTCAAGACTGGGCGCGCGTTCGCTCGATTTATGGAAAAAACACTACTCCGGCGCCGAGTTCGGCGGATCGCTCGTCGTCGCGCATGCGCGCGACCGCTCGGACTTCGAGCGTTTCGCCCGCACGACATCGGGATACGAACGCGTGTCGGGCGAGGCGCTGGACGCGATCGAGCCCGCGCTCGCCGGACGTTTTCGCGACGGGCTTTTTTTCGCGCGCGAAGGCCATGTCGAGCCGCGCAAAGCGCTGCCCGCGCTGCATGGCAAGCTCAAGCAAAAAGGAGTTTCGATCCGTTACAACGCCGCAGCGGAGCCTCGCGATCTCGACGGCTGGGTCGTGGACTGCCGGGGCCTCGGCGCGCGCGACAAGTTTCCCAATCTCCGGGGCGTGAAGGGCGAAATCGTCATCGTCGAGACGCATGAAGTGAAATTGGAGCGCCCCGTGCGGCTCCTGCATCCGCGCTGGCCGCTTTACATCGTGCCGCGCGAGAACGGACGCTTTCTCATCGGCGCGACGACAATCGAAAGCGAAGAGCGCGACGTGAGCGTGCGCTCGGCGCTGGAGCTATTGACCGCCGCCTATGCGCTGCATCCTGCCTTCGCGGAGGCGCGGATCGTCGAGATCGGCGCGGGCTTGCGGCCTGCATTTTTCGACAATCTGCCGCGCATTCAGGTCGACGGCGGGCAAATCGCGGTCAACGGGCTCTATCGCCACGGATTTTTGCTTGCGCCGGCGCTCGCGGAGCTTACGGTGAACTATGTTCTCCATGGCGCGCGCGACAATGAGGTCATGCGATGGTCCTGACCGTTAACGGCGAAAAGAAGCAGGCGAAGGCTTTGAGCGTTCGCGCGCTTTTGGCCGAGCTCGAATACGAGGGCGCGTTTTTTGCGGTCGCCGTGAACCAAAACGTCGTGCCGCGCCGGGCGTGGGACGAGCCGGTGCTGAAAGAGGGCGACAAGGTTGAAATCGTGAGCCCGAGGCAAGGCGGATAGAGACACGAGGCACAAGACGTGGCGGATAAAATGTTGAAACTCTACGGCGAGGAAGTCGCTTCCCGCTTTTTGATTGGAACCGCGCTCTATCCTTCGCCCGCGATCATGCAGGATGCGATCCGAGCGTCGGGCGCGAGTATCGTTACCGTCTCGCTCCGCCGCGAAACCGCCGGCGGCAAGACCGGCGACGGGTTCTGGTCCTTGATTCGCGAGCTCGGCACGAAAATCCTGCCGAATACGGCGGGCTGCCGTTCGCCGAAGGAAGCGATCGCGACCGCGCAGCTCGCGCGCGAGCTGTTCGAGACGCCGTGGGTGAAGCTTGAGGTGATCGGCGACGATGAGACGTTGCAGCCCGACGTCGTCGGACTCGTCGAAGCGGCACAGGAACTTTCGCGCGACGGCTTCAAGGTGTTTCCCTATTGCACCGAAGATCTCACCGTCGCCGCGCGCCTGATCGACGCCGGCTGCGAAGTCATCATGCCGTGGGCGTCGCCCATCGGCAGCGCCAAGGGCATCGTCAATCCGTACGCGTTGAAAACCCTGCGCGCGCGATTTCCCAATGTGCCGATGATCGTGGATGCGGGGCTGGGTGCGCCCTCGCACGCGGCGCAGGCGATGGAGCTTGGCTTCGACGCCGTGCTATTGAACACGGCGATCGCCAAAGCGGACGATCCGGTCGGCATGGCCAAAGCCTTCCGGTTCGCGGTCGAAGCGGGAAGGGCGGGTTTTGAAGCGGGTTTAATGGAACCAAGAGACCTCGCTTCGCCTTCTACTCCGGTCGTAGGAACTCCGTTCTGGCATGCAGCATCCTGATCGCTTCTATCCCATCGTCGACAGCGTTGCGTGGGTCTCGCGGCTCGCGAAACTCGGCGTGCGCACCGTGCAACTGCGCGTGAAGGGCATCTCGCATGAAGAGGCGGTGGCAATGGTGCGCGAGGCGCTCGCCGCCATCGAAGGCATGCGGACGGAACTCGTCGTCAATGACCACTGGCAGGCGGCGATCGCGGGCGGCGCTAAGCATGTGCATCTCGGTCATGAAGATTTACTGGAGGCGGATGTGCCCGCGATCCGCCGCGCGGGGCTCACGCTCGGGCTCTCGACCCATGACGGCAATGAGCTCGACATCGCGCTGAATGCCAGCCCCGATTACATCGCACTCGGACCGATTTACGAAACGACGCTGAAGAAGATGCGTTTTGCGCCGCAAGGCCTGGACCGGATCGGGCAGTGGAAGCGCGCGATCGGGCCTATTCCGCTCGTCGCAATCGGCGGAATTACGCTAGAGCGTGCGCCGGCCGTATTCGCGGCTGGCGCGGATTCGATCTCGGTGGTGAGCGACGTCACGCTCAATCCCGATCCCGACACGCGCGTGAAAGCGTGGCTCGAGCTCATAGCGGCGACGGCCTAGTTTTTTGTCATTCCGGGGCGCGAGCGCAGCTCGCGAACCCGGAATCCAGAAACACCCGCATTGCTCTATATCTGGATTCCGGATCGCCGCTTACGCGGCGTCCGGAATGACAACATTTCAACCGATCTTAGGCCCGACCGACATCACTCGCCCCTGATCGAGCACGACGACGGTTTGCGCCAGCCGCTCGATCTCTTCCGGCAAATGGCTGATGTAGAGAATCGGCACCCTTGCGGCGGCGACGAGCTTTTCGAGATAAGGGAAGATTTCCTGCTTCCGCACCTTGTCGAGCGAGGCGAGGGGCTCGTCGAGAAGAAGCGCCGCGGGATCCGCCAGTAGCGCGCGCCCGATCGCGACGCGCTGGCGCTCCCCGCCGGAGAGCGTGCGCGGCCGGCGCGAAAGCAGATTCTCCAGGCCCAGCATGTGCACGATTTCGGCGACGTCCTGCCCGTTCCGCATACCCGCAAGCCAGCGGCCGTAGAGCAAATTCTGTTTCACCGTGAGGTGCGGGAAGAGGCGGCTCTCCTGAAAGACGACCCGCATTTTGCGGCGATGAACGGGAACGTTCTTTTTGCTCGTTGCGTCGAACAAGCAGTTGCCGCCGACCTCGATTTTTCCGGCGTCGGGGCGCAAGAGGCCGGAGACCGCATTCGCAACGCTGGTCTTGCCGGAGCCGGAGGGGCCAAACAGCGCCGTCACGGGTGCTTTGCTCTCGAAGCGGACATCGAGCGAGAAATCGCCGAGCTTTTTTTGGATCGCGACGTCGAACATCTAGCCGCCGATCCGCGCCGACATGCGGCGCGACAGAAATTCGGAGACGAGGAGCGCGAGCAGCGACAGGATGACCGCGACGGCCGCAAGCTGCGCGGCCTGAAAATCGCCGCCCGGCACTTGTGTGTAGGTGTAGATCGCAGTCGGTAGCGTGCGGGTCTCGCCGGGAATGTTCGAGACGAAGGTGATCGTGGCGCCGAATTCGCCGAGTGCCTTTGCGAAGGCGAGCACGGCGCCCGCGAGAATGCCGGGGAGGGCGAGGGGTAAAATCACGGTGAGGAAAGTCACGATGCTGTTCGCGCCCAAGGTGCGCGCGGCGTCCTCCAATCGCCGATCGGCCGCTTCAAAAGAGAGCCGGATCGCGCGCACCAGAAGCGGAAATCCCATGACGCCGGCGGCGAGCGCCGCGCCCGTCCAGCGGAACGAGAACACGATTCCGAAATGCTGGTCGAGAAACGCCCCGATCGGGCCTTTTCGTCCGAACAGGAGGAGCAGAATGTAGCCGGTCACGACCGGCGGCAGCACGAGCGGAAGGTGCACGAGGCCGTCGACGAGAAACTTTCCCGGAAAACGCCAGCGCGCGAGCGCGTAAGCGATGAACACGCCGAGCGGAATGCTCACCAATGTGCCGACAGTCGCGACCCGCAGGCTCAGCCGGATCGCATCCCATTCGTCGGGCGAAAAATGCAGCCAGTTCATCAGCCGGCCGGGTGTGCCGCAAGCACGGTGAAGCCATGCTTCTCGAAGATCGCTTTCGCTTCGGGCCCGGCGAGATACTTTAGAAGCTCGGACGCTTTTGCGTTCTTCGAAGTTTCGATCAGCGCCGCAGGATAGACAATCGGCTTGTGCGAATCGTCAGGGAAAGTGCCGATGACTTTCACGTTCGGGTCGGCCGCGGCGTCGGTCTTATAGACGATGCCGAGCGGCGCTTCGCCGCGGGCGACGAGCGCGAGTGCCGCGCGCACATTCTCAGCCTGTGCGAGTTTGCCGGAGACAGAATCCCACACGCCGAGTTTTTCCAGCGCCTCTTTGCCGTATTTTCCGGCGGGCACGGTCGCGGTATCGGCCATGGAGAGCCGCCCGTCGCCCAAGAGCTTCGCAAGCGGAAATCCGGCCACGACCTTCACGTCGCCTTTATTCCAATTCTTGTCCGCGATCAGCACGATCGAATTTCCGAGAAGATTGCTGCGCGTTCCCGTTTTGATGAGCTTCTTGCCTTCGACGTAATTCATCCAGTCGAGATCGGCGGAGATGAAAATATCCGCGGGCGCACCGGCTTCGATTTGCTTCGCGAGCGCGGAGCTTGCGGCGTAACTCGATTTCACTTCGGTTTTCGATTTTTCCGTCCATTTCTTGGCCGCTTCGTCGAGTGCGTTTTTCATGCTGGCCGCGGCGAAGACAAGAACGGGCTCGTTATCGGCGCGCGAGGATGGCGAGAACAACGGGAGTGTAAGAAGCAAGGCAGCCATCGCAACCGCGCGAAACGGAAGGCGCATATCGATCTCCTCGCGGGCGAAGCCCGCATTTGTTCTCGATGAAAGCGCCGTCCAAATTCCAACGAATGAGGATGCGTTCTGGCTGCCTTCTCCGGCAGGCCGCGATGCGGCGGCGGGAGATTGGCGGAAATCGGCCAAGGTGACAACCCGCGTGCTTGCCCGCGACTTGTCAGCGCGGGACAGCGAATTAATGTCTCGCCGCCATCCAGGCACGAAGAGGGCGACGACATGGAAAAGAATCGGTCGGCTGCAGCTCTGGTCATCTCGTCCGCCCTTTTTCTGGCCGTAACCCAGCCGGCCAGCGCGCAGGAGAGCGACACTGCAATCAATTTGCCTGGCCGGTCACGCAGGAGCGGGGTCTGTTCAAAGCGCCTCTTTTGGAACTGGCGAGCGGAGCAACGCTGAAACTCGCATCGGCCTCGGCCGCGACCCTGCGGCTGAAAGATATCGAGGATGTGCAGTTCAGTCGCCCGCCCGAACGCATGCCGAAGAATCCGAAGGCGTTCGCAGGCGTCGTCGAAGTCGATTCGATCGGACAGCCCGGCCTCTATCAATTAACGGCGTCCGAAGAGGCGTGGATCGACGTGATTCAGGACGATGCCTTCGTGAAATCGGTGGGCCATAGCGGCAAGCGCGGTTGCCCGGACGCGCGCAAGAGCATCCGCTTTCAACTCGGCAAAGGGCCATTGATCGTGCAGTTCAGCGGAGTCGATACGGACACGATCAAATTCGCGATCACGCAGGTGACGCCGTAACGGATCTAGCTCCTCGTCCGCTGCAATGCGCGGATGCGGTCGGCGAGCGAGAGCGGCGTTTCGGCGGCGCCTGACGATGCCGCATCCGGCGTGCGCGGGCCGCCATTCGTGCGCGCCGGCGCCTGGTCGATGATTTTCTGAATCGGGGAATTCTTGCCTTCGAGATTGGCGGCGAGCCGCACGACTTCGGCGGCGACATCGTTGATGCGCTCGCGAAGAAGCGCGCCCTCGACGCGTTCGTTCGCCCAATTCGACTCGGCCTGCTGTTTCAGGCCGTCGACCTCGCGCTGCAAGCGGTCGCGATCCTGGCGGAGCTGCGCGAGCGCGCCTTCGTTCATGGATTTTTCCGACTTCAAGGCTTCGACGGTCGCGTTATAGGAGCGGCCGGAATTCTCGATTTCGCGGTGAAGCGCGAGCGCCTCGTTGCGGCTCGTGTCCAAGCCGCCGCGGAGTTCGATCAATTCGGATTCGCGCTGCGCGAGGCGCGCGGTGAGTTCGGTCTCGCGCTGCGCCGCGAGCTCCGCCTGGCGGCGGGCTTCGGATTCGAGATTGACGATGTTTTTCGAGAGCGTTTCAGCCTGCGATTTGCTCGCATTCGTAAGTTCTTCCATCTCGCTCAGGCGATTGTTGAGCGTTTCGACCTTGCCGCGCTCGTCCACGAGCGAGCGGGCGGCGCGGTCGGCGGCGTTCCGCTCTTCGACGACGCGCTCCTCGGCGGCGGCGACTTCCTTCTCGAGTTCTGCGATGCGCTCTTTCAGACTGGCGCACTGGCCTTCGAGCGCGTTGATTTCTAGATGCCGGCTGTCGGACTCCGCGCCCTTATCGGAGAGCGAGCGGGCGATCGACGCCATCTCGCCCGCCTTGCGGGCGAGCTCGGATTCGGCGAGATGCAATTCCTTCGATTTCAGCGAGAGTTCTTCTTCGGTATTGGCGAGCTTCTGCCGCAAGACGCGCTCCTGCGCTTCGAGCGCGCCGACCTTGGCGGACTTCTCCTCGGTCTCCTGCTTCAGCTTGCGGATAGTGTCGTTCTTGCGGCCGAGTTCGGCGAATTGCTCGGTGGTTTTCAGTTTCAACTGCTCGACGCTGGTTTCCAACCGGCGCGTCGACATCGCGAATTCCGCGCGTAACTGATCCTTGTCGGCCTGGATTTCCGCCATCGAAACCGGGATCGCGCCTTCGATGCGTTTTGTGGTGAGACGGACGGCGCGGTGCCAGACGGCGGACAACAGCACGAGCGCGACCAGGCTCGCCGACAAAAAACCAAGGGCGAAGAACATGATCAATTCGATCATGCGAACCTCACGCGAACACCGGGAAACACCATCGCCCTCAACCCACCCCTACGCAACCGAAGATCATAGTAGCCAATAATTAAGGTTAGCGGGAGGGCGAAATGCCGCCCGTCCCGATGCATTCCCGCCTAGAAGGGGTTCCAGGTCGAGGTCGGCGTGAATTTCAAATAGCCGATATTCGCGCCCAACCGCAGGCCGACGCCGGAGCGGATCGGCACCACCACGATGTTGTTCCAGGTGAGCGCGGTCGCCCCGAAGCCCCCCACGATATAGGCAGAACCCGAGATGCCGACAAAGCGGCCGTAGATCGCATCGACGCGCGGCAGCTTGTAGACGAGCATCATGGTGCGGGCGCCGTCGGCACCGAGGTCGAAGCCGAGCGAGGGTCCCTGCCAGAACAGCTTCATGTCGCCGGCGTTGCGGGTATAGAGCGTGCCTTCGCCGTAGCGCAGCCCTACCGTCACTGCGCCCGACGCTTCCTGTCCGAGGATGTAGCCGTTGGGCTCGCCGAATTTGCTGAAGGTCTTTTCGATCACCATCGCGAGGTCCCGCGAGACCGTGCCGAAGAAACGGTGTCCGGCGTCGACGATTTCGTTGGACGAATAAGTGCTCCGCTGCTGTTGCGCGGAGGCCGGGGCCACGGCGAATAGGAAGGCGATCAGACAGGCCGTTGCGCGCAGGAGCGCCATGCGTTTCCTCCAGAATCGACCGGCTCCTAGCCCTTAACCCGCCGCATACCCTGCCGGATTAGGGTAGCGGGCCTGCGAATCAAACTCGAATGTGTGCAAACACTCTGGCGCTTTAGGGGTCAAAAGGGAATCCGTCATGTCGTCCCCGAACCGGACCATGCCGATGCGGCCGCGCTGGGCTAAGTCTTTAGCCTTCATATTGTTTTCGCTCGCGGTCGCCTTCGGGAATCCGGCCGCTCGCGCTGCGACAACCGAGCTCTTCGTCGATGACTGGCAGAACGGGATCGCGCTTTACGGCTTCGATCCGGTTGCTTTCTTCGTGGATCATCGTCCGCGCCGGGGCTCGGCCTCGTTGGAGTTGAAATATGCAGGCGCGGTGTTCCGTTTCGTGAACGAGGGCAATCGCGCCGCCTTCAAGGCCAATCCCGACATCTATATTCCGCGCTTCGGCGGCTACGATCCGCGGGCGATCGCGCGCGGCTCGCCCGCGCCCGGATTTCCGAGCCAGTTCGTCGTCCGCGACAATCAACTGTTCTTCTTTTCGAGCGAGACCAGCAAAGCGTATTTTCTCGCGAGCCCGACCGAGAGCATCGCGGCCGCGGAGGCGGCCTGGCCGCGCGTCAGGCGCGGGCTGGTGCATTAAGCTAGCGCGCGCCCCACGCGACGAAGCCGCCGAAGCGGAATTTCTTGTCCTTCGCACCGTAGCTAAGCGGTCCGCCGGCGAGGGTTTCGACGCGGCCGCCGGCGGCGGTGAGCAGCGCGTGACCGGCGGCGACGTCCCATTCGCAGATCGAAGCGAGCCGCGGATAGACATCCGCCTTTCCTTCGGCGAGCAGCGTGAACTTCAGCGACGAGCCGAGGCCGATGCGGCTCTCGACCGGAAGCTTCGCGAGGAAGCTCTCGCTGTCGGAATCGAGATAAGAACGGCTCACGGCGGCGATGAGTTTCGCAGGCTTTCGGCGCGCATGAATTTTCGCCGCCGCGGAGCGATCCAGCGCAGCCTTCGGCGCGAGTGCCGCTCGAAACGCCGTCGATCCTGAACCCGCATGCACGATCGCACTTGAAGGCGTATAGATCACGCCGAGTACCGGCACGCCGTCCGTGACCAATCCGACATTGACCGTGTATTCGTCCCGCCCTGCGATGAATTCGCGCGTGCCGTCCAGGGGATCGACCAGCAGGAATTCCTGCCCCGGCTCCGGGATGTCGCCGCGTGCGACCGATTCCTCACCGATGAATGGAACGCCCGGCAAAAGTTTTGCCAATCCGGCGCGCAAGACTTCCTCGGCCGCGGTATCGGCGAGCGTCACCGGGCTCTTGTCGGCTTTTCGGCTGGCGCCGAGGTCGCCCTGTTTGACTTCGAGAATTTTTCCACCCGCGGCCGCCGCGAGCTCGGCGATCGGTCCGAGCAATTCTTCCAATTCGCGCCGGGCGGCGTCTTTTCCCATTATCTCTGTCCAAGCGGCTCGCAGGTCGGTTTGACTTGCGGCGGGGTGTATCACACACCTTCTGACAAGACCTAGCAGCGATTCGAGCGCCCGCGAGAGCCGATCATGAGCGAACCCGTATCCCTCGACTCCCTCGACCTTACGGCCCTCGTCTGCTCGCGGGTTTGCCACGACGTCATCAGCCCGGTCGGCGCGATCGTGAACGGGCTCGAAGTGCTCGCGGACGAAAAAGATGAAAGCATGAAGGAGGTCGCGCTCGACCTCATCAAGAAGAGCGCGACCCAGGCTTCGGCCCGCCTGCAGTTCGCCCGGCTTGCGTTTGGCGCTGCGGGCTCGGCGGGGGCGCAAATCGATCTTGGGGATGCCGCCGAAGTGGCCAAGGGCTTTCTGGAAGACGACCGGCTGAAGCTCGAATGGAATCTGCCGCGGGCGCTACTGCCCAAGAACCGCGTTAAGCTTCTCTTAAATCTTTTGATGATCGCCGCGGCCGCCATTCCGCGCGGCGGCAAATTGAAGATCGACCCGATCGGCGAAGGCGAAGCGATGGGCTTCAAACTCAGCGCCGAAGGCCCCAATTCGCGGGTGCCGCCGCATGCGGAGAAGCTCCTTGCCGGCACGCCCGAGCAGACGCTCGATGCGCACCATATTCAGCCCTTTTACGCGGGCATGATCGCGCGGGCGGCCGGCATTCACGTCGCCATCGCCCCCGAAGGCGAAGCCATCGTTCTCACGGCAAAATCCGTCTGAGCGAAACGGCCAAAGCCCGCCGTTTTGGGCCGCATAACCGCTCGAAATGGAGCGGTTGCTTCAAGCAAATTTAACCCATCCCGCGCCAGACTCGCGCGTTGAAGCGGCATGGTCTCGGCGGGACTCCTGCAGCCTCGCGACGTGTTTACCTTTTGGATACGATTATGGACGACTTGCTGCGCGAATTTCTGACCGAGACGAACGAGAGCCTCGACGTCGTCGACGTCGAGCTTGTCCGGTTCGAGCAAGAGCCGAACAACAACGACATTCTCGCGAATATCTTTCGTCTCGTTCATACCATCAAAGGCACTTGCGGCTTCCTCGGCCTGCCGCGGCTCGAGGCGCTTGCGCACGCCGCCGAAACCTTGATGGGAAAATTCCGCGACGGCTTGCCGGTCACGAGCGACGCGGTCTCGCTCATTCTGAAGACGATCGATCGCATCAAGAAAATCCTCGGCGATCTCTCGCGCAGCGGCACCGAACCCGACGGCGCCGACGACGATTTGATCGCAAAGCTCGTTGCGATGTCGGAAGGCGCGGGCCCCGTTCCCCCCGCCACTGAGCGCGCGATGCCGAAAGCCGAGCCGCCGCTCGTCGTGCAAACGCTGGAGCGCGAATTGCGGCCGGGCGAAGTCTCGCTCGACGAGCTTGAGCGCGCTTTCCGCGAAACCGAAATTGAAGTGATCGACGCGCCGCCGGCGGCCGCGGCGATGCCTGCGCCTGCTCCCGCGCCGGCTCCGGCGCCCGTGAAGAAACAGCCTGCGGCCGAAACGCGTGAGGCGAAACCGCGCCGCGTCAATATCCGCCGCGAGGAAGATCAGCGCGAAGAAGCCGCGAAAGCGCAGACGCTGCGCGTGCAGGTCGAGACGCTGGAACGGTTGATGACGATGGTTTCGGAGCTGGTGCTGACCCGCAATCAGCTCCTCGAAATCATGCGGCACAAGCAGGATTCCGAATTCAAGGTGCCGCTGCAGCGGCTCTCCAACGTCACCGCCGAGCTGCAAGAAGGCGTCATCAAGACCCGCATGCAGCCGATCGGGAACGCCTGGTCGAAGCTCCCGCGCATCGTGCGCGACCTCTCGAAGGAATTGAACAAAGAGATCGAGCTTGAAATGGTTGGCGCCGAGACCGAGCTCGACCGCCAGATCCTCGAAGTGATCCGCGACCCGCTCACGCACATTGTCCGCAATTCCGCCGACCACGGCCTCGAGACGACGGAAGAACGCCGCAAGCTCGGCAAGCCCGAGCAGGGCACCATTCGCCTATCGGCCTATCACGAGAGCGGCCAGATCGTGATCCAGATCGCCGACGACGGGCGCGGCCTGAATACGGCGCGCATCCGCGAGAAGGCGATCAGCCAAGGTCTGATGCAGGAAGGCGACAAGCTTTCGGACGCGCAGATTCATAAATTCATTTTCGCGTCCGGCTTCTCGACCGCCGCGGCGATCACCAACGTCTCCGGCCGCGGCGTCGGCATGGACGTGGTGAAAACCAATATCGACCAGATCGGCGGCTCGATCGACCTGAAATCCGTGCCGGGCAAAGGCACGACGCTCTCGATCAAAATTCCGCTGACGCTTGCGATCGTGCCGGCGCTCCTCGTCGAATCCGCCAAGGAGCGCTTCGCCATCCCGCAGTCGGCCGTGGTCGAGCTCGTGCGCGTGAACGCGACGTCGAAGCACAAGATCGAGCGCGTCAAGGACGCGCCGGTGCTGCGGCTGCGCAACAAGCTCCTGCCGCTCGCGCATTTGAGCTCGCTTCTGAATCTCGATAAGGGCGCGGTCGAGACCGACAATGCCTTCATCGTCGTCATGCAGATCGGCAAGAAGAGTCTCGGCATCGTCGTCGACACCGTCTTCCACACCGAGGAAATCGTCGTAAAGCCGATGTCCTCGATGCTGCGCGAGCTTTCGATTTTCTCGGGCAACACCATTCTCGGCGATGGCTCGGTGATCATGATCATCGACCCGAACGGCCTTGCGTCCACGCTCGGCGCCCGCTTGGAGGGCGAAGGCGTTGAGGCGGAGCAGACCGAGGAAGTGCGCGAGAACGAGGCGGAGCGCCCGATCTCGTTCCTCGTGTTCCGTGCGGGTTCGCAGGAGCCGAAAGCGATTCCGCTCTCGCTCATCACGCGCCTCGAGGAAATCGACGCCTCCAAGATCGAAATCTCGAACGGGAAATATCTCGTGCAATATCGCGGCGGCCTGATGCCGCTCGTGCCGATCAGCGACGAAGTGAAAGTGCGCTCCGAGGGCATGCAACCCTTGCTCGTCTTCATCGACTCCGACCGCGCGCTCGGCCTCGTCGTCGACGAAATCGTCGACGTGATCGAGGATCGTCTCAACATTCAGGTCGGCAGCGCCAATCCCGGCACGCTCGGCTCCGCCATCATCGGCGGCAAGGCGACTGAAATTCTCGACGTCGCGCATTATCTGCCCCTCGCTTATGCCGACTGGTTCGTCCGCAAGGATAAGGGCGTCGAAGGATCGAAGTGCCGCCTCCTGTTCGTCGACGACTCCGCTTTCTTCCGCAATCTCCTGCTGCCAGTGCTGAAGGCGGCGGGCTATGACGTAACGACCGCCGCGAGCGGCACCGAAGCGCTCGAGATCGTCGAGCGCGATGCCGATTTCAACGCCGTCGTGAGCGACATCGAAATGCCGGGCATGAGCGGCTTCGACCTCGTCGAGACCTTGCGCAAGAACGTGCGCCTCGCCGACGTGCCGGTCATCGCGCTCTCGTCGCATTCCTCGCCGGCCGTGCTGGAGCGCGGGCGCAAGTCCGGCTTCCATAATTTCGTCGCCAAGTTCGACCGCCAGGGTCTGCTCACGGCGCTCAAGCATGTGCCGCAGGAAATCAGCAAGGCTGCGTGATGAAAAAAACGGGTGAAATCGAATTCGTGACGGTGCTGATCGGAGAGCAGCTCTTCGGGCTGCCGATCGACCGCGTGCACGACGTCTTTGCCGCCGAGCGCCTGACGCGCGTGCCGATGGCGCGCGCCGAAATCGCCGGCATCCTCAACCTGCGCGGCCGCATCGTCACCGCGATCGACATGCGCAGGTGCCTCGATCTCCCGCCGAAGGAAGACATCTCGAACCAGATGGCGGTCGGGATCGAATTCGGCGGGGAATCCTACGGGCTCCTGATCGACGAGGTCGGCGAAGTGATGAAGCTTCCCGCCGCCCAGCAGGAGAGCGTGCCGGTGAACCTCGATTCCCGCTGGCGCGGGGTCGCGGCCGGCGTCTACCGGCTTGAAGAACACTTGATGATCATTCTCGATATCGACCGCGTGCTGGACGTCCAGCCGCGCGAAGCTGCCGCTTGAGTGAAGGAGTAAGACCATGAAACGCTGTTTGGTGATCGACGACTCGAGCGTCATCCGCAAGGTGGCGAGGCGAATCCTCGAAGGCTTCGGCTTCACCATCGTGGAAGCCGCCGATGGCCGCCAGGCGCTCGACGTCTGTGTAAGGGAAATGCCTGACGCGATCCTGCTCGACTGGAACATGCCGGTAATGGACGGCTACGAGTTCCTGCGGGCGCTCCGCGCCATGCCGCATGGCGACCGCCCGAAGGTCGTCTTCTGCACGACGGAGAACGATCTCGCGCATATCGCGCGCGCGATGCATGCGGGTGCCGACGAATACATCATGAAGCCGTTCGACAAGGAAATCGTCGAGGCGAAGTTCCAGGAAGTCGGCCTGATCTGATCGCGTATCGGCGAGGCCAGAAGGCCGAGCCATTTTCCTGTGTGAGTTGAGTTCCCGCGTATGTCTCTTCCGCTGCCAGCAGCTGAAAGTGCCGCCGACGCCCGTATCCGGGTCATGATCGTCGACGATGCCGTGGTGGTGCGCGGCTTGATGTCGCGATGGCTCAGCGAAGAAAAAGACATCGAAGTCGTCGGCATCTTCCGCAACGGGCGTGAAGCCGTCGACAATGTGATCCGCACCAAGCCCGACGTCGTCATTCTCGACGTTGACATGCCCGAGCTCGACGGGATCGCGGCGCTGCCCTTGCTGCTCGCGCGCCGCCCCGACCTTGTCATCATCATGGCCTCGACGCTGACGCGGCGGAACGCCGAAGTCAGCTTGAAGGCCCTCTCGCTCGGCGCCACCGACTATATCGCCAAGCCCGAAACCAATCGCGAAGTCACCGTCTCGCTGAGCTTCCGCCGCGACATCATCGAGCGTATTCGCCAGCTCGGCCGCCGCCGCACGGCCGCCGCGCGCCCGCGCCTGCCGTCACGCCCGAAAACGGCCCAGGCCGAGTTCGAGGATCCACATGCGCAGCCGTCGATCCATTTGCGCCCGTTTCCGCCGCTCGCGCCGAAAGTGATCGCGATCGGCAGTTCGACCGGCGGGCCGCAGGCGCTGCAAGTTCTGCTGCGCGGCCTCGCGCCGGTCGTCCCGCGCATCCCGGTGCTGATCACGCAGCACATGCCGCCGATGTTCACGACCATTCTCGCCGAGCATATGAGCCGGATTTGCGATGGCCGGGCGCATGAAGCGATTCATGGCGAGGAGATCAAGGCGGGCCATATCTACATCGCCCCGGGCGGCAAGCACATGAATATCGAGCGCAAGTCGAGCGCCGCTCATATCGTGCTCGACGACAGCGCGCCGGTGCATTTTTGCAAGCCGGCAGTCGATCCATTTTTCACCTCGGCGGCGGCGGCTTTCGGATCGGGACTCCTCGGCGTCGTGCTGACCGGCATGGGCGTGGACGGCGCGCTCGGTGTGAGCGTGATCGCGGGCGCCGGCGGCGCCGTGATCGCGCAAGATGAAAAAACAAGCGTTGTCTGGGGGATGCCCGGTGCCGCCGCGCATACCGGGCAATGCTCCGCTGTGCTTCCGATCGACGATATTGCTCCAAAAATAATCAAGCTTATGCATGGGGATCGCGCGTGACGCCCGCAGATTACGATTTCATCCGTAAAGTGCTGAAAGAACGGTCGGGTTATGTGCTCGCGCCCGACAAACAATATCTCATCGACAGCCGGCTCAATCCGGTCGCGCGCGAATTGGGTTGCGCATCGCTCGCGGAGCTCGTGCAGAAGATGCGGGCGCCGGGCGCGAATGCGCTGCTCACGCGCGTCACCGAAACGATGACGATCAACGAGTCGTTCTTCTTCCGCGACAAAATTCCGTTCGACCGCTTCAAGGACACGATTTTGCCGGCGCTGATGGAAGCGCGCGCCAATACGCGCCGCCTGCGCATCTGGTGTTCGGCCTGCTCGACCGGGCAGGAGCCTTACTCGCTCGCCATGATCCTGAAGAGCATGAAGGAAAAGCTCGGCGGCTGGAATATCGAGATCGTCGCGAGCGACATTTCGCAGGACGTGCTCGAGCGCGCGAAAGCGGGCATTTATACCCAATTCGAGGTGCAACGCGGCCTGCCGATCCAGATGCTGATGCAGTTCTTCCAGCAGGTCGGCGAGCAGTGGCGCATGTCGGAGGAAATCCGCCGCATGGTGCAATTCCGCCACCTCAATCTGATCGAGCGCTTCAACATCCTCGGGACATTCGACGCGGTATTCTGCCGCAATGTCTTGATCTATTTCGATCACAAGACGAAGTCCGATGTCCTGGAGCGGATCGCGCAGCAGCTTTCACCGGAAGGTTATCTCGTGCTCGGCGCGGCCGAAACGGTGGTGGGGCTTTCCGAAAGCTTCAAGCCGCACGCCGACAAACGCGGGCTCTATGTGCGCACGGCGCTGCCGCAGAAGCCGCCCCTCGCCATGGTTTTGCCCCTGCCTGCAGCCGCCGCGAAGGCCCCGGCATAAGCGACAAGTCCGGCGCCTACCGTAATTCCTCCCTTGGAACATCGACGCCGCTGGCAAGTTGGGCGGAATGATCATCGCCAATCTCATCCGCAACGGGCGTGCAAGCTGGGCGGAGCTTTATAGTCCCGAGCGAATTACGCCGAAATCCGTGACGCAGCTCATGTCCGAGAACATGACGGCGGTGAAGAATTTCGCCGAATATATCATGCCCGGCGACATCACTTCGCTCGACAGGCTGCCGCGCGGCGAGGGGGCGATCGTCACCGAGGGAACGAAGAAGCTCGCGGTCTATCGCGACAAGCGGGGGAAGCTGCACAAGCGCTCCGCGTCTTGCACGCATCTTGGCTGCCTCGTTCACTGGAATTCGTTCGAGAAATGCTGGGATTGCCCATGCCACGGCTCGCATTTCGGGCCGATGGGCGAAGTGCTGCAGGCGCCGGCCATTCATCCGCTCGGCCCCGCGCCTGAAAAAGACGCTTGACGCGCCCGTCGATCAGATTATATTCCTATCACCCTTTCCCGTCGAGGGGCGTGCTCATGAGGCGTCATTTGTGCGGGGAAAGGTTCGGCGCTCGCTGTTTCGCCTCGTAAGCGGAACACCGGGACGCTCGAGGTCACCGTCCGCGGGCATGACAGACCCGCTGCCTCTCCAGGCTGGACGCGGGACTGAGCCGGGCGGAGAAAATCCGCTCGCATCGGGGCTTTAATCTGCTCCCAAGGCAGGTTCCCTCGATGCCCCAAACGGCGTGAGCGGTTTGGCTTGCAGGGCTCTCGTCCCCGGAAGCACGGTCCCCCAGCGAAAAGCCGCCGAGCTGGAGCGCTGCGAGGCGCCCGCCTTTCCGAAAGGAAAGGCAACGAAGGAATACGGTTGCGCTGTAGCAGCGCTCCGGCCCCCTCGCTTTTTTTGCGAGGGCTGTGACGAAGGAATATCCGGACGCGCAAACAGCGCGGGCGCGGAAGGATTTTTCGCGGCTTTTCGAGAAAAAAATATCTGAGATGTTGAATACTGCCCCTCACCCGTCTCGCGTCTCGCTGCGCTCGCCGCTTGCCACCCTTTCCCCGCAATGGCGGGGAGAGGGAAGAGGACGCCGAGCGCCGCGCGGCGTCCGAAGGGTGAGGGGCAATGCGCAGGCGCATTGTCGGACTGCAACGGTCAGCTTGCGCGTGCTTTCCGCGCACTATGCGCAAACAAAAACCCCGCCGGATCGGCGGGGTTTTTTCGTTTGTCATTCCGGACGCTGCGAAGCAGCGATCCGGAATCCAGATGCAATCGCGTGTGCTGCTGGATTCCGGGTTCGCGCTAACGCGCCCCCGGAATGACAGCTAGGCCGAAATCCGCGCTTCGCCCTCGATCGGCTCGCGCAGCACGTAACCGCGGCCCCACACCGTCTCGATGTAGTTGCGGCCGTTCGAGGCATTCGCCAGTTTTTTGCGGAGTTTGCAGATGAAGACGTCGATGATCTTGAGTTCCGGCTCGTCCATGCCGCCGTAGAGATGGTTGAGGAACATCTCTTTCGTGAGCGTGGTGCCTTTGCGGAGCGAGAGGAGCTCCAGCATCTGGTATTCCTTGCCGGTGAGATGCACCCGCGCGCCGTTCACTTCGACTGTCTTGGTGTCGAGGTTCACGACGAGGTCGCCGGTGTTGATGACCGACTGCGCATGGCCCTTAGAACGGCGCACGATCGCATGGATGCGCGCGATCAGCTCGTCCTTGTGGAAGGGCTTGGTCATGTAGTCGTCGGCGCCGAAGCCGAGGCCGCGAACCTTGTCCTCGATGCCGGCAAGGCCGGAGAGGATCAGGATCGGCGTCTTGATCTTGGCGACTCGCAGCGACCGGAGAACTTCGTAACCGGACATGTCCGGCAGGTTCAGGTCGAGGAGAATGATGTCGTAGTCGTAGAGTTTTCCGAGGTCGACGCCTTCTTCGCCGAGGTCGGTGGTGTAGACGTTGAAGCTCTCGGATTTGAGCATCAGTTCGATGCTCTTCGCCGTAGCGCCATCGTCCTCAATCAGAAGCACTCGCATGCTCAATCCCCTTCCAGGCCCTTTGGGGGACAAATGCCGGACGGGCGCCGCATGCCCGCCTCGGACGTGAAATTTACGATTCGCACGCTACTCGTTAATGGTTAACAGAACCTAATTCTTACCCGCAAGAGTCCCACTGATAAATATTCACGAATCGGCGTAAGATGCTGTGGTTAAGCGGGAATCATCCTAAACAGGAACTTAATGTCCCACTTTAAGAACCCCGATTTGCAGATTCTCGGGCCTGGCCATCCCACCGGGACGGTTCGCAGAGCCCTCCAATGATTAACCCGATGGGTAAACATCGCCCTTCGAGCTTCCACAGGGGCTGTGGATGAAGGCGCTAGCCGAACAGGTTGCCGAGCTCGACGGGCCCGAGATCTACGGCCGGGTCGCCGGCGTGAAAGGCTTGATGGTGGAAGTCGCGGGGCCGGTGCATTCGATGCCGGTCGGCGCGCGGGTCGTGATCGATACGGGCACGGCGCGGGGCGTTCCCTGTGAAGTCGTGGGTTTTGTGGGCGAAAACGCGCTTTTGATGCCGTTCGCGCCGTTAGAAGGCGTGCGGCGGGGCTGCCGGGCAATGGTTTCGTCTGCCGCGGCCTCGGTCCGCCCGTCGGCGGGCTGGCTCGGCC
>JADMIO010852346.1_pt1 | contig 46928 bp, 38 predicted proteins | sample 8958161 | NCBI WGS metagenome assembly JADMIO01 (sample SAMN16585339, study PRJNA669376) | soil metagenome | isolation source: Crop rotation soil | place: USA: Cullars Rotation, Alabama | collected 2011
CGACTTCAAGTCACGTGAATTCCAAGCTTCGGATCCCACTGTGCTGGAAAGCCTTCCAGGCCGGCGTGGTGAGTAACCGTATCGCCGACCACGAAAAGGTTCGGGACTGAGGTCGTGGGGGAAGAGATTTTTGGGATTTGAGGTCCGACGATCTTAGAAGGTTGAAGGCCGAGGATCATGCCGAGCTTGCGACGGGTGTTTTCGTAGAAGGTGCGGGGGTTGGCGGTTTCGATGATTTCGATGTCGCTGCCGAGCTCGGGGAGCTCGGCGTGTAGCTTGGTCCAGAAGTGCTCGAGGGCAGATTGATCGGAGTCTTGGAAGTCTTCTTCGCTTGCGTGGTAAGTGAACCAGTCGTTCACGTCGGTAGCGGACTTTAGAGTAGCTGTGCGGCCGTGGGTCGCGAGTGTGAACTCAGTGAAAGACTCGTTGTCAGAAGGCGGCGCCACCACGTCGGAAGGTGGTGTGGCTACCAGCAGGCGTTCGCTCGGGAGGCGCGCGATGGCCGCGGGTTCGATAGTTGTGTAGACGACGTAAGCGCCGGAGCCGTGCAGCGAGTTGAGCAGTCTTTTGATTTCGGGTGGGGTGCGGTTCAAGCCGACGAGTTTGCCGTACGTGTCCCAAATCGTCAGGTTGCTGACGATCGCTTTTTTCGCAAAGACTTGTTCGCCGTTCAAAAGATCAACGCCGGCCGCGGCGCCGCTCGAATCAAAAGCGAGTCGCAGCACCGGCGTGTTCAGACGCACCGTGCCGCCGCTGTGTCTGATCGATTCAGCGAGACGTTCCGCAAGGATCGCGGGTCCGCCGTGAATTTCGTAAAGCGGGCCGCGAACGCGCGCCAACGCCGCCGCCGCAGCTATTGACGAACACTGATCGATCGAAGCGTGCAGAAACCCGCGAAGCTGCGTGTCGATGAAAGATCGAAAACGTAGTGAGACTGTGGCCAAGCTTTCCAGCGCCGGCTTGCGGTAGAACTCGATCGCCCGATCCGCACACTCCGGAAACGCCGCCACTAACTCGTCAAAAAAATTTTCATCGTTAGTAAGTTTGATGTCGGTTCCGTCGGCAAGTCGCACCACGTAAGGACGCGCGAGCAGTGAAGTATTCGGAGCACTAACCGGCAGCTCTGCAAACACGCGCGCGAAGATCTCGTGAGCCGCAAAGCCGGTGTAGATCCCCATCCCGGGCTCGAACTCAAGCCCCGAAAACTCAACGCGCGCGATGCAGCCACCCACCTGCGACTGCCGCTCCAGCACACAAACACTCAGCCCGCGCGCCGACAGCAGCGCACCGACAGTGAGGCCGCCGATTCCTGCGCCCACCACCACAACGTCGTAGGCCGCGGCCATGACTTTTACGAAGAGCCCCAGCCGAAGAACGGCGCGAGCACGATCACCACTGACTGGATGCCGTTGAAGACGAGATGAACTACGAACGAAGGAAGGAGCTTGCCGGTGTACGCGCGCATGAGCGTCAACGTAAAACTCAGCATCGTGATGACCACGATCACGGCGATGTTGTTTTGGTATTGGAAAACGTGCACGCCCGCAAACAGTAACGTGACCGCGCCGACCGCCACGGCCCTGCCGAGCGCCTGCTCGACAGCCGAGTAAACAACGCCGCGGTAAATCATTTCTTCAACGAGCGGCGCGGTAAACACAGCCACAAACGCGGTGGCGAAACGTGCCGGAAGCGAACTCTCGACCAGCAGATCGAGCTGTGTTTTGCTGCCACCCCAGCGACTCGTCACCACCGCGCCGAGGACGAACAGTGCGGCAGCGATGAGGACGCAGGCCAGCGCGCTTATCAGCGGACTGGCAGACTTGGGCCACTCGAAACCGATCGTCTTCCAGAACGGACGCCTGCGCCACTCGGTAACCACGAGCCACACGAGCAAAAGCGTGAGCAGGTGCGTCGGGATGATGCCGAGGATGGAAAGGAAGAGCAGCGTTTTGTCGTTTGCTAAAGCGTCGGGCCGCGGCAGCCCCCGCGTGCGCCACACGTAAACGAAGTACGGTACCGCAACGATGAGAGGCACAAAGAGCAACAGCAACAGACTCACGAACCACGTGACGATCGCCAGCAGCAGCCGGTACCAGCGCCGGTCTCCACTCGGTATGGTTGGCGGCGAAGGCGGCGGCGGTAACGAAAACGGTTCGCTTGGAGGAGCCGGCGGTTCGCTAGTGGGAGCCTCGGATGAAACGGTTGACTCAGCCTGTACCCACGTCTGGTCGCTGGAAGGTTCTTCGGTGAACACCGAGCGAGTTTAGGTCACAGATTACACGGATCGCAAATTACTAAACGGCGGGATAGTCTGTTTCTAACAACGGCACGCCGACCTTCGGCGCGGCGAGCATCAGACCGATGATCGTCTTCGCGTCCTGGATCTCGCCGCTCGCGATCATTTCCAGCGCCTCGGCGAGCGGCAGCCGCACGACTTCGAGCACTTCATCTTCTTCGAGCCGTTGTTGTCCCTGCACGAGCTGCGTCGCGAGATACACCCACATCTTCTCTTCACAAAAACCCGGCGAGACAAAAAACTCCGACAGCTTCTCCATGCGCCCGGCGATCAACCCCAACTCCTCCTGTAGCTCGCGCTCGGCGCCGGCGTCGGGACGTTCGCCATCCGCGAGTGTGCCGGCCGGAACTTCGAGCAGATAACGCACCGCCGGGTGGCGATACTGCCGCACGAGCGCGACTGTGCCGTCGTCGAATACGGGCACGATGACGGCGCTGCCGCCGTGGTGGACCACCTCGCGTTGGTACGTGAGTTCGCCTTCGCGCACGGTGTCGACCGTGACGCTAAAAACACGGCCTGAGAAAATTTTCTGGCTGCTGATCGCTTTTGGTAGTTCGTTGTGTGACGATTCTTCGTGCGACATAGTTTGTTGTTCCGCTAGTTGCAAAATGATCGGGCGCGTCTCGCCTATTAGATAGAGTGAGCCTGTCACGCAGATCAAACCATTGTTTGGCGTTTCGGTGATCGCGGTGTGGACGCCTTCGGTGCTGGAGTTGGATTCGATGATGCGTTTGGGAGCGTAGCGTTGCGCGAGCGGCGTGAGTGTTTCGAGTGCAGCAGAGCGCGGGTTGTCGACTGGTGTGATTATCAGGATTTCAGCGAGAGGGAAAAGTATTTCCGCGATCTGGTCGAGCTTTTTGTCGCGCATCGCGCCGAAGATCAACGTCAATGGGCCGTGCTCGGCTTCGTCGAGGTAATCGCGCAAGGCTTGGGCGCCGGCTGGGTTGTGTGCGCCGTCCAAAAGAAAGTCCGGGCGGAAGGGGATTAACTCGAGACGGGCCGGGTGATGTACGTCCGCAAGGCCCAAGCCGATTTGGTCATCACTAATCGTGAAGCCGTGGTAGCGAAGCGCCTTTGCCAAACGGATAGCCACGGATGCGTTTTCGATCTGGTGGCGGCCACGCAGGCCGAGAGAGATCTGTTTTAAAAAATCCGTAAGATCCCTTTCCCCTGGAAGCGACGGTTGGACGCCCACCGCTTCACAGCGTTCCAACAAAACGCGAAGCGCTTCGGGGTGCTGCTGACCGATCACCGCGGTGACGCCAGGACGGATCGTCGCGGCTTTTTCCCCGGCGATCGACGCAAGCGTATCGCCGAGATAATCTTCATGGTCCATCGCGATGGACGTGATCCCGACGAGCGATGCGTTCGCGGCGGTGGTGGCATCGAGTCGACCACCAAGTCCCGTCTCCAAAATCACCAACTTGACACGCGCTTCACGAAACGCAAGCAACGCGATCGCCGTCACTTGTTCGAAGAACGTCGGTAGCGCGTCGATCTCTCCGCGCGCCAGCAAGTCTTCACCAACAATGCGAACAGTCGTCGCGTGTCGCGCAAAATCCTCCGGCGTTATGTCAGCGCCCGCGATACGAATCCGCTCGGTCATCGACACGAGATGCGGCGACGTGTAAAGCCCCGTGCGAATCCCCGCCGCGAGACAGATCGAATCCAACATCGCCGCGGTCGAACCCTTACCGTTCGTGCCGGCGATCTGCACCACAAAATAACTGCGTTCGGGATTGTCGAGAGCGGCGAGGAGGAGTTCGGTGTTTCTGAGGCCCAGCTTGATCGTTAACGTCTCGTGTCCGAGACCGAGGAGATACTGAACCGCTTCATCAAACTGCATTCATAACCTGGCGGCTCAGCTTCGCGAAGCCGCGCGGCGGCGGGCGCGCTCAATGTCCGACTCGCCGTGAATCTCGGGATTCATCATGAAGTTCAAAAGGGTGACGATCTGATTGCGCAGCTCGCGCCGATCAACGATCGCGTCGATCATGCCATGGTCCAACAGAAACTCCGAACGCTGAAAATCTTTCGGTAGCTTCTGGCGGATCGTCTGTTCGATCACGCGTGGGCCCGCAAAACCGATCAACGCTTTCGGCTCCGCAATGATCACGTCGCCGAGCATCGCGAAACTCGCCGTCACGCCGCCCGTCGTTGGATCAGTCAACACGGAGATAAACGGCAAACGCGCTTCGTCGAGCGCAGCAAGCGCCGCCGAGATCTTCGCCATCTGCATCAACGAGAGCGTGCCTTCCTGCATGCGCGCGCCGCCCGATGCCGAGAAGATCACGACCGCGCTGTGTTCGCGCATCGCTCGTTCGATAACGCGCGTCACTTTCTCGCCGACTGCCGAGCCCATCGAACCACCGATGAACGTTATGTCCATCGCGCCCGCGATCACGGGATGATCGCCCACTGTGCCGCGCGCGTTCACGATCGCTTCCGGCAAACCGGTGCTCTCTTTGGCCTGTTTGATTCGATCCGAGTAAGGCTTGCTGTCGACAAACTCCAGCGGATCGATCGAAGTCACCTCGCCGTCGATCTCTTCAAACTTGCCGTCGTCAAACAGCAGCGACAGCCGTTCGCGCGCGCCGATGCGAAAGTGATAGCCGCAATGTTTGCAAACCTGGAAATTGTTTTCGAGTTCGCCTTTGAAAAGATGGGCCTCGCAGCCGTCGCATTTGACGAAAACGTTTTCCGTCTTGACGACGCGCTCTTCCGGCGGGACGGCCTCGATGCGTTTGTTTTTCTTATTGAACCAGGCCATAAGAATGGCGGGAAGGGTAGCACAAGTGCGGGCAATCCCTAAAACTCGATGCCCTGCTGCGCGCGGATGCCGGCGGTGAACGGATGCTTGATTTCGCGCATTTCCGTAACTAAATCAGCAGCTTCGATCAATTCCGCCGGGGCGTCGCGGCCGGTCACGACGATGTGCAAAGCGGGTTGTGCGGCCCGTATCTCGCGAAACTCAGCGACGACTTCCTCGACCGGCAACATCTTGTAGCTGAGCACGTAGACCAGCTCGTCAAACACGAGCATGTCGTAATCGCCGGAGCGCAGTTTCTCGACGCAGAGATCCCAGGTCGCGCGCGCGGTCTTGATGTCTTGTTCGGGATTTTTGGTGTCCCAGGTGAAGCCGTCGCCCATCGTGTGGACTTCGATGCCGAGCTTCTCTGCCGAGACGTGTTCGCCGTAACGATCGTTGCGCGACTTCATGAACTGAATCATGCAGCAATGCAAGCCGCGTCCGGCGGCGCGCATCATGAGGCCGAGCGCGCAGGTGGTTTTGCCTTTACCGTTGCCGGTGTGGACCATGAGCAGGCCACGGGTTTTTTCCTGGTAGTCTTCGCGGCGCCACTTGTACTTCTTTTCCTTGACCGGCATTAGGCCACGGATTCTTTCAGCGCGTCTTCGTTGATGTCACTGAGGCCATCGGCGCGTTTCACCGCATCCTGCAAGAGGCCGACGATCACCGTCTCTGCTTCTTCCCAGCTTCCGCGCAACGTGCAACCCGCGGCGTTGCGATGACCGCCGCCGCCGAACTTCTCCGCGACCTTCGCCACGTTCACGTCGCCTTTGGACCGCAGACTCGTGCGATAGACGCCCGGCTCACATTCCTTCAACAACGCCACCGCTTCAACTTCGCCGACAGTCAACGGATAGTTAACAAAGCCATCCGCGTCTTCGTCGGACGCGTGAGCGCCTTGTTGCATCTCGAGCGACTGCCGCATGCACGCGACACGTCCGCTCTCGTCGCGTCGCGCAGTCGAAAGCACCGCGCCCATCAACTCGATGCGGCTCCACGGATAACTCGCAAACACCGCTTCCGCAGTCTTCGCCGGCTTCACGCCCGTGCGCACGAGTTCCGACGCGACTTTAAAGGTGCGCTCGGTCGTGTTCGAGTAATGAAACGATCCCGTGTCGGTAATCAGCGCGGTGTAGACACACTCGGCGATCTCTTTCGTCACGCGCACACCCGTCGCTTTGCACAGGTTGTAGATCATCTCGCCGACCGCGGACGCAGTGGAGTCGATCCAGTTGATGCTGCCGAAGAGCGCCGTCGTCGAATGGTGATCGATGTTTACGACAAACTGTTTCTCGAGATCGATCAGTCCGGGACGCGTGATGTCGGAACACTCGATCACGAACACCGCGTGATACGAAGGATCGACGGCCGGGGTGACGCGGACTTCATTCGCGCCGGGGAGTTGCTGATAAGCGTGCGGCACCGGATCGCGCATGATGACCTCGGCCTCTTTGTCGAGGGCGCGCAACAACCAGTAAAGACCGAGCGAAGATCCGAGGCTGTCACCATCGGGACGAATATGTGAGGTGATCGCAAAACGGCGTTTGGCCTCGATCAGCTCGACTACTTGACTAAGCATGTTTTTCTCTTTGAGCCACCTCAAAAACTGGAGCTCAAAAACTTACTCCTTCTTGACTTCAATCTCCCTGAGCAGTTGATCGACGCGCTCGCCCTGCTCTTCGACGCGATCGCGAACGAAGTGCAACTCGGGCGTGCGCGGCAGATTCAACGAGAGGCCCAGTTGCTTGCGCACGTACGGCGCCGCGTGTTTCAAAGCATCCAGCGCCGACTTGTGCTCGGCTTCGTCACCGGCCACCGTGACGTAAACACGGGCGGCGCGTTTGTCGGACGAGAGCCGAACGTCAGTTACCGTAACGGTGGTCAGGCGCGGGTCTTCGAGTTCGTAGCCTACGATCTGGGCAATCTCCTCGCGCAACGTATCGGTAAATCTCTCCGTCCGATGCATAAAACCCGCCCGGATTTTTACAGCTCCGTGGCCGCGACCCGCTCGACGATGTAAGCCTCAATCTGGTCGCCGACTTTCACGTCGTTGAAGTTTTCCAGGCTGATACCGCACTCGAAACCTTCGCGGACTTCGGAAACGTCATCCTTGAAGCGGCGCAACGAAGCGATGTTGCCTTCCCAGCTCACGACGCCATCGCGAATCAGGCGCGCGCGCGCGTTGCGGCGCACGATGCCGTCGATGACCATGCAACCCGCGACCGTTCCGGCCCGCGGCACGCGGAAGACTTCGCGCACCGCAGCCTTGCCGAGAATTTTTTCCTTCTCGATGGCTTCGAGCATGCCGATCATCGCCGCCCGAATCTCTTCCTCGACCTTGTAAATGATCGAGTGGAGACGTATGTCGACGCCTTCCTGCTTCGCCACGTCAGCGGCGCGTGCTTCGGGACGCACGTTGAAGCCGATGATCACGACCGCCGACGAAGACGATCCGGCCTGCGTCGCCGAACCGAGCAACACGTCCGACTCGGTGATCGCGCCAACGCCGGAACGAATCACTTTCACCTTCACGCGATCCGTCGAAAGCTTTTGCAGCGTCGACTTCAACACTTCGACCGAGCCCTGCACGTCGGCCTTGATGATGACGAGCAGTTCCTTGACTTCGCTTTCGCCGAGCGCTTCGATACCGCGCTTCGTCGTCTGCAACAACGCGGCCTGACGGCTCAACATCTGGCGATGCTGTGAAATCGACTGCGCCTTCGTGATGTCCGAAACGACCTGGAAGCTTTCGCCCGCTTGCGGCACGCCTTGCGAGCCGAGCACTTCGACCGGAGTTGCCGGCCCGGCTTCGTTAATCGGCTCGCCGCGGTCGTTGAACATCGCGCGGACTTTGCCCGAGATCTGTCCCACGATAAACGGCTCGTGAATGCGAAGCGTGCCCTGTTGGACCAGGACGGTCGCCACCGCGCCGCGACCGCGATCGAGTTTCGCTTCGAGCACGACGCCGGACGCGAGACGCGTCGGGCTCGCGCGCAGGTTCAGAATGTCAGACGTGAGCAGAATCGTTTCGAGCAGCGTTTCGAGGTTCTGCCGTTTCTTCGCCGACACCGGCACCATTTCCGTCTCGCCGCCCCATTCGAGCGGCGACAGGCCTTGTTGGGCCAGTTCCTGTTTGACTCGATCGGGATTCGCGTCTGCTTTGTCGATCTTGTTGATGGCCACGATGATCGGCACACCCGCAGCGCGCGAGTGTTCGATCGCTTCGATCGTCTGCGGCATCACGCCGTCGTCAGCCGCGACGACGAGCACCACGATGTCTGTCGCTTTCGCACCGCGCGCGCGCATCATCGTGAACGCTTCGTGACCCGGCGTATCGAGGAACACCACGCGACGCATCTCGGCCGGATTGTCGGCGCTCGGCACCTGCACGCTGTACGCGCCGATGTGTTGCGTGATACCGCCGGCTTCGCCCGCAGCCACGTCAGTAGCGCGAATCGCGTCGAGCAACGAAGTCTTGCCGTGGTCGACGTGGCCCATGACGGTGATCACCGGCGCGCGTGGCAGTTCCACGTCGTCGGCGTCGGCCGCGATCAGTTCTTCGAACTCTTCTTCCGCGACCATCTCTTCAAACGGCACGAACGACACGTTGTAACCGAACCGCTTGCCGAGATCGGCAGCAACGTCGTCCATCAACGGTTGATTGATCGTCGCGAACACGCCGCGCTGGAGTAGCAGCGACACGACGTCTTTCGGTTTGATCCCGAGCTTCTCGGCGAACTCCTTTACGGTCGAGCCTTCGATCAGACGCACTGACTTCAGCTCACCCGCGGACGGCATCTCCAAACGTCCGGCGATGCGGTCTTCGAGCGACAAAGCCTTCGGCGGCGGAATGAACTCGCCCTTGTCGAACCTGCCGGTTTTCCCTTCAACCTTGCGACCGCCGCGCGGACTGCTGCGACGCGAACGACGTCGACCCGCGTCCGGTGGGGGAATGTAAGTCGTCTGCGGCGTCGCAGTTTCGCCCGGTGTTCCCATCCGTTCAGAACGTGGCAGTGACGGACGTTCGCGCAACCGTGGGTTGCGATCGCCCGGACGCTCTCGCGCCGGAGGCGGCGGTGGTGGCGGCGGGGCAGGCGCGCGTTCGCCTGGTCTGATACCGGCGTTGAGCGCGGCCGCTGTCGGACGCATAACTCTGACTTGCCGCGACGGTGGTGGTAACGGAGGCGGCGCGGGCGCCGGCGCAGGTGGTCTCACTTCGACGCCGTTGGCTGGCGGCGCACTCGCTTCGATCGGCGCGACCGGAATCGGTTCCTGGACCACCGGCGCGGCAGGCATCGGCTCGGCTGCGACGACAGGCGCCTCGATAACTTCCGGCGCCGGAGCTTCGGCGCGCACCGCGGGCGTCAGCTTCTTCACCAAGCGCGCAGGGATCGGCTGCCTCGTCGACGGCGTTGGCGCAACTGCCGGAGCTTCGACTGGTTCGCTGTCGGCGGGTGCGGCCGAGATTGGCGGCGGTTGCGGCGCGGCGACTTCGGGTTCCGGCTCGTGAACTTCCGAGTCGCCGTCGAGCGCGGGCAATTCGGGGAGCGGCGCCGTGGCGCGCTTCACGACCTTGACGCTGCGTTTGACCGCCGTCTCTTTCTTCGGAAAGTACTTGTTCCGGATCTTCTCGGCCAGCTCTTTGGAGACCGAGTTGGACGGCACGCTCACGTCGACGCCTTCGCGGCGCACTTCTTCAATGAGTCGCTTCGTGTCGAGCTTCAGTTCTTTGGCGAGATCGTAGATGCGAACTTTCGAGGAAACTGTCATGCACTCCTTCTCGACGCTTAATACTGCGTCCTCAAACGACCTAAAGGTGATTAGGAACTTGCTCGTTCCTAACCACTTTTGACGGCGTCGATCAGAAGTTCAACGCGTGACAGTAGCGGAGCGGGCAATACAAACGTCCAGAATCAACTGGACCCTTGTTCTTCCTAATTGGCTGCACCGTGTGAAGCATCACTGCTTCTCTTCATCCGTGCTCCCGCCTGATGCAGCATCTTCCGAAACTGCGGGAGTGGTTGTGTCTGTCTCGTCGGCCACCGCGAATCCTTCCGGACCGGCGTCAGCCTCTGAAACGAGATCTTCTTCCGCGAGCACTTCCGCGGCAACTTGTTCGACTGCTTCCAGCGCCGCCACGCCCGTCGACGTGATGTCGGGCGACGGTGTGATCGTGTCGGGACGTAAATCGCGGCCCGGCTCCATCAAGGCGATCTCGTCAGCCGGCAACGGCTCGATTTCTGTGACGGCAACCGGATCGGCCGAATCGCGCGCCAGGATCTCGGGCTCGGCGTGGTACGGCACACCGTTCTGGACGGCTTCGTCGTAACCTTCGGCAGTCATCTCCGGATTCGGTTCGACTTCCTCGGCTTCAACTGATTCGTCGAGTTCGGCGGAAACGGCGTGTTGTTCTTCAGTCTCCCCGTCTTCGCCTTCACCTTCGAGGTTGCGGTTACGCATCGCGATCACGGCTTGCGCCGCGTTCAGGATCGTTTCCGCTTCGTCGAGCGACAGGTCAAGGAACTCGACCAGATCGTCCACTGTCGTGTTCGCGAGGGCGTCGATGTCGTTGATGCCGTGTTCGGCAAGGGCTTCGGCCTGTTGCGGCGTGACGCCTTCAATCGCCGAGAGCGGCACTGCTTCGCCGGAAGCGATAAGCGCGCCCATCTGCTCGGTGACCTCGCGCTTGATCTCTTCCTCGCTGCGGATGTCGATGTTCCAGCCGACGAGTTTCGTCGCCAGCCGAACGTTCTGGCCGCGCTTGCCGATCGCGAGGGAGAGTTGGTCTTCGTTGACGATGACTTCCATCTGCCGGTTCTCGATGTCGGTGATGCGGACCTGATTGACTTTCGCGGGCGAGAGCGCATTCGCGGCAAACACCGACGGCTCGTCTGACCACTCGATGATGTCGATCTTTTCGCCGCGCAGTTCGCGAATGATGGCTTGCACGCGCGAGCCTTTCATACCGACGCAGGCGCCGACCGGATCGACGTCGCGCTCGTTGGACATCACCGCGATCTTCGCGCGTTCGCCGGGTTCGCGCACTGCGGACTTGATCACGACCGTGCCGTCGTAGATTTCCGGCACTTCCATTTCAAACAAACGGAGCAACAGTTCGGGCGACGTGCGGGAGACCTCGACTTGCGGTCCTTTTGATTCTTTCGAGACGTTGTTGATGACGACGCGGATTCGTTCGCCCTGGTTCCACTGTTCGCCGCGCGACTGTTGTGAACGCGGCAGGATCGCTTCGAGGTTGCCGAGATCGACAATGATGTTGCCGCGCTCGAAACGTTTCACGTAACCGTTTACGAGGTCGCCGATCTTGTCGATGTATTGTTCGTAGACGTTGCTGCGCACTGCGTCGCGCACCTTTTGAAACAGGATCTGTTTGGCAGTCTGCGCGGCGATGCGGCCGAGTTCTTCCATTGGTAACGGCAGCAGCAGCGCGTCGCCCAGTTCGACTTCGTCGCCGGCGAGCTCGCGGGCTTCGTCGATAGAGAGTTCGGTGGCCGGGTTTTCCACTTCGTCAACGACGACTTTGGAAGCGGAAAGCTCGATGCCGGTTTCGGAGTTCCAGTCGACCTGGATGTCTTCGCCCGAGCGAAACTGCTTCTTCGCAGCCGCCCGCACGGCTTCCTTCATCGCTTCGATCACGAGGTCGCGTTCGATACCTTGTTCCTGGCAAAGCGCCTCGATGTTTTGTGCAATCGATGAACTCATTTGAGTCTCTCTCTAAAACCTTTACTTACGAGCGCGTCTTAGTTCCTCTTCAACGTCAACTTCTAAATTCGCTTTTGTGATCAACTCCAACGGCACGCGCACGCGACCGTTTGTCCGGTCTTCAAAAATCACTTCCTCGCCGTCGACGCCCACGAGGCGGCCGCGAAAATTGCGTTGTCCGCTGATGGGCTGCCGGGTTTTCAGCTTCGCATTACTGCCCGCGAAGCGTTCGTAGTCGGCACGTTTATAGAGACCACGTTCCAACCCGGGTGACGATACTTCCAATGTGTAGGAAGCGTGGATGAAGTCTTCGACGTCCAGAATCGTGCCCAGATGCGTGCTGACTTCCGAGCAATCCTCGTGGGTTACACCCTGCGGCTTATCAATAAAGACACGAACAATGGGTTTGTTCTCGGGGCCGGCAACTTCCGCGTGCACCAACTCGAGGCCATGGTCGATAGCGACTCGTTCCGCCAGTTCCTGGACGCGTGCCGCGATCGAATCGTTCCCCATTGTCATCTCCGAACGCTCTCGCCCCAAAAGAAAAAGTGGGCGCGAACCCACCGGACGAGACCCCGTGCCTTCGAGCAAGCGGTGAATTATACGGGAAGGGTTAGGGCGAGGCAACCAGCGACAGGGTCCGCAGTAGTCGGTTAGTTTGAGGTCTATCGGTATTCAGAACAAGTCAGGAAGGGCAGCCGCCCCCGCTATCAATTTGCGGGGGCCGCTGCCCCCTTCCTGACTTGTTCACTTTGCGGTTGCTTTCAAATTGAACCAGCACTGAGGGGCTAACTGTTATTTCCGTTGTGTCTCGCGGCCCAGACGGCGGAGCAGTGTTTCGTAGCGCGCGTCGGTCCGCAGCGTGTCAAAAACCGGGCTCAATTGCAGCGTGGCGACGTCGATAGTGTGGTCGTCGCAGGCTTGTTCCAGAGCCTTGAAAGCCGGTTCTGTGTCGCCGAGGAAGGCGTAAACCTGCGCGAGTGAAGCCGGACTGATACGGCCGCGCTCGATGCGATCGGACTGCAATTGCAGCCACGCGCGCCAGTAGCCCTTCATTCCGCCTTCATCGAACGCGCGCCGAAACGCGCTCAGCCTTTCGGGGCCGGCGTTCTGCGCTCGCGAGGCTTCAATAAACTCCGCCAGGGCTTGTTCGTGCATGCCGCGGAGTTCGTAAGTCCAACCGAGGGCACGGCGCGTTGCGACTGCTTGCGGGTCGGTGGGATCGATGTCTATGGCGCGGCGGAATTGTTCGCTGGCTTTGTCGAAATTTCGCTCGTAGAGCTCGAGTTCGCCGAGATCTTTGGCGATCGAGATGGAATGGGGATCAAGCTGCTGCGCGCGCGATAATTCTGACGTGGCTTCGGCGGTTCGACCGGTTGCGGCGAGTAGTGACGCATACTCCTGGTGTACGACGGCGTAATTCGGGTTCAACTCGAGGGCGCGCCGGAAGTGTTTCTCGGCGGCTGACCAGTCGAGATCGTAATGTTGATTCACTACCGCGAGTGCTGTGTGTGACTCGGCGAGGGAGTCGTCCAGTGCGACTGCTTTCGTGGCGGCTGTTTTCGCTTTGCTGAGAGCTTCGTTCGGCCTGAGCCCTTGAGCGTCATAGTGTGCGCTTAGTGATGCGTAAGATTGAGACAGTCCCGCGTAGGCGAGGGCTGAGTTGGGATCGAGGCGCAGCGCCTCTTCGAACTGCGGAATCGATTGTTCGAGAGCGGCTGTCGTTCCTTTGCTTGCGAAGTAGAGTCCTCGTTTGTACGCCTCGCTGGCGGGTACGGTGTTCGGTTCGGAAGATTTGACTGTGCGACTCAGCGCGAAGTAGCCGGTGATCGCTGATACCGTCACCAGCACCGCGCCTGCCAGCCAGAGCCAGCGAGACCGCGAGACACGTACTCTCGACTGTTCTGATGAGTTTGCTCGTGGCGTTGGGCGCAGTTCGCCGGCGAAACGATAGCCCCGGCGCGGAACTGTTTCGATGTAGTCCTTTCCGTCGGGCGCTTTGCCGAGCGTCTTGCGCAGCAGATAAATGTTTTGCGTGAGATTTCCTTCTTCGACTACACGATCCGGCCAGATCGTCTTCAGCAGCTCGTCTTTGTTAAGCACCTCGCCTTTGCTTCTTACCAGCGCGATCAACGTCTCGACAGTTTTCGGCGTCAGCGACAACGACTGTCCCTCGTGAAACAACAGGCGGTTGGCGACGTCGATGCGGAAGTCGCCAAACTCGTAAAACTGTTCGCCGGACGTGCTCATAGCCAGTACTGAGAAACAATTGAGAGAGAATTGAGCGCCCTTTGAGGAATTGAGCGTCGCCTTCAAATTAATCTCTCTCGCCCGCCGATTTCAAGTTCCGAGGTTTGTCATGAAAAAGTTTGCTTCGAGGTTGGCTTATACGGCCTGCGTGGTTCTGGTTCTCGTTTCGTTTCCGCTATCGCCACTTGGTTGCACGACATTCTGCCTTGTCGGCAAAGGTGAAGTCCTGTTCGGACGCAATTACGACTGGATCATCGGCGATGGGCTCGTGATGATCAATAAGCGTGGCGTCGCGAAGACCGCGACAATCGTCGAGTCAAACAACGTCGCGAAATGGGTATCGAAGTATGGCAGCATCACCTTCAACCAGTATGGCCGCGAAAACCCGGCCGGCGGCATGAACGAAGCCGGCCTCGTCGTCGAACAGCTCTGGCTCGACGAGACGGAATATCCAACGGCGGACGCGCGACCCGCTCGGAACACAGGAATGGGTGCAGTACCTGCTCGACACTTCAGGCACGACGAGCGAAGCGATCAGGAACGGCGCAGCGGTCCGTATTGAATCCGAAGTGAAGGTGCATTACCTGATCAGCGACAAAGCGGGAAACGCCGCCACGCTGGAGTTCATTAAGGGCCAAATGATCGTTCACAATGGAGCGAACCTGCCGATACCCGCGCCCACGAACAACACTTACGACGACTCGCGAGACTTTGCGTCGCACGCGGATGTGGCGAAGACAACCACTAACGATTCTTTCGATCGTTTTGTGAGAGCGACGAAGAAGACTGAGGAGTTTGAAAGGCGACCGCTGATCGGCGAGCAGGCGATCAAGTACGCCTTTGAAGTTCTGAGCGACGCGGCGCAAAAGAACCCGACGAAGGATCCGTCACAATGGACCGCCGTTTACGATCAGAAGCGCGGCCGGATCTACTTCCGCACCTTGCAAAGCCCGCAGATCAAGTGGGTCGATATGAAAGCTTTTGATTACGCGTGCGGCACGACAGTGAAGATCTTTGACGTCAACTCCGCGGAAAGCGGTGGCGTAACCGCGAAGTTCACCGACTACACTCGCAAAGCCAATCGCGATCTAATCGACCGCTCCTTCAACGCCACCGATTTCCTTCGCCCCCTCCCACCGGCCGTGCGCACCTACCTCGCCTCTTACCCGGAGTCCTTCAAGTGCCAGTTATAGGGCACCTTGAAGACGATGTCAGATGTGACATACTCTCGCGCCGGTGTCACCTCACGACAAACCCCTCATATGGCTGCGGGGCCAGATAAGAACCTCGCCGTTTTCAGCGAACGCCCTTGGAGGTCGGGTATTATCTGCGGCTTCTTCAGCGCGGCGACGTTTGTCGATGCCCGTCTCACGGCCTATGCCCTCGATCGGAGCGCGCGGCCCCGAACTGCGCATCAAGGACGCGCATCACACTTGGCGCACCATCTATCGGGCGGAAGTAGATCAAGTCTTAGTGCTAGACGTTTTTGATAAGAACCAGCAGAAGACGCCGAAAAGCATTATCGAGGGTTGCAAGAGAACGCTGAGCGCTTATGACAAATTCAGAAAGGAGAGTACCGCGAAATGAATCGCGCTGAGCGCAAGCGGCTTGAAGAGGCCGGCTGGCAAATTGGTTCAACTGCCGATTTTTTAGGGCTGACTCCAGAAGAGTCTGCTTACATCGAACTGCGCGTGAGATTAACGGAAGCTCTCAAGGCGCGGCGACAAACTGCCAGGCTTTCACAAAAGGCGTTCGCCGCGACAATGAAGTCGAGTCAGTCTCGAATTGCAAAGGCTGAAGCGAATGACCCGACCGTTTCGCTCGATCTGTTGATTCGTTCGTTAATGGCTCTCGGAGTGAGCCTGGGCGAGTTGGCAAGAATTTTTGATGTTGAACAAACCAACATTAGTGCAAAGACAGCCGCGGCAACTCACCGGACCAAACGCAAATCATCCACTGGGAGTTATAAGAAAAGTAGCGTTAAGGCAGCTTAGTCGCTGCCGGCGAGGATTTAACTACCGCCTCACGCTTGCGACAGCTTCGCCTTTACCGTGTCAGCAACAACCTTGCCGTCGGCGTTTTTGCCGGCGAGGAGGGTTTGGGTGGCTTTCATGACGCGGCCCATGTCCTTGATGGAGGCGGCGCCGGTTTCGGCGATGGCCGCCACTACTGCCGATTCGATTTCGGCGGCAGAGGCGGCTTGGGGGAGGTAGGTTTCGATGACGGCGATCTCGGCCTGCTCTTTGTCCACGAGTTCCTGGCGGCCGGCTTTCTCGTACTGCTCGATCGAATCGCGCCGTTGCTTCACGAGGGAACGCAAAAGCTTCTGCATCTCGTCGTCGTCCAGTTCGCTGCCTTTTTCGATCTTGCGGTTCATCATCGCGGCTTTCACCATGCGCAACGTCGAAGTGCGCTGCACGTCCTGCGCCTTCATCGACGCGGTCAGGTCGGCAATTATCTGTTCGCCAAGACTCATAAAAGATCCTCCTGTTTCGGTACCGCCCGACGCGGTGTTCGCGTGTTCAGCGCGCTCAATCCTTAACGTGCCCGTTTGACTTTGCCAGGTAGTCTCGCAGAAAGCGTCCGGTGTGAGACTGCTGAAGATTCATGATCTCTTCCGGCGTCCCGACGCCGACAACGTAACCACCCGCATCACCGCCTTCAGCGCCGAGATCGATGATGTGGTCCGCGGTCTTGATCACGTCGAGGTTGTGTTCGATCACGAGCAACGATCCACCTGCATCAATCAGCGCGCGAAACGCGGCGAGCAGTTTGTTGATGTCGTCGAAGTGCAGACCCGTCGTCGGCTCGTCGAAGATGTAGAGCGTCTTCGCGCCGGTGCGCTTCAACAAGTGCGCCGCGAGTTTGATGCGCTGCGCTTCACCACCCGACAACGTTGTCGCGGACTGGCCCAGACGCAGATAACCGAGCCCCACATCATCCAGCACGCGCAAACGGTTCGTAATCTTCGGCACTTCGCGAAAGAAGTTGATCGCTTCGCGCACGGTCATGCTCAACACTTCGTGCACGTTCTTACCGCGATAACGCACGTCGAGAATCTGTTGCTTGAAACGCGTGCCTTTACACTCTTCGCAGACCAGCTCGATGTCCGCGAGAAACTGCATCTCGACCGTCACCGTGCCGTCGCCCTGGCAAACTTCACAACGACCACCGGGTAAGTTGAAAGAGAAGTGCGACGGATCGAAGCCGCGCGCCTGCGCTTCGCGCGTGCCGGCAAACACTTCGCGAATCGCATCGTAAACCTTGATGTACGTGACGGGATTCGAGCGCGGCGTGCGGCCAATCGGCGACTGGTCCACGAGAATCACGTCGTCGATAAACTGCCCGCCTTCGAGTTTCTGAAACGCGCCAACGTGTCCCTGCCAATCGCCGCGCTGTTTCTTCAGCCCCGCGTAGATGCAATCGTGAATCAGCGTCGACTTGCCCGAGCCGCTCACGCCCGTGACGCAGACAAGCATGTCCAACGGAATCTCGACATCGATCGCTTTGAGATTGTGTTCGGACGCCCCCTGAATCGTGATGCGGCGTTTCTGCGGCAAACGGCGTTGCTTCGGTTCCTTGATCTCCGCGTCGCCACGAAGGTAACGAGCAGTCAGAGAAGCTTCGTCGTGCAGCAGGCCGGGGAAGTCGCCCTCGTAGATCACGCGCCCGCCGAGTTCACCCGCTGCTGGACCAATATCGAGAATATGATCTGCGGAGCGCATCATCTCGGCGTCATGTTCGACTACGAGCACCGTGTTGCCGATGTCACGCAGGTTCTTCAACAGACGAATCAAACGATCGTTATCGCGCGGGTGCAGACCAATCGACGGCTCGTCGAGCACGTAAAGCGCGCCGACGAGCGACGAGCCGAGATTTGTCGCGAGTTGAATGCGCTGCGCTTCGCCGCCCGAGAGCGTCGACGCGAGCCGGTCCAAAGTTAAATAGTCGAGACCAACCTCAACCAAAAACCGCAACCGACGCCGCACTTCAAACAAGATCCGTTCGGCAATCGCCGCCTGTTCGATCGAGAGCTCGAGCGAATCAAAAAACTCGGACGCGTCTTTGATCGACAACGAGCACAACTCCGGCAACGTGCGCCCACCGACGCGAACATCACGCGCCTCCTGCCGCAAACGTCCGCCGCCGCAATCGGGACACAACGTATAGCCGCGATACTTCGACAGAAACACGCGCACGTGCAGCTTGTACTTCTTCGTCTCCATCCACTCGAAGAAGCCACGCACGCCGCCGAAGTCGCCGCGGCCTTCGATGATTGCCTGCTGGTCCGCGCGCGGCAGTTGATTGAACGGCGTCGTGAGCGAGATCTTTTCGGCGCGGCAGAACTGCTTCAGCTCCGTCATGGCCCACTCATGCTGCGGCTTGGTCCAGGGCTCGATCGCGCCTTCCTTCAAAGACAGACCGGGATTGGGGATTACCAAGTTCAAATCGAGGCCGATGGTATTGCCAAAACCCTGGCACGTGGGACACGCGCCGTACGGATTGTTGAAACTGAAAAGACGCGGTTCGGGCGTCGCGTAGACGGTGCGGTCGTAACGGCATTCGAAGCGTTCGGAAAACCGAAAACGTTGCACATCTTGACCAGCAGTTTCGATAACAGCGCTGCCGTGACCTTCTTGAAAACAGATCTCGAGCGAGTCGACGAGACGCTGGCGCACATCAGAACGCGCTGTCAAACGATCCACCAGCACATAGACGTCGTTGAAATCGTTGCGAGTGAAATCGTCCGGCGAGTTGAGCTCGATCACCTGGCCGTCAACAAAAAGCCGAGTGAACCCGCGTTGCATCAAGCTCATTACATGCGCCGTAATCGATTGCCGCACGGACGAAGATGCGCGCCGTCGCGAGGGTTTCTCCATCTCTGCGGCGGTGGTTCCCACACCCGCCGGGAAGAGCACGTAGAACCGTGTGCCTTCGGGCAAAGTGCTGAGCACTTCATCCGCCGCGGATTCCGGCGAGTCGCGCGAAACAAGCCGTCCGCACACGCGGCAAAACGTCTGGCCGACGCGGGCGAAGAGCAGTCGCAGGTAATCGTAAATCTCGGTTTGCGTGCCGACAGTCGAACGCGGATTGCGCGTCGAGTTCTTTTGCCGGATCGCGATCGCCGGCGCGATGCCGCTGACCTCGTCAACATCGGGCTTGTCCATGCGCTCGAGAAACTGGCGCGCATACGCCGAGAGCGATTCGACGTAGCGCCGCTGTCCTTCGGCGTAAATCGTGTCGAAAGCTAGCGACGACTTGCCCGAGCCGCTCACACCCGTGACCACCGTCATCTGGTTGATCGGGATTGAGAACGAGACGTTCTTGAGATTATTGACGCGCGCGCCTCTGACTTGGATAGCTTCTTGCGACATGCTTAAAACAATGCGGGACTCCACAGACGCGAATCCGGCTCTTTAGCAAACCGGAAATGATACCGTGAATGAGCGCGCAAGTCACACGGTCCACTTATCACACGCAAATTGTTGACTATTTGTTTGTAGCCGAGTATCGTGCGGCCACATCAGCCTCGGTCACACGTTTACCTCGCGCATCGTTCCAACGGTCTCAAGGGGTCGCATCCTTCGATTGAAAGTGGGGGTTCTTATGAGAATACCTAAGACCACGCTCACCTTTTTCACGTTCGCGTTGTTGCTGCTTGCCGAGTTCCAGGGCGCGTGCCGCGGTGGCGGCGCCGGCGGAACGGGTCCTCTGCCGTCGCCACCACCGCCGGACCAAATGAAGCTGTCGAATGTCGAGCCGCAAAAAGGCTTCACGCAAGTCTCTCCCGGTCTCGCGACGCGGACTGTCTATACCGTCGAACCGACAGCAAAAGATCCTTACCACGTCGACGTGCAGGACATCCTCGTCGCACCCGGCCGCGATGCGGTCTCCGTGCCGCTTCAAGGCGCGGCCACGTTTGAAGTCCGCAGTGGAAACGGCACGGTAGCGATCGGCGATAGAGGAGGACAGGACGTCGGGAACGGTTCAACGTTCTCGGTTTCCGAAGGCGAGCAGCTCAAGGTTGCCGCGAAGGATGCGCCTCTCACTCTGCGGGCTTACGTCGTCAGGGTCCCTTAACTCACATCGATGTGGAGGTAAAAATGAAACCCAACTTTCGCCCCCATCTGATCACGCTAGGCATCGGCATCTTCCTCTTAACTGGTCTTGCAGGATGCAAAGAGCAGGAGTGGCATTCTTTCCACTACGACGCGCGACGCACGTCGAGCCAGCCGACTAAAACGGCGTTGTCCGATCCCGCAAAAGTTCCGGGGCTCGCCGTGCGCTGGACTTGGACCGCACCCGCGCCTGGTCCAACCGGCAACGCCGGCTTCCGCGCTTCTCCGGTTATTAACGACAACATCGTTTACATCGGCAACGGCAACGGCTACTTCTACGCCCTGAACGGCGACACGGGCACGCTCCTTTGGCAGTATCCCGCTCCCAGTGCGCCGCCACTGGTCACTCAATTCAAATGCAATCCATCGAGCTATGGCATTGCGTCGAGTGCCACGCTCACGAAGATCAACGGCACCGATGCCGTCATCTTCGCGGCGCCCGATCAGTCGATTGGCATGCACCTCGGCGATAGCCGGCTGTTTGCGCTGAACGCCAAGACCGGAGCAGAGATTTGGAAGTCGCCGCTCATCGCTCGCTTGACGGGTCTGACGAGCGGCAGCACAACTGAGTTTCACGAGAACCTCGGCTACTCATCGCCGATCGTTTTCGAGGACAAGGTATACGTCGGTGTCGCCGATCAATGCGACAACCCGATTCAAAAGGGACGCGTCGTTGCGGTGAATCTCGCGGACGGCACCATCGATGCGGGTTTCACTTATTGCAGCACCGGCACATGCGCCGACACGACGCGCGGCGGTGGCGTCTGGGCGCCCGTCGCGGCCGACGGTGATAGTGTTTTCATCACGACCGGCAACACGAAGTCAGGCGCTCCCACCGAGCCTTCGCCGAACAACGGTCTCAGCATGATCAGGCTGAACCGCAACACCGGAGCGATCGTGTGGAAGTTTCAGCCCGTACCCTGGGTCATGGACGGCGATCCGGATTGGTCAGCGGGCGCGACTATCATGTCGACGAGTTGCGGCAACGTCGCTATCTCGACGATGAAGGACGGCTGGACGCACGCACTCGACGAAGGTCCGGGCACGCGCCGCTGGTCGTTTCCGCCGCACGCGATTCCGTTCACACCGGGCGACGGTACGACTCACGGCGATACTCGCTACATGCGCGGCGGCGCTGCGTGGGGCGATGTTTACGTGGCGATGAATGGTGGTTTGAATCTCACCATCTCGGGCGTGGCCGGCGGTTATAAACGACTGCACGCTTTCAACGTCTGCGCCGCGGAACCCGACCGGCTGCGCTGGTTGATCGACGTACCGAATGCTTCGGGCGCGACTTATTCTCTCGGCAATCCGACGATCACAAACGGCATCGTTTACGTCGGCACGGACACGGGCCATCTCGTAGCGATTGCGGATCCCAGCCTCGTTCCACCTCCGGCCTATCGTTGCAGCAATCCCGACGTTTCGAATGCCCTGTGCCTCATCATGGGTTACAAGTTTGTGCCTGAACCGGCAGTGCTGGCTAACATCGCCCTGTCCGGCAGCATGGTCTACAATGAGCCCGCCATAGCAAACGGGCGTATTTACGTGGCGACCGGAGGCAACAACGTCTACATGCTTTCGCCATGAACGGCAGGAGAAACATCATGAAGCGCTACTTTGTAATTAGCCTGGGTTTGTTGCTCGTCGGGACCGTTGCGCTCGTCTGTTTTGCTCAGCGACCATCGCCGTCGCCCTCGCCTTCTGCCAGTCCGGGTAATGAAGAAGAAGGGCGCAGTGAGAAGTTCGACCGGACGCTGCCCTTGCAACCGATCGAGCGTTTCGATGGCCGCGCGGCCTTGAAGAATCCGAAGTTGCTTTCGGCGGGCCAGGGTCAGATTCAAATGACACTGCGCAACTGGAGCATTCCGAACCGGCAGCGTATCGATAAGTTTCCCGAAACGGGATTCTTGATCGTGCAGGTGCGCAGCGGTGAGGACATGTATACGGTGATCGACGGCCAGCGTCAGAAGCGCGCCATCGACGAGTTTTTTACAGTGTCGTCAGGCTCGACCTTGTCAATCGAAACCGGAAACGATACTGTGGTGCTCCAAACGTTGGCCATTAAAACGGCCAAGTAAAGCCCAACGAAATCTGAAGCCGGTCGGAGTTCTACAAGTTATGAAAACCTCTCGATTTCTGCTGCGTGGGTTTCGGCGGCCGCGCGAGATTGCCTGTTTCGCGCTCGGAAAACTCGAGCGCGAGGTACTCGAAGAGACGTGGCGGCTCGGCGAAATCAGCGTGCGCGACATTCACCGCGCGTTCGACGAGCGGATCGCTTACACCACGATCATGACCACGCTCGATCGGCTTTTCAAAAAGAACCTGCTGGCGCGACGTAAAGACGGCCGCGCTTTTTTGTACTCGGCGGTGGTGAGTCGTGAAGACTTCGATCGCGGGATCAAAGAAGACGTCGTCGACGGCCTGCTCGGTCACGGTGCGGATCAAGTCGAGCCGGTGCTCGCCTGCATCGTCGACACGATCACCGAACGAGATCGCGAACTGCTCGACGAGCTCGATCGTCTTGTGCAGGAAAAGAAGCGCGAATTGAAACGAAGCTAACGTCCGATGTACGCATTCCTCGGCATCACTCTCTTACTCGCGCTCTTGCTGGCGATCAACGCGACGGCAACGATGGCCGCCGCCGGTCTCGGCCGCGCCAGTAAGCGACTGCTGTGGAAATGCTCGGCACGCACGCGAGCGGAGATCCTGTTCGTGATGCGTATCGGACCGCCGGTCATCGCCATCATTGCGCTCGCCGCCTTCATGATTCCCTCGTATCTGATTTACGAGCCACACAAAACAGAAGAATTCGTCAGTTGGAAACTCGGAACGCTGGCCGCGCTTTCCGCTGTCGGCGTGGCGCTCGCTATAGTGCGCGGGTTGCGCTCGTGGCTCGCAACGCGCTCGCTCTTGAAGCAGTGGCTCGCGACGTCGACTCCGATTCAACTCGACGCGATCGCCGTGCCGACGTTTGTGGTCCAACATTCGTTTCCGCTCATCGCCGTCGTCGGCGCGCTGCGGCCGCGACTCTTCATCGCGCACCAGGTGCTCGACTCGCTGAGCCAGGAAGAACTGGTGGCAGCGATCGCTCACGAGTGCGGACACCTCGCTGCCCGCGACAACTTCAAACGCTCGGTGATGCGCATCAGCCGCGCCGCCCTCCTGCTGATTCCGTGCGGGCGTTCGCTCGATCGCGCGTGGAGCGACGCGTCGGAATCGGCTGCCGACGAACACGCGGCCGAACGCAGCTCCATCGTCGCGCTCAATCTCGCGTCGGCGCTCGTGCGCATCGCGAAGATGATTCCGAAGGGCCAGCAACAGATCATGCCCGCGTCAGTTTCGGCATTTCTGTCGGACGACGAAGACACGCCGCGGGTGAAGGTGCGCGTGCGCCGGCTGGTCGAGCTCGCCGCAACGGATCCGCGCCAGTTAGTCAGTAGCGCGCCGCTGTTTCGCTTCATGCCGTGGCTGGTGCTCAGCGCAGTGGTTGTCGTCGGAGTATCGATCGAGAACCGGCCGCAAGTTTTGGCCGCGGTGCACACGTTCCTCGAACAGGTCGTTAAGTTCCTCAGCTAACCCCCGAACATTTCGCCTGCTAAGCAGATTACGACGGCTGGTAGTAGTTGCCCGGCGACGATAGAGTTTCGAACTCCTCCCGCCCGTATCAACCAACGCTATGCTGAACGACCTTACGTGTCGTGGGAATGTGATTATGAAAAGACTGCTGCTTTTACCTTCGCTTATCGTTCTTGCCGCCGTGACCACGCTGGCGCAGTCACCGAATACTGCGTCGATGATCGTCGTCGTTGCGGACCAAACCGGCGCGGTCGTAAAGGATGCGAAGGTCTCTGTCGCGAACACTGCGACCGGTGACTCACGCGACGCTGTCACGGGCACCGACGGCGCGGCCACGTTTCCCGGCTTGTCGCTCACCGGAACTTACAAGGTCACCGTCGCGCGCGAGGGTTTCGGCAACGAGGAACGCAGCGGTCTCACATTGCGCTCCGGTGAAACCGCCACGATCAAGGTGACGTTGGTCGCCGGATCGCCGAACGCGGAAGTCACCATCTACGGCACTACTGAAGGCGTGCGCGCGGATCCGTTGATCGGCATTCCGTTACGCAGTGACCGCATCAACGAGACGCCGATCCTCGGTCGCAAGACGACCACGCTGCCGTTGCTGAATTCCGCTTTTCGCCAGGGGAAGGGAACGGGCGATCTTTTCGTCAATCAGATCTATTTCATCACCGGCGCCGGATCGCGCCGCGCCACCACCGTCACGCTCGACGGCGCGAACAACGACGAGGGCTGGGGCCGGCAAACGGCTGTCGCGACGATTCCGCTCGGCGCGATTCAGGAGATCGCGATTCTCTCGAACGCGTTCTCCGCGGAGTATGGCTGGACCGCGGGACCGGCGCTGAACATCGTCACCAAGTCAGGCACGAATGACTTACATGGCGAAGCGTTGTTCATGTTTCGTCCCGGCGACTGGCAAGCGAAGACGTTTTCGACGAGAGACTTTTGCCCGCGCACAGTGCCGACCTGCGTCACGCCGAGTACGCTGCGAGCGATCAATCCAGTCGATGTGCCCGATGCATTGCAGCAGTACTCCGGCACGATTGGTGGTCCAATTGTCAGGGACCGCACGTTCTTCTTTGCCACGGCTGACTACACGCGGCAGAACCGCACGACGTTTCTTTCGACTTCGCTGCCGGCGTTTGTTTTGCCGCCCGATGGAAATCTTGCTTTCACCGGACACTATCGACAGTTTCTTTTAGACGCTCGCGTCGATCACAAGCTCACGTCGGACCAGAACCTCGCCGTGCGCATGAACGTGGACCGTTTTTTCGACGACAATCCGCAGGATGCGGTCGGCGGGACGAACGCGCCGAGCGTGGCGCGCCGGTACTCGCGCCGCGCGTGGACCATGCAGATCAATCACACCGCGGTCATCAACACGCGGCTCATAAACGAGGCGCGCTTCGCGTATCTGCACGGCGATCCGGTGACGCTTTGGGAAGCACAGAACTTGTCGACTACTTACACTCGCGGTGGCGCAGTGCCGTTCACGATCGGGCAATCACGAGCGTCCGATCTCTGGAGTCATCAATATCAATTCACCGACACGATCTCGTGGTCGTTGGGCAAGCATTATTTGCGGTTTGGCGGCAGCGTCATTCATCACACGTCGGGTGGTTTCGGCAGTGAGCCCGGCACGGCGATCCTCGGCACCTTCACGTTCAAGAACACGACGACCGCGCCGTTCGGACAATTGACGCTGAACGACGTGCAGAACTACACGCAGCCGATCGACTTCGGGATCAACAGCTACGAGTTGCCGCAGTGGCTCAACACCCTCTTCATTCAGGACAGCATGCATCTGCGTAGTGACTTCACGCTCGATGTCGGGCTGCGCTACGACCGGCAAACGTTAACGGATGCGAAAAAGAATTTCGCGCCGCGCATCGGTTTCGGCTGGCATCCGGGCGGCGATCCGCGGCTCGCTATTCGTGGCGGCTACGCGATGTACTACACGCAGATTCGTGCGAATGCTGTGGCGGGTTATCTCGTTAACGGGCTCGACGGACTGACGACCTACACCGCGATCCTCGGCCAACCCGGATTTCCGGCCTGTCTCGTTGGCTCGTGTCTGCCCGTCAACGTCGATCCGAAGACGATTCCAGCGTCGCAACTGCCTGCGCGTGACATCACGATTCGCGCCGGCTTGCGCGACTTTTATCGCGAACAGTTTGCGCGCTTCGGACTGAACTTCGATAAGCTGCCTAACTATCCGGATGAACTGGTGAATCCGCGCAGCCAGGTCTTCACTCTCGGGGCGGAGCGCGAATTTTTCAAAGGCTTCTTCTTTGGCGCCGATTACGTTCGCCAACACTGGTCCAATCTCGATCGCACTGTCGATCTAAACGCGCCCACGCCTTTCCCGCGTACTGCGCCGGGCCAGACGAGAAGTGTCGCCGCAGCGAACCTTACGCGTCCGATCCTGCCGGCGCCCGGCGGCGTTCGCCAGGTGAACGTGATCATGAATCTCGGCGTAGCGGACTACAACGGTTTGCAGACGCAGTTCAGTTATCGTGGTAGCCGGCGCTGGTACGCGTCGGTGAGTTACACGTTTTCCAGCGCGACAAACACTTTCGAGCCGGACGGCAACGGCATTGGACCAAACGAAAGCAACATCACCGAGCTCGGCGACGTCGAGCGTGGCCCGAGCGTAGTGGACCAGCGCCATCGCGGCGTGGTGACTGTTCAGTATCGCTTTCCGTGGGACTTCACGGCGGGAACGGTGTCGACGTTTGCTTCGGCCCGGCCGTTCAATGCGACGACGGGCATCGACAACAACGGCGACGGGATCAATAACGACCGGCCGGTTGTCAACGGCGCGATTCTCAGCAAGTCGGCGTTTCGCGGCTCGCCGACTTCGGAAGTAAACGCCTACATCGAGAAGCGCTTCAAGACGTCAGAACGCACGAGCATCCTGCTGCGGCTCGAAGGCTTCAACCTTTTCAATCACGGAAACTTCCTCGGGCGCGGCGTGACGGTTTACGGCGATACGGCGATCGCTTTGCCGACGTTTGGGCAGTTTGTTGGTGCGGTGGGAACCTCTCCGAATGCGATCCCGGCGTTTGCGAACATCGACCCGCCGCGGATGTTTCAACTCCAGGCCCGCTTCACCTTCTGAAACCGTTGAAACGGTTTCCTTTTTACTGGGAAGCGCAACACCTGGCTGAAGCCGGGTGTGAATGAAAGTTTACTGGGAAGCGCAACACCCGGCTGAAGCCGGGTATGAATGAAAGTAAAGGTTTGAAGTCTGTCTCAGTCACACCCGGCTTTAGCCGGGTGTAGTCGTAAGCCACTATCAGGAAACTGTTTCAACAGTTTCGGCCCGTTAGATCGGAGGGGTTTCTTCGAAGGGCAGATCGGGCTGGTAACCTTTGTCGCGTCCCGCGACGTAGAGCCGCATCGCGAACCACAGAATTCCGAGTGCTAACACGATCCAAACCGCGGCCCATAGGATCGCGGGCAGCCCCGTGGCGTGGGCCATGTTCACTGCGTCGGTCGGAACGGTCGGAGCAAACGGCGACGAAAGGAAGAAGACTGTCTTCAAATCAAAGAGCGCGTTGAGCACGCATTGCACGGCGAGAAAACTCACGAAGAACGTCGCCACGCGCGCACTTGCAAAGCGCGCGATCAAAAACAAACCAACCGCCAGCAACAAACCCGCCGCCAGAGTGAAGGGAATTCCCGACCACGCAGTCAAAGAAAAGATCGGCTTGATCAAGCCATAGATCATCGTCAATCCGAGGATCAGCACCGAGCAACAGAGCAACACGATCCGCGCTGACGTCGCTTTGCGAATCAGCACCAGCAGCAACGCCCCAAACGCCATCGAGCCGAGATAGCCGGCGCTCGAGATGAACACTTGCGAGATGAAGCCACCTTGCGTCGTGTAAGTCTCGCCGCTTGCGTTCGTCGCCACGCTCAGACTGCTGACGGAGTTGCCGGTCAGCAAGGCGGCGATCGCGTGTCCGCCTTCGTGAATGAAGGTCACGAAGATTCGGAACGGGTAAGTCAGAATCTCGGCGTAGGGAATGAACCAAAGGACCACGGAAAGCGTCGCGGCGACCAGCAGCGTCATAGCCTGCGGTCGCGCATCTTGTGAAAGCCTGAATCTCATCTTTAATACTCCGGCTGGCGGTTTGAGCGTATTTTAGTTCGCAGGGGCTAAAACGCACAACGCAGGGAGGATGTTCCGCTAAGCGAGGCGGATGTCCGCTACGATGAGTAGTCGCCCGATTTCCCGCCCGTTTTGCTTTCGAGGCGAATGTCAGTGATCGTCATGCCTTTTTCGAGTGCTTTGCACATGTCGTAGATCGTGAGTGCCGCGACTGAGACGGCAGTCAGTGCTTCCATCTCGACGCCTGTCTGCGCTTTCGTCGAGACATCGGCTTCGAGCGCGACACCTGAATCAGTCAGCTCGGCGCGTACGTCGATGTGCGTCAGAGGCAGGGGATGACACAACGGGATCAGATCGGCGGTGCGTTTCGCGGCCATGATGCCGGCGAGGCGCGCGGTTTCCAACGGATCGCCTTTCGGCGTGCGATGAGCACGCAGTGCGGCCACCGTCTCGGCGCTCATCAACACTCGCGCTGAAGCGACCGCTCGGCGTGCGGTTGTTTCCTTGTCGCTCGTATCGACCATGCGGATGCGGCCCTGATCGTCGACGTGAGAAAGCTGGCTCATGGCGCAGAGTAGATAACAAGAGTCGCCGCGAAGCAAGTTGAACGGGTCCGGGCTCGCGTCAACTCTACTCTCATTTACTCCCGGCTTTAGCCGGGGGAAGAAGCACACGTGGTTGGGAAACCGTTTTAACGGTTTCGCTGTAGAGTTGGAACTTACGGCAGGCGCAGAACTCTTACGAGTGAGTTTGCTTCGAGTGTTTTCGTTCCCGCGGGCACGATGGCGAGCGCGGTCGTGAGTGCGAACGCGACGAAGTCCGACGAGCCGCCCCACTTGAGCGGAAACGCGATCAGTTCGCCATCGTCGTTCGTGGTGAGTTGCGCCGGCAGATAACTATCGCGGTCCGTGTTTCCTTTGACGCTGCGCGCCAGCACGGCTGTTTCGTACTTGAGCGCCGGATCGGTTACGCCCTGCATTGCCAGCAGCGCTGTACGCGCGAACAGATTGAACGTCACTGCCACAGACACCGGATTGCCCGGCAAACCAAAGACAAGCGTGCCGTTTGGCAGTCGTGCGAAAACCGTCGGCTTGCCGGGACGCAGCGCAACGCGTTCGAAAAAGATCTCCGCATCGAGTTCTTTCAAAGCCGCTTTCGTGACGTCGTAAACACCCATCGAAACGCCGCCTGACGTAACGATCGCGTCACAACTCTCCGCGGCCTCGGCGATCTGGTTTTTCAGCACTGATGTTTCGTCACGCGCGAAAGCGACACGTTGGACCAACGCGCCGGCGAGTTGCGCGTAGGCGGAGATCGAGTAGTTATTGGAATCGCGAATCTGATCCTCGCCGGGTTTTTCGTTAACGGAAACGAGCTCCGTTCCGGTGGCGAGTACGCCAACGCGCGGACGCTGTCCCACTGCGACTTCCGCGTAGCCGAACGCCGCAAGCACCGCCATCATCGCCGCGTTGATCCTGAGGCCGCTTTGCAAAACGATCTCGCCGGCTTTGATCTCTGAGCCGCGTTTGACGATCGATTTTCCGAGTTCGACCGTTTCGAGCAGTTCGACGACCGTGCCGTCTTTGAGCTCGTGAGCCAGTTCAACCTGCTGCACGCTGTCGGCGCCGACGGGCACGGGCGCGCCGGTCATGATCCTGACGGCTTCGCCTTGTTTCAGCTCGTGATGCCAACCTTTGCCCGCGGCCGACTCGCCGGCGATGCGCAAACGCACCGGCGCGTCGCCCGTTTCCTCCGCACGCACCGCATAGCCGTCCATCTGCGAACGATCGAACGGCGGCAGATCGGAATCGGCGACGATCTCTTCAGCGAGTACGCGACCGAGAGCGTCATGAAGCTTTACGCGTTCAGCCGGCAGCGGCCGCGTATGTTGTCGAACGATCTGAATAGCTTCCGCTACGGAAATCATCTCTGTTCGTGTCTATCTGCGTAATCCGTGGTCGAATCAGTGGCCTAAAAACCGAAAGGCCGGTTTTAGGACCGGCCTCTCAAGGTTGGCGGAGGCATTCAGCCTCGATTGGTCACCGTCCTCACCCCGGCAACCACATTCACCGTTGGCGAGGATTTTAATCAAAAAATTGGCCGGGTCAATAGCAGCGCGCGGATTATTAGCAAAAGGCCATAAAACAAAGACCAGCCGTGTGGGCTGGGTCTTCATTGTGGAACTTAATGGCGGGCCATACGGGACAATCTTCGCAACTTTTTCCGGTCACCCCCGGCAGAAATGCTGAGTTTCTTGCAACAGTTGCGAGAGCACCTCTAGTCGGCAAATCGATTGACCTGGATCATAATCACCGATTCGGCGAAAAAGCTAAGTTTGCCACTTCACATTGTAGCCACCACGAGTTTATTAGGGTTGCGGTTCTTTCCATTCGTTATCAGCGCCTCATCGTTCTGTGCTGACAATTCTGCCCACAAAATTGGCACAAAATCTTCGTTAACGACCGACGCTTCCGATGTTCGCGACAGTTTCTGTGTCACGCCTCTATGATTGGACTTGCGGATTCTGCTTTCTTTGTTTGTCTCCCAGCCGTGAATTTTTTCTTCGTCCAGTACCAGTCTTGACTGAGTACTCAATTGCGATAAGCTAACGGGTGCTCGGTATCGAAGGTATGGTGACAAAGATTCCCGCGATTGCCGCGGTTGAACCCATGAGCGTCATGAAAACAAGCACCGTTAGCATATTGAGTTTCTTTTTCACGGTTATTTATCTTCCGACAAAACTTCCTTTACCTTCGCCCAAAATTGTTCTCCCATAGGACCAGCGATATTGCCATCTTCGAACATCACTGCAACCAACCTGATCGTTACCTTTGGAAAGCTCACCTTACTGTTCATCTTTGCCTCGACAACCGGCTTTCCTAACTCTGGTAAGGGACCTGAAATGGGGACCATATCGGGTTGACCCCCTAACGCAATCAGCATCTTGCTGTGCGGAGCAATACAAGGATTGTTTTTCAATACCGATGTGCGCTTCTCGACTGATGCAGAGACAACATCTCCGAAAATGACGGTCTTATTCGCAGGCAATGCCGTGCCGTCGCTCTTCGTAAACTCGTAGACGACATCGCAAGCAATTAACGTGTGAGAGCTGTTATTTACGATTAAAGCGTGAATTGGAGATGCTTGACCATAAGGAGCTTCCACGCGAATACCCAATTCATCCAATCCAACTGTTTCGATCTGCATCGTTTTGTTCTTGGTTTGTACCGTATTGGTGAGAAGGAGCGCTGCGCCCACAGCAAGGACGCAGCCGATTAGGACTAAGAGTCCTAATATCATTGTGCCGAAGCGAAAACGTTGTGAAAGCCGGGAGACAAACAGATTATTTAACTCTGAGAGTACAGAGGATTGATAGTTGACTATCTGATCCAAGCGTAAGACTCGGAGGAGTGGGACGCTTGTTTAGGCCGGGCATCCTTATACGCTTGCGATGCGACGAATGTCAACGCAAAGTTTCCTGCTAACAACAGGAAAACTTATGCAGGATCGAATGGGTTCAAGCGGGTCTTGCAAAAGTACTGGAATACAAGAAGGCGGGCGAACCTATAGTCGTCGTTGGTTGTAACTTTGCTAGTGGCGTCACTGACCCAACCGGGGTAGATAAATTGTTGAAAGACCTCAATGCGGAAGGGATTTACCTAATCACTCCGGGCCGAACAACGATCCAGCGCAGAATATAGATGAAGGCGATATTTTCCCGGTCACCTACGGTGCTGGATACTCCAACATCATTTCCGTTACCGCTGGAGACGCAAGCGGCCGGCGATTGCTGCCAGCGAGCGCCTTTGGACCGAAAACAATGAACCTAATAGCGCCCGGCGAAAGTGTCAGGACTATAAGTATTCTCGATCCGGTAAATGGTTCAGCAAGCATTGGCGGTGCTTCGGCCGTGACCGAACAGATCGCAGCCACATATGCGCTAGTCCGCGTGTATCGGGAACCTGATCCAGCGCGAGCGGCTGTCATTCTTAAATATACCGCCCGAATGTTTCCAGAGTTAGAGCAAAAATTGAATGCCGCTTTGGGCAGTACCGACGATGCCGGCCGGATGGCCGGACGAATCGATGTCTACGACGCCTTAACCTTGCCGTTCGGCTGTCCGGCACCGACATCAGATTTAATGTGGGTGGCTAAACGAGACAGCAATCGTCTCATAGCACTGGACTCCATCCTTTTTACACAAGGGCCACTTGCCGTTCAAGATGCGCATAATCTTCTGACAGCGGATCGCCGTACCCGAGTAATAGTCTTTGCTCACAATGTCTCGCTCTCGCCGACGCAATCAATATCATCTGTGGTCATAGAAGCCTTAGACAGCGCGGGGCATACAGTTGTCCTGCCGGTGGAGTCGGAAAGCAAGCTATCGAGCCTGCCTTGCGTCTCCCCGAACAATCATGAACTCAGTGTTCAATTTCGCCATCAAGCGGAAGCTCTATGATAAAAATCCCGTTCGTGCTGTTCCTCAATTTCGTGAGCCGCCGGGCCGAGATCGATTCACGGAACCGGACGAACTAAAAAGGATTTGGCGAAGTGTGAGGAATTGGGCGATACCGAACTACACGTGTTCATTCTCGTAGCAGCGACGACCGGAATGCGAAAAGGCGAAATCTTGCCCCGAAAGTATTCCGATCTGCATCTGGATGAATCCGTACCTTATGCGTATGTTGGCCGAACTAAGAACAGGCAACCAAAGAAAGTCCCACTGCCAAAGTTGACAATTGAAGCAATCAAAACCCTGAAAAGCTTAAAAGGCATTCCCGAGGCCATCATCTCGAAAATGACCGGACATAAAAGCCGGGAGTTGACGAGATATGAACACCTCTCCCCTGCTGTTAGGAAACAAACTGTGGATTTGATTGCGAGTGAACTGGAAGTGGTACGTGGCTTACCTACTGGCACACCCGAGAAAGAGTGGCATGCCAGTACCGCTAACTTGCTGATAAATGGCGGGCCATGCGGGACAATCTTCGCAACTTTTTCCGGTCACCCCCGGTAGAAAATGCTCAGTTTCTTGCAACAGATGGGAGAAGCCCCCTTAACTAGACAAAGGTCATGCCGACCAACATGTGTTAGCCTACGGGTGAAGATTGACTGACTGAAGCCTGACTGTCATGTATACGCGAACCCGGACCTAGATCCGATCTAAAACTCAGTCTCCTCACTGTATAAATGTCACCTCGAAATCTCTCTTGATGGTGAGTGGTATCGAAACCGCAGATGGGTAATGATTAATGACTCAACGCAAACGTTAGGGTAGGTCATCACTAGATAGCGCAAAGTCCGCTACTAGCCTTCTAGGGTCAAAATTTAACACGTCGTACCGGTGTGAAAGAGAAGAGTTTTCCACATAAATTTCTGTCGAAATTTTCTTGACTTGCCTCCAGGTACGGAGTAGAGTGCGCCCGCTATCATCCTTGGTTGTACCGACATTTTAGCAATCTCATAAAGCCCAGAACTTAGCGAGCACACCTCCGTCATCGAGGCGCGTCTCTAGTCAATACTGTTTGGCTGGAAATGCTGATTTTGCCTTCCAAAGCATCCTTCGGCCATATCAGTAAGTAGGTAACTCAATAACTAACCTCGCATGAATCGGCTCATCCGGCTTGGCGATGTAGTGTGCTTGCCGGGTCCCTACAAGGAGAACGCTATGGCCAATATTTCCAAGCGAAATCGACGGCGAGAGAGGGAAATACGCAACGCTGCGAAGAACCGGCGCGAAATAATCGCAGCACGCTTGAACCGCCGTGACATGATTAAAGCAGGTTTGTTAACCAGCGCCGGCTACCTGATACAGAAAAACGGTTTGAGTGCTCGGGCTCAATTCGGCGGGGGAGGCGGCTTCGGCAGCGACTGCGACCGCAGATGGTGGGATCGCTCCGGCGGAGACGGAACGCCGGTAAGTCCGCCAACCACTCCGTTTGTCGAGCCTTTGCCAATCCCGCCAATCGCCCAATCCGTCGCATCACTTAGTCCAGCGCCGACAGTAAACCCAAACACAGCAGCGGGCGAAGCACGCACTCGGCCACACCAGGCGTTAACGACGTTACCACCACAGAAGTTTTACGAGGTCCACCAACGAGAAGCATTGATCAGCATGCATCCGCAGCTGCCGTTGCAACGACTTTGGAGCTTCAACGGTTCGGTGCCGGGTCCGACCTACGTTGCGCGCTACGGAGAACCGATCCTCGTCAGAAACTTCAATGACCTTCCCGCGAACAATGGAGGTTTTGGACTACAGTCAGTTTCGACGCACTTACACAACGGCCACACACCATCCGAAAGCGACGGCTTTCCATGTGACTTTTTCGGCGTGGGTAAGTGGTACGACCAGCATTATCCAAATGTCCTGGCAGGATTCGCCTCAAGCCACCCACCCAATGGGGACATCAATGAGTCGATGAGCACGCTGTGGTATCACGATCACCGCGTCGATTTCACGTCGCAGAACGTCTACAAAGGCCTCGCCGGGTTCTACCTGCTCTTCAACCAGTTTGACACCGGCGACGAGACGACCGGATTTCGTCTCCCGAGCTTCCCGCAGTTCGACATTCCGATGATGTTCAACGACAAGAACTTCGATCCGGACGACGGACTGGTCGCCTTCGACCTCGCAAACCGCGACGGCATTCTCGGCGATAAGTTTCTTGTAAATGGAAAGATCCAGCCGTTCTTCGAAGTGAAACGGCGGCGTTATCGTTTCCGCTGGCTTAACGGCGGGCCGTCACGTTTCTATCGGATGTATCTCACGAAGTCGGATCTCACGAACCACCCGTTTTGGATCATTTCGAATGACGGCAATCTGCTAAAGAATCCGGTGCAAACAACGACGGGTCTGATGATAGCCGTCGCCGAGCGCATGGATGTGATTGTCGACTTCTCATCGTTTCCGGCGGGCAGCATCATTCACCTCGAAAACCGTCTCGAGCAGTGTGACGGTGCGGGACCAACGAACAACATTCTGCCGGCCGGGCAAGGGGCTAAAGTGCTCCAGTTCCGCGTGCTCTCTGATCCCGTGACCGACAACAGCGTGAATCCGGCGACTAACCCGACGTTCTATCAGGTGCCCACGAGAGTTACTGAGCGCATCCAGCGGTGCTTCAAGTTTGACCGCAGTAACGGGCAATGGGTCATTAACGACAAATTCTTCGACTGTAATGAAGTCCGTTTCAGAGTTAAGCGCAACACGGCAGAGATCTGGAACCTTGAAGGTGGATTCAACTGGTCGCACCCAATACACATTCACTTCGAAGAGCACCAGGTGCTCAGCCGCAATCGCAACACGCCAACGCTGATCGAAAGAGGGCGGAAGGACGTTATCAGGCTCGGCGAAAACGACGACGTCAGTATTTACTTCCGTTTCCGAGACTTCATTGGACGTTATCCGATGCACTGCCACAACGTCGTTCACGAAGACCACGCGATGATGTTGCGGTTTGATATTGATGACGTCGGAGACAACAATGAAACTAATTGCGGTCGCCGCTAACCGCGAGTGACAGAAAGGAGATTAAAAATGTCAAAGATAAATAGAAGAAAAATGCTCGCGGGCCTGGCGGTAGCGCCGCTGGCGACGGTCCTGACATCTCGGGCTGGTGGCGTGGTAGAACAAAAATGGGCCACACGTTCAGCAAGGGAAAAGCTTCAAGCTCGCTACTTCCCAAACTTCGAACTCACCACGCACGAAGGCAAGAAGGTGCACTTCTACGACGACCTGATCAAAGATAAGATCGTTGTGATCAACTTCATGTACGCGCAGTGCGAAGGCGTCTGTGTTCCGGTTACGCAAAATTTGAAACGGGTGCAGAATCTTCTGGGTAAACGCGTGGGCCGCGACATTTTTATGTATTCGATCACGCTCAAGCCTGAAGAGGATACTCCCGAGAAACTGAAGCACTACGTGCAGATGCACAAACTGAAACCCGGCTGGACATTCCTGACCGGTAAGCCTGACGAGATCGCTTTGCTGCGAAAAAAACTCGGTTTTTCCGATGCAAAAGCCAAACTGGATAAGGACGTGACGAACCATATCGGGATGATTCGCTACGGGAATGAGGCGCACCAATGGTGGGCCATGTGTCCGGGGCAAGCCAACCCGCCATGGATCGTCGAATCGATACTATGGATGGATCCGAAGGCCGATGACGTTCATGGTCATAAACGCCAAAGCTAGAACGTAGGCAATTGGGGCCGCAGATGAACGCCGATAATCGGCGTCTTCTGCGGCTTCAGGTAATGGAAATGAACAATAAAGGAAATTCAGCAAGGCGTGTGGTGTTATTCATGTTTCTGTCGCTCGTCGTATCGCACTCGACGGCGCAAGTGCAGGAACCTGCGCCTCAATCAACAGATTTCGAGGTCGGACGGCGGCCGGAAGCAATGGTCTTTGACGGCAGCAACGTTTGGGTAGCAAATCAGCAGAGTGACAGTCTCATGAAGCTGCGTGCGAGCGATGGCCTGAACATGGGCACGTTTGAAACCGGGACGCGGCCCGTGGCTCTCACTTATGACGGCACACACGTTTGGGTCGCAAACCAGATGAGCAACAACGTAATGAAGTTTCTCGCTAAGGACGGTTCGCTGGTCGGAACTGTAACCGTGGGCCAGCAGCCTCAGGGCCTGACGTTCGACGGCAAGGATGTCTGGGTAGCAAATGGCGGCGACAATACGGTTACGAAACTGCGTTTGAGCGATGGCGCCAGTTGCACTTATGTCGTCGGAAAACGGCCGATGGGGATTGTGTATGACGGTGAGAATATCTGGGTCGTAAATAACGACAGTAATAGCGTCACGAAGTTACGCGGCACAGATGGCGTTAAGCTGGGAACGTATCGAGTCGGCAAGAGCCCCGTGGGAATCACGTTCGATGGCACAAACATTTGGGTCACGAATTTCTACGGAAACAGCGTGACGCAATTGCGTGCGTCAGACGGTCAGGTGTTGAATACGATTGCCGTCGCCGATGGTCCGTTTGGGATTGCGTTTGTCAACGGTTATGTCTGGGTGGCGAACTATGGGAACAGCTCAGTCGCGCAGATTGAGACTAAGCGTGGTGCAGTAGTAAACACGTTCAAGGTCGGCAAGTCGCCCTCGGGCGTCGTCTTCGACGGCACGAACATCTGGATCTCCAACGGCGGCAGCAATTCGGTTTCACGCTTGTCGCTCTAAGTTTCAAGCATGCCCTCACCATCGCTATTGGAACCATTAAGTTGCCGCAGCGGCAAATTAATGCGTCAAGTTACAGAAGAAGAAGCGGTAAGTTCGAGAAAAGAAATGGCGGAGCCGACGGGACTCGAACCCGCGACCTCCGACGTGACAGGCCGGCGTTCTAACCAACTGAACTACGACTCCGCAAAGAACTTCGCTCGCGCTGGGGCTTGGTAGGCACGGAGGGACTCGAACCCCCAACCTCTTCCTTGTAAGGGAAGCCGTCTACCATTGACGTACGTGCCTTCATCAGAGCCAGCCCTGTCGCCGGCCCCTTCTCAGAAACATCACGACTCGTAGAAAAACTCGGCAGGGCACGCGTCTCAAACAACAATGAACCGCAGCGAGTCGCCATGCTAAGCGAGGCGGTAGGGAGTGTCAAGTTTCCGTCCCGCGTTGGCGTTGGCGGTTTACGTCTCGCAGTAAACGTCGAGCGCGGCGCGTGTGCCGGTGAGCGTTTTTGAGTTTTCAGAAGCGCGGGTTTAATATCCTCCTCACGAGCCCATCTGATTTTTCATTATGTATCGACTGCTGCTTATTCTGAGCGTCTCTCTAATTGCGCTTTCAATCTCCGGCCAACAACAGGCGCAACGCCCGCGCCGCGTCAACAACAACGGCCCGGAGCAAAACATCGAGGCGCAAAAGCCGGCGCCGCCGGCGACAAGCGGTTCGCAGGATCTCGAAGAAGGCGACGTTATCCGCACGGACACGCAGCTCGTCTCTGTTCCCGCAGTGGTGACGGACAGCACGGGCCATCCGCTCGCTGGTCTCAAACCGGAAAACTTTCGTCTCATCGAAGACGGCCAGCCGCAAACGATCGCCAACTTCGGCACCACTGAGACGCCCTTCGAGATCGCGCTTTTGCTCGATACGTCGGGCTCGACGCGCGACGACGTGGCGCTGATTCGCGCGGCGGCGAACAGTTTTATCGAAGCGTTGCGTCCGGGCGATCGCGTCGGCATCGTTGCTTTCAACACGGCGCGAAACGGCAACGATGCGGTGGCTACCGTCGATGTGCTGTCAAAGTTGACTGGTGATCGCGGTGAGTTGCGCAATGCGATCGAGAACCTCGGCTCCAGCAGCGGCACGCCGTATTACGACGCGCTGCAAAAAGTGGTCGACTCTGTGTTTCAGAATCCGCCGAGTGATGAAGTGCGCGGGCGGCGCGCGGTGGTTGCTTTGACCGATGGCGTTGATTCGGCGAGTAACTCCGACTTCGCCACTGCGAAACTCAAACTATCGCATGCGGGTGTCGCGTGTTACTTCGTGCAGATCAACACGGAAGATTTCGTCGAAGATCGGCTGATGAAAGACTGCCAGGACGACGGCCAGCTTTCGCTTTCGCAAAGACAGATCGAGCGTTATCGCCGGTTGATTACGCCGCCGCCGAAGGCTGAAGACTTCAACAGCTTCTGTAGCATGGGACCGTTTGAAAGAATGTCGATCAGCCGCGAGCTTTACAACATCGCGCGGCGCGAAATGAACGACCTCGCGCGCGTGTCCGGCGGTCGCAGTTTTCCGGCGGCCACGCTGGCCGACGCGCGCGCTGCGTTTGCGCGTGTCGCCGCGGATATCGGCACGCTTTACAGCATCGGTTACTATCCGACCAACAAAGCGCGCGACGGGAAGTTTCGCACGATCAAGCTCGAGGTCAAGGGCGTGCAAACGAAAGCACAGGTTCGCGCGCGCGACGGTTACTACGCACCCAAACAATAATCCATCCTCGATGCCGAAACCCTTCAACCGAATCTTACTAATCGTGCTCGACGGCGCCGGGATCGGCGCCATGCCCGACGCGCCCCAGTGGGGCGACGCGGGCTCGGACACGTTCGGACACATACTCGAATCGCGCGCCGTCAGCTTGCCGAACTTGCAGCGTTACGGGCTCGGCAACATTCGTCCGCTCGCGAACCTGCCGCCGATCGATAATCCCGTCGGTTCTTACGGCCGTTGTGCTTTGCGTTCGAACGGCAAAGACACGACGACGGGCCATTGGGAGATGGCGGGGATCATTCTCGAACGCGCTTTCCCGACGTATCCGAACGGCTTCCCGTCGTCTGTGCTCGATCGCTTCGTGCTCGAGGCTGAGGTGCCCGGCGTGCTCGGTAACATTCCGGCTTCGGGCACGGAGATCATCAAAGTGCTCGGCGAAGAGCACGTTGCTACCGGCAAGCCGATCGTTTACACCTCCGCGGATTCGGTGTTTCAGATCGCGGCGCATGAAGAGGTGATTCCGCTTGGAAGGCTTTATCAGATCTGTGAGGTCGCGCGCCGTATACTCGACGGCGAGCACAAAGTCGGGCGCGTGATTGCGCGGCCGTTTTTGGGCCAGCCGGGTGCGTTTTATCGCACTGAGAATCGGCACGATTATGCGGTGCCGCCGCCGCGCGAGAATTTGTTGCCGGCGCTGGCTGACGCGGATCTGGATGTCGTGTGTATCGGAAAGATCGCTTCGATTTACGACTCGCTTGGTGTTACTCAGGATCTAACGGCGAAGAACAACGAGCAGTCGATCTCGCAAACTCTTCGTGCGCTCGAAGAGCCAACACGTGGTTTGATCTTTTCGAATCTTGTGGACTTCGACATGCTTTACGGCCACCGTCGCGACACGGAAGGCTACGCGAAAGCTCTCGAACACTTCGACACGCGCCTGCCCGAGATCGAGTCGGTGATGCGTGAGGACGACCTTATGATCATCACCGCGGATCACGGCAACGATCCGACCTTCCGCGGCTCCGACCACACCCGCGAGTACGCGCCGCTTCTGGTCTACGGCAAATCCGCCCATGCGGGCGTGAACCTCGGCACCCGCTCATCCCTCTCCGACATCGGCCAAACCATCGCCGAGAACTTCGGCGTGCGGCTGACCGCCGGCGAGAGCTTTCTGTCTGTTCTGCTAAAGGACTAAGTCTGATGCGGAAGGATTAGGTCTGATCTGCGAAGGTTAGGTCTGATCTGCGAAGGTTAGGTCTGATCTGGGCAAGGATCAGGTCTGATCTGCGCAAGGATCAGGTCTGTTCTGCGCAAGGATCAGGTCTGTTCTGCGCAAGGATCAGGTCTGATCTATGGAAGGATCAGGTCTGTTCTGCGAAGACCAGGTCTGATCTTCAGTAGGACTAATCTGAAGTGAAGCACCGAAGGTGCGAAGAGATGGTAGCCAGGGGCGAGTGCGCAGCGAAGCGGAGCACGCTGCCCCTGGATCATCCGACAAAAGCGAGGGAGCCCCGAAGGGGCGATAGACACGCCGGTGCCGCACGATTTCTGTCGGCCCTTCGGGCCTGACACTCGATGGTCTGCGATCCAGGGGCTGCGCTTCGCTTGCCCCTGGATCATCCGGCAAGAGCGAGGGAGCCCCGAAGGGGCGATAGACACGCCGGCGCCGCACGATTTTCTGTCGGCCCTTCGGGCCTGACACTCGATGGTCTGCGATCCAAGGGCTGCGCTTCGCTTGCCCCTGGCTACCTTATCGCCGCGCCTTCGGCGCTTTGCCTCGGCGCAGTCATCGCAAACTGGGATAGGCGCGGCGCAGTCATCGCAATAGGCGCGGCGCAGTCATCGCAAACTGGGATAGGCGCGACGCAGTCATCGCAAACTGGGGATAGGCGCGGCGCGGTCTTCGCAAATTGTGGTAGACGAGGTTTGACTCAGTCTTAGTCAACCGTGTAGACCAACTTCCGTTACTTCTTCGCCGTGAGACTGCGATAGATGAGTTCGAGCCACATGTCGGTTTTGATGAAGCCGGCGCCCCAGGAGGACCATTCGGCGGGGAGGCCTTCGGATTTGATTTGAGCCAACGTCCTTCCGGCCGCGATCTTTTGACGGACAATGCCCGTGGTTTCGACGAGCATGCGGTGATAGGCCTTGAGATCATTAAGAGTGGAGATTGGGCCATGACCGGGAATCAATTTCGCTCCCGCGGGTATTTTCTCAAGTAAGGCGGCGATGTTTGCGATCAAGCCTTCAACACTGCCGCCACTCTCCAGATCGACAAACGGAAAACTTCCCGAGAAGAAATCATCGCCAAGGTGGACCACGTTCGACCCGGTAAAGAAGATGACGCTGTCCCCGTCAGTGTGCCCGTGCGGGAAGTGAATCGCCCGGATCTCTTCGCCGTTGAAATGGACCGATAACGACTGGTCAAACGTAATCACCGGCAACGCCTCTTGCGGCGATGCCGGCGTCGTCGATTTAAAGAACTCGGATTTCTGTTCGGTCGAGAGTCGCTGGCGCACGTTGTCGTGCGCGATGACCGGCGCCTCCGGTCCAAAAGCGACATTGCCGCCCGTATGATCGCCGTGCCAGTGCGTGTTGAGAATGAAAACGCAGCTTGCCGTGGCCCAACGTCTTCAACGACGCGCGAATCTTGTCAGCGAGCGGCGCAAACTCATCATCGACAATCAAAATGCCGTCTGCGCCAACCGAGACGCCAATGTTTCCACCAGCGCCTTCAAGCATGTACACGTTTCCGGCAACCTTCGTGGCCTTGATTTGCACTTTCGAAAAGTCAGCCTGCTGAGCCACAACTGACGAAGCAAACAACAGCACAAAAGCAACGACGAGAGTTTTCATGATGACTACGCCTCGGGGTTTTTCAGCACAGCAATGAACGGAAGGTTGCGGTAGCGTTCGGCGAAGTCCAGGCCGTACCCAACGACGAATTCGTCAGGAATCTGGAAGCCGAGATAATCGATCTGCACTTCCTTCTGCCGCCGCTCGAATTTATCGAGCAGCGCCGCCAGCTTCACACTCGCCGCACCGCGCGCGTGCAGGTTTGCCAGCAGGTACGAAAGCGTGAGTCCCGTATCGACGATGTCTTCGACGACGAGTATGTGACGGCCCTCGATCGGCACGTCGAGATCTTTCATGATGCGAACTTCACCCGAAGTGCGCGTTGAAGATCCGTAACTCGAAATCGCCATGAACTCGAGGCTCAGGCGCGTGTCGATCGCGCGCATCAGATCGCTGAGAAAAAAGCACGCGCCTTTCAACACGCCGATCAGCAGCGGATTCAACCCCGCGTAATCGCGCGTGATCTGCGCGCCGAGTTCGTTGATGCGAGCGCGAATCTGTTCTTCTGACAGCAGGACTTGCAGGTTGGGGTTGCTGAATTCCGAAACCACGGATGCAGAAGCGATAGCCAACGGATTCTTCTCCTCTAGTTGCTGGACAGATTTTGCAAGACGTTTGCCTGTGTGCCGTGTGGTGCGACATACTATGCAAGCTCTTCCTTAAGGTCAATGCGTCATAGCCCAAACTATTCCATGCGCACTCTGCTGCTCGTCATTGCGCTCGCTGCCTTCAGCACCCCGTCACTCGCACAAACAACCGCGATCCAACCGTGTGAAGCAACGCCGAGTCCAGCCAAACCCGCAACCAGCAACGCGCCCGTCAAGATCAGCGTTCACAGCTCGCAGATAGTCGTCGACGACGGCATTCCCGCCGATCCCGAGATCGAGAAACTACTCGCGCCTTACAGCGCGAAAGTGCGCGCGCTGAGTAACGTCATCGGCCGCCTGGACCATCCACTGAAAAAAGAACCGGTCGGCGCCGGGTCGTTAGGAAACTTCGTCACCGACGGTATGCGAATCTACGCGGAAAGCAAACTCCGCAAACCCGTAGACCTCACGATCATGAACGCCGGCGGCCTGCGCAAGAACACGATCTCAGAAGGCGAACTGCGTGCGAGCGACGTCTTCGAACTCCTGCCGTTTGAAAACGCGTTGATGGTGGTCGAGATCAGCGGCGCGAATTTGCTGAAGCTGTTGCCGCCGCTGGTGCGCGATGCGCAATCGGGCGCGCGGCTTCAGTACAAATGGAACGATCAGAACCGGCCGGAATTCATCAGCGGCAAACTCATCAACGGCGACGGACGCGGAGAGGAGATCGATCCGCACAAGCTGTACACGATCGTCACGATCGATTACCTGCTGAAAGTCGGCGGCGGCGCTTTCGCGCCTCTTAAAGAAGCCATTAAGGTGACGCCGCTGAACATCACGTTGCGCGACGCGATGATGGAATACGTGAAGAGCGAAACTAAAGCGGGCCGCGTGATTCACGCGGGCGTCGACAATCGTTACGTGCAGGTTGGACCAGGACCGAAGGGCACACCGGAGGAACCGCGATGATCGATCGGCGCAAGTTTCTGAGCTCGTCTGCGATCTTCGGCGCGGCGCTGGTCACGCTGCCACGTAGCATCGCTTTCGCGGCGGATGAAGTCGTCATCACTATCCTGCACACAAACGACACGCACTCGCAGATCGATCCGCTGCCACCGAACGACCGGAACGCAGGCAAGGGAGGCGTTGCGCGGCGCGCCACACTCGTCAAACGCATCCGCAAAGAAAATCCCAACACGTTGCTGATCGACGCAGGTGACGTGCTGCAAGGCACGCCATACTTCAATTTCTACCGCGGCGAAGTCGAATACAAAGCGATGTCGGCGATCGGTTACGACGCGAGCACGCTCGGCAATCATGAGTTTGACAACGGGGTCGAAGCACTCGCGGCGGCGTTGAAGTTTGCCAACTTCGATATCGTGTCGACGAATTACGACGTGAAAGGCACCGCGCTCGAAGGCCGCGTCAAGCCTTACGTCGTGAAGACCGTCGGCGGCATACGAATCGGCTTGTTTGGTTTGGGCATCAGCCCGACCGCGCTCATCACGCCCGAGAACTTCAAAGGCATTACCTACAACGATCCGGTGATCGCCGCGAAGAATGTGGTGAAGACTCTGCGCCAACAGGAACGCTGCGCGCTCGTCGTTTGCATGTCGCATCTCGGTTACCCTTTCAAAGATCGGCCCAGCGCGGGCATCGACGACGTGAAACTCGCGGCACAAGTCGACGGCATCGACTTCATCGCCAGCGGCCACAGCCATCTGTTCATGGATGAACCCGCCGAGCAAACACAGCCTTGCGGCGCGAAGACGTTGATCTTCCAGGTCGGCAAGAGCGGCATCAACGTGGGGCGAATGGATTTCACGTTCCGCACCGGCAAAATGGTCGGCGCCACCGGGCGCGTGCTCAATTTAAACGACTATCATGGATGAGACTCGCGATCGAATTCGGGCTTTAGTGCGCGACGTGCTCGAGAAGGCCGGGCCGCCGTCTGAACCAACGGCCGCGCCTGCAAGCAGCACGCCCACGCGCTTCATCAACACCGTGCCGGAAACGGAAACGCCGAGCGGCGGTGTGACGCGCGACGAGTCGGCGAAGAGCGTCATCACTGAAGACGACGTGCGCGGGTTGGACGACGGCGCCGTGTTGCGTATCGGTGAAGACGCGCGACTCACACCGCTCGCCGCCGACATCATCAAAGAGCGAAACATTCAGCTCGTGCGACGCAGCTCACGCCGCGGCTCGAAGCGGGCTAAGTTGATCGCGGTGGGCGCGGATCACGGCGGCTTCAAGATGAAAGAGGAGTTGAAGGTCCTGTTGGGCCAACTCGGTCACAAAGTGCAGGACTTCGGCACCGACTCGGAAGAAGCAGTCGACTATCCGGACTTCGCGCACGCCGTTGCGCGTGCGGTGGCGGAGGGCAATTCGGACCTCGGGATTATCATCGACGGCGCGGGTGTCGGCAGTGCGATGACGGCGAACAAAGTTCCCGGTGTACGCGCCGCGGCCTGTTATTCAGTGACCGTGGCAAAAAACTCGCGCGAGCACAACGGCGCGAACGTCCTCACACTCGGCAGCAAAACAATCTCGAGCGCCGAAATGCGCGACATCGTCACCGCGTGGCTCTCCACTGACCTCACCGAAGACCGCCACCGCAAGCGCGTCGCCAAGATCGACGCCATCCAGCGACAGTATCAACGTTAGTTGGTAGAATCTTTTCGTCTCATGGCCTATTCCAGTAACGGCGATTACGAGAAATTAATCGAGCAGATCACCGACGCGATTGTGGCGCGGTTGAATGGTGATGGTGTCGAGCAGGCCGCGATGTGCGGCTGTACGTCGGAGTGTTTTCATCGCTGCCCCGAGCGGATGCATCGCATCGTCGACGCGGGCGCGGCGCGCATCGGGCTCGTGTTGGGTGAGACGGCGACGGCAAGAGCATGGGCCAGCTTGATCGATCACACGCTGTTGAAGCCCGAAGCGACGGACGAAGACATCAAAAAGCTCTGCCAGGAGGCGGCGACTTATCGGTTTGCATCCGTTTGTGTGAATCCAACGTGGGTGCGCGTCGCGTCATGTAACCTCCGCGGCAGCGGCGTCCCCGTTTGCACCGTGATCGGTTTTCCACTCGGCGCGACGCTGCCCGACGTCAAAGCTTACGAAGCACGACGCGCGTTGCTCGACGGCGCAACCGAACTCGACATGGTGATCAATGTCGGCGCGTTGAAGAGTGGCGATGATTGTCTCGTCGAACACGACATTCGTTCGGTCGCGGAAGTCGCGCACGAGTACGACGCGATTTGCAAAGTGATCATCGAGACGGCATTGTTGACCGACGACGAAAAAGTGCGCGCGTGTCTCGCGGCGAAGAAAGCGGGCGCGGATTTTGTAAAGACCTCGACGGGCTTTTCGAAAGGCGGCGCAACTGTCGCCGACGTCGCGTTGATGCGGCGCACAGTCGGAACCGAACTCGGCGTCAAAGCTTCGGGCGGTGTGAAAGGTCTCGAAGACGCGCGCAAGATGGTCGAAGCGGGCGCGACGCGCATCGGCGCAAGTGTGGGAGTGAAGATCGCGCAGGAAGCAGCCGGCAAGAAAACCGTCGCTTCGGGATCGTTAGCGTACTAACAAGTGTTCTACCTTTTGCCAAGATCAACTCATGCCTGCAAGCGCAAAACTGTTGGCTGTCATTCTCGGCGGTGGCGCCGGTAATCGCCTCTTTCCGCTCACGCAACAACGCTCCAAACCGGCGGTCCCGCTCGGTGGTAAATATCGACTCGTCGACATCGCGCTCTCCAACTGCATCAACTCCGACGTCCTGCGTACGTTCGTGCTGACGCAGTACAACTCCGCGTCGCTCAATCGCCACATCGCGCAGACGTATCGCTTCTCGCAATTCTCAGACGGCTTTGTCGAGGTGCTCGCGGCGGAGCAAACGCCGGATAGCCCGCACTGGTTTCAGGGAACTGCCGACGCGGTGCGCCAGGTGTTGCCGCACATCAGAGATTGGGGCATCGACACGTTGTTGATTCTCTCCGGCGATCATCTTTATCGCATGGACTACCGCCAGTTTCTGCAACGGCATCACGATTCGAATGCGGACGTGACGGTGTCGGTGATTCCGTGCGAGGCGCGCGCGGCGAGTGAGTTTGGCTTGCTGAAAACAGACGAGCACAGCCGCATCGTCGAGTTCAAAGAGAAGCCGAAGGGCGATGAGCTGATGTCGATGCAGGTCGACACGACGCAACTCGGTCTCGATGCGAACGAAGCAAAGCGCCGGCCGTTTCTCGCGTCGATGGGCATTTACGTTTTCAAGTACGATCGGCTCGAAAGCCTGCTGCGCGAGGATCCGAGCTGGATGGACTTCGGCAAGGAAGTGATTCCCGCGGCGATCTCGTCGGGACATGTCGAAGCGTTTATGTTCGACGGTTACTGGGAAGACATCGGAACGATCGGCGCGTTCTATCGCGCTAACCTCGATCTCACGTCGAAGATTCCGAAGTTCAATTTGTTTGACGCGGAAGCGCCCGTGTTCACGCGCGCGCGCTACCTGCCGCCGTCGAAAGTCGAAGAGACGGAGATCAACGATTCGATCGTCGGCGATGGTTGCATCATCACCGGCGCGAAGGTGACGAACTCAGTGATCTTTCCAGCACATTGGGATCCTAAGCTTAGAATTCCACGTGGACAAGTTGTCGCG
>JADMIO011227181.1_pt1 | contig 46920 bp, 39 predicted proteins | sample 8958161 | NCBI WGS metagenome assembly JADMIO01 (sample SAMN16585339, study PRJNA669376) | soil metagenome | isolation source: Crop rotation soil | place: USA: Cullars Rotation, Alabama | collected 2011
GGGCGACGGGCTGTCGGGCCGTGGGAGCGGCCCCGCGAGGCAGGACGTCGCCGCGCCGGGCGACGGGCTCGCTGACTTGCGACGGGGTGGGGTGATGGCTCGCTCATTCCGGGACGATCCGCCCCTCATCCGGCGCTGCGCGCCACCTTCTCCCGGAGGGAGAAGGGGTGGACGCGCAATTTGGGGGAGGCTGGGAAGAACCGCCGGTACTGTATGGAGCGAGCCACAGATGACGGCCGGCGACCTCTTCGCCCCAGCACCGCCATTCGGCGCTTTGGAGCGTTGCTGCTGGCAAGTACCGCGGGGACGCCGCGGCGACCGTACCAGATCATCCACTCCCCGGTTGCGACTCAGCGCAACTTCGACCCCAACGCCGCCCCCGCGGCGAGGTTCCCCGCCGCCGACAGGTGCCCGATGTCGTCCGTGAGCACGTACCCGACGCCGCCCGTGCAGCAGTCGCGCAGGTCGTAGATCGTGCCACCGCTCGACTCCTCCCAGCGCGCCGCCCAGCCGCTCGTCGGGCGAGGGCCGTGTACCCCGTTGCGGATGTCCGCGTCGAAGGGGAGATAGCCGACCGCGACCGTCCCGCCCCACGCCCGCGCGGCCTCGGCCATCTCGGCCATGACTTGCGAGCGTTCGGCATCGGACACACGGGGAACGCGCGGCTCGCCGGTGCGCTGCTCCGGGAGCAGCCAGGCGGCGTCGGACCAGAGCGAGCGGCGCAGCAGCTCGTAGATCCGCGAGTGTCGCGCGAGGAGGATCCGCACACGCGCGGTCGTGGTCTCGCCGCCGTGGAGGAGCTCGCGGTCGCTGACCGGGACGAGGTTCGTGTCGTGCATCGGGATGAACAGGATCGTGAGCTCCGGTGTGTACGCTGCGACCACCTCCCGGAAGAGCCAGCCCGCCATGGTGCTCGAATAGCCGGGCTGGCCGGCGTTCAGGATCTCGACGCCCGGGACCGAGGCGCCGTCGGCGAGGGTGCTGCCGTCGTCCACGCCCCAGCCGAACACCGTGCTGTCGCCGAGGAGCGCGACCCGGCGCGCCGTGTGCTCCTTCGGGAGAGACGTGCGCAGGCCGTCGGCGTTGGTCGACACGCGGAAACCGTGCCCGTCGCGGGGGCCGCGCTCCTCCTGGTCGCGCAGGTTCGCGCTGAAGCGCCACTGGCCGAGCACCTCGGGGCGGTACGCGGGCCCGACGCCGGCGACGCGGAGGCCGGCCTCGACGGTGCCGAAGAGGACGACGGCGAAGGCGACGCCGATGAGGGGGCGGAGTCGCCGGACCATCCCGGGCAATGGAGCACGGGCGGCGCGCGGCGTCGAGGCGGGGTCGGCCGCGTGGTCGGGGGAGGCCGACGCCGCTCGCCGGGCGCCGAATCGGGCGTCTGGACCCGGTCGTGACCGCCATCGCCGTGCACCCGACGCGGGATCCGGAGCGGGCGGCCGGTCTCGCCGGCGGCCCCGGGGAGACGATGTTTGCACCCCATCCGGCCCCCAACCGCGATCGCGCGCAGGCCATCCACCCCCGAACCGCAATCCTGGCGCGCGGGCTGGCGATGAACCAGGCGAAAGTCGGCGTTTGCCCGTTGCGTCGTTCGTCGGGAACGGCGCTCCGTTGCGGTTGGGAGGGGGATGGCCGCCGGGCCCTTGCGCTTGGGAGGGGGATGGCGCCCGCCGGGCCGCCCTGAAGCCGCCGCCACCGCTCCCGATTTCGGCGCCGCCGCCACCGCTCCCGATCTCGCCGCCACCGCTCCCGATCTCGCCGCCACCGCTCCGGATCACGGCCGCCGCCGAACCCGGCGGCGCGGTATCCGTGGCATCAAGGCCGGCATCGAGGCATCCGTGGTGGGGCGCCGATGCCCCAGTGGGGCGCCGATGGCCCAGTCGCGGGACAACTTTGCGCGTTCGGGGCTTGGCACAGCGTGTGCATTGTTTCCGCGCGCGGAGGCCCGATGCTGATCCTGCTGTCCTGCGCCACCGAGAGCGACCTCGTCAACGCGTTCACCGAGGCCGAGGCGCAGACCGGCGTGCCGGTGCAGCTCCTCCTCGCGGTGTCCAAGGTGGAGACCGGGGTGCAGCGGGTGTCGGGCATCGCGGAGTTCCCCGGGCAGGACCCGGGCTACGGGGTGATGGGGCTGCGCGAGTCGAACGTCGCGGAAGGGGCGCGGCTGGCGGGCGTCGACCCTGGACGCGTCAAGACCGACGACGACGCCAACGTCCTCGCCGCCGCCGCGTTGATGGCGAGCTGGGCGGAGGACGAGGGGATCGACACCACCCAGATCGGCGCGTGGGCGCCGGTCGTGGCGCGCTATTCGGGGATCGCCGACGACGAGGCGGCCCGCGAGTACGTGTGGAACGAGGTGTACCCGACGCTCCGCACGGGCGTGACCGTCGACGGGTACCACAGCGACGGCACCGACGACGCCCCGCGCTACCCATCGCCGTCGGAGTCGCGGTCGCGGACCGGCGACAGCGGGGCGGTGTGGACCTCGTCGCCCAACTACAACAGTCGCAGCGGCGCCGACGTCGACTTCATCATCGTCCACGCCTGCGAGGGGAGCTATTCGGGGTGCTGGAGCTGGCTCGCGGATTCGTCCTCCGGCGTGAGCGCGCACTACGTGGTCGCCAGCGACGGGAGCGAGGTGCGCCAGCTCGTCGACGAGTCGAACCGCGCGTGGCACATCTCCGCCAGCTACGCCTGCAAGTACAACGACAACCAGTTCTGCGACCTCGACGGCACCAGCATGAACAGCGTGTCCGTCGGGATCGAGCACGCGGGGTATACGACCAACACATCGTGGGATCCGGGGCTGATCACCAAGTCGGCCGCGCTGGCCTGCGGGATCACGCAGCGCCAGGGGATCGTGCGCGACAGCTACCACATCGTCGCGCACGGCCAGCTTCAGCCGTGGAACCGATCGGATCCCGGAACGGCGTGGCCCTGGGACGACTACATCGACGAGGTGCGGACCGACTGTGGGGAGGCGGCGCTCTCGACGTCCACGTCAACGTCCACATCCACGTCCACGTCCACGTCCACGTCCACGTCGACGACCACGACGACCACGACGACCTCGGAGACCTTCATCATCGACAGCAACAACGCCGCGAACGACACGTCCCGGTACTACACCGAGGTGTCGTCGAGCTGGTGGTCGTCGACGAGCGCGACGAACTACTACGGCAGCGGGTACTGGGTCGCGCCGACGGCGAACACGTCGGATCCGGCGAGCTTCTGGTTCAGGTCCGACGCGGGCGGATGCTACTCGGTCGACGCGTGGTGGACGTCGGGGAGCAACCGTCCGCCGGTGATCGTGTTCATGGGCTGGGACGACGGCGACAGCGAGGTCGGCCGGGCGACGGTGAACATGCAGTCGTCGGGCGGACAGTGGAACCGGCTCGGACAGTGGACCTTCCCCGCGGGGTGGAACCGGGTGCTCCTGTCGCGTTGGACGACGCCCGGGTTCTACGCCATCGCGGACGCGGTGCGGCTCACGCCCTGCTGATCCTGGCGGGCTGCTCGACAGAACCCTCGGGGCTCGTCGTGTACCTCCACGAGGAGGCCGGCGAGCGTCGACTCGCGGCCGTGGGGCTCGACGGCGCGGGCGTGGAGTCGGGCGTCGGCGGGGCGGTCTACCCCGGGGCGCCGGACGGGCTCGGAGCCGCCGCCGCGGTGCGGGTCGACGAGGCCGAGGGGCACGTCGAGACCCTGGGATTGCTCGACGGGACGGGGTTCCGGCCGCTGCTGAAGGGAGGGCGCGTGCGGAACCCGACGTGGTCGCCCGGCGGCGGGTTCGTCGTGGTGGAGGCGGACCGCGAGAGCGCCAGCGACCTGTACCGCGTCGACCGCGACGGAACCGTCACGCGGCTGACGAGCGCCGCACACGGCGCCTTCGAGCCGGCGATCTCGCCGGACGGAGCGGCGATGGTGTACGGCGCGTCGCGGGACGGGAACGCGGAGATCGTCCGCAAGGACCTGCGTACCGGAGAGGAGCTCCGCCTGACGACCGACCCCGCCGACGACGTGCACCCGGCCTGGCCGGGGCGGATCAGTTGGATCGCGCACCGAGGCGGCCGAGGTCGACTCTGGACGATGGCGGCGGACGGAAGCGCGGCCGCGCCGCTCTCGGACGAGGAGGTGGTCGACTACGCCTGGAACCACGACGGGACGCGGGTCGCGGTGGTGGTGCGCCGGGAGCGCGACACGGACGTCGAGGTGTGGGAGGCCGACGGGACGCTCGCCGCTTCGCTTGGGAGCCCCGCGGTGGACGAGGGCCCGAGCTGGTCGCCCGACGGGACCGGGATCGTGTTCACGTCGGAGCGCGACGGGGACGCGGAGATCTACGCATGGTGGGGTGGCCGGCTGCGGCGGCTGACGACGCGCCCGGGGACGGACTGGCTGCCGCGGTGGGTGCGGTAGGGCGAACCCGCCCGGGGCCGCGCTGACGCACCGGCGACGGGCTGCCGCCGACGTCGGCGAGGCCGATGCCGTCGCCGCTGCCATGCCCATTGCCCTCGGTGTTCGCGTTGCCGTCACACGTCGTCGTCATGGCCACGACCGCCCGTCTCGATCCCGCCGGTCCCGGCCCGCACCCCACCGCGCTAAACCGGTGGAATGTGGATCCTCGCGCAGGCGCCGTCGCCGGTCGCGCAGAGCGCCGACGCCTCGACGGCGATCGCGATCGTGCTCCTGTGCGTCGTGATCGGCGGCGCGGTGGCGCTCGCGGCGCGAGCCCCGACGCCGACGCGGACGACGCTGCCGCGAGGGGTCCGCCGCGTCGCCCCGGCCGGGATCCTCGGCGAGGGGACGCCGACCGCGATGGACCGCTCCGTCTGGCCTGACGCGGCGCTGCCCCTGCTGCTCGAGCGCCTCGCGCGCTCACACCGCCTCGTCGTGGCGGCGCCTCCGGCCGCGGCGCTGCCGCCGGTCGACGGTCGCGCCGTGTTCCGGGTCGACCGCCCGGCCGACGTGGGCGCGGCGGCCCAGGGGCTGGACGAGGCCGAGCCCGGCGGGGTCGTCGTGCTGGCCTGGGGACTCGCCGAGGCGGAGCTCCGACTGCTCGCCCGGACGGTGCCGCAGGGCGTCGGGATCGTGGCCGTCGGCGCTGTGCGATTGCCGGGGTGGGCCGAGGGTCGCGCGTAGGCAGCCGTCGTCGCCGAGGTGGAGAAGGCGCCGCGCCGCCGGAGCCCGACGTCCACACCGACTCCTGCCCAGTGTCTACGGCCCGTAGGCCCCCACGTCGCGCTCCCCGAGCCGCACGTCGATCGCCTCGACGAAGCCCGGCTCCACCGCCGCGACCAGGAGCACCACCGCCGCGCGCGCGGCCATCGCCCCGGGCCGCGACTCGACCCCCGGCGTCGACCACAGCCCGCCGAGGTCCGCAGGGTCGGCCTGCCCTTCCAGGTCCAGGGAGGCGAAGTCGACGCTCGCCCAGCGCGGGCCGAGCCACGCGTCGTGGTCCCCGGGCGTGCTGAGCGGACCGAAGCGCTGGCCCAGGAAGAACCGCGCCTCGGGGATGCGCTCCTGCTCGGTGGTCGGCAGCCCGTCGACCCAGGCGCGGAACGAGGTGTACGCGGCCTGCAGCGCCTTCGGCGAGGACGGCTCCGTCGACAAGCGCGGCGCGAACGCGGCCACCTCGTCGGGTGACGGGCTCCGCCCCCCGGCGTACAGCGCCGCCAGCTCCGACAGCGCCGGGTTCGGCGCCTCGGCGACGGGGACCGCGGCGATCGCGCGCTTCCGCAGCTCCCGGAGCTGCGCCGCGTCGAAGCCCACGCGATCCATCCAGATCAGCATGCGGGCGCGCTGGGCGACGTCGGAGTCCCCGAGACCGTAGAGGACCGGGTAGATCGTCGGCGCTGTCTCGAGGGCCGCGGCGGGCGCGGCGGGCGGCCCCACCGCCGCGAGGTCCACCCTGCACGCCGACACGAGGATCGCCGCGCTCATCGCCGCCGTCGTAGCCCTGGTCATCGCGGTGCCCGCGCTCCCCGACCCCGCGCATCTCGCGCTCGGGCATCCGGGGAACGACGTCTGGAACCACATCTGGGGCTACGGCTGGGTCGCACGTAGCGTCCTCGCGGGGGAGCTGCCCGTCCACACCGACCTGCTCGCCTGGCCCGCGGGCGGCAGCCTGTGGTTCATCGACACGTTCACCGCGTGTGTCACGCTCCCGGTGCAGCTCCTGGCGGGGCCGATCGCCGCGTACGACGCCGGGATCGTCGGGAACCTGTGGCTCGCCGGGTTCGGCGCCGCGGTACTGACGCGCCGGGAGACCGGGAGCCGCGCGGCGACCTGGATGGCGGCCACGTTCTTCCCCACGACGCCGCACCTGCTGGGGCAGGTCTACGACGGGATCTCCGAGACGCTGTCGGTGGGTTGGCTCGCGCTCTCCGTGTGGGCGCTTCGGGAGATGATCGCGCTGCCCACGACCCGTCGCGCGTTCGGGGCGGGTCTGTTGTTCGGGATCTGCGCGGTCGCGAACGCCTACTATGGGGTGTTCTCCGCGATCTTCGCCGCGCTGCTCGCGCCGGCCGCTCGCCCGTGGCTGGCGAGGGCCCGCGCCTTCTGGATCGCCGCCGCCGTGGCGATCGTCGTGGCCGCCGGCCCGTTCTGGCTCTTCGCGCGCAGCGTGGACGCCGCGGATGCGTTGGTGTCGCGCGACACGACGTTCGTCTGGCGATCGCTCGTCGAGCACAACATGACGGACGCGCTCGCCGTCGTCGTGCCGATCCGCTCGCCGGACCTGAAGGCGGCCTTCGGGGAGGACCTGCTGGTCGTCGTCTACGCCGGCTGGGCCGTGCTGCTTCCGGCGCTGTACGCGCTCCGCGACTGGGGCCGCGTGCGGATCTGGGCCGTGCTCGCCGTCGTCTTCGGCGTGCTGACGCTCGGGCCCTTCCTGTACGTGGGCGGGCGCTACGTCGTCGCCGGCGGCTGGATCCCGCTCCCCTTCCTCCCGCTCTTCCAGTGGATGCCGCTCTTCTCGCGCATCTCGCACGCGTACCGCTTCGCCGTCCCCTTCTCCCTGTGCCTCGTCGTGCTCGCCGGGCACGGCGTCGCGGCGGCAGAGCGCCGGGGCTGGCGCGTACTGTGGCCGCTTCTTGCCGCGCGTATGTTGGAGTCGCTCGTCCTCTTCCCGGTGACGGCGACGGACGCGACCGTGCCGGCGATCTACCGGAAGCTCGACGCCGGGGCGATCCTGGAGCTGCCGGTCAACCGGCCTGTGTTGGCCCGCTCGCGGGTGCTGGTCGCCCAGCTCGTGCACGGACAGCCGCTCCCCTTCGGCCTCAACGACCCGGTCCCGCCGGTGTTCCAACACAATCCCTTCGCGGCGACCCTGTCCCGGTTGGAGCGCGAGGTCGCCGTCCCCGGAGCGCTCCCGATGCTCGACCTCGTCGCCGGGCAGGCCGCGCTCCGAGAGCTGGGCGCGCGCTGGGTGGTCCTGGACCGCTCGGCCGTCCAGGGGGGCGCCGCGTCGCGATTGACGACCTTCCTCGACGCGTGGTGCGAGCCCGCGGAGGACGACGGCGTCCGGCGGGCGTGGCGGCTATAGGGCGCCGCGATGGACGTGGTCACCGGCGCGGCCGGGTTCCTCGGCTCGACGCTGGTGCGCGCGCTGCTCGCGCAGGGGCGCCGCGTGCGGACGGTCGTCCACGCGGGGCCCCCGATCCCCGGGACGGAGACGGTCGAGGCCGACGTGCGCGACGCCGACGCCGTCGCCCGCGCGCTCGACGGCGCCGAGCGGATCTTCCACTGCGCCGCCGTGATCTCCATCACCGGGGACCGTGACGGCAGCGTCCGCGCCACCAACGTGGAGGGTCCGCGGAACGTCGCGCGGGCCGCGAACGGGGCGCGCGTGGTCCACGTCTCCAGCGTGCACGCGTTCGAGATGGCCGAGGAGGTGTCGGAGACGTCGCCGCGGCCGGGAGCGCGGGCGGCAGCCTACGACCGGTCGAAGGCGGAGGGCGAGGAGGAGATCCGCAGGGTGGCGGTCATCGTGAACCCGACGGGCATCGTCGGCCCAGGCGATCACGGTCCCTCGCGGCTCGGCGCGGGCCTCGTGCGCTTCCATCGCGGGCAGATCCCGGCGCTCGTCGACGGCGGCTTCGACTGGGTCGACGTCCGCGACGTGGCCGCGGCGTTGATCGCCGCCGCGGAGCGCGGCCGGGTGGGCGAGAACTACATCCTGCCGGGCGAGTACGCGACGATGGGGAGGCTCGCCGAGCTGGTCCACGCGGCCGGCGGCGCGCGACCGCCGCGGTGGACCACGCCGCGCTGGGTCGCGTGGGGATCCGCGCCGCTCGTGCAATGGGGACAGTCGCTCCTCCGGCAGGAGCCCATCTACACCCGGGAGGCGCTCCAGACGCTCTGGAACGGCGCGCGGGTCGTCCGGGGCGAGAAGGCGAGGGACGAGCTGGGACATCGACCTCGCCCGTTGGCCGAGACGATCGCCGACTGCATGGCCTGGTTCCGCGAGCAGGGCCGACTGTGACGGGGTCGTGGGTGCTCATCGCGTGCGCCGCGGCGACGGCGGTGAGCCTGCTCTTCATCACGGCGCCGTACGGGCGACATGGTCGCTCGGGCTGGGGGCCGACGCTCCCGGCGCGACTGGCCTGGGTGCTGATGGAGTCGCCGAGCGTCGTGGTCTACGCGCTCGCCTGGATCGCCCACGAGGGCGACGCGCGCTTCGCCGTGATCTGGCTCTCGCACTACGTCTACCGCGCGTTCGTCTACCCCTTCCGCGGCGTCGGTGGGCGGCCCATGCCGATGGTGATCGCGCTCATGGGAGCGAGCTTCAACGTCTTCAACAGCCTGCTCAACGCCCCGACGCGCGCGCCACCGGGATGGGCGTCGGATCCGCGGTTCTGGATCGGCCTCGCGCTCTTCTACGGCGGCATGTGGCTCAACCACGACGCCGACGCGCGACTGCGCGCGCTGCGGCGACCGGGCGAGACGGGCTATTCGATCCCCATCGGCGGGGCCTTCCGTTGGGTGAGCTGCCCCAACTACCTCGGCGAGATCGTCGAGTGGTTCGGTTGGGCGCTCTTGACCTGGTCGCTCCCCGGGCTCGCGTTCGCGCTGTTCACGACGGCGAACCTCGCGCCGCGCGCATTCGCGCACCACGCCTGGTATCGCAAGACGTTCCCGGATTATCCTCCCGAGCGCCGCGCGCTCCTCCCCGGTGTCTGAAGCCCCATGCTGCTCCTCCTCGCCTGCGCCGACCCGACGTACCCCGTGTGCGAGGTGGACGACACCCTCCCCACGCTCGACCACACGCCCACCTGGGAGCGCGACGTGCGGCCGATCGTGGAGGCGCGGTGCCAGTCGTGCCACACGGCCGGCGGTATCAGCCCCATGGCCTTCGACAGCTACGCCGACACCTGGCCCTGGGCGGAGTCCATCGCGTTCTCGGTCGCGGATCGCTCCATGCCGCCCTGGCCGCCCGCCGACTGCTGTCGCCCGTTGCAGCATGCGCTGGACCTGGAGCCCGAGGAGATCGCCACGCTGGTCGACTGGGCCGCGGCCGACACCCCGGAGGGAGACGCGGCCGACTACGTCGCGCCGGAGATCGAGTCTGCGGCGCTCCCCCGCGTCGACCTCAGCCTCGCGATGGACGAGGCCTACACCCCGGAGGCCGGCGGCGACGACACCCGGTGCTTCCTCATCGACTGGCCGGAGGACGGCTTCAGCTACGTCACCGGCCTCGGCATCCGCCCCGGCGCCCCGGAGGAGGTGCACCACGCGCTGCTCCTCATCGCGGACTCGGTCACCGTCCCGGAGTTCGAGGCGCTCGACGAGCTCGACGACGGCCCCGGCTGGAGCTGCCCCGGCGGCGTGGTCCTCGGCTACACGGGCTGGATCGGCGGCTGGTCGCCCGGCTGGTCCGCGCGCGAGCTGCCCGAGGGTACGGGCCAGCGGGTCGATCCCGGCAGCAAGCTGATCCTGACGGTCCACTACTCGACGCCGGACGGCGTCGCCGAGCCCGACCAGACGACGATCGACCTGATGGTCGACGACTCGGTCGACCACGAGCTCGCCGCGCTGTCGGTGTACGACCCCGCCTGGCTCGCGACGCTGGACATCCCGGCCGGCGAGCCGGACGTCGTAGAGACGTATGCGAGCGCGTTCGGCATCCCCTGGAAGCTCCTCGGGGTGAACCTGCACATGCACGAGCGCGGCAGCTCCGGGAGCATCGGCATCGAGCACGCCGACGGGTCGACCGACTGCCTGCTGCAGATCGACGACTGGGACCACGACTGGCAGGGCGACTACCTCTTCGCCGAGCCGGTCGACCTGGCGTGGGACGACCGCGTCTGGGTCGAGTGCCACTGGGACAACACCGACGGGAACCAGCGCGTGGTCGGTGGCGTGGCCGAGGAGCCGCGGGACCTCGCGTGGGCCGAGGATCAGGAGATGTGTGTCGGTTTCCTGACCGCGCAGGGGATCTAGTGTCCGTGCCCCGAAGTCTCTCGCCAGTACCGGCGACGCGGCGCCCCGCCAGTGCGTTCGGGGCCGGCGTGGCGTATCGAGCATACGCGAGACGGCCCCGGACGTGCTGCCGGGGATGCCGCGGCGGCGCAAACTGGCGAGAGACTTCGGGGCACGGACACTAGGCGCACGAGCGGCGTCAGCCCGCCCGCTCCGCCTCCCACGGCGGCCCGCGGACGCGCCAGGCCGGGATCCACGCCGTGTCGCCCCCGAGGAGGAGGAGCCCGACCCCGGGAGGCAGCCGGCGCGCGAGCTTGCCGACCGCGTCGGGGGCCACGTCGCCCGGGTCGGCGAGCGCGGCCGCGTTCGCGACGATCGTCACCGGCGCCCCGGGGGTGTCCGCGAGCGCGCGGACCCCCGCGAGGACCGCGCGCCAGTCGGGATCGTCGGCGACCCAGACGCCCCGGAGCGGCGGGACGGCGACGTCGACCACCACGACGCGAGCGTCCGCGACGAGCGCCTCGACGAGCCAGGGCGCGAAGCCCTCGCCGAGGAGCCTCGCGACCGCTCCGGCGGGCGGCCCCCCGGGAAGGGCGGGCGGAGCCGCCAGCGCGCGGAGGGGGAGGGCGACCGGCCGCTCGCGGCGGCGGATCCACGCCGCGACACCGACGGAGCCGGCGATCCCTGCGATCCACGGCCACGGTCCGAGCACCGGGGTCAGGAGCTTCGGTGGCCCGGCTGGTGTGCCCTGCGGCGAGCCCGACGGTCCCGCTGCGCCGGACGAATTCGGAGGGGGCGCCGCCGCGACGGGCACGGCGTTCGGCCACGGCAGCTCGAAGGGCTCCGCGGAGGCGGTGCGGGCGGCCGCGTCGATCTGGAGCCAGGCGACCGGCCCGGCGCCGGGCGTGACCGGCGGCACCCGCACGGCGTGCCCGCTCCCGCCCTGGACCACGAGCTCGGAGACCGGCGCCGCGACGCCGATGCACGTCTGCTCCCCGTCGTTCATGGCGCGGTCGGGGAAGTGCCCGTCGTCGTGGCAGGCGAGCTGGGCGCCGCCGCCGATCGCGAGCATCGGCGCCCCGGGGTCGGCGTAGCCCCGCAGGCGCGCGACCAGGACGCCGCGCGGCGGGGAGGGGACCGCCGTGCGCTTCGGCAGCGTCGCCGGATCGGTCGACGTGCGCACCCGCCCGCCCTCCTCGACGGCGACGACCACGGGGCCGGCGGGCGGGAGCTCCCAGAGCCTCCCGTCCACCAGCACGGCCGCGGCCTCGAGGCCGTCGGGCAGCGCGCAGGTCCACACGCCGTCGACCGCGCTGTCGGGCGCCGCGGCATCGTCGCCGCAGGGCGCGATCCGCAGCTCGCCGTCGAAGCCGAGGCCCACCAAGGAGCGCGCCGCGCTCGGGGCCACGCGCAGCTCGAGGGCCCAGGCGGCGGGGATCCACATCCGTCGCAACCTACCCGCCCGCGCTACGTTCGGCCGGTGAAAGCGGCGGCGATCGCGGCGCTCTACGTGCTCGGCGCCGTCGTGTTCCTGTGGCCCATGCCCGCGTCGATGGGGACCCACGTCTGGGGCGACCGTTTCGACGCGTGGACCACGCTCTGGCTGATGGACCACCTCCACCGCCACCTCGCCGACGGCACGCTCCAGGCGCAGACGAACGAGATCCTGTTCCCCGTGGGGTACAACCTGTGGTCCTTCGGGCACGCCGCCCTGCAGATCCTGGGCGTCGGGCTCATGTTCTGCGGCGTCGGGCTCGTGCCGGCCTACAACGCGCTGCTCATCGGCGGGCTGGCGACCTCCGGGCTCGCCGCGCACCTGCTGGGACGCGAGCTGTCGGGGTCGCACGCCGGTGGGTTCGTCGCAGGAGTCGTGTTTTCGACGACACCGTACCTCTACGGGGAAGGGGCTGCCGGCTGCATCGAGCTCGTGTCCGCGGGGTTCCTGCCCCTCTTCGCCTGGAGCCTCGTGCGGCTCACACGCGCGCCCACGATGGGGCGGGCGGCGATCGCGGCGGTGATCCTCGCGGTCGTCGGCCCGTTCAACTGGTACTATACGCTCTTCTGCGGCATGCTCGGCGTGGGGTTCGCCGCGTGGCAGGCGCTCGCGGGTCGGACGCGCGCCGCCGGGCTCGCGTTCGCGGCGATGGGCGTCGCCGCCGCGATCGACGCGCCGCTCATCCCGCTCGTCCGCCGGGAGACGCCGACGCGGCCGCCGCTCTCGGCGGAGGTCTACGCCGACGCCGAGGCGTGGACGCGCAAGCACGAGTTCTCCAACGGGACCGTGCCCCTCGAGGAGCTGGACGTCGCGGTGCTCGAGGAGCAGGACGCGCTCCAGGTGATGGAGAACTCGACGACGCTCAGCGCGCTCCTGCGGAACGACTTCACCGTGAACCCCCTGCGCTCCACCCCGGGCGCGATCGCGTTCGCCGCAGGCGTCGCCGGGGCGATCCTCACCGGCCGTCGGGGCCTCGGCTGGGCGGCGCTCGCCGTCGGGGCCACGATCCTCACGCTGGGCCCGTTCCTGCGGGTGGGGGACACGCCCCCCTTGTCGCCGGAGTCGGCGCGGTGGCCGCTCCCGTATGCGTACGCGTACCAGTGGCTCCCGTTCTTCTCGAAGGCCTACCGGCCCTATCGCATCGGCGTCGTCACGCTCACCGCGTGTGCCGCGCTCGCCGCCTCGGCCGTGCCCCTCCGGCGTCCGGCTTGGATGTCGGTGGGAGTCCTGATCTTCGCCGGCGTCGCGATCGCCCAGCCGTGGTGGACCGGGGAGCACCCGGCTTCGCGTCCCATCGCCGACGCGACCATCCCGGCGCTGTACGCGAAGATGGCGGCGCTCCCGGAGGGCGGCGTGGTCGAGGTCCCGCTCCAGTACCAGCCGCTGTCGGTGGCCAACGCAAGGTTCCAATACAACCAGGTCGCCCACCGCCACCCGGTCGTGAACTGCAACCAGCTCATCCGGCGCACCGACCTCGTCGCGTTCCGGGACTGGGTGTTGAAGAACGACTTCGTCGCCACGCTCGTCGACCTCGCCCGCCGCGAGCCGCCGCTCTCGTTCTCGGCGAAGGACCTGGTGTCTGCGCGCGCGCAGGGCCTGCGCTGGGTGGTGATGCACACCCGCGCCGAGGCCGACGACGTGCGCCTCGCCGGCGACCAGACCGCCGCCGACCTGGTGGGGGAACCCGCGGCCACGATGCTCGCGTCGGTGCTCTCGCCCGTGCTCCAGGACCAGGACGGCGTCGTCTACGAGATCCCCGCCGAGGTGGAGGACGCGACGGCGAGCTGGACGTGGACCGGCGACGACGTGGCCGACGTGTCGCTCCCCCTGGACGCGGCGGGCTACGACGTGCCGATCCGCGTGGCCGACGGCAAGGAGCTGCCGCTCTGGTCGGGGCCGGGCCGGCGCCTGTCGATGTGGGCGCGCTACGCCGCGGGGCGGCCGGAGTTGCACGTCCGGGACGAGGCCGGCGAGCGGATCGTGCCGCTGGAGCTCACCCCGGGCGACTGGCAGCGCGTGTCCATCGAGCTGCACGGGACGGCGACCGTGACCCTGCGCAGCCCGGGCGGGGCCGCGGCCTGGCTCACCCGTGTCCAGGGGCTGCGGGACGGACCGGGTCCGGTCGCCTCGACGGGGCCGGCGGGGAGCGTGCCGTGAGGCGGATCCTCGCCGCCCTGGGCGTGATCGTGGTGCTCGCCGCCGGGCCGGCCGCCGGCGGGCGCCTCGACGCGCTCGCGCTGCGGAACGCCGGGTCCGTCGAGGTGGGCGCGACGGCCGCGAAGTGGGCGGCCCTCTCCTCGAGGGACCGGCGCACCCCCGCCGGGATCGAGCTCGGCGCTCTGTTGCGCCGGGAGAGCGCGGTCGTGCAGCGCGAGGAGGGCTGGAACCGACGGGTCGCCAGCGTGGTGGGCGCGCGACTGCGGGCGGAGGGGCTCGCCCTCGCCGACCTCGACGCCCCCGCGCCCCGCCCGCCTGCCTCCGCGCCGGCGGCGGATGGCGACACGGTCGCGCTGCTCGACACCCTGGTCCGCCGCTACGGCGTCGATCCCGACGCGGTCCTTCCCGATCCCACGGAGGACGAATGGCCGAGCGTCGACCGCCGGACCCGCACGCGCGCACTCCTGGCCCTGGCTCGCGCGGATCGTCTCGACGCCACGTCCGCGGGCGTCATCGTCGCCGCCACCCTCGACCTGCTCGACGCGTGGGAGGAGCGCTCGCGCGGGGCCGCGAGGATGCAGGTGCTGGCGAAGGGGCTGTTTCCGGAGGATTGAGGGGTGCGGGATCGGTCGCGGCTGGGCGACCTTTGGGCTCCAACAGGTTAGCCGACGCCTCCGGAGAGCCCATGTCGATCCTCCTGCTCCTCGCCTGCGGCGGCCCCCAGCCCGAGCCCCCGAAGCCGCCGCCCCCCGTCGAGAAGCCCGCGGGTCCCAGCTTCGACTTCAAGGCCCAGGCGAGCGGCCTGAACATCATCTTCGTGAGCATGGACGCCATGCGCTTCGACCACACCGGCGCCGGTGGCGGCAAGCTCACGCCGAACCTCGACGCGTTCGCGAAGGAGGCCGTGGTCTTCACCAACGCCACCTCCGCCGCCCCGTGGACCGTGCCCTCGCACATGGCGATGTGGACCGGCCTCTGGCCGACGAACCACGGCGTCGTCAACAAGCTGAAGCCGAACGAGAAGGGCGAGCTCGTCTTCGACCAGCTCAAGCCCGAGATCAAGACCTTCCCCGAGATGCTGACCGGCCAGGGCTACACCGCGGTGGCGTTCACGGGCGGCGCCGGCGTGCAGTCGAAGTTCGGCTACGGCCGCAACTTCGCGACCTACCTCGATGACAAGCCCTTCGCCGGGTACGAGTACAGCGGCCCGCCCGCGATGGCCTGGCTCAAGGAGAACAAGGACAAGCACTTCTTCATGTTCTTCCACGGCTACGACGTGCACGGCCAGCACCCGCTCCTCGACCGCGACCCGAAGTCCGTCATGCCCGACTACAAGGGCAAGTTCGACGGCAGCATCGAGGAGCAGGCGAAGCTCCGCGAGAGCGGCCTCGCGCGCATCGTGAAGCCCGGCGACGCGGCCGACGGCCGGCCCGACATCACGCCCGAGGACGCGAAGTTCCTCTTCGCCGTCTACGACGCGAAGGTGCAGGACGCGGACAAGCGCCTCGGCCTGTTCTTCGACACGGTGAAGGCCGAGGGGCTGCTCGACAAGAGCATCATCGTGGTCGTCGGCGACCACGGCGAGGAGTTCATGGAGCACAACTACGTCGACCACGGGCCGACGCTGTGCGAGCACCAGCTCCACGTGCCCATGATGATCCGCTTCCCGGGCGGGGTCGGCGCGCGCACCGTCAAGGACGCGGTCCGCACCATCGATCTGTACCCGACCGTCTTCGACGCCATGGGTCTGAAGGGCCCCGACAACGTCGACGGGAAGAGCCTCCTGCCCATGCTGCGCGGCGAGAAGGAGGAGCTCCCGATCCACGCGGAGAGCGACTACCGCCTCTTCGTGCACCTCCGCGCGTCGAAGCAGGGCGACAAGAAGGTCATCGTCGACCTCGAGGACGGCAAGAAGGAGCTCTACGACTTCGTCAAGGACCCCGACGAGAAGACGGACCTCTCCGCGACCGACGAGCGCACCACCTACGAGATGGAGCAGTACACGCGGACGTGGCTCGACGGCATGCACACCGACCCCAACAAGTACCTGGGCGTCGCCGAGGAGCACATCAAGCTGTTCTGACGTGGTAGCCTCGAGGGATGCTGACCCTGCTCGCCTGCACCGGTGCGTCGGAGATCTCGTGCGGGAAGGGGACGCATCTCGACGGCGACGAGTGTGTGGGAAACCCGGACTCGGACGCCGACACGGACTCCGATTCGGACTCCGACTCCGACACGGATTCCGACTCCGACTCCGATTCCGATTCCGATTCCGACTCCGACTCCGACTCGGGAGCCGGCGCGGACGCCGTCGTCTGTGCGGACGGGACGGGCGACTACGACGACCTGCAGGCGGCGCTCGACGCCGTCGCGCTCGGGGCCGTCATCGACGTCTGTGCGGGTCGCTACGCCCCCGCCGTGATCAGCCGCGACGTGACGCTGCGCGGCGCGGGGAGGGACGCGACAGTGCTGGTCGGCGACGAGGAGGCGTCGGGCCTCTTGGTCGTCGGGGGAGCCGTCGCGGTCGCGGACTTCGGATTCGAAGGCCACCTGCAGGTCGAGGGCGGCGGCGCGATCCAGGTGACGGCCGGGGACGTCCGCTTCGAGCGCGTGCGCGTCGCCGACGGCACCCCGGCGCTGGCCGAGCAGAGCTACTATGCGCCACAGGTCTACGCAACGGGGGGATCCGTCGCGTTCGAGGACCTGCTGGTCGAGGACAACGAGACGACGGGCGCCGCCGTCACGCTGGAGGGCACCGCGATCCTCCGCCACTCGGTCTTCCGCCGGAACACCCTGACGGACTGGGTCTCCGCCGCGGTCGGGGTCCTGAGCGCGAGCGGCACGGGCGAGGTGAGCAACGACGTCCTCGCCGACAACGGCGCCGGTGCGAACTTCTCCGGGTCCGTCGTGGTCTACAACAACGTCTTCTACGCGAGCGAGTGGAACGGCTCGTCGGCCTACAGCGTCCGCGCGGCGGGGATCTTCCGCAACAACATCATCTCGAGCTGCGGGAGGTGCGCCGAGTTCACGACCGCCGGGGCGGACTACAACGTCATCGACGGGTCCGCCGGCATGCAGGCGATCGGGGCGGGCGGCGAGCACAACACGCTCGCGGACCCGCTGCTCACGGACCCCGAGCATGGCGACTACACGCTCGGCACGTTCTCGCCCTGCATCGACGCCGGCGACCCCGCCGCGGCTTACGTCGATGTCGACGGCACGAGGAACGACATCGGGCTCCACGGCGGTCCGCACGCCGAGGGCCCCTGAGCCGCCGTGCTGGCGCTCGCCGCGTGTGACGGCTTCGCTCCGGGCGTCGACTCCGCCGGCGCGATCGGGGTCTCCGGCACGCCGCGGGCCGAGCGCCTGTCCGTGTGTGCGGATGGGGACTACGCCGACGTCCAGACCGCCCTCGAGGCCGTGGCGACCGGCGGCGTGGTCGAGGTGTGCGCGGGGCGGTACGGCCCGGCGCTCGTGTACCGGGACGTGACGCTGCGGGCCGAGGGCGCGGTCTTCGTCGGAGACGCCGACCACGCCGCGCTGACGGTCGCCGCGGACGCGGTGGTCGACGGCGTCACCCTCGAGGGGCACACCCAGGGCTACGGCGTCGGCGCGCTCTGGATCGTCGCGGGGTCGTCGACCCTCTCCGCCATCACGGTCACCGGCGGCACCGGGGCGACGAACTCGGGGCACGCGGGGGCGTCCACCGTCGAGGTCTCCGGCGGATCCACCACGATCGACGGGCTCGTCGTCGAGGGCAACGAGCCCGACGCGTCGCTCTTGTCGCTCGGAGGCGACGTCGTCCTCCGCCACGCGGTCGTGCGGGCGCAGGGCGACACGTCCGTGATCCTCGGGCCCGGAGCGGACGTCGCCAACAGCGTGTTCGTCGGCGTCGCCGCGACCGCCGAGGGCACGGTCGCCAACAGCGTCTTCGACGGCGCCGGCCTCGTGCCCACGGTCGTCGCCGCGACGGGCGACTTCCGCAACAACGTCGTCACCGGCTGTGTCTCCTGCGCCACGCTCGGCGAGGGCGCGGACTACGACGTCGTGTCGGGGACGTGGGAGGGCGGCGGGGAAAACGTCCGCCAGGCCGATCCCGGGCTCGATCCCGACTACGCCCTGCTCGCCGCGTCGCCGTGCATCGACGCCGGCGACCCCGCCGAAGCCTTCCGGGATCCGGACGGCACGCGCAACGACGTCGGCGCCTTCGGGGGGCCGGACGCCCTCGCCGGGGCGTTGTAGCCGCGACCCCCGAATCGCCACTGTCCGCCGCCGGGCAACGGCCAATTTCCGCGCGCGTGCGGCCGCGGGTTGACACGACGCCGCGCTGCCTGTAGCCTGCACGCGGAGCCGATCTCAGCCCCCGGCCACCCCAGCGAGCGATGTCCTACACGCCCAGCCTCGATCCCACCCTCTACGTCACCGCCGGCACCAACGTCGACCAGATCCTGATGGACCGCATGGCCCAGCAGGACAAGACGCCGGTCGCCACCAACTCCAAGCTCCCCCGCATCTCGCTCATCTGCGGCCCGTCGCCGTTCACGATGCCGCGAGGCTGGGAGTTCTTCCTCACCTCCCCGTACGAGGGCATCTCGTACATCGCCACCGTCCTCCACAACGCCGGCTACCCGGTGAAGATCATCGACGTGCGCTACGACCGCACGCCGCTGGAGACGGCCTACCGCGAGGCGCTCGAGTTCTCCGACGTCGTCGGGCTGGCGACCTACGAGGACAACTACCCCTTCTGCGAAGACATCATCCGCGAGCTGAAGAACGCCAGGCCGAACCTGCCGATCATCCTCGGCGGCTCGCTGGCCACCTCCTCGCCGCACGTCTTCATGCGGGAGACCCGCGCCGACGTCGCCGTCATCTCCGAGGGCGAGCTCACCATCCTCGAGGTCATGGAGGCCTTCACCGCCGGTCTCTGGAACGTGCGCCTCCCCGAGATCCGCGGGATCTGGTACCGCGACCAGAAGGGCGGCGTCCACGCCAACCCGGCGCGCGGGCAGATGCCCGACCTCGAGTCGCTCCCCAAGATGAACCTGGGCCTGTGGCCGCAGTCGAAGGATCCGCGTGGCCTGCAGCCGCAGATCATCGCGAGCTACTCGCGCGGCTGCAAGATGGACTGCTCCTTCTGCTACCGCACCACGCCGCAGGAGCGGGTCAAGTCGCCGCAGAAGCTCCACTCCGAGCTCGCGCACCTCAAGCAGGCCTACGGCATCGAGTTCGTCTTCTTCGTGGACCTGACGTTCACGGCCCACAAGAAGCAGACCCTCGAGTACCTCGAGGTCATCAAGGAATTCAACATCAACTGGACCTGCCTCACCCGGAATGCAGACGTCGACGCCGAGGTCACCCGGAAGATGGGTGAGGCCGGCTGCGACATCGCGCTCTACGGGGTCGAGTCGCTCGCCCCGGCGGTGCTGAAGGAAGCGCGCAAGGGCTCCACGGAGAACCTCGTCATCCGCGCGATGAAGAACACCTGGGACGCGGGCGTGCGCTACGGTGGGCTCACCATCGTCGGCCTCCCCAACGAGACCGAGGAGAGCCTCGACCACATGTGCAAGTGGGCCGAGGACAACCGGCACATCACGCGCGTGAAGTACCTGTCGGCCATGCCCGGGACGACGGTCTACAACCAGGCCGTCAAGAGCGGCCAGATCCGGAACGAGGTCGAGCACCTGCGGTGGCTGAGCATCGAGCAGGCCCTCGAGCGCGACGAGTTCATCAACACCAACAGCCTCCCGGACTCGGTGATGCGCCGGGCGTACAAGCGCCTCTACGACAGCTACCAGCCGGGCCCGGTGATGGACTTCAAGCACTTCCCCGAGCACTTCGCGTACTTCGATCCCGAGCCGACCACGGAGTGGCGGTCGAAGTTCTCGTCGGCGGCGGCCTTTCCGTACGCCAACTCCGAGCAGTACCGCGGCCTCCTCCCGGCGACGGAGGGCGTCACGCTCTCCCACGTCGGCGGGCAGTTCGTCCACGTATAGGCTCGGCGCACCCCTTCGACCGTAGGCTCGGCGCACCCCTTCGACCGTAGGCGCGCGCGCCGGATCCCGGTGCGCGCCTCGGGCAGCGCTCAGATCCGGCAGATGAACCGGAACTCGTCGTCGCAGGCCTCGTCGCCCCACTCGCCGCGGTGGCCGCCGGTGCTGATGACGACGCAGTCCTCGGCGTCGTCGCCGTCGGGCTCGCCCGCGGCCCACGCGTCCCACCCCAGGGCGGAGCCGTCGGGCCAGAGGTAGCTCCCCTCCACGGCCACGTCGGTGAGCCCGATCCACGCCGCGATGCCGGTCAGCGCGGCGGCGGCGTCGTTCGAGGTCTCGTCGGGCAGGTCGGCCAGGGCCCCGCCGAACGCGGAGCACAGGGCCGCGGCGTTGATCGCGGAGGTCGCCGTCGTGCAGAAGCGGAGGTCGTCGGTGTCGGTGCAGCCCCAGCAGTCGGGGGCGTCGTCGACGAGGCCGTCACAGTCCTGGTCGCGCTCGTCGCAGGCCTCCTCGGCGCCGGGCCTCGACGAGGGGTCGGCGTCGTCGCAGTCACCGGCGCAGACGGAGACGCCGTCGCCGTCGCCGTCGACGTCCTCCAGGGTCGCCGGGTCGCAGTCGGTGTCGACGCCGTCGCAGCGCTCGGGCACGCCGGGGAGCACGGTGGGGTCGGTGTCGTCGCAGTCGCCGCCGCAGGTGGTGACGCCGTCGCCGTCGGCGTCGAAGCCCTCGTCGATCACGCCGTCGCAGCTCTCGTCGGTGCCGTCGCAGCTCTCGGGGGCGCCCGGCCAGGTGTAGACGTGCTCGTCGTCGCAGTCGCCGGCGCAGGCGGCGACCCCGTCGCCGTCGTCGTCGGGCCAGACCTCGTCGACCCTTCCGTCGCAGTCGTTGTCGACGCCGTCGCAGGCCTCGGCGGCGTCGGGGGAGAGGAAGGGGTCGTCGTCGTCGCAGTCGTCGCAGATGCGGGCGCCGTCGCCGTCGGCGTCCCCGTCGTCGGGCGTGCCGCTGCAGTCGTTGTCGACGCCGTCGCAGGGCTCCTCGGCCGCGGGGTGGACGTCGTCGTCGTCGTCGTCGCAATCGGTGCCGGAGCCGGGGCAGGCGAGCGCGTCGGTGAAGCCGTCGCCGTCGTGATCCCAGTCGCCCTCGTCGACGTCGCCGTCGCAGTCGTCGTCGATGCCGTTGCAGGTCTCGTCGGCGCCGGGATGGACGAAGGGGTCGTCGCGGCCGCAGTCGTCGACGTCGGGGCTGCCGTCGTGATCGCTGTCGGTCAGCGGCTTCGCCGTGTCTTCCGGGGCGTTGAGGTCGTTCTCGAGCGAGCAGGCCAGGAGCAGCACGATTCGCTCTATACGACGGTCGGGCCGCGGTGCTACAGCGGCGCGTGGAGCGGCTGCGCCTCAACGCCGACGTGGTCGGGACCGTCGCCCGGGGTCATCCCTGGGTGTACCGCGAAGGGGTGCGCGGGCGGGCCGAGGTGGGCGCGCCGGTGCTCCTGGTCGACGCGCGCGACAGGGGGGTGGCCTGGGGCCTCTACGACGAGGGCCCCATCGCGGTCCGCGTGCTCGGCCGGGAGCCCGAGCCGGTCCCGGCGCTGCTCGCACGGCGCTTCGCGGCCGCCCGGCTGATCCCGGCGGACACCGACGCCTACCGGCTCTGCAACGGCGAAGGCGACGGGCTCGGCGGCCTGGTCGTCGACCGCTACGGCCCCGTCGCCGTCCTGCGCCTCTACAGCCGCGCGTGGGAGCGCTGGCTCGACGCGATCGTCCGCGCGCTGCCGGACCCGGTCGTGTACCGGCGCTACGGCGTCGAGCGGGTGGACGGGCGGGACGGGGGCGAGGCGCTCCGGGGCGAGGCGCCCGACGTGGTGGTGGTCCGCGAGCACGGCATGCGGCTGCTCGTCCGCCCGAAGGTGGGCCAGAAGACGGGACTCTTCCTCGACCAGCGCGAGCACCGCCGACTCGTGCGTGGCTGGGCCGACGGGCGGCGCGTCGTGAACCTGTTCAGCTACACCGGGGGGTTCTCGGTGGCGGCGGCGCTCGGAGGGGCGAGGCGGGTCGTGAGCGTCGACCTGGCCGCGCCCGCGATCGACGACGCCCGCGAGAACTTCCGCCTCAACGGGCTCGACCCGGCGGCGCACGGCTTCGTCGTCGGCGACGCGTTCCGCTGGTCGGGCGAGCCGGCCGACCTCGTCATCGTCGACCCCCCGTCGCTGTCCCACGACCGCGCGGCCGACGCCTCGGCGCGCTCGGCCTACAAGGCGCTCCACCGCCACGTCGCCGGGCTGGGGTCGGCGCTCGTGGCGACCTCGTCGTGCACCGCGCGCCTCACGTGGGAGCGCTGGGAGGAGGCCGTCCGCGAGGGCCTCGGCGCGGGCTGGGCCTGCCTGCACCGGAGCGCCGAGCCGCCCGACCACCCCGTGCTCCTCGCGCACCCGGAAGGGCGCTATCTGAAATTCGCTCTTCTCCGGAGCGGGCTCACGTTTCGCTGACACCGTCCGATCGCGGGCGTGGGCCGTCAGCGGTATGCTGGCCGCGCTCCGAGGTCTCCCATGAGCCTGCTCGCGATCACCCTCGCCTCGGCCGTCGTCCCGCCGCCGCCGATCACCAACGGCGACACCACCAAGGACTACCCCGAGGTGGTCCTGCTCTACATCACGGGCAGCAGCAGCAGCTACGGCGCCACCTGCACCGGGTCCGTGATCGCCGACGAGTGGGTGCTCGCCGCGTCGCACTGCATCAACAAGGGCGACCTCGGCTTCGAGCCGAAGCAGGTCGACGTCTACGTCGGCTCCAACAGCGACAACGACATCGACGACTACCAGACCGCCGACGAGTGGTACAAGAACCCGAACTACAACGGGCGCGACGGGTACAACGACGTCTCCCTGATCCACCTGCCCAAGGCCTTCCGCGGCGTGCCGCTCATGGGCGTCAACAAGGATCCGCTGAAGCACAGCTGGGTCGGCGACGACGTGCGCCTCGTGGGCTGGGGCGCCACCAGCGACGACGACACGGGCTCGGTCCTGAAGAAGCGCACCGTCGAGGTGCCGCTCTACACCTACGACGACAAGCTCCTCGTCACCATGGACGAGAAGGACGACGAGAACGGCTGCCACGGCGACTCGGGCGGCCCCGTCCTCCACCAGCTCGACAACGGCGGCTACGAGACGATGGGGGTCATGGACTTCCTCTACCCGGGGTCGAGTGGCACCTACGACTGCATCGGCAACGGGCTCGCCTCCGCGCGGGTCGACTACTTCCTCGACTGGGTCGAGGGCTACACCGACGTCTACAGCTACGACGAGCTCTACGGGGACGCCGACACCGACACCGACACCGACAGCGACACCGATTCGGACACCGACACGGACACCGACGCCGACGGAGACACCGACTCCGACGCGGACACCGACGCCGACGGCTCCATCAGCGACCCGGCCCGGCCGGCGGACGTGGGCCAGGACTACGACGCGTCGCTCTGCGCGACGACGCCGGGCGCGGGCGGGCTCGCGATGGTCGCCGGTCTCCTGGCGTTGCGCCGCCGGCGCTGATCACTCGGGGACGGGCGCGGCGTCGTCTTCGGCGATGAGCTCCTCGGTCGCCCCCTGCAGGTCGCCGCGGACGCGGACGTCGAGCCGGGAGCGGAGCTCTCCGTCGGCGGGCTCGTTCTCCCCCGGGACGACGGAGAACGCGTAGAGGCGCACGTCGTGGGTGCCGTCGTCGTGCTGGGTGCCGTACCCGATGACCTGGACGTCGTCGCCGAAGGGGGTCGACGCGAGGTCGTGGTGCAGCGGCATCAGGCCGTCCTGCCAGTCGTTCGCCGTGGAATTCGACCGGACGATGGCGATGCAGGGGTACTCGTCGCAGTCCATCGTGACGACCTGGGCGTCGGGGATGCCGGCCGCGCGCTCGCGGACGAAGCGCTCGAAGGGCCCGGGCCGGAAGGCCTCCGGGAGGTTCGCCGGCCAGGTCTGCGGCTGGCCGCCCAGGGCGCGGAGCTGACCGACGGTGATCGCGTGCTCGAGCTTCAGGGCGGCGAGCTCCTTCGCGGGGTCGCCGGACGGCGAGGCGGCCGTGCGGGGGGGAGCCTCGGGGGTCGCCGCGGCGGCGTGGCCGACGCCGTGGGTCTGCCCGGCGACCAGGTGGACGGCGGGGCCGTCGCCGTGGTGCACCCGCGCCGTGCCCTCGAGGACGACGACCGTGACGGCGCTGCCGGCGAGGGCGGCGAGGAAGTGGGACCGGTCCATGGTGAGGGCCTCCGTCGCTGTCTCACGCGGGAGGCCGGCGGGAGGTTCCACGGTGACGGCCACTTTTCCGTCGACGTCGACGACGGTGTCGCCCGCGAGCACCTCGAGGCGCCCGTCGACCGTCTCGGTGCCGCGGGCGAGCTGGAGGGTGGGACCGGGTCGCGGGACGAGCGCGAAGAGCATGGCCGCGGCGGCCAGGAGGAGGGTCCACGGCACGCGGCGGCGGGGCTTCGGGCGCGCCAGGGCGGGCGGCGGCGGGAGCTCCTCGGGGAGGGCCTCGAGCTCGCGGACCAGGGACTGCATCTCCGCCCACCGCGTCGCCAGCTCGGGCTCGGCCGCGATGCGCGCGCGCAGGGCGGCGGCCTCGGCCGGGGGGAGGTCGCCGGCCAGGAGCCGCGACAGGAGCTCGTTCATGACAGGGCCTCGGCGAGCGCGGCGCGGCCGCGGTGGAGTCGGGACTTGACGGTGCCCAGGGGGATGCCTTCCTCGGCCGCGATCTCGTCGAGGGGCCGATCGTAGAGGTGGTGCAGGACGACGACGCGGCGCATCGCCTCGGGGAGCTTCAGGAGCGCGCCCTCCAGGCTGCGCTGGTCGCGGGCGCCGGCGAGGCGGACCGGAGCGGAGGGCTCCGGATCCACGAGGTCGTCGGGCTCGACCGTCTCGCCGCGGACCCGGCGGCGGCGGTGCCGGTCGACGAGGTGGCGGTGGACGATGGTGGTGACCCACGTGCGCAGGCTGGCGGCGCCGGCGGGGTCGTAGCCCGGGAGGGCGCGCAGGACCTTCTCCCAGGAGGACTGCCAGGCGTCGTCGGGCTCGGGGTCCAGGCGCCGGCACAGCGCCCACACCAACCCTCCGTGCTCCGCGAGGAGACGGGTGGGATCGGGCGGTGCGAGGCGCAGTGCCGGCACGACAGGGTTCACGCTCGACCGGGCGGGAGGTTCCATCAACGTTGGTACAGGGCGAGGGTGCCGTCGTCGGCGACCCTTCGCCATGGCAGCGCGGCTTCGAGTGGGGCGGCACGGTCGCCGAGCTCGTCGCGGTGGACCAGGATCTGCGTGACCCCGGCGGCCGCGGCGGCGTCGAGGTCGGGGGCGACGGGGTCTTCGCGGCGGAGGGGGTCCCAGCTCGCGAAGGTCGCGAGCCAGGGGGCGTCGCGGGCGGCGCTCACGCCGTTGAAGTCGAGGGTCCACGGCGAGGCGGCGGGGTGCCGCGTCTGGGCGTAGAGCAGGTAGCGCGTGCGGGGGCGCGAGCGGTTGATCGCGCCGGGCGGCATGGCGACGAGGCCGGGGACCTCGAGGAGGATCGGGCCGGTGACCTGGTCGTAGATGGCGGGGACCGCCGCCGGCGCGCCGGGGAGGACGGGCTCGATCGGGCTCAGGAGCAGGCCCTCGACGACAGGGAGGAGCCAGAGGAGCGGGAGGCGCTGGGCGCCGAGGCCGGCCAGGGGGGCGAGGAGGAGGAGCGTGCCGGCGTGCCAGCGGTAGGGGAAGCGGACGAGCTCGAAGACGGGGAGGTGCCACCAGGGGCCGCGGCCGGTGGACAGGACGAAGAGGGCGAGGGCGGTGAGGGCGAGGGTGAGGGGGGCCGCGGTGGACACGCCGCCCACGAGCGCCAACGCGATCGCGGACACGCCCACCCACGTGGTCTTCGCGAAGGGGTTCAGCCCGGACAGCACCCCGGGTCGCGCGCCCGGCAGCGCGGCGCCCATCGACGCGCGCACCTCGTCCGAGAGGGGGGCGCTCCCGCCGAAGGCGTGCCCGAAGGCCCACAGCGCCGGGCTCGCCAGCGCGAGCCCGATGGCGGCGCTGACCCACGCGCGACGGTCGACGAGGCCCCACAGCCCGGCGAGCCCACAAGCGACCATGCCGAGGTACCAGCTCGACAGGAGCGTCAAGGCGAAGGCGATCCCGGCGCCGCGCCGGCGTTCCCGGACCAGGAGCGCCCAGAGCGCGAGCGTCCACCCGTCGCTGCCCTCGACGATGCCCTCGACCGCGTAGCCGTGGAAGAAGGGGGACGCGCCATAGACGAGCGCGGCACAGGCGGCCCCGCGGGGACCGAGGACCGGGAGCACCGACGGGGCCGGCGACGCGAACAGGCGCCAGGCCACGAGCACCGTCGCGACTCGCGCGGCGAGCAGCGTCACGACGTACGCGGCGACGGGGCCGGCGACGAGCGACAGCGGCGCGCCGAGCCAGCCGTGGATGGGCGAGCTGAACCAGAAGCCCATGCCTTCGGGCGCGCCGAGGCGGGTCGTCCAGGTCAGGAGGGCGGGCCAGTGGCGGGCCACCTCGTCCATGCCCCAGATCGTCGGGTAGAGGTCGGTGTAGGGCTGCCCGGGGATCTCGCCGCGGGACAGGGCCGGCAGGAGCGGCAGGACGCTCCAGGCGAGGGCGACGAGGAGGAAGGGCCACGCGGCAGGGTCCGCCGATGCCGATGTCGATGTCGAGGTCGATGTCGATGTCGATGTCGATGTCGATGTCGATGTCGGCATGCGGTCCACCGATATCGCGCCCACCCGGAAGGCCACCCGCAGGCCGGACCGACCCGCCGCGACCCTATGCCTTCCCCGACACCCCGGCGCTGGCGAAGGTCGCCATCTCCTCCATCACCTTCGCCGCGAGCCGGACGGCGTCGATGGCCAGCACGGCGCCGGTCCCTTCCCCGAGCCGCAGGCCGAGGTCGTGCAGCGGCTCCTTGCCCATCATGCGGCTCATCCCCCAGTGCCCGTTCTCCGCCGACCGGTGCGACACCAGCAGGTACGGCAGCACGGCCGGGTCGTGCACCCACGCGAGCATGCCGCCGGCGGTGGAGATGAACCCGTCGAGCACCACGGGGACGCGACGCTCGGCGGCGCCGAGGCACAGCCCGGCGATCGCGGCGATCTCCAGCCCGCCGACTGCGGACAGGATGCCGATCGCGTCGCCCCGATCGGGCCTGTGCAACGCGATCGCGTCGTCGATGACGGCGATCTTCCTCGCGAGCCCGGCCTCGTCGACCCCGGTGCCGCGGCCCGCGGTGAGCTTCCCGGGCATCCCCGCGACCGCGGAGAGGCACGCCGCCGCGGCGGTGGTGTTCCCGATGCCCATCTCGCCGGCGCCGAGCAGGTCGACGCCGTCGTCGGCCGCCGCGGTCGCCAGCTCGCGTCCGACGTCCATCGCGGCCTCGGCCTCGGCGCGCGTCATGGCCGCCTCGCGGCGGAAGTTGCCGGTCCCCGGGCGCACCCGGCGCGAGACGAACGCGGCCGCCGCGGACGACTCGGCGGCGAGCTCCCCGGCGACGCCGACGTCGACCACCACGAGCTCGACCCCGTGGTGCCGCGCGAAGACGTTGACCGCCGCGCCGCCGCGGAGGAAGTTGTGGACCATCTGGACGGTGACGGCGCTCGGGTAGGGGCTGACGCCCTCGGCGGTCACGCCGTGGTCGCCGGCGAAGGTCACGAGCCGCGGGCGCGCCGGCCCCGGGGAGAACCGCCCCCGGCAGCCCGCCCACCACGCGGCGAGGTCCTCGAGCTTGCCGAGGCTCCCGGGCGGCTTGGTGAGCTGGTCGAGGTGCGCGCGGGCGGCGGACTCGGCGGTGGTGTCGAAGGCGGGGATCATCGGCGCGGCTCTACCCCGCTGGCGTCGCCCCGCACGTCGCGTTCGCCGTCGCCGTCGCTGTCGCGTTCGCCGTCGGGTCGCCATCACCGTCGCCGCCGCATCGTCCGTGTCGTCCGCAACCCTCGCCCTGGCGACAATCCTGGTTCTTTCTACAGCCTACAGCCTTCCCTAGTGAAACCCACTCCCCGACATCGGCGCGCAGACCCCCACGAGCAGGAGCGCGAACGCCCCGTACGCCGACCACGCGAAGGCCGCACCCATCGCGAAACCGGCAGCGCCGGACCCGCCCATGCGGCCCCGCGCCATGATCCCGGCGCCGACGGCGTTGCCGACGAAGGCGAGGCAGCCGACCCCCGTGGCGACGCCCCAGGAAACAGCGAGATCCGCGTGCGCGTCGGTCAGCGTCATGACCGCGAAGAAAACGCCGATGGCCGCGACCACGGCGCTCACGGTGTTGAGCGCCAGCCCGATCAGGGCCCCGGGGATGAACTTCGGCGTGCCGTCCATCGCGTCGCTGTATTCGCGTGGGGAGCGCGGGGATAGGCGGCCCGCGTGAAGCTGTCGGTGCGGGCCCCGGACCACTTCGGCGACGGCGTCATGGCGATGCCGGCGATCCGGGCGCTGGCGGAGCGCTTCGACGTCGAGGTCCACAGCCGCGGGCGCTGGGCCCTCGAGCTCTACGCCGGGCTCGACGTCGTCGCCGCAGACACGGCGCCGACCGGCGAGGTCGGCGTGCTGTTCAAGCCGTCGCGCGCCGCGGCCTGGCGCTGGCGGAGCCTCCCGCGCGTCGTCGGCGTGCAGCGGGGGGTGAGCGATCGGGTGCCGGCGGGGGGCCACCGGCGCAGCGAGTTCGAGCGGATCGCCAACGCGATGGGGATCCTGGTCGTCGGTCCCGCGGTCTACGCCCCGCGTGGCACCGCGATCGTCGACGCCCGCGGCCGCGTGCTCCTGAACCCGTGGAGCCCCACGCCGACGGTGCGCTGGCCGCACTTCCGCGCGCTGGCCGACCGGCTCGGCGACGTGCTGTTCCTCGCGGGTCCGGGCGAAGAGGCTGCGGTGCGCGAGCTCGCCGGGCCGCACCCGGTCGTGGCCCACCGGTCGCTCCCCGACCTCGCCGCGCTCCTCGACACCGCCGGCGCCGTGGTGAGCAACGACAGCGGCCTCGCGCACTTCGCGGTCGCCTGTGGGGCCCGTGTGGTGGTGATCCACGGGTCGACCGACCCCGCGCGGACCGGCGTCGGCATCCCGGTGACGGGCGGACCGATCTGGTGCGGCCCCTGCTACCGCAAGCGCTGCGTGCTCGGCCTGGGCTGTCTCGATCGCATCGGCGTCGACGCAGTCCTGGGGGTGTTGTGAGGCGGCGGGGCGCCTCTTCCCCTTCTCGCTCCGGGAGAAGGTGGCGCGAAGCGCCCGACGAGGGGGCGATGGTTCCGGAACGATCGAGCCCTCACCCGGCCTTCGGCCACCCTCTCCCGCGGGGAGAGGGGGAGAGCCGAAGGGAGAGAGGGACGAGGAGAGGGCGCTCGCGATGACCGTCGTCGTCCGCTGGTCCTCGCTCGGTGACGTGATCCTCGCCGGCTCCGTCACCGGCGCGCTCACGCCGGTGACCTTCGTGACGCTCCCCCGCTACGCCGACCTCGCCCGCCGCCTGCCCGGCGTGGTCGCCGTCCTCGGCCCCGGCGACGCGCTCCCCGCCGGCCGCGTCGTCGACCTCCACCACAACCTCCGCAGCCTGCGGATCCGCGCCGACGCCCGCGTGGAGCGCCAGGACTGGCGCCGCCGCGCGCGCGTGTGGTTCAAGTCGGCGCCCGCCGACCCCGTCGTCGTCCGCTACGGCCGCGCCGCCGGCGTCGCTCCGGCGCCGCCGCCGTGGCTGGCGCCGGTCTCCCGGGGCGCCGCCCTCGTCATCGCCCCCGGCGCCGCCCACGCCAACAAGCGGTGGTACGGGTGGAGCGAGCTGGCGCGCCGCTGGGGTGGCCCGGTGCGGGTGATCGGGGGCCCGGGCGACGAGGCCGCCCTGGCCCCCTTCGGCGCCGCTCCGGAGCGCGGCTTCGACCGCACGCTCGCCGCCCTCGAGGGGGCCGCCCTCGTCTGCGCCGGCGACACCGGGCTCCTGCACCTCGGCGCGGCGGTGGGCCTGCCCGGCGTCGGTGTGTTCGGCCCCACCACCTCCGTCGACGGCTTCTACAGCTACGGCGTCACCCCCGTGGAGCTCGAGCTCCCCTGCCGCCCCTGCACCCGCTTCGGGGGCGACCGTTGCCCCGTGGGCGACCACCTCTGCCTCCGCGGCATCGCCGTCGATGACGTCCTCGCCGCGTGCCGCGCGGCCTCCGACGTCCGCGGCGCCGGCCGGGCGGCGCCCCCGGCATGAACTGGAAGCTCCTGACCCCCGAGTACCCGCCGCACGTCGGGGGCGTCGCGAGCTGGTCGCGTTCGGTCGCCGCGCTCCTGGAGGCGAAGGGCCAGTCCGTCGAGGTGATCGCCCGCCGGCCCCGCCAGGGCGGCGGCGATCCCGCCGACCGCGACGTCCGCTGGATCGTCGGGCGCTCCTGGCGACGCTGGCAGGGCGTGTGGTCGGCGTGGGCGGCCCGTTCCCGCGGCGACGCCGTCGCCCTCTGCGCCACCTGGCCGATGGCCGTGCACCTGGGGTCGCCGCTCCTGGTGGCCTACCACGGCTCGGACCTCACCCGCCCCGCGCCGATCGCCGGCCTCGACGAGGTCAAGCGGCGGGCCGCCAACCTGCCCGTCTCCCGGTTCCTGGGCCGGCTGCTCGACGCCCCCCACCGGGTGCTCCCGTACCCGATCGCGCCGCTCGCGCCGGTCCCCCGCGGGGACGCGCTCCTCGTCGTCGCGCGCCTCATCCCCGAGAAGGGCGTGGACACCGCGCTGCGCTTCGCGGCGCGCCTCGGTCGACCCATCCGGGTGGTCGGCGACGGTCCGGAGCGCCCGCGGCTCGAGGCCCTCGCGCGAGAGCTGCGACTCGACGCCACCTTCTGCGGCGCCGTCCCCGCCTCGGCGATCCCCTGGGAGGGCGCCTGGGCGCTCGCGCTGTTCTCCCGCGGCGACGAGGGCCTGGGGCTGGTCCTCCTCGAGGCGGCGGCGCGGGGCATCCCCAGCTTCGGCAGTCGCGCGGGCGGCATCCCCGAAGCGGCGACGGTGACGCTCGACGATCCGCTCCACGACGACGTCCCCGAGCCCCCGGGCACGTCCCGCGACGCCCTCGCCGAGAGTCACGGTCCGGAGCGTACCTGGGCCGTCCTCCGGGCCTCCCTCGATGCGATACACTGACGCGTCAAGTGCCGACCTCGCAGCCCGCTTTGCCGCTCGACCCGGTGCGCGGCCAGGATCGCCTGGGCCCGTTCCGGCTCATCCGTCCGATCAGCGCCGGCGGCATGGCGTTCGTGTACGAGGGCCGGCTCGACTCCCTCCACGGCGTCTCGACGCGGGTCGCGATCAAGGTCATCCACCCGGACTACGCGCAGGACCCCGGCTTCCAGGACCTCTTCGTCGCCGAAGCCCGCGTCTCCGCCCGACTGGAGCACCAGAACCTCGTCCGCGTCCAGCAGTTCAACCAGGAGGGGAAGCTCCTCTACCTGGTGATGGAGTACATCGAAGGCGTCACCTTCCGGAAGATCATCTCGCTCGCCCGGAAGCACGGTCTCGAGCTGCCCGTCGAGGTGATCGCCGAGCTCGGCCGCCAGGTCTGCGAGGGTCTCCATTTCGCCCACACCGCGATGACGGAGGACGGCGAGCCCCTCCGCCTCGTCCACCGGGACATCAAGCCGTCGAACCTGATGCTCAACGCCCAGGGCGTGGTCAAGGTGCTCGACTTCGGCATCTCCTACGCGCACCCGACCGTGGTCGGCGAGGAGCAGCGCGGCTCGGTGAAGGGCACGTGGGGCTACATGTCGCCCGAGCAGGCCGAGGGCGAGGTCGTGGGTCCCGCGGCCGACCTCTTCGGCCTCGCGACGGTGCTGTACGAGCTCGCCCGGCTGGAGCCGATGTTCGAGGAGCGGGAGAACGCCCGCATCCACGAGCTCCTCGCCGACGACGAGGGTGCCCGCCGCGCGGCGTCGCTCGGGGGCAGCTACGCCGACCTCGCCGGGGTGCTGGTCCGCGCGCTCCAGCGCGATCCGGCCGCGCGCTACTCCTCGGCGGCGTCGATGGCGCGGGCCCTGGGCACGCTCGTCGGCGATCCGCTCGTGGCCCACGAGTCGCTCCGCCAGCTCCACCGGGAGCTCCTCCAGCTCGAGGGCGTCGCGCCGCCGCAGGACAGGTCGATCTCCACGATGGTGGCGCCGCGCGGCGTGGTGATCAGCCCCGCCGCGGAAGGCCTCACCCGCAAGCGGGCGACCGGCGCCATCGCGGTCGGCTCGATCCTCGCGCTCGTGGGCGTCGGCGTCTCCGTCCTGATCCTCGGGTACGCGGGCTTCAGGCTGTGGTCGGTCCGCGCGCTCGAACCCGTCGTCGAGGTGGCCGCGGAGCCGCCCGCCGCGCCGCCGCCGCGCGTCGAGGTGCCGACACCCGCGCCCGAGATCGCGCCCGAACCGTCGAAGGCGCCGGCCAAGGCGGAGAGGCCCGAGAAGGAGCGCACCGTCGAGAAGCCCGTGGAGAAGCCCCGCCCGAAGGCGGAGAAGCCGGCCGAGACCCCCGACCCGTGGGAGGGTGGCCAGGAGCGCATCGGGGCCGCGCCGTCCGGCGACCAGGTGCGCATCTCGCCCGGGTCGACCGGCTCGCTGACCGTCGGGAGCGACCTCAGCGCCCAGGTCATCGTCGACGGCAACTTCGTGCAGAACACGCCGATGATCAAGAAGCTCCCCGCCGGGCGCCACACGGTGAAGCTCGTCGCGAGCGACGGGCGCACGAAGACCTTCTCCGTCGACGTCCCCGCCGGGGGCGGCGTCTCCAAGGTGTGGCTCTTCGAGACCAGCTCCTGGGGACAGAAGTGACGGGGTGATCCTCGGCGTCGCGCTGGCGATCGCCGCACCGGTGACGGTGGTGACCTCGATGGGACCCGGCCCCGGCGGCGGTGACATCGACGAGGCGCTGGCCGCGGCCGGCCTGGAGTCGGCGGAGGTGGTCGACGGCGCGGCGTTCGTGGGCCGGCTGACCGTCGTGAGCGTGACGCGCCGCACCGCCGACGAGGACTGCGGTGGCACGGTCGACCTCGGCGCGTGGCGCACGGCGCTCGGCGAGGCGCGCCGGAAGTTCCAGCTCCTCCAGTTCGACGCCGCCCTCGCCGACCTGGTGTCGCTCGAGCTGCAGTCGGCCTGCCTGACCACGATCCCGGCCGCGCTCGACCTCTTCCGCCTCGAGCTCACCCTCGCCGACGCGCACCGGCTCCTGGCCGGCCAGGGCGACGCGCGGCAGGCCGCCTTCCACGAGGCCGAGGTGGACGCCGCCCTGCGCCGCGCGGTGGCCCTGGGCGACGACCTCGACCCCCCCGCCGAGGTCAGCCCGGAGGTGCTCGAGGCGCTGGCGCGCGCGCGGGTGGCCAGGCGCCCCGCCGACACCCACGTGCTGGTGGCCGGGTCGGGCGCGCGGAGCGGGGCGCGCTTCAACGGCCGGCCGGTCGGCGACGCCGTCCTCGACGTGAGCCCCGGGCCGAGCCTCGTCCAGGCCTCGGTGGCCGGGACGGTCACCGCCGCGGCCACCCTCGATGTGCACGCCGGTGACGCGGTGCTCGTGTGGTTGGCCCCGGGCGAGCGCGGGCTCGCCCCCGCCGATCTCGTCGGCGACGTCGACAGCCTCGCCTCCGGCCCGCCCGACGCCCTCGCCTCGGCGCACCTCGCGGCCGCCGCCCGCCTGGCGGGCGACGTCGTCTACGCCGGTCGCGACGGCGGCCGCGTCGTCCTCTGGGCCCCGCGGGACGGGCGCCTCGATCCGCTGTCCACCGGCGCCGTGGGCGGGCCCGCCGGCCCCGCCCCGGACTGGAACCTCGCCGTCGGCGCGTCCGCCGGCGGCGGCTACGCCTCGGAAGGCGGCGAGATGACCTCCCCGGGCGGGCGCCTCCTCGGCGGCTTCTACGGCCGCGTGGGCGTCGCGCCGCGGTGGAGCGTCGCCGTCAGCCTCGCGCCGGACCTCGGCTGGGAGCCGCTCGGCGAGCGCACGCTCTTCCGGATGACGGTGCCGCTGCGCGTCGGGGTGCGCTACGGCGCGCGCGAGCGGGGCTGGACGCCGGAGTTCGGCCTCGACGCCGGCGCGCAGTACTTCGGCGTGGTCGACGGCGCCGACCGCCTCTCCCCGGTCTTCACCGCGTCGGGCGGCGCCTCGCACGGCTGGGGTCGCCGGAGAGGCGTCCGGCTGGAGGCCTTCGCGGGCGCCGGCCTCGGCTACGCGACGCTGGGCGCGGCCGTCGGCGTGGAGGGTCGGCGGTGATCGAGGAGGACGGCGATCTCGACGGGGTCGAGCCCCCCGACGACTGCGACGACGCCGATCCGTTCGCGTACCCGGGCGCGGAGGAGAAGCCCTACGACGGCGTCGACCAGGACTGCGACGGCGTCGACCTCACCGACGTCGACGGCGACCTGCACGACGGGGCGCCCGCGGGGGGCGACGACTGCGACGACGACGACGCGGGCGTGTCTCCGAGCGAGGACGAGGTCTGCGCGAACGCCCGGGACGACGACTGCGACGGCGTCGCCGACGAGGGCTGCGCGGTCACCGCCCGGGTGGACCCCGGCGGCATCTGGTGGACCTGCGCGCATGTCCCCGCGCCGTCGGTCTCCTGGGTCCTCGTGCTCGCCTTTCTGCTCTGGAGGCGGCGATGAAGCTGCTCTTCGTCGATGACGACCCGCAGAACGTCGACCTCGTCGCCGGGACCATCCGGTCGGCCGGCGTGGGGGACGTACACGTCGTCCACACCGTCGAGGAGGCCCTCGCGGTGCTCTACGAGGGCGGCGTCGACGTGCTCGTCATGGACCTCTTCATCCCCCTGGGCGACGAGCCCCGGAAGGTGCTCGGGCCGCGGGCCCGGCGCATGTCCGAGCACATCGGCGAGCTCGGTGGGCTCGTGCTCCTGGACGAGCTCGACCGGCTCGACCGCGCCCCGACCACGCTCCTGCACACCGCCTGCCGCGACTTCGTCCTGCTCGAGCTGCTCGGCGAGCGCGTCGCCGCGCGGGTGCGCAAGCCGGCGCCGGTCGAGGTGCTGCTCGACGCGGTGCTCCAGGCGATACGTGAGCGCCCGGGATAGCCGAGGGCCGCCGTGGAACCGCATCGCCTCCTGTTCGTCTGCACGGCGAACATCTGCCGGTCGCCGATGGCGGAGGGGCTGGCCCGCGCCTACGGCAACGAGCGGCGCTGGCGCGTCGAGAGCCGCTCCGCCGGCACCCGTGCGCTGGACGGGCACCCCGCCGCGCCCAACGCCGTGAAGGCGCTCCGCGAGCTCGGCATCGACATCCGGGAGAACCGCAGCCAGCCCGTGACCGACGAGCTCGTCGCCTGGGCCGACCGCATCCTGGTGATGGAGATGCGCCACGCGCAGGACCTCCGCGAGGAGTTCCCCGCCTCCGACGGCAAGCTCCAGCTCCTCGGCACCTTCGGCGGCATCGTCGAGATCGCCGACCCCTACGGCGGCTGGATCTTCCGCTTCCGCCGCAGTCGCGACGAGATCCGCCGCTGCGTCGAGGCCCTGGTCGACCGCCTCCCCGCCCGCCCCCTGTAGAACCCCAAAGGAGATCCCATGTTCGGCAGCGCACCCGATTCCCCGGCCCCGCCGGTCAACGTCCCCGGCACCGGCAAGCTCATGGCCCGGTTCCGCACCTCGATGGGCGACATCGAGGTGGAGCTCCTCGAGAAGGACGCGCCCCGCTCGGTCGCGAACTTCGTCGCCCTGGCCACCGGCGCTGTCCAGTGGGAGGACCCGAGCGGCCAGAAGCGCAACGACTCGCTCTACGCCGGCACGATCTTCCACCGGGTCATCCCCGACTTCATGATCCAGGGCGGCGACCCCGCCGGCCGCGGCACCGGCGGCCCCGGCTACAAGTGGAAGGACGAGGCCTCGGCGCTCAAGCTGCGGCACGACCGCCCGGGCGTGCTGTCGATGGCGAACGCCGGCCCGAACACCAACGGCAGCCAGTTCTTCCTCACGGAAGTCCCGACGCCTTGGCTCGACGGCAAGCACGCGGTCTTCGGCTACGTCGCGAGCGGGATCGACCTCGTCAAGAAGATCACGCGCGTGCCGCGCAACCAGCAGGATCGGCCGATCGAGCCGATCAAGCTCGTCGCCGTCGACATCTACCGGGCGTAGGAGGTCGGGCGTCCTCCCCCGCTTGCGGGGGAGGTGCCCGTAGGGCGGAGGGGGCCGCGCCCCGACCCGTCTCCTACGCCGTCGCCCCCCCACAGCTCGACCCCGCGCCCGCGGTGCAGCCGAAGCAGTGGCGATCGGTCCGGATCTCGCCGAGGCTGCCCTCGGCGAGATCGTCGACGTGCCCCACGGGCATCGCCAGCATCTGGTTGAAGTCGCAGTCGTACACCTGGCCGTCCCACCCGATGCTCACGGTGTTTCGGCACATGAGCCCGGCGACCGCGCCGGGGTTGAAGGCCGCGATGAGGGTGTCGACGTACGCCTGCGTGAGCCCCCGCTCCTCCAGCCACGCCAGGAAGCGGGAGATCGGCATGTTGTTGAGCGCGATCAGGCGGTCGAAGCGCACGCCGTGGGCCCGCTCCAGCTCGGCCTTCCACTCGCGCTCCATCGACGCCTGGCCCGCGGGGAGGAAGGCGCCCGCGGGGTTGTGCATCAGCGTGAGGCGACGGCGCGGGTCGCCCTGGCCGTAGCCGGCGGCGTTCAGGCGACGGAGGGCCTCCATCGACCGGTCGAAGGTGCCGGCGCCGCGCTGTGCGTCCGTGTGGGGACGACGCGCGTGCGGGAGCGAGCCGACGACCTCGACGCCGCGCTCTCCGAGCCACTCCGGGAGGTCGGAGAAGCGCGGCAGCGTGAGGATCGTGAGGTTGCACCGGTCGATGACGTGCTTCCGGCGTTCCACGCAAGCGTCGACGAGGAAGCGGAAACCCGGGTTCAGCTCGGGCGCCCCTCCGGTGATGTCGACGGTGTGGGCCTCGGTGCGGTCGAGCGCCGCGAGGCATCGCTCGATCGTCTCCCGATCCATCACCTCGGTGAACCGATCCGGCCCGGCGTCCACGTGGCAGTGGCGGCAGGTCATGTTGCAGAGCTTCCCGACGTTGATCTGGAAGATCTCGATGCGGGCGCGCCGGAGCGGAACGCTTGCGTCCGCGAGCCTTGCGTGGAACTCGGGTATCTCGAGCTCCGCGAGCCTCGCGAGCTGCATCGCCGGGTCCGAGAGCGCGTTTTCGTCCGCCCGCAGGCTCCGCGGTGTCCCGCGCGGTCCGTCCAGGTCGTTCACTCGATCCCCAGCTTCTTCGCGTGCTCCCGCATCTGCATCCCGTGCACGAGCGACGATCCGCCCCGGATCGCCACCGCCACGTGGAGCGCCTCGGTCATCTGCTCGAGGTCCGCGCCCTTCTTCAGGCTCTCGGCAGTGTACGCCTCGATGCAATAGGGGCACTGCACCGTGTGGGCCACGGCGAGCGCGATGAGGCACTTCTCGCGCTCGGAGAGCGCCCCCTCGGCGAAGACGGCGCCGTACCAGTCGAAGAACTTCTTCCCCAGCTCGGGGGCCGCGGTGGAGACGCCGCTGAAGCCCGCGAGGTGCTCGTGCCTGAAGTACTCGGACATGCGGGACGCTATCGCGTCAGAAGCAGACGGAGTCGGTCCAGCGGTCCTCGTTGTTCGTCTCGTTGCATTCGTTCAGGACCTCGTCTTCGTCGACGCGCGCGATCCACCCGTAGCGCCCGATGTCCGCCGGGGTGAGGTTGAACTCGACGCCGTCGAGCAGCGTCCCCGCGGGGATCAGCGGCAGCGTGTGGCTGGCGACGAGGCGCTCACCCGCGTCGTCGTCGGCGTAGAGGTTCAGCACGCGCCCGGCGTCGATGTCCGCGCCGCCGGCGTTCCCCACCTGCACGCCCACGGTGACGGGGCCGAAGTCGCAGTCCGCGATGCACTGGTCGGTGATGGCGACGGTGATGTCGGGCATCGACGGGTCGTCCGCGGCCACGCGCGCCCGGTAGACGTTGTACTTCGTCCAGTACGGGTCGGGGTGGGTGGGGACGGAACCGTCGGCGTTGATGTTGGTGATCGCGAAGTCGTGCACGGCCCAGGTGCTGCCGGCCGCGGGCCAGCCCGAGCCGTTGTGCTCGTAGGCGACCAGGACCCCGGGCCCGCCGCCGTTGTTGACGATGACGATCTCGGAGTGGCCGTCGGCGTCGAGGTCGGCGACGGTCGGGTACTCGAAGACCGTGCCGGAGCGGTGCGAGGGGTCGACGTAGAGCTCGGCGCCCGTCTTCCCGTCGAAGATGGTGAAGGTCGTCTGGTCGGCGAAGAGGATCTCCAGCGCGCCGTCGTTGTTCAGGTCGTACCCCGAGCATCCGGCGAGGCCCGAGGTGTCGTCCATCGGCACCGACCACACCTGCGTGCCGTCGAGCTCGTACATGACGAAGGTCTGGTACGAGGGCCAGGCGACCTCGGTGATGCCGTCGCCGTCGAAGTCGCCGGCGCAGGGCGGCCCGGGGTGGGCCGTCGTGCCGTACTTCACCGTGTAGAGGTTCGAGCCGTCGGCCTCGAACAGCGACCAGTTGTTGCCGACGAACCCGATCTCCGCGTCAGCGTCCGAGTCGGCCTGGATGATCACCGGCCAGAAGCCGTAGACGCCGCGCTCGCCGCTGTCCCAGAGCAGCGAACCGTCGCTGTCGAAGAGGCGCCCGGCCATGGCGATCTCCTGGTCGCCGTCGTTGTCGACGTCGCCGACGGCGGCGAGGCGGTACGGGGCGTCGGAGGTGCCGACGTTGAGCTTGAACAGCTTCGCGCCGGTCTCGCCGTCGAGCACGAGGTCGTCGTGGACGATCTCGACGTGGCCGTCCTCGTCGAGGTCGGCGACGTTGTGCATGACGTAGCCCATGGCGCTGGCGAGATCGGTCGCGGTCCACTTCTCGGTGCCGTCGCCGTTGAGGACGATGGTCTTGGCCCCGCTGACACCGCTGACCACGTCGGGCCAGCCGTCGTTGTCGACGTCGGCGATCGTCGTGCCCGCCTGGTAGGACACGTTCGTCGCGTACGACCACTTCTCGATGCCGGTGGCGCCGTCGACGGCCGTGATCGTCGGAGTGCCGCCGAAGGTGGTGATCACCACCTCGGGGGAGTCGTTGTCGTCGACCTTGCCGTCGCCGTTGTCGTCGTCGAGGTTGCCGATGACCGGCGCGGAGTAGCTGTTCGTGCCGCCGGGCGAGATCGACGGGGCCTTGAAGGTCCACTTCACCTTCACGTTCCACGCGTCCGCGACCTCGGTGCCGCCGCCGCCGGTCGTGCCCATGCATTCCTCGGGGATGGCGACGCTGCCGGCGGTGCCCAGGTCGAGCGCGGGGCAGGTCTCGTCGAGGCAATCCGCGCGGCCGTTGGCGTTGTCGTCGGGGTAGCCCTCGTCCACGAGGCCGTCGCCGTTGTCGTCGACGCCGTTGCACTCCTCGTCGGGGACCGTGCCGGAGTCGCTGTCGATGCCGGGGTCGAAGTCGTCGCCGGAGTCGAAGCCGTCGCTCGGCTTGTCGTCGGGGTTGAGGTTGTTGTCGACGCTGCAGGCGGCCAGGAAGAGAAGCATCGCGTCTCCGGGGGCACAGCATGCCACGGGCCGCCGGTGCCGGCACGTGACACGCCGTTGACGCGCGCCTTGTGACAGGCGGCGGATAGGTTCCTGGCGATGGTGTGGTGGATCCTGGCGTGCGCCTCCGAGCTTCCGAAGGGAGACAGCGCCGACACGGGCGCCACGGTCGACACCGACTGGGGGGAGAGCGCCGACAGCGACACCGGCGACACGGGCGACACCGGCGACAGCGGGGATACCGGCGACTCGGACAGCGCGGACACGGCCGACACCGGCGACACCGGCGACACCGGCGACACCGGCGCGGACACCGGGGTGCTGCACGCCGGCGTCGTGTGGCAGGGGGTGGCGTCGGCCGTCGACTGCGGCCCCGGGGTGGGCACCTTCGACCGCGGTTTCGTCGACTCCCTCGGCACCGTGAGCGGCTGGATCTCCTGCGCGGTCGACTCGGGCGAGACGGTGCGGCTGACCTTCATCGCGAGCGCCCCCGGCGCGTGGACCGATCCCGCCGACGGCGTCGACTTCGAGTGGACCGACGCCGCGGGCGACCGCCTGGCCTGGGACGAGCCCGGCGGCGAGGTGATGTCGTGGTCGGTGAGCTTCAGCCGCTTCGACCGCGTCGACACGAAGACGATCGAGCTGGAGGGCGCGTTCGCGGGGTCGTGGTCCGACGGCGACGGCGACGGGACGCGCGGATCCGTCGACGGGACCGTCGCGACGGCGATCGTGTGCGGGGGGTGTCCGTAGCGGGCTCCGGGCTGCGGGCTCTTCCCCTTCTCCCTCCGGGAGAAGGTGGCGCGCAGCACCGGATGAGGGGCCGATGGCTCCGGAATGATCGACCCCTCACCCGCCCTTCGGGCACCCTCTCCCCGGGGGAGAGGGGGAGAGGGGGAGAGGGAGATGTCCCGGAGGGAGCGGGGGAGGGGCAGCGGGGGATGAGAACGGCGGCGGGAGGGCGGAGGAAGTCCAGAGCTCCGCGGCGCTAGTCACACGTCATGTCGACCACCTCGACGTCGCCGAACGCCCAGTCGCCCACCCCGGTGAAGCCCACCCACGCGTCGAACCCGGTCGGCGCGACGTCCGCGTCGACCACCACGACGCCGTCGACCTCCACCCGCAGCGCCGGCGCCGCCACGTGGACCGTGACCGCGTGCGCCTTGCCGTCGTCGATCGGGCCCAGCGCGACACAGCCGGCCCACGTCGCCAGGTCGCCATCGGTGACGAGCCCGATCGAGGGAGCCGCGACACAGTCGTTGCCGTCGTCGGCGAGGGTGTCGAAGGCCAATGACCAGCCGGGCAGCGCCGGCCCGACGACGCAGTCGGCGAAGCCCAGCCCGCAGCCCTCGCCGCCGATCCAGTCGTCGGGGGCGCGCGCCACGTCGAGCGCCGTCAGCGAGAACCCGGCGCCCGATCCGGCGACGGTGAACGCGAGGTCGAGCTCCCCGGCGTCGAACCACTGGAACGCGTCGAAGGCCGCGCCGAGGCCGGGGCCGAGCGTCAGCGTCGCGGCGGGCTGGTCGACGACCGCGGCGCCCTCGACGTGCCACGCGTCTTCGCCGAGGGTGTCGACCGGGTGCGCCCCCTCCTGGCAGAAGTAGAGCGTCTGCTCGGCCTCGTGGCCGCAGCGGTCGGTGACGCGGACGGAGACGACCTGCGGGCCGTTGTCGCGCTCCGCGGCGGGCCAGTCGGTCGACACGGCGCCGCCCTCGTCGGGGTGGTCGTCCGCGATCGGGCCGGTCAGCTCCGAGGACCAGCTCACCGTCAGCGTCTCCGGGGCGTCCTCCGGGTCGGAGGTGACGGCCTTCAGGACGAAGTCGGCGTCCGGGTCGAGCACCTCGTCCTCGGCCGGCGCGGTGATGATCACCACGGGACCGAGGTCCTCGTCGGCGCGGAGGGCGACGTCGACCACCCCCTCGTCGGGGTCGTCGCTGCGGATCGTCAGGGTCGCGCTCCCGGGGCCGGCCGTGAGGGGCAGCTCGCGCGACTGTCCCGCGGGGATCCCCGCGGGGAGGGGCACCGAGCCGACCTGCCAGCCGGCGCCGGCGAGGTCGAGCGCGGCGAGGGTCAGCATGCCGTCGCCGGTGTTGGCGATCGCCAGGGAGGTCTCCGTCTCCCCACACACCGACGCGAGGTCGACCGTGCTCGCGACGTCGATGTCGCCGTGGACCGGGTCGGGCGAGTCCTCCTTCCCGGCGACGCCGTAGTCGAGGCAGCCCGCGAGCAGCGCGATCACGGGCACAGCGAGTCGGTGTACCGCGCCTCGTTGTTCGTCTCGTCGCACTCGTTGTAGACGTCGGTCTCGTCGACGCGGGCGATCCAACCGAAGCGGCCGATGTCGCCGGGCCCGAGGTCGAGCTGGATCCCGTCGAGGATGGTGCCGGCGAGGATCTCCGGCAGGGTCGTCGTCGCCACGAGGCGCTCGCCCGTGTCGTCGTCGGCGTAGAGGTTCAGGACCACGCCCGCGTCGACGTCGACGCCGCCCGCGTTGCCGACCTGGACGCCCACGGACACGGGGCCGTAGTCGCAGTCGGCGACGCACTGGTCGGTGATCGCGACGGTCAGGTCGGGCCGCCCCGGCTCGTCGACCGCGGGGCGAGCGCGGAACACGTTGTAGACCTGCCAGCTCGGTTCGGGCGGGGTGGGTACGGAGCCGTCGGGGTCGACGTTGGTGACGGCGAAGTCGTGCGTCGCCCACGTGGTGCCCGACTTGGGCCAGCCGACCGAGCCGTCGTGACCATAGACGGTGACGCCCTTCCACACGCCCCCGTTGTCGGCGACGACGATCTCGGCGCTGCCGTCGTTGTCGACGTCGGCGATGACGGGGTACTCCCACAGCGTGCCGGACGCGTGGTTCTTGTTCTCGTAGAGCACGGTGCCGGTCTTCCCGTCGTACATCCGGAACGCGATCTCGTCGGCGAAGAGCACCTCGTAGGCGCCGTCCCCGTCGACGTCGTAGCCCGAGCACCCGGCGAGGCCGGAATTGTCCTGCATGGGCGCGGACCAGACCTTGGTGCCGTCGACCTCGAACACGGAGATGGTCGTGTTCGCCGGGACGGCGATCTCGACCTGGCCGTCGCCGTCGAAGTCGGCGATCGCCGGCGGCCCCGGGTTCGAGCCGGGGACGGTGAACTGGTGCAGCAGCGTGCCGTCGTCGTCGTGGACGTAGCCCTGGTTGCCCGAGGCGAAGAAGACCTCGCCCTCGGGGTCGCCGTCGACGTCGGCCACGGCGCTGAAGTCGCCCGCGCCGCTGCCGGCGTTGTTCCAGGCGGCGGAGCCGTCGGAGTTGAAGACGCGGTTGCCGATGATCAGCTCCTGGTCGCCGTCCTGGTCGAGGTCGGCGGCGACGGCGGTGCGCCACGACGTCGAGGTCGACAGCGTGGTGACGGTGCTGCCGTCGAGCCCCTCGACGACGGCGATGTCGTCGAACACCTCGATGTCGCCATCGCCGTCGAAGTCGCCGACGGTGGGCTGCGGGTAGGCCGACAGCCCGAAGCCGGACGAACGCCAGATCTCGGTGCCGGAGCCGTCGACGGCGAAGACCTCGTGGCCGACGGTGTCGCCGACGATGTCGGGGAAGCCGTCCTGGTCGACGTCGGCGATGGTGACGCCGCCCTGGCCGTCGTAGCCGGGGATCTCGAAGATGGTGGTGCCGTCGCCGTGGAGGGCGACGAGCGTGTTGCTGCCCCAGGTGGTGAAGACGACGTCGGGGTCGTCGTTCTCGTCGACCCTGCCGTCGCCGTTGTCGTCCGTGATGTTGCCGACGGCCGGCATGACGATGACGCCCTGGCCCGAGCTCACGGTGTACTGCCACTCGATGGCCGCGTTCCAGGGGTCGGTGACCACGACCGGCGTGCCCGAGTCGCACTCCTCGAGGACGGCGACCGTGCCGGCGTGGCCCAGGTCGAGCGCCGGGCACTCCTTGTCCATGCAGTCGGCGCGGCCGTTGCCGTCGTCGTCGGGGAAGTCCTCGTCGACCTGCCCGTCGCCGTCGTTGTCGTCGCCGTCGCAGACCTCGTCGCCGACGGTGCCGGAGTCGCTGTCGAGCCCGGGGTCGAAGTCGTCGCCGGAGTCGAAGCCGTCCTTGACGTCGCCGCCCGGGTTGAGTCGGTTGTCGATGCAGGCCGTGAGCAGCAGGAGCATGGTCGCCTCAGGATAGCGCGCTCTGCAAACGTAGAGGCCCGTCCATGTGGGACGGGCCTCGCGACTTTCCTGCCGGTGGCCTCAGGGGCAGGCCAGCGCGCTGCCGAGGAAGGTCTTGCTGACGCCCGTGGTGTAGGTGCAGCTCAGCGACTTGAGCTGGAGCGCGACGTCGGAGGGGCTGTTGTCGGTGGAGCCGCTGCCGAAGTCGGCCGAGGTCGTGATGAGCCGGTAGCTGGTGGCGACGTACACGCCGCCGCCCGCGGTCGTGGCGGTGTCGTTCTGGATCGTCGGGCTGGTCCAGCTCGCGTTGCCGCCCGTGATGTAGCCGCCGCCGCCGTTCGGCGCGTCGTTCGACTTGATCGAGCAGGAGCTGGTGTTGCCCCAGCCGTAGATGCCGCCGCCCGCGGTGCTGGCGTGGTTCCCGGTGACGTTCACCGAGGACAGCGTGCCGCCGCCGTTCTGGTACACCCCGCCGCCGTAGACCGCGGTGTTGCCCGAGATCGTCGCGCTCGAGATCGTGCCGCCCGTCGAGTACAGCCCGCCGCCGCCGTTGGTCGAGGTGTTCGACGACAGGGTCGGGGCGTTGAGCGTCCCGCCGGTGATCGCACAGCCGCCGCCGGAGTAGGCCGTGTTCGACGAGTAGGTCCCGCCGACGTTGCCGCTGCTGACGAAGCAGCCGCCGCCGCGGTTGCCCGCGGTGTTGCCGCTGACCGTCGGGCTCGTGACGGTGTTCGACGAGCTGTTGGAGTAGAGGCCTCCGCCGTCGACCACCGCCGAGTTGCCACTGATCGTGCCGCCGCTCCAGTTCGCCCCGCTGAGGTAGGCGCCACCGCCGTTGTCGCCGGCGAAGTTGTCGCTCACCGTCAGGCCGGAGAGGACGCTGGACTGGTCGGCGTACAGCCCGGCGGCGTCGTAGGCGTAGTTGCCGGAGACGGAGCCGCTCGTCCATGTGACAGCGCTGACGTAGGCGCCGCCGCCGGCACCTCCGGCCCAGTTGTCGGTCAGCGTGATGCCGGAGAGCGTCCCGTTGGAGAGGTAGAGCCCGCCTGCGCTGCCGTACAGCGTCGTGTTGTCGTGGATGTCGAGGTTGCTGAGCGCGGCGTAGTAGGCGTACAGGCCGCCGCCCCAGCTGTTGGTGACCGTGTTGTCGTAGATCTCGAGGCCCGAGAGGGTCTCGCCGGATCCGCCGTAGACCTCGAGGCCGCCGCCCGAGGTCGTCGCCGTGTTCCCGTGCACCGCCGAGGTCGACGCCGCGAGGTTGGTCCCCTGGACATACACCCCGCCGGCGTCCTGGTTCGCGGTGTTGCCGGAGACGTCGACGCCGCTCCAGGTGCAGGTGGTGAAGTAGTCCAGCTCGAGACCGCCGCCGTACACCGAGGCGTGGTTGTCCGTGACGTCGACGCCGGTGAAGGCGCACGAGGCCGTGTCCTCTCCGTAGAAGTAGGCGCCGCCCGCCGAGCTTGCCGAGTTGGCGTCGAAGTCGACCCCGTCGAGGGTCAGCGCCGTGCGGGCGTAGGCGTAGAGGCCGCCGGCGGCGCCCAACGCCTCGTTGCCGCGGAACGTGGTGTCGTCCAGGTCGATCGTCGAGCCCGAGGACACGTAGGCGCCGCCGCCGGTCGAGCCGGCGAAGTTGTCGTGGATGTCGACGTCGTCGGCGGTCCAGGTGCCGCCGTTGACGTAGATCGCGCCGCCGTCGCCGGCGTCGTTGTACGCGAACTCCGAGGCCGTGGTCGTCAGCGAGCCCGAGCTGGCGCGGATCGCGCCGCCGTGGGACACCGACCCGTTGTACGTCATCGAGCACCGGTCGATCGCGACGCCGCCGGAGCCGTCCCAGTCGATGGCGCCGCCGTCGCCCGTGCCGACGTTGTCGGTGAAGGTGGAGTCGGACACGCTCGCCCACGCCCCCGAGCCCCCTCCGTAGATCGCGCCGCCGTAGTACGCGGTGTTGCCCACGAAGCTGCTGCCGTTGACGCTGACGTTCGCGGTATCCGTCGAGATCGCCCCGCCGACGTACGCGGAGTAGGCGTCCTCGAAGCTGGAGTCGGTGACGACGAGGTCGCCGTACGACACGTAGACGGCGCCGCCGTTGCTGTGGTCCCCGTCGAAGGTCGAGTCGTCGATGACGACGTGGTTGGTCGAGGCGTAGGGGCTGTACCCGGGGGCGTAGATCGCGGCGCCCTGGGACGAGCTGCTGTTGCGTGCGAAGCTGCTTCCGGAGACGTCGATCTCGATCGCGCCGGTGTAGGGGGACTGCCGCCCGATCGCCCCGCCGCCGTAGTTCGCCTGGTTCGACGTGAAGGTGGAGTCGGTGATCATCGTGACCGCGGCGTCGTGCAGCGGGACCGCGATGGCGCCGCCGTAGTCGGGCCCGCGGTTGCGGTCGAAGACCGAGTCGTCGACGATGAGCGCGCTGGCGCCCATCGCGTCGATCGCGCCGCCCGCGCTGCTGCACGTGGAGCAGCGGCCGTAGCCCCGCATGAACGTCAGCCCGTGGACCTCGACGCTGCCCGACGGCTCGCTGTAGTTGCCGGTGCTGTGGAGGATGCGCCGGCGGTTCCCGCCGTCGAGGATCGTCACCTCGGCCCCCTGCGGCCCGTCGAGCACGATGTCGTCGGTCACCGCCAGCGCCTCGCGCCAGGTCCCGGCACAGATGGAGACGGTCTCGCCGGGGTCGGCGGCGTCGATCGCGGCCTGGATCGTGCCGTAGTTGACGTTGCCGACGGAGACGAGTCCCGCGTCGCCGACGGTGCCGTCGCAGTCGTCGTCGACGTCGTCGCAGAACTCGGCCTGGCCCGGGTGGACGTTCCAGTCCACGTCGTCGCAGTCGCCGGCGGCGGTGCTCGCGTCCCCGCCGGGGTTGCAGCGGTCGGCGACCGCGGCGTTGCCGTAGCCGTCGTGGTCGCCGTCCGTGTAGTACGCGGTGGCGACGAGGGTGCCGTCGGCCGCGTCGGAGAGACCGTCGCAGTCGTTGTCGAGGCCGTCGCAGATCTCGGTCCCGCCGGGGTGGGCCGTGGCGTGCCCGTCGTCGCAGTCGCCGGAGGTGGCGGTCGCGCCGGAGGGCGGGCTGCACACGTCGGCGACGGCGGTGCTGCCGTACCCGTCGGCGTCCGCGTCGACGTAGAGCGGGGTGGCGGTGAGCGAGGCGTCGGCGGTGTCGACGAGGCCGTCGCACTCGTCGTCGACGCCGTTGCAGACCTCGGTGGCGGCGGGG
>JADMIO011430537.1_pt1 | contig 46917 bp, 29 predicted proteins | sample 8958161 | NCBI WGS metagenome assembly JADMIO01 (sample SAMN16585339, study PRJNA669376) | soil metagenome | isolation source: Crop rotation soil | place: USA: Cullars Rotation, Alabama | collected 2011
GGCCGCGACTTCAAGTCACGTGAATTCCAAGCTTCGGATCCCACTGTGCTGGAAAGCCGATACCCTGGAAAAACCTGTGCTTTATCCTATCTATACATCAGAAGGAACAATTATCACAAGAGGATTTCCGGTTCATCCGCTTCCGGGTGAACCAACAGACCACCCACATCATCTTGGCCTTTGGTTCAACTATGAAAATGTAAACGGTTTGGATTTCTGGAATAACTCTTATGCCATTCCTGCCGATAAAAAACACTTATACGGCTGGATAAAGACAGACAGCATCCTTCAAACATCCGGCGGAGATAAAGGTGTGTTGGCATACCACGCCAACTGGACCAATCAAAACAACGATGTCTTGCTGGAGGAAACTACACGGTTCGAATTCAGCGGCGATAGCCATTTGCGCATCATAGACAGGATGACGACCTTAAAAGCAAATACGGATGTACACTTTACTGATGCCAAAGATGGCATGCTGGGATTAAGGGTAGCACATGAACTTCAGATTCCTTCCACAGCAGATCAAAAGTTCACAGACGATAAAGGCAATGTAACAGTGGTAAAAAAGAATACAGACAGTATTGCCAATGGCAATTATATAACGGGTAAAGGAAAGGAAGGAGACAGCGCCTGGAGTACAAGAGCCGCCTGGTGTAAGCTCTATGCAAAAATGGGAATTGATTCGGTGAGTATTACCATTATTGACCATCCGTCTAATCCAAATTATCCTACGTTCTGGCATGCGAGAGGGTACGGTTTATTTGCTGCTAACCCTTTAGGAGAAAAAATATTCACCAATGGCAGCAGTGAAAAAAATCTTCATTTAAAAAAAGGTGAAACAATCCGGTTTTATTACAGGATCATTGTTCAGGAGGATAAAAAAACAGTATCCAGTCAGCAAATCGATAAAATGGCAAGCGAATTTGCAAAAATGAATCCCGGCAGTTGATTTGAAAAGCATACTACCGGTGTAAATTAATACCGCACAATGCTTATCCGCAACCTCTCAGAGAAGACAAATGCGAACAACAGTGGTAAGGTCGTAATATTGCTTCTTTATTCTGTTACTTACTTAAGCGTCTATTCATTTTTGCGGTATGTTTCTTATGTTTAAACCTTTCTTCAAAATTCAGCTTAACCTCATTACTGTATTGCGCAAAAAACCAATTCTGCTTGCGTTATTTATTCTTTTTTGCACGCTAACACATGCTCAGTATGCACGCTGGATGATGGGTACATGGAAAAGTACAAGCAGTATAGCTACCATCCAGATCAATGATGTGTCGCGTGAAAGTTTTACCGGTATCAAAACAATCGAAACCAACAACACTAAAATCACCATTTCAGTTTCCGGCGCTTTCAGGGGAAGAGGGTTTTATTTGCAGGACGGGGAAGTTTTAAGCAAAGAACCGGCAAATGCTCAGTGGTCCGATTGTTCTGCATGTACAGAAGCAGATAAAATCATCGTTGGCCATGACAGCCTTATTCTGATCAGAAGCATTTCAGACTGTGATGCAAAATGTGATGGTGAAACCTATTATTATAGGTTACTTTCCGAATATGACAGCGCTTCCCAGAGGTATCTCGTCGACCGGTTTGGACGACCTTCAGATATAATTGGTTTCCGCCCGCAACGTCCGCAGGAAGGTGTAACGCCTATTTCCATTTACGATAATGAACCCGAAAAAAATAATGTTGCTGTTGCCGCAGTACCTGATGAAAAAAGATTACAACATATAAACGATTCCGTTCGCATTGCCCAACAAAAGAAGCGGCAGCAGCAAATAGCCGATTCCCTTAATCTTGTACAGCAAAAGCAGCATGTAAAAGATTCGCTGGGTAATGTTGCGAAGCTGGAAAGAATAAGATTGCGAACAGAGGATTCACTGCGCGATTCGCAGGCAAAAAAGCGACAACAGGAAGTAACTGATTCAATCAACCTTGTAAAACAAAAAGAGCAACAACGCTTAAAAGATTCGCTGAATAATGTTGCCGGAATAAGACAACGGCAGATCCAGGATTCAATCTTGCTTGAACAACAAAAGGCGCGAAAACAGGAAATAACTGATTCGCTCAATCTTGTAAAACAAAAAGAACAGCAACGCTTAAAAGACTCATTGGATAATATTGCAAGGCTGGAAAAGATCAGATTGCAAACAGAAGATTCGCTGCGCGATGTGCTGGCAAAAAAGCGACAACAGGAAATAGCCGATTCCATTAACCTTGCAAAACAAAAAGAACAGCAACTTTTAAAAGATTCTCTGGATAATGTTGCCAGGATAAGACAACAACAAATCCAGGATTCTACCCTGCTTGCTCAACACAAAAAACGCGAACAGGAAATAACTGATTCGCTCAATCTTGTAAAACAAAAAGAACAGCAACGCTTAAAAGACTCGTTGGATAATGTTGCCAGGCTGGAAAAAATAAGACTGCAAACAGAAGATTCGTTACGCAATGTTCAGATTAAAAAAAGACAACAAGAGGTAGCAGACTCGCTTAACCTTGTAAATGAAAGAAAACAGCAGCATATAATAGATTCACTGCAAAACGTTGCTGCGGCAAACCTGCAAAAACAGCAAACGGCAGATTCATTGCGCGAGGTGCAGGCAAGAATAAAACAACAGCAGGCCGATTCGTTGGTGGCTCTTCGCACGCAACGGTATAATGATTCTTTACAAAAAGCAGCTTTGGCAAAAACTGCTCCACCAGCAACAACCGGGAGTGGAGAATCTGTTGCAGACAAAGCTCTGACGTCCCGTACCAGTGTATTGCTCAAAACTTATCATATTAATTCGCCGGACATCCTGATTGAATTATTTGATAACGGTGAAATTGACAGTGACAGGGTTAGTATATATCACAATAACGCGGTTATTGTAAGCAACCAGGTGCTGGGCATAAAGCCAATTACGCTTAAAGTTCATGCAGACGCAACAAACCGGGAACACGAATTTGTGATGGTAGCGGAAAATCTTGGAAGCATTCCGCCAAATTCTGCACTGATGCGGATAACCGCAGGTAAACAGAGTTACAAATTATCCGTTAACACTGATATGAAAACAAATGCAAGAATTGTGTTTTACTATGACGGAAATTAGGTGAACTTTAAGTCTTGTTGATGGATGCCACTCCAACTTGTTTGCAAACCGGCTGACAAGCTGCAAACCTGAGTTATTATCGATTTCTAATAAAGAATTTGCTGAATTTCTTACAAAAAACGGCAGGCATTTTGATTAAAAAAAACATTCATGTTTAGAATTGTAAACGTCTCAGTAAATTCATGTAAAATATATTTTTTATGAAAAGAAGTAAATTAGTAAAACTGGCGCTTTTGGCATTTCTTACCTGGTTTTTACCGCGCTCCATCCAGGCACAGGACAAAGACGCCGAAAAATTGCTTTCTGAAAGTGATAAAGCAAAAACAGAATTTATCAAAATAGATCCTTCTATGTCATCTCTGTTTGAATCATCCTATGGATACCTCATTTTTCCACACATCGGCAAAGGTGGCTTTATTGTTGGCGGCTCAGGCGGTGATGGAATACTTTATGAAAAAGGCAAGGCAATTGGTTTGGTTAAGACGGGCCAGGTTACAGTGGGTGCGCAGATTGGGGGCCAAGCATACAGGGAAGTTATATTTTTTGAGAACCAGGATGCGCTTGAGCGCATGAAACAAAGTAAGACAGAATTCAGTAGTCAGATATCTGCGGTTGCTGTAAAGTCAGGTGTATCAAAAAATGCGAAATATACCGATGGCGTATCGGTGTTTACACAGGATCTTGGCGGTCTGATGGCTGAAGCCACCGTGGGCGGGCAAAAATTTAAGTACACCGCATTCTAAATTTTTAAAAGGCAGCTCGAAGGCAACATGTTTATACCTCTAACCTGCTGCCTGCAATAAATTGGCGCTTTTGCCGGTTCCAGGCCGGCAAAGGCGATTACATAACCTCTCTCCGTTAGCCACATCAGTCAGCAAAAGAAGGAAGAATGCGCTCCATGAAACAGGTATTCTTATTGTTTTCATCTTTTTTTGTTCTTATTGTCCATGCTCAACAGGAACAACTTTCTAAGTCTTTTACTGAAGATTTTAACGATCCCATTTTAAAAAATTTCAGGTATGGTTCCAGCGGAAACAATGTTGCTTTCAAATGGCAATCCGGTGTTAATTCAAAAACTGAAGCAAATGCTAAAGTGCTGCTGTTTAAAATAGATCCGCAGGATAGTGCGGGTGCGGGCCGTGGCCCAGAAATCATATCAAAGCAATTTACCGCCTTTGGCAGCTACGCTGCCCGACTGAAAATACCTGATGTTAGAACCATTCAACCAAACACAGGCGCCGTTGTGGGATATTTCACTTATTATATGGATAGTGTGTACGGCCTTAGTGAAATAGACTTTGAATGGCTGGTTGCCGATCCCTCCATCATTTACATTGGCACCTGGACCGGGAGCAGCGATAAACTGAAACGGATCGGGCGCTCAATTAATCTGGCCAAGGGAATTATTTACAATACAATTTATAAAGAAGGGTATAAAGGAGAGCCGATTGCCTTAACCGATGGCCAAAACCAACCGGCAACGATCGAACCTGTTGATAAATATGACGCCTCCTCCAAATTTTATACTTATGGATTTGATTGGTATCCTGATCATCTTACATGGTGGATGATTCACCCTTTAACCGGCAAAAAACTCGTTTTATGGGATTACCGGGGATCTCAAACAGGTATGCCCTTTCCCAAAACATATTATCGCATGAACTTCTGGCATACCAATGACTGGGGTGTTGAAACCAATCTCAATGCAATTGAAAGGCCCATGCACGCTTATGAACTGGAAGTGGATTGGATGTCGTATGAGCCACTCAAAAAATGATTATAGAAGTGCTATACCCTTGGCTTTATTATTGTGAACAGCAAACAAATAGTTGCCAATGCCAGTTCTTAAACAACCCCTTTCATTCTCTGTACGCTTTGCAGCCATCTTAATATCCGTTATTGCTTTAGGCTTTTTAATGATCATCGGAGAAGAATTTATAACACCTCTTGTATTTGCCGTATTGTTTTCTATCCTGTTATTGCCACTTGCAAAAAAGCTTGAGATAAGATTTAAACTGCCCAGGGGTGCAGCATCTGGCATGGCAGTAATACTTTTTTTTGTGGGCCTTGGGCTAATTCTTTATACCATCGGTTCTCAAATTGCCAACCTTGGCAAAGACTGGCCCTTATTTCAACAACAATTGCTCAGTTCTATAAATGATCTGCAACATTGGATTGAGATTAAGTTTAATTACAATCTTCAGAAACAAAAAAACTATATTCATAACGCCACTTCCGGTGCAATCTCCAGCGGTACGGCTTTCCTTGGTTCTACACTGCTCTCTGTAACATCGTTGGTGTTGTTTATTGTGCTAACGCTTATCTATACTTTTTTTATGCTGTTATACAGAACAACTTTGTTGAGATTCTTAGTTGCGTTGGTGAATGAAAAGCATAATCAAACAGTTAATGCTGTTGTGTCAGACATACAAATTGTGATCAGAAAGTACATATTGGGCCTGTTGCTCGAAATGCTTATCGTAGCTATGCTATGCTGGATATGTTTTGGTGTCTTAGGTATTAAATATTTTATTTTGTTGGGATTGATAACAGCCTTGTTTAATGTAGTGCCCTATGTTGGCATTTTCACAGCCTTGCTCATTAGTGCATTGATCACTTTTGCGACAACGGGTATTTCAACACATTTGTTGCTGGTTGCCATTACGATCGTATGCATTCATCTTATCGACAGCAATATTCTATTACCCTTTATCGTAGGTTCAAAAGTCAGCATTAATGCATTGATCACCGTACTTGGTGTGGTAGCCGGTGAAATGATTTGGGGATTACCGGGGATGTTTTTATCTGTTCCATTAATTGCCATGGCTAAAATAGTTTGCGACAGGGTGGAACCACTAAAACCCTGGGCAATATTGTTAGGGCATGAGAGAAAAGAGAAAAAAATGTTGAAATTTCCTAAACGAAAAAAGCCGGTTGTTGAAGTTCAGGAACAGAAATAAATACACGCCCGATACTAAACGCTTAGATAACAGAGTTATTCGTTGTAAGCATTGAAAACTGCGACACCTGTATTATTATAATATTTATAGATAACAGCACTTATCTCCACACATTAATCACGCATACAAAAATTGCGGGAAATCAGGCAGTTAATTATCACGTTTTATTCATTGTTATTTGAGAAGTTTCATTTCGATCGAACAAAGAAAGCCTGGTGTTTTTATCTTTTTTAATAAGCGCAATAATGGCACGATTTACGCAACAAAAACCATTGTATACAGACGATGAATTGCTTGTATATGTGTTGCAGATAACGAAATGCATACAAACAAACACATTGTTCAAAAAACAAGTGAGCATGTTCTAACCGTGCGCGAATAAGAAATCGAAATGGAACCATGCAATCGTAACATACAATAAGTATAAAATTTATAAAAAAAGGAGGTTTTATGTTGCAAACTGTTATAGGTATATTTAATGATGCTGATAAAGCACAAAGTGCAGTTGACCACTTGCTGGATGACGGTTTTGATGAAACTAATGTTGATTTTGCAAAAGGTTCAGGGAGGTATGCGGATAAACATAACGATGGCAATAACAATGAAAGTGGTATCAGTCGGTTCTTTAAAAACTTATTTGGGGATCACAGTGACAGCGATCGCTATACGAATGCGGCACAAAAAGGATATATCGTAACCGTACACGCTACGTCAACCGATGAAGCCCGCAGGGCAAGCTTATTGCTGGATGAATATGGTGCTGAAGATATAGACGAAGATAACACAGATTACATGCGGCAATATGGAAACACAACTGGTATTCCTAACCCTGAAAGTGGCACTGGTTTTAACCATACTTCTAATCGTGATGATTTAACTGAGGCGAACAAGGATATACCTGTTATGGGAGAAAACCAACAGGTAGGTAAAAGCGATGTTGAGATGGGTAGTTTACAACGGAGAAGCCGTATTGTAGAAAAACCTGTTGAAGAAACGATCAGATTAAGAGAAGAACGTGTCAGAATTGACAGAAACAATGTTGACCGGCCCGAAAACAACGAATGATGAATTAAACACTTTGCGTAAAGAAAACTTAATAGTAAGAACGTGCGGAAGTGCCGGTTGTAATTAAAGAAACAATGTTGTTCAAGAAGTTCTATTGACAAAACAGTTAATCATCGTCGGGAACTATTAGCAATAACGTACAGTTGTCTGTATTTACAAATTTTATCGCTCTTGAATTAAAGATCGTCGTATGGGCTTTTGTTATGTCATCTGCAGTTAGACTTGTTTGCCTGCTATTTGAGACCTCTGTTCTTTAAAAGAAAATTATTAACAGCAGAATAGAATTGAGCCGGCTGTTCGGTTTCCACAAAGTGACCGGATTCATAAATGCCATGAACCTCCGCGTTTGGAAATGCCTGCATGTATTGTGAGATGGTCGTGAGGCTGATGGGATCCTCCCATCCGAAAATAAGTAACACCTTTCCTTTAAACACATGGCCTGCATCTGATAAGTGGAGATACTTTGGCAGTGTGCTCCACATTATCCTGTTCATTTGCATGTTCATAGGCCCTTGATTCTTTTGCCGGTTAATTACCAGGTCTATTTTTGAGCTATCATAAACCCGGGTAAACATATGCAGCCTCGCCAATTCATAGGCAGCTTTAGCCGAGTCAATTTTTATCATTTCAGGGTTGGTCCAATAGCGGTATCGTGTTGAATCAAGGTCACGGGACAAAACCCGGATGTTCGCATTTATAGGGCCATATATAGAAGTGTCAAGGCCACCACCGCAAACCGAAATAAACAACCTTACGTGATTAGGGTACCTTGAAATATATGCTGCAGCCAACATACACCCCCATGAACGCCCAAGTAAGTTGAGTTTTGTTATTTTCAGTTTTTGGCGCAAAAGATCGAGGTCTTCCACGGCCTGTGAAAGATTAATGGTTGTGGAATCAAAGGGTTTTGTCCAGGAACAGCCGGTGCCACGCTGATCGAACAAAATGAACTGGTAATGTTTATCCAACCCTTCTATCATGTGATCCATATTATGCCCGTTTCCTCCCGGGCCGCCACTTAAAAGAACAAGTGGTTCACCTTTACCGTAAACATAATAATAAAGCGCACCATTCGGTAAAACAACTGAATCAGCTGCCTGCGCTTTTACCTGGTTGTAAAACATCGGAATAATCAAAAAAAGCAATAACCTTTTTTTCATATTGGCTCTTTTAAAAACTCCAACGATGAAATTAAACATTTCCCATCATTGTTATATACCTACCCGTTCTATCTATATGTGCTGTCCGAATTTTACAGCATGCCCATAGAACAACCTTTGTTGCATTTTGCCTCACCCTTTAACCGGCCAATCCTGTTACCAAAAAGGTCTGTTTGCCATGGAGTTCGTTTGAAAGCTTAATACGCATCACAAAACATCATTAAAAAAAGCAAAGCCGGATAATAACTGTTTAAAATGTATTGCTATCTTATGCGCTCATTTTTTTGCAAGCCATATCAAACACTAAATGAAAGCAATCCCATATCGTTATCGTGTCCTGGCATTGCTTTGCTCTTTAACTACCCTTACTTATCTTGACCGCATTTGTATCTCCATTGTTGGTGTAAGAATTAAAACTGAGTTCGGCCTTAATAACGAGCAATTCGGTTGGGTGCTTGCTTCTTTCGCGTTGGCCTATGCATTGTTTGAGATACCTTCAGGAATTCTGGGCGACCGCATTGGTCCACGTGCCTTATTTATCCGCATTGTTTTATGGTGGTCTTTGTTTACAGCCGTCACAGGCCTTGTAAACGGATTGATTGGTTTGCTTGTTGTGCGGTTTTTATTTGGCATGGGCGAAGCCGGAACGTACCCCAATTGTTTGATCGTTGTATCAAGATGGTTTCCTGCAAATGAAACGGGAAGGGCGTTGACATGGGTTGGCATTGGCTCACAGATAGGTGCTGCTGTTGCTCCCTTGATGATTGTTCCGTTGGCTGTTGCCTATGGATGGCGCTTGCCTTTTTTTGTGGATGCTGCCATAGGCATGGTGTGGGTGCTGATGTGTTATATATGGTTTAGGAATTTTCCGTCGGAAATGAGGTATATTTCTAAAGAAGAGCAGGTAAAAATTGAAAGCGGATGCAGGCATAAAAAAGAACAGCATCTTATTTCATGGAAGTTTATTCTGAAGAACCGCACTGTCTGGGCGTTGATGCTGATGTATTTTACTTTTCAATGGGCGAATTATTTTTTTGTAGCATGGCTGCCGGTTTACCTGCAGGAAGGAAGGCATATAAGTGAAGATGCTTCCAAAAACATCATCTTTATTTTGTTTATAGCAGGCATTGTTGGCCTGCTGGCAGGCGGTTTTGTGTCTGACTGGCTGGTGAAGAAAAAAGGCTTACGCTTCGGACGGAGGCTTACAGGAATGGCCGGTATCGGCATGTGCGGACTGATGATATTGCTTGCCGCACTGGTACCACAAAACACTTTTGCGGCAGCCTGTTTGATCGGCGCTAACTTTTTTTATTCATTTGGCGTTATGTCTTCTTATGGTGTATGTGCAGATATTGGCAGAAATAATACAGGCACCGTAACAGGCGCCATGAATTTCGCGGGACAGACAGGTGCATTCTTCCTGGCAATTGTTTTTGGTAAGATCGCTGAGCTTACAAATAGTTTTCAATACCCGCTTTTAATAGTGGCGGCTGTACTCGCGGTTGGATTTTTAAGCTGGTTTGTGATCGATCCTTTGCGGCAGGTGAATATGCCTGGAAAAAATAGCTCCTAGGAGTGATGAATAATACTGGGTTTTATTTCTATCCCGATTAACAAACAACACAGAACCTGCAAGCCGGCCCGGTTGAAGAGCACGCCACAATAAAGTTTCGCTCATTCTTGCTAATGGCGGGCCGCTGAAATACAGCGCTTATTAAAATATTATTAGTTGAAGATGGATTTAAGCCTCTTTTAAATGCAACGCTATCATACAAGAATTCCACGAGAATAAATCCGGTTGGACAGAAGAAGAAAGTTATAATATCAAAAGCATACGGTTGAACCATCAGAGAGAAAGGCGTATCAGCCTCCGATCTTTGAAAGAGCGAAGGCACATAAAAACCTAACACTGTAATTAACCCGGCATAATTGTACGCCACTTAAAAAGCCTCCGAAATCATTGTATCAGAAAGCATCGCAAGGATTGCGAGCGCTGCAACGGCGGCTGTTGCAGCAATCGCATCTGCATTAAACTGTACAAAAAACAGCAAACCCGCATCGCCCATTGCTGCCGCCCTTGATCATGCTTACGCAATTACAATGGACTCGGAAATGCCGTCGAGTAAGGCTCCCATCGCGATGGCGGTTCCACTCCCCTGTTGTTCTGATTCTGATTTTTGCTGGTTGCCTGAACGTTTGCGATGCTTTGCTCTTCGCCAGTAAAATGTTTGCGGGGGTGCAAACGGGTCAGCACAAAAACTAACCTAGGGTAGCGGGAAGTTTTCTGGCATGCATTTTATTTTAATAATTCATATTAAACCACGTGGAGGTTTGCCCTGTACACATTGGCATGGCTAGGAAGAACCGCTATGGTAGCAATATAAAATGATTTTTAACAACATTATTTTCAAAACGAAAGTTACTTTAGCCTTCATTATCCAATAAAAAACGTAGTTATGAAAAGCCTCTTCTTTGCTTGTTTCATTTTTATTAGCGGTGTGGCCATTGCCCAGGATAAAACATGCAACTTATGGCTTGGCGACGCATCTGATTCAACCAACAACATTAAACAGTTTGCTGAAAATTACCTGGAGATACAAACAAAAATTTTGCCTGCAGAGGCCAGCAATATCCAGGAAATGAGAGATGATAATCAACTGGCGCAGATCAAAATATGGCTCAAGCCAAAAAAGACGCTGGTTAATGGTGCTATGGCCACGGTTTATACCATTAGTTCTTTTAAGATCGTTTCTCTCTCCGATAAAATTGATGCGCTCTACGCTGCCCTTGTTAATAAGGTGCAGGCATGTACTACTGAAACAGCAGCCATGAACTCCGTGTTTGGAAACAGTAAAATGTTCATAGAAAGAAACAGCGGTGGGTTTGGGACCAAGGGCCTGCCAATGTCTACACTTACGGTCACTGCCAAATGATTCTGAACAATTGCCGGTTGTGGAATTAAGTTGTACCCGTCATGGCTTCAACACTACGTTTGATAATTAATTTTTGAATTGACGTGGACGCCAACAATAGCTATAACGAGATTTGTTTGCGCAGGCCGCATATCCTCGTTTCTATACAAACCTTTACAAAAGACAGCGAAGAAGGAAAGCATGTGTTAACCCGCGCACAGGTAATGCTCAAGGGAGCAGGTTCTCTCTTCGGATATACGCAAGCGATGAATCCACGGCAGCATAAACATCTCCGTTATACTTGTCCATTTCCAGGATATACCATTTTACACCGATCTGTTTACCTTTTTGAAAGACAGACCTGTAATCTATCTTTCCTTTGCCAACCGGCACCCAATTATTAGCCGGCATGTCCGACGGGTTAAAATTAGCCCCGGTAAAAACACCCGTGCTTACATGATCTGCCATGTCTTTCACGTGCAGCAGCTCCACACCGTCGCGATACTTCTCCATAAACTGCACAGGGTCCCGGCCTGCATAAGTTACCCAGAATATGTCTGCCTCCAGGCGAACACAATTATAGTCGATACGGCTTACAAAGCTGTCGAAAAAAGTTTGGTGATCCGTTAATGGCTGCAGTTCATAACCATGAATGTGATAGTAAAGCTGTAGTCCTGCTGCCTTTGCCTGCGGACAGGCCTTTGTGAGAATGTCAGCGGCTTCGGTCACCACATTTAGTGTTACCGTGTCTTCCTTTGAAACTTTAAGCCAGGCGATGCCGGTATAATGCGCACCCAATTTTTTTGCTGTCTCGATAATAACTGTTGGATCCTTTCGCCAGTCGTTCAGGTTATTCCAGTGCAGGGCAAACATCTTCAGGCCGGCGGCATCAAGCGCTGACCTGAATTTATCCGGATCACCAACAATATAAGGCGCATCAAAACCTTCCACGTAAGTGATGCCGAGGTCTTTAATTTTCTTTAGTGTTCCGGGAACATCTTTTTCGAGGTCATATCGAAATGTCCAAAGCTGAACGGCCAGCCCATCTTTGGCGGTAGAATCTTCACCGGCATCCTTTGCCGGGTTTGTACAGGATATCATTAATACCAGGAAAATTAATAAAGGATGAACAGGTCTCATAGATAAACTAAGGTTTTATTATTGAAGATACATTTTATTGATGATTGGAATTCTGTAGTACCGGGTAATTGCGCACAATAGTAACCAGCAACCGGCAGAGTTGTAGTATGGCTTACGTTTATGCTGTACATCCAGCCTGCTATCGTTTGTAACAGCATTGGCGGCAAGGCATAAAAAAAGCCCCGTAGAACGGAGCTTTTTTCTTAGTAGCGGAAAGTATATTAATACCTGTTCTTATTATAGCTATTTCCGTTATTGAAGTTGCGCTTGAAACCGCCGGAAGACCTGTCTTCTTTGGGTTTGGCAACAGATACATTGATGGTTCTGTCTTCAACAGTTGCACCATTCAATTCTGCAATTGCCTTCTGAGAAGCAGCTTCATCAGCCATTTCAACAAAGCCAAAGTCTCTCGACCTGCCGGTTTCCCTGTCTGTGATAACTTTAGCGGAAGAAACTTCTCCATAAGGAGCAAAAAACTCTCTTAAGTCTTCATCCTGTACGTTGAAGCTTAAATTAGAAACATAGATGTTCATTAAAAAAATTATGGATTAAAATTTCTGAGCAATACGCAAAACTAATTGATCAACCAGAACAGTTAAAATCAGCCGACAAGACTGCGCAACAACTTTTGTCCTGATACCCTTTATTAATAAGGCGCAGCCATATATTATGGAAACCTGCCATGAATGCGCCATAGCAGCGTCTGAACAAATGCCTTTACTTTAAGCCTGCGACCGTTTCAGTAATTTTCGTCTATCGCCTCTGCATCGGTTGAACTTTTCTATATGCCTTCTGTACTTTAAAGGGTAACCGGAAAAGTTGAAACCAACGCCGTTACTGATACACCATTCAGGTTTTTTTGATTTCGCTATAAATGAACACCCATTGCGGCGGGAGTTGAATCAGCGGTATTATTTTATCTTAAGGTAAATATGCCTGATGTTATTAACCCCTGAATCTCTTTCATCAATGTGAAATTTGTTTACGCTTTTTATAAGCGGTAATAACTTGGAGAATCCATAATTCCTTGGATCGAAATCTGGTTTCCGCTTCAAGATAAAGTTCCCTAAGTTTCCCAAAAATGTCCAACCATTCTCATCAGCCAGGTCTTCCACGCTCTCTGTTATCAGTGTTATAAGTTCGCGGTCAATTCTGTCCAACGGCTTTGCTTCAACTTTAGGTGTATGTTTAGCTTTTGTGGTCAATTCTGGTGTTTCGGCCGGTTCAGGTTTTAATATTTCAATATAGATGAATTTATCACAGGCTGTTATAAATGGTTTGGGTGTTTTCTTTTCACCGAAACCAATTACTTTCATACCTGCTTCCCGTAATCTAATTGCTAACCTCGTAAAGTCGCTGTCGCTTGAAACGATACAGAACCCATCAACTTTTTCAGAATATAAAATATCCATTGCATCAATGATCAAGGCACTGTCACTTGAATTTTTACCAGTGGTATAGCTATACTGCTGTATCGGCGTGATTGCATTTTCAAGCAAAACGCTTTTCCACCCGGAAACAGTGGGCTTGGTCCAATCCGCGTAAATTCTTTTTATAGTCGGTGTACCGTCTTTGGCAATCTCTTCAAGCATTTCCTTAATGTTTGCATAAGGCACATTGTCTGCGTCGATTAAAACAGCCAGTCTTTCATCCTTCATACTATTGATCGTTTTATGATGTTATTGTATTACCACAAGGGCGACATCTGCGAAGTACGCACATTTGATCCTGACATTAGCGCAAGTGTTGAGCTTGGCTTTCCTTTATACGAGGTGCTGCATGAAGCTGCATCGGCACATTCAGTCCATTTATTGTGTTGGCAGGGTTTGCCCGAGGGTTTTGCGGGGAACTCTTAGGCTGCACACAAAGTCTGGCTTGTGAAGAACCTGGTACGATAAAATTGCCGCAATCAACCCCCACATTGACGTTATATTCCCTTTTGCAATTGATACAATAGCGCAATTTTATGTTACTGATGTAAAAATTCTGTTGAAACACCAGTGAACAGCATGTTTAAAACAAATTGTATGAAACTTGAAATCTATGTAAACTATCCGGGGAATTGCGAAGAAGCATTCCGGTTTTATGAACAACATCTCGGCGGCAAAATTATCATGATGATGACGCATGAACAGCAACCCGGTGCAGCGAATGTTTCTGAGAACTGGAAAAAAGCGATCCTTCATGCACGGCTTGAAATTGGAAATACGGCTTTGCTTGGAGCCGATATCCCTAATGCAGAACCTATGCGAAGCGCTTACCTTACACTACAACTTGAAACGGCAGAAGAAGCAGAAAAAATCTATGCGCTTCTTTCTGAAGGCGGACAAATTTTTATGAAAATGGAAGAGACATTCTATGCTGCCCGCTTTGCTATGTTGCGCGACAGGTTTGGTACGTCATGGATGCTGTTGGGCGGAAGCAAAACCCCTTAAGGATAACGTCCCTTCTCCGCAATATCTCTTTAGCAAAGCCTAACGTGAGCGGCCAGGATATTGCGCCCTGCGAAGCTAAAAGCCTATTATCTCACTAAATTCAATCTATGCCAGTTTGCAAAACCATACTTGTAAACTAATTCATGAATTAAGAAAATTATTAAACAGCATTACATAAATGCATCGAATGTTTTTGTCTCAGCAAGGTTAAGGCTTTTGTACTAATGCTGCAACCCTGCGTTAACTGCATTGATTAGTTCGAATTGCGACAGGTTTCAATTAACATACAATCTCATGCCCTAAAGAACCCATTAAGGAACGAAAGATTCCAAAAGGGTTTTTTATTAATTAACGGAAGATTGTTGCTGTTGGAGCACTAATGTTTCATTACTTTTTTTCAACCTTCTTATTATCTCATAAGCCATGAATCGTTTTGCATTTCCTATCAATGTATTTAAAGAACAACCAGCTTCAGGAAAGAAAAGAATGCAGTGCAAATGATTGGGCATAATTACATATGCTGTCACTTTTATATTCTTTTTTGCGTGCAGGTATTAGACCACTTATATACTGTATCATAGGAATTTGATAATTGGAAAAGTGGCAGCCAATCGAAACAGGCAAAGGTTATAAAATATAAACTGGACTCGCTGGTTTGGGTTGTTCCGGCAGGCATGGCTAGAATAATAAATAATTACTTCAAAAGCACGTAGGGTCTCACCCGGTTCACATTGCCTTGGCTATGAAGACCCCGCTACGACGAACTCCTTGAAATGACAACACCAGCAGCGGCACACTATTAAACTTCTCCGTATTTATTTATCGATTGTATGGATTACTTAGTTAAATTCTGCATGAAATCAAAGTGATAAATGCCATTTAGAATTGCCAGTAAGAAAATTAGAAACTGAATAATCCCTAATATTATTACAAGATATGCAGCCCATTTCGATAAAGCAAATGGAAAATCAAACTTCAAGGTAATGTTATTCATATTATCAAGAATATGTCGAACTCTTTTAAATCGTTCTTGCTGGTCTTTTATGGGTTCGTAAAGTTTATTTTTATTCAATATAGAATTAAACTTGTCAAAATTATCTATCTTAATAACAGTATAATTCATCAACCCTACAACTCCAAGCTCATTTTCAATAATTAATCCTCTTATTACTATAGGTAAGGTAATTTGTACCGCTCTGTGATTTGCTCTGCTCAGCACATACATTAATATTGAACCGGCAAGAAAAATATAAAAGTTTTTATATTGAAAAGCGAAAACACAGATACTAACATTAGCAAGCACCAGGAATGGAAGAATTTGACCTAATACTTTTATGTTCTCCCGATAAGTAATTAACACTTGCTCATATTCTTTTAAAATCAGATTTTGATTCGTCAATTTATTTTCGTCTTGCTTATTTTCCATAGACCTTTTATTATTATTGAATCAAACATATTTGATCCAACGCATAAATGTATACTATTATACAAGTCCAAAACTTTTCACCTATTCGAAGTCAACCATTTAATCTTATACTTTTCGTCTGAGCAGGGGCTCATCCCAACCACAAAGCAATGCAATGAAGACCCTGCTACGACGGAAAGCAAAATAAAAATGATTCGTGAGGACAAAAACCATAGCCTTGGTGCTGAAAACTGTTTGGCGTCATGCAAGCTTCGGTCTCAGCAGGGTCTGCACCACAGCCTGTGTGAAAGCCTGCTACCCTGCGTTTAATTATATGAGTAGTTAAAAATGCCCGGGGTCTCATGCTACACCCTCGCCTGGTTATGAAGACCCCGCTACGACAAAGGCCCCCGCTACTACATAAAAAGGCCGCCTTTCAGCAGCCTTTCATAAATCAGGATACAGGCATACTACTATACCGTTAATTCGCCTGTATAAATACTATTAGAGGCATTTAATCCATCATCGCTCAAAAAGGCTATCCAGGTTTCAACGGGAAAGCCTGCAAAATTGCTTACATCCAGTGTAGCCGCTTTTGTACTGCGTATGGCTGCACCTATAGAAAATACAGTAAGGTTGTAATTTTTGCAATATGCCGCCAATACAGCTTTATCTGTTGCCCCCGCCAGGCCAAGACCGGTATTATCCGTCCAGGTGAAATGTATTTGCTTGTTGGTGACCGTAGCTGCTATACCGGTTGCGTTGGCAAGGTCGCCACGGCTTACGAGGGCATTGGCATAATCAATAGCATAGTTGGGTGATGTACCGGTAATGGCATTATGGTAATTGTAAGCAAATGCCGCATTGCTTTCCGACATGTCTGTCGCATATTTTGTAAATGTTTGATTTAACAACTCTGTCATAGAAGATATAAAATCGATAAGCAGCGAGAACCTTAACTGGTTATCCAACTGTGCGGGTGTAGGCTCACCCCGTGGACGCGATGATTTGCTGCGGATGTAGTCGATGTCTTTCCAGCTTGCGCCAACAATAGTACCTACTGATCCTGATACGGGGCCTAATATGCCTTGTCTTAAACGGGCCATAGTTTTTGGTTTTTTAATGGTTTATAAAAGATTGTTTACTGTTCAATTGCTGTCATGCCAACGTAGGAGAACCCTCATAATAATGGTCTTAAATTCAGGAGACCTCTCCTATCGCCGGGTGACGTCTGTTTAAGTGTATAAGGTGAATGAACTGGTATTGACAGCAACCGAAAGTTTATTGCTGTTTCAAAAACCATATTGCAAGATTAAAATAAGGCCGCATGTATAGTTTCCGGTTGGAGTAAGTTTGAGAATAACCGGTTGTGAAAAGGAGGAAGACGGCGGTGCGGGTTATTATAAGGGAAATAAGATTAGAAATGGGAAAAAGGGATGAGAAACGAATCTTACGCGCGAACATTCACTATTGATTATTCACCATTCACCAGTACAACCCGGCCTGAAAACTTTTCCAGCTTTCATTAATCTTTTTATTTATATTTATTTCATCATTTTTCAACCTCAAAACAAATTGCTATGCCCGAACTCCATTTATCCCTTGTAAAGGCTTATACCATTTCTGAATTAGCTGCCTTATATGGCATCAGTACAAAAACGATTAAAACATGGCTGAAACCACATGCGCAGGAAATAGGCCCGCGGCTGGGGCGTTATTATACCACGCTGCAGGTAAGGACAATATTTGAAAAGATCGGTGAGCCCTGAAAGTATTTTACGATGGTAAGTTCAAAATCCCGTATAACTGCGGGATTTTTTTAATTATAGGCCTCAGCAGGGTCTGCACTGCGGCTTTGTGTTATGCCTGCGACCCTGCGTTTAATGGTATACATGAGTTTCAAAATAACGCGGGATCTCATCCAACTCAAAGTGTTTTGGCTATGAAGACCCCGCTAAGACAGAAATATACTCGGAATCCAATTAATTTAACTTAATTACTGTGGGCAACTTCGCGCCAAAATGTTGAAGGTAATAAACGATACCCTAACCTTTGTTTTAATTCTGTAAAAGTGACAATTTGGTAAGTGTTAGATTGATTATTCGGAAACACAAGACAATGCAATATTTGTTTTGTGGAGGGATTTATCACGATTTTAAAGCAGTGTGAAGGAACTCCAATCTTATTTGGCCCAATCGTCTTTTTACCAAATATAGAACCCGCCACAATAAGAAGTTTTTTTGTCTCAGAAAGTTTTCTAATATTAGTTTCCCATGTCTTCCAAATACCTCTATTCATTTTAACTGTTTGAGGAACACAGTTGTAATATTTAAATGTCGCTTCCTCTTTGTTGCAATTAAATGCGAAGTCCTCAGCGTTTGCTAAATGACCTTTATCGTAACCGCTATGCCCGTAGTCATCATCCGTAGCTGACTTCGTAAATTCATCTACCTTAAAGTCGAAACCTTCTGTTTTTCTATCACAATCACCTCCACCTTTAAATAAAGTATAAGTTACGTACAAGGGTTCTCTTAGCTTCATATTAAAATAAGCCTTATAAACCTCTTTATCAAGTACAGTATCAATTTTGAGTAATTGACACTGTACTTGATAAGCCAGGAAAAATTGAAGAAATAAAAAGAAGAATTTTTTCAATTGATTTCATTTATTAAAAAAAAGCTTATTACAATTTTATCATTTTATATGAAATGAAGGAAACTATCATAAAATATACAATATTTCTTCGCAATGTTTCCTACAGAGCTTTGCGGGTTTGCAGGAACATTGCGTTTTAAATTCCACAATGTCCTTCCTTACACAAGCCTTTGCCAAGAGACATTGTGGCGAAGGGAGGTCTCAGCGGGGTCTGCACAGGGCTTTGTGTTAAGCATGCGACCCTGCGTTTAATGATATACATTAGTTTCTGAATAGCGCGGAGTCTCATCCTGTTCACAGTGCCTTGGCTATGAAGACCCCGGCGACAACAGAAGATTGGTACACCGTGAAAAGACTTTGGTTATCAGTTTAAAATCCCGTGTACATGCGGGATTTTTTTTGTTTTAAGGTAATGCTAATGCACCGTTAGCTCAAACAGAAACGCTTGCAGGTGACAACACCTGCGGCGAAGGATTTTTTTGTTTGCAATTCTTGAAAACGGGAACCACGGCAGTTAAAACTCATGCATTACTTAGTTAAGCTAATAACGGTATCTTTTGGCGACATATAAAAATGGTTGTTTTTTATCTCAACATTTTTATTCAATAGCCAATAATGGCTGAATGAGTTGCGCAACAAATTCCAATTGGTGAAATTGTTATTGCTAAATACAAATTGCTGCACTGTTGTATCAGCTTTAAAGTGTGTGTATAATACGTTGCCCCAGGCATTATATTCATTTGAATAAACTGTTGGCCCTAACCTTTTTATGGTGTTATTTAGATAGCGTGCATTTGCTGCGGCACCGGCAAATCCGTCTATATAACCTGTAAATGAATTATCTTTTATCAAACAATCTGCATTGGTTGAATGCATTCCGAAAAGAAAGCTCACCGAACCATTTATGCTATTGTTTTGAATACTTACACTACCTGAATAAGAACCTGTGAGCAACATGCCAACATTGTTACAAATAAATGTGTTTCTATTGATGTATATGGTTGATGTTACAATGGCTTTGGTGCCTTGTATTTCACCACTGTTAAACAGGTTGCCTATGTTATTTGCCCGAATAGTATTGTTATTAAAATTGATGGCATTACAGGTGTTACCCAACACGATAACACGGTTATTTACTTCACCGGGCAGGTTATTATAAGTAAGGTCGAAAACACAATGGGTAATGTTGGCATTAATATTATATTCTGAAAACTCTATGCCCGATTGTATAAAATGCGTATTCGAAATATAGATATCAGCAAAGCTTCTTGCAAACTGTGCCTTGAATAAATAAGGACAATATACTTCACAATCAACCATCGTAAAGTCGCGGCCATCATCTCCGTCAAGCCAGAGGCCGCCTGGTGTTAGCGGTTGTGGCAGCCAGTTAAACCGCACATTTTTAAAATAAGTTCTGAAAGTGTTGCTAACAGTCAGCGCTTTTCTGCGGCCGGTGATCGTCATATCCTGCACAACAACATTGCGAACAACAGATGGCGTTAATACGATAGCGCGGTATTTGAAAACAGGTGTACCTGCCGGTATTATATTTTTACTGTTGCCTTTATTTTTTATATTGATAACGACTGCTGTTGATGCTGTGGATGATACAACCTGGTACAGATCGTTACCGATAGAAATAACAGTGCCGCCCCGTGGTTGGGTGCCATTGAATGAGATGGTTGCTGACAGGCCTTCAGCAGGTGGTTTAAACATTGTGCTTACAATTGCGCCCCATGAACTAACGCGTTGCTCATAGCTTCTGCTGAGTTTATATTTCAGGTAAACACGCCCGTTTGCTGTGCAGTGGTCAACAATATTAAATTCACCATATTGCTGATCAAAATAATTAGCACCGCCATTAATAAAAATTACAGTACCCGGCACTAAGTTTTTTCTATCTTCTGCAACTTTCAATTCAATATAATTGTTGCCTGCCTTTACTAAATTGTCTTTATAGGTTATGAGGTCGTTTGCATTTGCCAGCCAGCCTGCATCACGGTAATTTGAATTAACCATTAAACCTGCCGCAGCTTTATCGGAAACTTTTATGAATGTTTTATTACGGCCTGCACCTTTAGCTGTTATGTTATTGGCATCTATGGTAAAAAATGGATCGGCAAGAAAAGTGCCTGCATTAAAAACAATGGTACCACCGCCTTTTGTATTAAGGTAAGCAGTTGCTTTCTTGAAGGCAGGCATAAAATTATGAATGCTATCGTTTACGTTATACCAATCCATTTCCACAACGTGTTCATCAGGCATTTTTCTAACCAATACAAGATTGTTGTTTACTGTTGGAAATACAATGCCTGAGTCAATAATATAATTTGATTTTTCTCTTACTTCAAACAATCCTCCACCATAAATATTCTGTGCTAAAGAGCAAACCTGTCCCTTCTTTAACGCTGCATGCGTAAGTGCATTGATGCTGTTAAATGATTGAATTTTATTCTGTGCAAAAACCGGAGCAGTAAGTAAAAAGATGACACAGGTACAAACAAGTCTGTTCATGCATGTAAGATATATGTGTATGACTATAATAACTGTAGTTTGTTTAAGTAATCAGATTACAACAACGTGACTAAACAGGAAGAAAATACAACAGCGGATAAGAAAAGTTTGAAACTTTATTTCTTCGCAATGTTTGCTAAAGAGCTTTGCGGGTTTGCAGGAACATTGCGTTTCAAATTCCATAATGTCCTTCCTGTACACAAGCCCTTGCCAAGAGACATTGTGGCGAAGGGAAGTCTCAGCAGGGTCTGCACCTACGGCTTTGTGTTAAGCCTGCGACCCTGCGTTTAATGGTATACATGAGTTTCAGAATAACGCGGGGTCTCATCCAGCTCACAGGGCTTTGGCTATGAAGACCCCGCTACGACGGAGGTCTCAGCAGGGTCTGCACTGTGGCTTCGTATTAAGCATGCGACCCTGCGTTTAATAATATGCATGAGTTTCAGAATAACACGGTGTCTCATCCGGCTCACAGTGCTTTGGCTATGAAGACCCCGCTACGACATAAAGACCCCGCTACGACGGAGAACATTGCATTTTAAATTCCACAATGTCCTCCCTGTACACAAGCCCTTGCCAAGAGACATTGTGGCGAAGGGAAGGAGCTGATTCTAACATCTGACTTAATTGTTATAATTTTCAAATCACGGAACTCTCTATCATGAACAACTCATCTGACAACTTTTTCCCTTCTTGTTATTTGAATGATGTTATGGGTCATTGCGGTGTTTAAAGGTGGGGCGTGTTGTTAGTGGCACTCATCAATATTTAATTGGCAAGAGCATGATATAATTGCGCTATTACGGTTCTTATAATATTTATAAGCGGCTCAATAAGGAGTCGTTGGTATTCCTGAAAGTCCTTGCTTCCATGAAATATATTACAGCGAACATAATAGCAAACCTGGAGAAGCGCGTTTGCTTTAGTTACATCATTCCCGGATTTAAGATTTTTTAAAATTCTCAAATCTTCGTTTCTCTGTCTCTCGCCATGATTAAGTTTAATGTAAAACACTTCGTCATTAATTAAATTTATTATTGCCCGAACATCCCCATCATTACCATTTGCGTGTATATTATCTAAAATTTCTTTAGCACCTAAATATTTTATTACATACTCAGTAGCTTTCTTGTTATCATGAATCTGATCAGGTATTGCTATGCCCCTCCGTATGAGTGCTTCAGGAACATGGTTATATAGATTATTATAGATAACATATAATGTCATGTATCTATCATAAATGCTGTTAAGGTCATCGCCTGTAATTGCATTTACTTTTATATTCCAACTATTATAATGTTCAATAAAGAAAGGCGTTATCATATTTTTTATCTGTTTATTTTAAAATGTCCTTTAGGAGTTTTCTGATTCAAAGTAACCTTTGTATTTTCTAGCAATACTTACTTCGTGACAATCTTTTGTAATTGTTTTAAAGCATTTAAGAACCGTTTTTTATCAATAATAAAAGCAGCGCTTGGTTGCATGGGAACTACAATTTTATTTTTTCATATTCTTCTTCACTCAATGCAAAATCAGGGTCTATAATTTTTACTTCGTTATAAGTAAGGTTGTATAGTTTATAAACAAGGTTGTTTATTTGTTCATCATATTCAGTTGTGAACTTTCCTAATAAAGCATTGGTCACCGCTTTCGCAATCAGTGACTCAAACTTTATTTTTAACGCACTGCTTATCCTTTTTATCGGAATCGTCACCATCTTATTATAGTCCAACTTTACACGACCTTTTTCGACAGCATCACCATAAGCAACAAATTTTATTTTTTTATACCATTCAAAGAGCTTTGAATTTAAATAAGCAAGCAGATATTTATCGTCCGAGGTTATGATATAGCAAGAATTGTTAACAAAATAGCCATCTAAATCCAAATAAAATTCATGTTTTTTAGCAGTGTGCATATAGATAATTTTAGGCTTCTCGAATTCTTTGTAGTACGCTGTATTGTCTTGTATCTCAAACCATTCATAAGGTCCTGGTTTTCTTCCTTCCCAATCTCCGGTGAATTCGATTGGTTTCGGCTCTAATTTTTTTCGGTTTTGCTGTAAATATGATTTGACACCTGGATAGTTATTTATGTTAATTCCTCGCCTTGTAAATATCAGCCAATCACCAGTCCAAGTTGTGCTATACTTTTTGATATTAGTGGAAGCTATTTGCTTTTTTATAATTGACTTTGAGTTGTTATCGCCTTTTACAATTTTGTCTCTGATTGTTTGGTCAATTATAAATACATCATTTCTGCCTGTTGTTACACCTCTAAAGATTTTGTTTGAGACATATTCTTTCAGCGAAATGGAATCTTTTTCCATTTTTTCAAGAATTGAGTTTTGCGAATTATCTATAAATTGCCATTCTTGTTCTGTTGATTTTATAGCTTGAAAACTTAACTCGAACGTTTTGGAATAATAATCATTTAATGATTTGATTGGATAATATTTTGCATTTGAGATGCCTCCCATTCGTTTTGAAATTTGAGAAATCGCAGCATCAGTAGAAACTTCATTGAATACTTTCAATTCAAAAAAATCGATTATAAAATCGACCGTATAGTTTTTGTCCACAACGTTTCTAAACTCTTTTCCGTACTTCGTTTTCATCCATTTGTTCTGCGTTATAAAAGAAAGCACCCCTCTTTTTTTTAGCAAATTCATTCCTTGCTGAAAAAAATAGATATAAATGTCTACAGTGCCATTACTTACTTCTTTGAATTTATTCTGGTAGATAAATTTCAGTTTTGGGTCTATTGATTCTTGGCGGATATATGGCGGATTCCCTATTACAATATCAAAGCCAACATCTGCATTCAATTCCTTATTCATCACTTCAGGAAAATTCAATTTCCAATCAAAAAAGTTGAGTGGTTTATTAGGCTGTTGCTTTAATCTTTCGAGTTTATTAATTGCCGCTTCATAAATTTTCAATTTTAAAGAAATCTCCGCTTGTGATTCTTTTTGTTTTGCTGTTTTCTCGAAGAGACTTCCGCTTGTTAAAGATTTCTCGGTGTATTTGTATTTATCTAATTCCAGCTGGCTTATTAATACTTCAATCTTTAAGTCGCGTATTTCGTTTTGCAGTTTATGTTTATCACCTTTGTAATTAAAGAACTGCTTTTGCTTTGCAAATAATTTTTCAAGGCTGCTGTGTATTTGCTGCTGCAGTTTTTTTGTTGCTTGAGTACCTGCTTGCACTTCCCAATCAATATCTATAACATCATCATCAAACTTGCTTACAAGGCTGTTGCCGGCAACAATTTTATAATCAAGGTTCGGCAATGCTTTTGGTATTTGTTCATCCACAATAAGGCTAAGCCAAAACCGTAACCGTGCAATGTCCACTGCACCATTTTCAATATCAACACCGTAAATACTATTCTGAATGATGTTGAGCTTCACATTGCTGCGGTAATTTTTAGGATCGTAATCTTTCAAATGAAACAGTTCGTTACTTGCTGCAAATACAAAATCGTGCAGCACCATCTTTAAAGCAAATATTTCCTGCATTAAACCCATTGGAAAAGCACCGGAACCAATTGCAGGGTCGCAAATTTTTACAGCGTCTAAGTAACCGTCTATTGCCTTTGCATTCTTAAAAATAAATTCATTAGCATTTTTATTCTTTACAAAATCCTCTATCTCCTGTCTTTTAATATTATCCCTCACATCTGTTTGCATTAGCAATAACTGATCAGGTTTTGTTTTGGGCTTGTCAACCTTCAAACCCGTGCCCGTGTACCCAAAAGGCACTTCAAATACATTCAGTTTTGTGTTCAGGTATTCAATCAAACTCTCCTGGCACATGTAATGAACAATTTCCTTTGGCGTATAATAAGCGCCTTTGTCTTTATTGTCTTCAAGAAGGTTTTCAAATATGTGTCCAAGCATTTCAGGATCAACAGCAATAGTGTGATCGTCGGGACTATCTTCGTAAATGGTAAAATTGTAAGCATTTAAAAAATCAAGAAACCCCCTATAGCGGGGATCTTCATCGTTTACTTTATTATGGAAAAGCTTTGCCGGAAATGTGATTGTTTTATTATCAAATTTTTCCTTTTCAAACAAGCCACCGTTCAAAAAAGGCACGCATACAATTTCTTTTTTATCGGCTTTATAAGTTATAGTGTATAAGTCATTAGTACGCTGAGTATTCAATGCTTCAAAAAAAAGGCTGCATAAATAGTTCGGATAAAATATTTCATTACCGCTGCTCTTGTGAAACAAATTCATGATGAAGTTGGTATCACCATCTGTGTAATTTGTATTGGTTGCACCTAACCAACCTTTCTTTTGAACAAAATATAAGAACACAATTCTACCCAGCATTTTCTTAACAAAATCCCTTATCGGTTTGTATTCAGCGGCATTCTCATCCTTTTGCTTCTCTATGCTAAATGCACTTCTTCTAAAATCGCTATTGATTAAATAAGAATTAAATGCCTGGTAATGTAATTTGTATTCATCAAAGAAAGACTTGCTTAATTTTTCAACCGAAAAAGCTTTAATTAAGTTTTCAAGATTGATGTCCTTTAAAGATTCTAATTCTGCAAATCGCTCACTTGCAGTGCGGCATGTTTCAGAAGGTCCTAATAGATAAGTGTATCTCTTAGCATGCGTTTTTACCTGTTCAATTTTATCATCAATTATTTTACTGTCGCTTGCAACTAAACTAAGCCTCCATACCTTGCTATCTTCCGGTTGGTAAAAGTTTACAAGAATAGCCTGCCCGGCGGTAAGCAGCTTGCGAATATATTGCTGAATACTTACTTTATTATATTCTAACCTTACACCAGGATTTAAAATAATTTCATAGCACCTTACTTTATTGTCATCATCTAAATCAATGTGGCCATAACATTTTACCGACTTTATAATTTTTAATTCAGTAGCATTAGCTTTGCTCGTTTCAATTAAGGCAGACTGATAAATCTTAATCCTGTTCGCAAATACAGGGTATAAAATGTTTTTAATAACCAACGGCAATTCATACGTTTTTTGAAATGCCTGTTGTAACTGAATTTTTCCTGCCATAATTATTTAATGCTTACAGTTAAAACAATTTTGGGGTTAATAATATTACGCTCAGGTTCTGCATTATCCTGAGTGCCGGTTATATTAAAATTGTATCTGTCGATAATATTTATAAAAAGAGTATCATAAAACTCCTGCACATCTTTTGCGAAAAGATTAGTGTTTCCGGCAAAAAAATCATTAACGGCTTTTGGCAGCCCTTTGCTATTGAATGTGCCTGCTTCCAGTGCTTTCATAGCTTGTTTCAGTGTTTCTTTCTTTTGCGGTGTAGGCGCATGTTTGATAGCAAAATTTATATTAGTGATTGCTTTATTTTCTGCGGGACTAATATTTTTTTTATTTACTTCAGTAAAATTACTTTGAATTGTTTCTGTTTTGAAATATGAATACGCCGTTTGCGCTTGTGTATAATGAAGTTCATGTAAACCAACGGGCTTTTCTTCTACGGTTGCTTTAAAAATTTTTGCCGCATCTAAAAAACCAAGTTCCTGCGGATTTAGCGCTTGAGAAACAAAGCAGAATATGCCCGGATGATTGTCTGCTTTTAAATAACACAACGAAGATTGTTGTAACGGCAGCGGAACAGCCTTTTCTGCCGCTAATAAAATCTCTTTGTTTAAAAGATTGTTTTCGTCTCTGCCAACCCTGGCTTTATTTGGGATAGAAGCTATTTCCCTAAATCGTTTTGGATCTGATTTTTTAAATGCACGCAGTTCATTCAGATATTTTAAAATCTCACTTTCTTCCTGCTGAATTTTAGCACCATATAAAGCGCCTTCACCAACTTCTTCAACCAAAGAAAAAATCCTGTTATCTTCTCCGAATGCTGTGTGAAATGCCTGCAGTTTTCTTAAAGCGGCCTGAACTAACCTTATCTGCGCATTACCGTGAGCACTTGGATAGTAATTATAAACATAAATTCTTTTTGCCTTGGTGCCTATTCTGTTTACCCTGCCTATGCGCTGCATTAACCTTGTACTATTCCACGGTACATCATAGTTAATGATAATATTGCTTCTATGAAGATTTACGCCTTCAGCTAACACTTCTGTTGTAATAATTATATCATAATCATTTTGCCATTGCTCTTCATCAACATTTGCATCGAAATTATACCTGATAGCGGCAGCTTCTGTTTCTCTATTCTTTGAACTAACAGATAAAATTTTTGAATAACCTGCATCTTCTAATTTCATCCTTATTTCCTGAGCAGTTTCAGTACTTTCTGTAAAAATTACAAGTTTGCCGCTATTATTGCGTGATGACTTAAAAAAAGTTGTTTGAAGATTTTTAAGAAATTCATCCATTTTCGGATCATAAGTTATATCATGCCACCTGTTTAATAACGCATCTACTTTTCTTTTGTCTGATTTTAAATTTTTAAGAAAATCATCCTTAAAAGCACTGGCTTTAAACTCTTTGTTATTACCGCCCTTTTCTTCCATTTTTTTCAATATCTCATCTTCTGTACACCCTTCCTCCATTAGTTTATTAATATCCAAATCCGGAGCGATAAACACTCTATCATTGGCAAACATGTCTATCATGTTTTGACAAGATTTTTGAAACCTTGCCAATGATTGTTTAAAAGCAAAAAAGCTGCTTTCCAGACGTTTAACCATTAAGGTACGCATGATGGCCGCTAACCTGTCTGAAATTGATTGTACCGTTGTCCTTCCTTTTGTATAAAGTTTCCTGTCAGCTTCCTTAGCAAGAAATTCAATTGCTCTGTATCTGTAATATTGAATTGCAGATGGCAAAGGATTGCCTTGTTCGTCAACGCCTGCTATTAAATCTACAGTATCTAAAAATAATTCAGCCAGATCATCTTCTAATTCATAATGCAATTCTTCAGGATCGCCAACCTTTGGGAAAACAATGCTTTGACTTTTTAAGTCTTCCAAGTATTCCTCATTGTTTTCAATATCTTTTCGTGTCCTCCTGATAACTAAAGGTTCAACTACATCATTTCTTAACTGATTAAATAATGCTTTTAGTTTAGGAATATTTAAAGTGGTTTCAGCAGCTAATTTTTTATATCTGTCGTTGATGGGTTTGAAATAATCCTGTAAATTTTTAACTGAATCCAAAGTTGAATTTCTCTTATCCTGAAATAAGTATAATTGATTTTCTATGTCCTCAGGTCGGTTGTTAAGGGGTGTTGCTGATATTAAAATGACTTTCTTTTTTGTATCTCCATTTTCTCCGGGCTTAATACGTGGCGTCTTACATATTTCCTGCAAAGCCAAATACATGTCTGTGTAGTCATTTCTGAATTTGTGCGATTCATCAACCACAATAAGGTCATAATATTCTGCATCCGGAAGATCCGTAAAATCGTTATCTAACACATGTTCCAGGCTTCCTGTTGTTACATACCGCAGATGATTATCAATTAAAAAATCATTGGCTGTTCTTTGCCAGCTTGGTTTAATAGCAGGCGGCACAACTATAAGAACTTTAGTATGGCTTCCATTTTCATAAATAAATTTTTTGATGATCATAGATGCAACAATCGTTTTACCTAAACCTACTACGTCTGCAAGTATGAACCCATTATGTTTTTGCATCATTGCATAGCCTTGGTTTGCCGCATCGGTTTGATATTTTAAACGCCTATATTTTTCTGGTAACAGCAGTTCAATATTATAAGGATCGTATTCAACGCGATTGCCGAAATATTCAATCAACATTTTTATATAGAGTTCAAAAGGGGTAAAGTCATCTTTTAAGTATGACTTCTTTTTGATTATGTCAGCATCTACCTGTAAAATATCAATTGCATCTTTCCATAATTCTTCGAACTCGTCATAGGAAAATTTCACATCATCATAGCCGCTTAATTCAACATTAAATTCATAGTTATGAAATTCAGAAGCACCCATCCCTGCATCAGTTAAATTGGAAGAGCCCGTAATTACTGCACATTCTTTATTATGCTGATTATGGATGTCTTTATAAAAAATGTAAACTTTAGCGTGAATTTTTTTATCAGGATGTGCCTTAACCTCAATCTTTCTGTCAACTAAATCTTTTATAAATTGAATTATCCCCTCTTCAGTTTTCTTGTCGTAATTCGCCTTTTCAATATCGTCTAACATTTCGCTAATAAATTCCTCTTTTGTTTTATCATGGTTTTGAAAAAACTCAATACCCTTGGCATGTGCAGCCTGTATCTGGCGGTCAACATTTATACCTACCAATATTCTTACTTTTTCAATATTGTCTAAGAAACCTCTTACCTTAAAATACCCAGATGCTCTCAGATAACCAACCAAGGCATCGAAATTCTTGATGCCAGGATTGTGTTTGAATATTGCTTCAAATTTTTCAATTAATGTATTTCCTGCTTTGTTTGTAAAAAAATTAGTTGGCATTAATCAGAATGTGTTGTTAAGGTATTTCCGCTTCAATTATTATCAAACTATTTATAAATTGCTTTAGTAGCTATTCGTATTGCCAACACAGCTTTGACTAACATCATTGCTTCGTTTGTACTGTTTAGCACCGAGCCGATGAGGTACTATTTGAAAAATAATAGTTTTCATCCGATTAATATTTTATATTTCTTCACTCAAGTCACTGTCCTGTACAGACAGTAATTTCTTCAAATCAACAAGATAAGGTTTTGTCGCAGCCTCCAACTTGTTAATGCTTGAAATTAAAAAGCTTTCGATTTTACTCCAATCTTCTTTATTAAAATAATTTACGCCTGGTAGCATATAAGAAATACGGCTGCTTTTTTTATCATCAAGGCGCTCCCAATTTAATTTATTTCCGAACTTATGTTCAATCTCAATTTGATGTGCTTTTAATGCATCAAAAAGCATTTTATTCTCGTCAGTACTTGATCTGCCAAAATTCATTTGAACTTGTGCATTAACCATCGTTATAACGAACTGGTAAGATAATCCAGAAATATTTGTACCACCGGCGACCATCCAATGATCTTTTGTGGGATTAGAATTTTGGAATAGTATAGATTTTCCCTTTATATTCTTCAATAACTCAGACCAGAATTCAATACGTACTTTGTGGCGATTTTGCAACCCCTCTTCAGTGCTTATATCTTCCTGTACTTTATCGGTAATAGAAATAATATAATCCTGTGCATCTTTGGTCGGAATTATTTGTTCAAGTGTTAAAAAATGCTGCTCTTCCAACGAAAACACGGTTGCTTTAAAACAATGTGCCTGTATCTTAAAATTTCTTAACCAAAGAATCGTGGAAGTAACCTCTTTTCTAAAGTTAGCTGCCACAAGGAAAACGCGTTGTGTTAAACCTTGATTTAAGACCAAGTCCTCGAAAGCCGTTCCATCGAAAAAGTCCTCTAATTCATCAACGGCATTTTTTCCATTAGCTCTTGCATCTAAGTAAGATTGGAATATATTCCTTATTTGATCTTTTTTAAGTGTACTACAATAAGATGCATATTTTAAAGCCTGCCATGTTACATCTCTTCCTGAATCATCTAGCTTATTCTCAATAATAACGAGGTTCCCTTTTGTGTCTAAGGCAAGTAGGTCAAGTCTTTCATAAGTATCATTAAATTCGGAAAATTCTTTTTGAATGATTAGAAGCTTCTCACCAAGGCAGGATGGATTATTTGCAAGCCATTCCTGCAAATGAGATCGTTCTTTAAAACCAAGTTCTGAAAATGTTCTTTTAATTAGTTGCTGTATGCGGTTTTCGGTCTTATTTATAAGAAACATGCTGCAAAATATTTATGGCAAATCGTAAAGAATTAAAGTTTTAGGTTTTGCAATGTACAAATAGTTTCATGTATAAAAGAGTTTAAATGAAAGATGTAAGTCGGTAACAGAGTAATCACATCATTATGATTGCACCTTTATCCGCCCATAACAATCATTTACTTTTTTAATTCTGTGGGCTTTTAACGCAGCCACATCTAACACAACTTTTTATCATCTTCTTTGAATATTTTCAATACCTTTTGTATGTATAACATTACGTTTCAAATTCACACTCTTCTTTTTATGTCCACAATTGGTTCAAGAAACATTCTGAAGAAGAAAAGCTTGTTTTATTTCTGTTTGCAAAAGGCTTGAGCAAAGTCTCAGTCAAGTAAGCATTAAACGCCCATTGCATTTGTTATTGACCGCAATAAATAGTTTTTATTAACTTGTTTATGTAAAACACAAACGAATGCCTGCATTCTTAAATTTCATTTGCTATTCCCGGTCAGATGCGGCCTTTGCTTTAAAACTGGCTAATAACCTGAAGCAAAGCAGCATACCTGTATGGATCGACAAACTGGATATAGGCATCGGTGAAAGATGGGACAGGGAAATAGAAAAAGCATTGAATAAAGCCGATTGTATTATTGTTCTTTTGTCAGGAAGCGCAATACAATCGGAAAATGTTATGGATGAGATCTCGTTCGCCTTTGACGAGAATAAAAAAATCATACCATTAAAGATCACCCCATGCTCTATCCCCTTACGATTAAGAAGAATTCAACATATTGACTTTACAGAAGATTATAATACAGGCCTGAACCAGCTGCTGCAATTACTGGAACCGGTTAAGGAAATCACCGGACAAAAGCAAACCGGGAATAAGGAGATAACCACGGAAAAACTTAGCGATGTAAAAACAAATAAACCCGCAAAAAAATCACGGTCAATATTTAGTAATGATCATTTTTTAACTAAGGAAGAGATCACCCAAAGCGTAAATAAGTACACGAAGGAGATTGTAAAAAAACAGCTAATTATCTATAAGACAAAAACACAACATACCTGGTTAATTACAACCGGCAAAGAAGTGTTTTGTTTGCTTGACGATGAAGAAGGAAGAGCAAACAACGATTTAATTCAATGGCGTATGCCGGTAAAAGAAGCCAAAGTAAAGATTTACGCAAGGCCGCATAAGAGGAACAGCGGCTTGCTTGACATTGGAGCAAGAAAAAACTGGCTCTATTCAACGAGCCTATTTCCAAGTCCTGAAACCCTGGAACAAACCATAAAAGAATTATTATCCTGATCACAATTCGATTTAATGTTATTCATGTAACGGATTAAAAACCAAAATGCCAATCTGGTGTTATTTTTCTCTATCGGTTGGTGAACACACGAAACGAAATGCTCCTGTGATTTTATGTTGCGTACCTCCAGCACTCCCATGCTTAGTTGCTAATTGTTTTCTACCGACATTATATGCCTACGGATAGTAACCGGATACAAACAGACATTCCCGCTTGCAGAAATCAGATGACCCTTCCTGCAACGTTGTTGGTCAGCGGCCAACCATAGCAGCGTGTGAGAAATTCATGCGCTGTAAAAAGTGCTTACAACCGTTTCCAGTTAAAACAATTATCTAAAAAAATCTCAGCTCCACGATTACATTTCAGATATCAGTTCATACTCATTTATACAAGCCATAGCATAAAGCATAAGCGGCTTACGCACCTAAAATTATTTACACAACAAACAATTCATTCAAATGAAAAAGACTCTAGTGGCCATCACAGTTGCAACAAGTACACTGTTTTTTTATTCCTGTTCCAAACAGGATCTGACAAGCCCGGCGCCTCAACAGGCTGTTACCTCACGGGACGAACAAGACGCCATTACGCGGACAACACCGGCGCCCGGTAAGTACAAGGTAAATTTGTACATAGATGATAATGACACCAGCACCATGATCTTCAAAGGTTATGTATTTAATTTCCAAAGCAATGGCATCCTGACGGCTACTCTAAACAAGGTAGTTTACAAAGGTACCTGGGAAACAAAAGACGGTGGAACTGAACTTCACCTTAGAATTGAAGGCACCGTTGCATTGGAAAGAATTGACAAAAGCTGGGATGTAAAAGGTATGACCAATAATCTGATTACGTTAACAGACAATGATCCCGGCGAAATAACCAAGCTCGTATTTAAAAGAATCCAATAAGGGAAGTTGATGGATGTTTTTAAAAGGCTGCCTGCAAAGGGCAGCCTTTTGGCTTTAACTGTGTGGCAGCTAAAAGTTATTGCAATTGATATTGCCAAATTGATAACATGCGCTCAAATGGCCAAATGCCGGGTTAATTTATCCTGTTTCAAAGCGCCTGGTGCTTTAAGCATATAAATTGCGGTATGTTGCAATTTGTGGTAAGGATGACAGGTGTGAACCCCCTGCATTTTCATAACGGATATTCTTAAAACGCATCTCCAATCACTCATCATTCATCATTCATAATTTATCGTTCATCATCCATCATTCACAACTGCACCCTCCCCACCCACACACTATCACTTGCATCCTTTCCATCCTTACTCAAAAAACCGATCCAGGTTTCCACCAATTCCCCTTTTAAAGCAGATACATTCAACAGCGCTTTCTTATCTTTTCTCAAACCGGCATTCAGGGTAAATACAGCCTGTTGCAAATTGGGCGCATAGGCTACGAGTATAGCAGTGTCACCAGGTGCAGCTATACCAATACCACTGTTATCCGCAAAAGAAAACTGCAACATATTATTTGCCTTCTTTACCACCTTAGCGGCTTGCGCACCGGGTAGCATGCCTTTGGAGATAAGCAGTTTGGTATAATCCAGTTGCAGGCCGGGATAATCACCGGCAATGGCACGGCTTAATAGAGCGCTGGTAACACGGTTAACGCCGCTGCCTTCATGCCCATACGCAGGAAAGCTGGTATTGAAAAAGCCTGTTCCGTTAAACGCCTTCGTAAACAGGTTACAGATACGGAGCTTTTCCCGCTGTGCCAGGCGCAATGGCGTGGGTTTATCTTTTACGACGGAAGTGCTGCTGCGCAATACATTTTTTCCGTTACGCCAGTAACCTGTAACCGGCCCTACCCTGCCGGTAAGTGTGCCTATAATACCATGATTTCCTGTAGCCATTATAAAGGGTTTTGGTGAGCAATTTTTGTTTAGGTTGTACTAAGCATCTAAAATATTAAAAAAAATGGTTCAGTAATATAAATTACCAGCTATTTTGTTCAGTATATAAAGGGTATTTCTTCGGTCGTTGTTCGGTGTAATATACCGAACAACGACCGAAGAACGAGCGAACATGTACCGACCAATGAGCGAACATATTAGCCCTGTCTTATACAAGTCGCCTTGTTTTTCCCGCTGCATAAATCTTCAATATTTAGCACGCCTCTTTAATTATTTATTCTTTTTTGTATTTGCATAGCAAATAGGGTTCTTTACTTTTTCCCTTGATGAAAAAAGTAACAAAAAGATCAGGCACGGATGATATTGCGACACATCCGTTCACGGCCTTGATTATACTTTGGTAGTATCGCTTCTTCAACAGTTGAGCCCTGATGCTCAAGTTCGACCAGCATTATTATTGTAACTGCCCGATAGTATAAGCTGGCTTCAGGATCTTCTACCGGATGGAAAATTCTCACCACGCACCCGATGAGAAGTAATAATTCTGCGCGGCAGACAAGAGCGAATAAAATTGCTCAGAAACATGTTTATTTTTTAATTGCCTCACCTCATGCACAATTATTTTATTTGTTTCGGTAAATGCTTTGCATTTCGCTAAACTTCGGTTTCAGCACATTCGCTTGTTCGCTTCGATTGCTCATGTATTAATGATTTTTAAAAGGTATTCGCGAATCTCATTTGTCGATTTGAGCTTCGTACTGATGATTCTATTAACGGTTGCGCCTTGATAATAAATTAATCTATAAAGTGATGTCCCCGCTAAAAGCTGTTCAGAAGATGCTTTGATAGTATTAACAAGCCTGAAAGGCTGGTATTATTATAGAAAACCAGGCATGATGAAACGAATCCCGAAGGGATGACATTATTTTCCTATATAACTCCTTCTGAGTTTGTATAAAAACATAACACTCTTCTATAATCATTTCATCCCTTCGGGATTAAAATTAAATCTTCGATTTTGTACAAAGGGAGTAGTTTCTCCCATGCCGGCATTTTCACCGGCAAGAGAGTTTGTGTTTTGGACGCAACCCCCATTTCAGTGAAGTGTTCATAATATCCTGGTGAAGTCGCAAGCTTCGCTTAGGAGCTTTGTTTTCCATCACGGCTGGTAATCAGAGGAATGAAAGAGGAATGTTTAACAATATAAAATGCATAGCAACCAGTTTCACACCAATAAAAATTCAGCGGCAGGTTATGCAGCAGCGAAAACAAACGGGTTGCGTTGTGGATCATTGTGGTTTCAAATCTTCAAATCTACCTTCCAAACTTCAGCCAGTCAAGCGCAAGCATATCATGGTTCGGCTCCGTGTCTTTTTTAAACACAAAATACAGGTCATGTATGCCGCCTGGGTCTTTTATGGCGGTGGTAACCTGTTTAAAATTGCGCCAGTCGCCGGTTGACTTGTAATTAAGCGTACTGATGACCGCACCTGTTGGTGAGCCAACATGTACTTCAAGCGTGGCATCAATATTCAGGGAAGAATAATAATAGGTGATGTTGTTGATACCTTTTAGATCTATGCCTTTGAAAGCAAACCACGACTGGTTGTGTATGCTGCCAAGCATATCATCATCGCGGTTAATGTTGTGAATCATATCGGCATCTCTAGCCTGTAACAATGGTGTTTTAAGTACCAGTTCTTTTGTTGCCGTTAATGGCACAATGCCGTTGCCAAGGTCGGTATAAGCGGCAGATAAAGCCCACGTGCCTTCTTTTGCACCGGCAGGTTGTTTCAACTCAACAGCGCCGGAAGCGGCAAGACTATCTTTTGTTTGCTGCTGTGCCAGTGAAAGGATATATTTTACAATAGTGGTGGTATTATCCTTACTTAACTGCGGGTGCGCATTCATATAGTGGTTGCCCCAAACACCGGCGCCTCCTGTAATTATTTTATTTGCGAGGCGGGGTATCTCAGCAGGTTTATTGTAATACTTTTCGGCAATGGCATTAAAGGCAGGGCCAACAATCGTTTTATCCACCGTATGGCAGGCCTGGCAATCGCTGGTTTCTATTAATGTTTTACCGGGCATTATCCAGGTGCCGGTGCCCTGCGCCGTTTTGTAGCTGCCTGTCTCTTTTGGAATATAACGCAGTTTTACCTGTATTCTTTTGGCGTCGATAGCTGCATCTTCCTGGTCTTTCACATTTACGCTGTAATCGCGCTTTTCATTATCAAAATAAAACATGCTGTTACCTGTTGTGTTGATGGTTACTGAAGGCATGGTGTTGCCGGCTTTTATTTCCATGGTATCGGTAGAACTTGAGCCGGATGGGTCTGTAACTTTAAGCAACACTTTGTAAATGCCTTTATTCTTGAAACTGTAAGTTGGGCTGGCATCTGTTGAGCCAACTTTATTGCCTTCAAATGTCCACTCGTATTTTAATTGATCATCTTCATCAAAATCATAGCTTTTGCTGCTGCTGAATTTTACGCTCAGTGGTGCAAGACCGACAGAATCATCCGCACTTATTGCAGCTACGGGCGCACGGTTGCCGCTGTTGTAATTCACCCGTACCAACCTTGCATCATCATTATCCGCGCCATACACAGAACCGTATTCCAGCACATACATAATGCCTTCGGGTGTTATATCCATATCAATCGGCCTTCTGAAATCGCCGGTTAAAGGCATAAACGGCTCCATGCGTGTATAGTTTTCGTTCTCATCAAAACGCACGGCAAAAATCCAGTTGCGCATCCAGTCCATTATAAACAAACATCCGTCATAATATTCGGGAATGCTGTTGCTTTTTGCCCTTGTTTTATCATAGTGATAGAAATATCCTGCGATAGCGGTACGGCCACCCTGGCCCAGTTGAGAAAACGTGTCATAAAAGCTATACGGGTACCATATCATGGCCTTTGTTGGCGCAGGCAGCTTTTTTAACCCGGTGTTGTTGGGCGAATTGTTTTCCGGGCCATTCACATTAAACAAAGCGCCAATGGCCTGCGTTGCAAAATCAGAATCATGATAGGCTTTACTATCGCCTACAAAATAAGGCCAGCCATAATTGCCGGGTTTTTTAGCCTGGTTAAATTCGTCATAACCGCGGGGATCGTTTTTTGAATCATCGCCGGCATCAGGCCCTACTTCGCCCCAATACAATGTTGACGTTTTCTGATTGACAGCAATGCGGTAAGGGTTGCGGCAACCCATGGTAAATATTTCAGGCCTTGTACCTGTTGTGCCTTTTGCAAACAGGTTGCCATCGGGAATGGTATAACTTCCATCCGCTTCAGGATGTATGCGCAATACCTTGCCACGAAGATCATTTGTATTGCCTGCGGAACGCTGCGCATCATAAATTTTCCTGCCTGCCCTTTCATCTAAGGGCGCATAACCGTTGGATTCAAACGGAACCGTATTATCGCCGGTTGAAATAAACAGGTTTTTATTTTTATCCCAGGCGAGCGAACCGCCGGTATGTGCGCTTACTTCAAGGTCGATAGGAACCTGTATGATTACTTTTTCTGAAGCAAGATCAATTGAATCTCCGGTGATCATTTTAAACCTTGAAATGTTTTGGTGCGCAGGCAAAGAATCCGGTGAATAAAATAGATACACAAATTTGTTGGTGGCAAAATCAGGGTCAATCGTCATGCCTAATATACCATTGCCGAAAGCTTCTTTTGTATCAGGCTGCACTTTAAATTTATGAATAAGCTTTGTGGTATTGTCTGTTGGCTTGTATGCATAAAAGCTACCTGATCTTTCAACAATATACACTATGCCCGATGGTGTAACGGCTATTTCAATCGGTTCATTCAAATCGTTGCTGAGTATGGTTTTGGTAAACCTGTTTTCTTCCGGCGCTTTAACGGCATAGGCTTTTGAGTAATCAAGTGTCGCCGTATCCGGCCCCATTGCATAGGAAAGGCCGTTGGCTAGATGTTGCAGGAATAAAGGTTCGCTATAGCTTTCATTGGTATGCCCTCCGCCGGTATAAAAAACACGGCCGCCATCAAACTCCTGATACCAGGCAATAGGATGGTTTTTGCCGTTTTCACCGCCTTCATAACTGTCTTCATCCAGCCTGGCCACCACTTTTATAGCGGGACTTATACTTTTATAATTATACCATTCATCTGTACGTTCCCAATTTGCAGGGATGCCTTTCATGGCAATAAAACCGGTATCGGTTACAACAACCGTTGCTTTGCGCACATTAGGATCGGATGGGTGGCTTTTAAAATAAGCGCCCACAAGATTGTTATACCAGGCCCAGTTGTATTCAGCATCCGCTGCGGCATGAATGCCCATAAAACCGCCACCGGCTTCTATATAACGCTGCAGCGCCACCTGTTCATCACTGTTTAAAATATTGCCTGTTGTACTTAAAAAAATAACAGCTTTATATTTTTTAAGGTCGTTGTCATTAAAATGTTTCCCGGTGGAATCAACATCAACGCCAATGTTTTTTTCCGCTGCTATTTTTTGAATGGCTTTAATACCCGCATTAATAGACGCATGGTGATAGCCTGTTGTTTTGGTAAAAAGTAAAACTTTTGTTTTGGTAGCCGTATTACAACTTTGATTAGATAGAATGATGGTTAAGGAAGCAATGATTAAGGCAAGCTGTTTCATAAACGTGGATGAAAATTTTTAAAGGTGCGAAAGATATTAATAAAATGCAGGAAGTTGCCCTGCCGGTTAATTTTCTCATGTACTGAAAATGTTATAAGTAAGGTTTGTGCAATCACAAACCTGGCGGGTGAATGTACGTTTATGAGAACAGCAAATTCCTGATAAAGAATTTAGATAAGATCATTAAGCGGGCAAATAAATTGTTATCATGTTATCCGGAAACACATAAGCCGGTAGCAAATCTGCCCGGTAAACACAATGAAAATAAGCCACGCGCAAGCTTCTTCATTGTTCACAGTTCACAGCTTGCCGCTCATTTTAAAAGTTTGCCCTAAGCGTTACCCCATATGTTTTAGGATCGCCTAAATGCACGGCACCAAAATCATAGGCATAAGCAATGTATTTTTTATTGCCAAGGTTTTGAGCCCAAAAAAATAAGCTCACATGTTTTAAGGAAATACCAACCCTTGCATTGAACAAACTGTAGGGCGATTGTTTAATATTGTTTGCCAAATCAAAATAGGTATTGCCAAGATAATTCCATTCGCCGCGAACAATTAACTGCAATTGCTGCTTTCTGTTAAAAAGGTAGGCATACTGTGCCGCAAGCAGTGATGTAACATCCGGCGTAAATATTTGTTTCTTGCCCTGCAGGTCAACTGCATCGCCGTTCTGCGAAACTTTTAATGATTTATAGGTTGCATCAGTATAACCAAAATTGTATTGCAACTGCAGGCCTTTTATTGGTGTGGCCGCCAGTTCTGCTTCAATGCCTTTGCTGTTTAGTTTCCCTGTATTCTTTGTTACCGTAATAGCATCCGGCAATACCAAGGTTGGCACCTGTGCATCGTTTACAAGCGTGTAAAAAGCCGTAACATTTAACTGAAGCCTGTCATCCAGGAAACTATTCTTTATACCGGCTTCAATATTGTTGCTGTATTCAGGTTTATAGGGATACAAAGGCGGCTGCGAAGGATCGGATGAAAGTTGTGTTAAGCCTCCTGTTCTGTAACCCCGGCTATACGTTAAATAGATATTGGTGTTTGCTGCAGCCTTATAATTCAAGCCAAGTTTAGGTGAAACTGCATTGAAATTCAGTTTGGCAGCCGTATCGGGCTGTGTAACAAAAGAAGGTTCCCCATCTTTCTGGTATTCGCCTTCAACATTCAATTTCCTGTTTTCATAATCGTATCGCAAGCCTGCTATAATATCCAGTTTTTTTGTAAGGGAATAAGTGGCTTGCCCATACACCGCAATACCAATATTTTTTCCGGTGCTTGTGTTAATGGTGGAAAAATTGGTATCAGGTACACCAAAAATACCGGCATCAGTTCCATAATGTGTGGCTTGTTTGTTGGGTATTGACTGGTGAAAAAAATAAGTGCCCGCCGTCCATTTAAAGGCAGATGCAGAATTCGCCGGCGAAGTAAAGCGAAACTCCTGGGTAAGCACTTTTACATTGTTCCATTTATTGCCGTAATTGTTACTGATGGTAATTGCATCCAAGGCAGAAAAATCTCCGTCAAGCGGCGCATTGTAATAACGGTAGTTGTTTTGCCAGGCGGTTAATGAAGAAAAATTAAAACCGGCGCCTGCATGATTGATAGTCAACGATGCATTCAGTGTATTATCAGTCATAATGGCAAGAGCATTTTGTTCAATTTCAAAAGGTGAATTAAACGCATCTTCAACTGTTCCGGACAAAGGGAAAGTTCCATCGTTTCTATTTGCCTGGTTTTTTACATTGAGCGTGATCTGCCAGTTGGCTGCCGGTAAATATTTAAGATAATAATTGCCGGTAAATGTGTGCAGGTTATCGTAAGAAGAATTATTGAATTTATTGGTATAAAAGCCATCACGCCTGTTATATACACCGGCAACACCAAAAAATAATTTATCTTTTATGAGAGGCGTTCTAAAACCAAGAATATAACGTTGCTGGCTAAAGTTGCCGATGTTTATTTCGGCAAAACCATCCGTCGCATTTGTTGGTTGTTTCGTGATGATATTGATAACGCCACCCATTGCGTTCCTGCCATATAAAGTACCTTGCGGCCCACGCAATACTTCAATTCTTTCCACATCAAACAAGGTGGCGATATAAGTATCTAATGAAAACTGGCTTACACCATCAATATACGTTGCAACCGCCGGTTCGTACGCTGTGGTTGTAATGCCCCGGATAGAGGTTACGTTTCTTTCATCACCTGAATTGTTTGAGTACATATTGGGCACGATCGCCGTTAACTGTTTGCTGTTCCACAAGCGAAAGGCTTCAACCTGTTTTGACGATAATGGAGTAATGGCTACGGGGATGTTTTGCACTGATTCCTCTTTCTTTTCGGAGGTAACCACCACTTCGTCCAGGCTTGCTATCGCATCTTTCAATACAGCATTCACTGTATTGCCGGCTGCTGTTATTTCAACATTTTTATTTTGGGTGGCATAATTAATTGCTGAAAAAGAAATAACATACCTGCCTGTATTAATATTACTGATGGTGTACTTGCCGCTGTCGTCGGTAAAAACGGCAATGTTGGTGTTTAATAAATGAACCGTTACATCTTTCAACCCGCCCGAATTTACATCCGTTACTGTCCCGGAAAGCGTTGTTGTGTTTTGGGCAACAAGCATGAAGCGGGTTAAAAGAAGAAATGTCAAAATCAAAAAATGTTTTCTGCTCCTATTCATTTTCATGGCCGCAATGTTACGCGAAAAACTTTCACGAGTCTAAACCAAAAATATACTAAAATTATTGCTTCATATTGTGTGTTGCGTTTTACATTTATCTCTTTAATATTTTATCAATACAAAAGCCTCATGAAAAAATTCATCTTCTTAGCTGCATGCCTTTTTGTTGTTGCCTTCTACTTTTCCTGTAGCAACAAAAGGAGTGGAAAACCGAAAGTGCTCATTTTTTGTTTAACGAAAGGATTTCATCACGAATCAATTCCCAATGGCGTTGCCGCCATTCAAAAGCTTGGACAGGAAAACAACTTTGATGTTGACACCACCACCAATCCTGAAATGTTTACCGACAGCATCTTACAAAATTATTCCGCTGTTGTGTTCTTATCTACTACGGGCGATGTACTGAATTACCGGCAGGAAGCGGCTTTTGAAAGATTTATACAAGCCGGTGGCGGTTATGTTGGCGTGCATGCCGCCGCTGATACTGAATATGACTGGGGTTGGTATGGAAGGCTGACCGGTGCATATTTTTATGATCACCCGGGTATTCACGATACATTCCCGAATGTACAGCAAGGAATATATGATGTGGTTGATCAAACAAATATTGCCACTAAGCACTTGCCAAAAGAATGGAAACGGACAGACGAATTTTACAGTTATAAAAAATTTGATACAACCGTTCATGTACTCATAACGATTGATGAAAACAGTTATCATGGCGGCAAGCGGATGGGTATGCATCCCATGGCCTGGTATCACGATTTTGATGGCGGACGTGCTTTTTATACAGGTCTTGGCCATACAAAAGAATGTTATACAGAACCGGATTATCTGAAGCATTTACTGGGTGGAATTGAATACGCTATCGGCGATAACCTTAAGTTGAATTATTCAAAAGCCACAACACAAATGCCGCCGGATGATGACCGCTTTGTAAAAACGCAATTGGTGCAGGGTGAATTTTTTGAGCCTACCGAAATGACGATCCTCCCCAATTTTGACATATTGATCGTACAGCGCCGCGGTGAAGTATTGCTGTATAAACATGATACGAAAAAAGTTAAGCAAATTGGTTTACTCAACGTGTACTGGCATGCCAACACCCCGGGTGTTAATGCCGAAGAAGGCTTGATGGGGCTTTCAAAAGACCCGAACTATGCAAAAAACAATTGGGTGTATATGTATTATAGCCCTGTTGATAGCTCTGTAAACCGTTTATCGCGCTTTACATTTAAAAACGATTCGCTGGATATGTCTTCTGAAAAAACAATTCTTGAGGTGCATTCCCAACGCGAAATCTGTTGTCATACAGGGGGCTCTATCGCATTTGGTCCTGACGGTTTATTGTACTTGTCGACCGGCGATAATTCAACACCATTTAATGAACCCGGTGTTAAATATGTAAGCAACAGTTTTGCCCCTTTGAACGATATTCCCGGCCATCAGCAATATGATGCAAGAAGGTCTGCGGGAAATACAAACGACCTGCGCGGAAAGATCTTACGCATCCGTGTAAATGATGATGGCAGTTATTCAATTCCTGACGGTAACCTTTTTCCAAAAGGCGAAGCCAAAACAAGGCCGGAGATTTTTGTTATGGGTGACAGGAACCCTTACCGCATTTCTGTTGATCAAAAAAAGGGCTGGTTGTATTGGGGTGAAGTTGGCCCCGATGCCAACAACGACAGTTTAGACACCCGTGGCCCGCGCGGCTACGATGAAGTAAACCAGGCACGCAAAGCCGGTTATTTTGGATGGCCGTTGTTTGTGGGCAATAATTATGCTTATCATGCATTTGATTATGCAACCGGCCAGCATGGCCCGGCATTCGATCCTGCGCATCCTGTGAACGATTCCAGGAATAATACAGGCTTGAGAGATCTGCCACCTGCACAGCCTGCATTTATCTGGTATCCTTATGCTGCTTCTACAGATTTTCCTGAAGTTGGAACCGGTGGCCGCAATGCAATGGCCGGCCCGGTTTATTATACAGATATGTTTCCAAAAGAAACGCGTATGCCTGATTATTACAACGGTAAACTGATCATTTATGACTGGATCCGGGGATGGATAAAAGCAGTGACCATGTTGCCAAACGGCGATTTTGACAAAATGGAACCCTTCTTTGAAAACATCAAGCTAAGTAATTGCATTGATATGGAGGTTGGTCCTGACGGAAGATTGTATTTACTAGAGTATGGCACGGGCTGGTTTCAAAAGAATCCGGATGCAGGCCTGGCAAGAATTGATTACATCTATGGTAACAGGCCGCCTGCTATTGCTTCTATAAAGGTTGATAAAGTAACAGGCACCTTACCTTTTACCGGTACAGCAACCGTGGATGCAAAAGATCCTGAAAAGGATAAAATGACTTATATATGGAAGTTAGGTAACGGTACAACAAAAGAAACATCAACGCCGCAACTTAATTTCAATTATACAACGCCGGGTGATTATAAACTCTCAGTTACCGTAAAAGACGATAAGGGTGATTCTGCCATAAGTGAACCTGTTGAGTTATATGCAGGAAATGAAACACCGGTTGTAAATATTCAGCTTAACAATAGCAATAAATCTTTCTACCTGCCCGGTAAACCGGTTAATTACACCGTTAGCGTAACCGATAAAAATGATACGGCTGCTATGGATGCGGCTAATCTTTTTGTGTCTGTTGACTATGTTGTTGGTTTTGGTAAAAAAAGACTGGTAACCGGAACAGAACTGGAAACGGCACCTGTTACAGGTAAAATTCTAACGCAAACTTTAGACTGCAAAAGTTGCCATAAGGAAAATGAAAAATCTATCGGGCCTTCGTTCATACAGGTATCACAGAAATATGGCAAAGACCCGAACGCTATTACTTATTTGAGCCATAAAATAATAAATGGTGGCAGCGGTGTTTGGGGTGAAGCCGCTATGTCGGCACATCCTAATTTACCTGAGGCTGATGTGCAGCAAATGGTTCAATGGATACTTTCTTTATCAAACCAGTCTATGGTAAAGAAATCACTGCCGGCAACAGGAAAAATAGTTCCACCTGCGGATGTAAAACCAGGCGCTACCTTAGTTCTATCTGCCAGTTACACAGATAAAGGCGGTAACAATATTAAAGCTTTAACCGGCAGAAATATTGCCACACTTAGCAGCAATATGATCAGGTTTACAGGTAAAGAAAAGATGAACGGCTATGTCGCCTTTAACATGAATGACTTAAACATTATGGTCATTCCAAAAGAGCGGGCATGGTTTGCATTAGACAGCATTGATTTAACCGGTGTTGGTTCAGCGCAGTTAATGGCCGGCTGGCAAAAGCCGCCAAAATATGGTTTTGACATTGAAATACATCTCGATGCGCCTAATGGCACCTTGCTTGGTACAGGCAGTTTAATACCCCGGGGCAAAGAACAGTCTACCGTGGTAAATATTCAATTAAAACCCGTTACCGATGCAAAATATCATACGCTTTATATTGTATCCAAAGCAAAAAATGAAGCAGAAGATACCAGGGCCGGTATTAACGCCATCCGGTTTAATTGACAGGTTTGATTAGTGAATAGTAACTTTTAATAAAGACATCTTGCATAGGCACTTTCACGGCATACATCACTCGCGTGAAGGTGCCTATGCCTGAAGCTTAATATTTTTTCATGATATTTATAAGCATATCTGCTATAACAAAATTGCCTTTGTCGGAAGGATGCAATCCATCATAGGTCATATTGATGGCATCAGCAGGATATGGATATTCATCTGTATCCGGGTTAAAAGGAATATCAATAAAATGCGGATAAGTATAATTCCTGTAGTTGCCTGTCTGCGGGTCTTTCAGGCGCTTATAACGTATAAGATTTTGATAGTTCATGCCGCTTTTATAATATAGGTCAACAAGGTCAAAATGTTCGTATGCGACAATGGCAATTACCGCATCTGCAAACTGGGAAAGCATCTGGCCGTTCTTCGCTTTATAAGAACCCCAGGCATTATTTTTCATATCGTTGATGTACACAAAGTCCAGGCGCTGCATTGGTGTTATAAGAATGATTTTAGCATCTTTATTCAGTGAGCGCAGTTTATTAGTGATGATTCGAAACGAGCCATATACTGTGCTGTTGCCGGTATTGTTTTTATAGTCTTCAATACTTCCCAATACACGCCCTGCCCACCAGTCGTTTGTACCTAAAAAAACAGAATATACATCTGCTTTTGTAAGGCCAAGTTCTTCAATCTTATCGGCAATGCCGCCGGCCGTCCAACCGTTATGCCCCTGGTTGATATAATGGATATATGGCAGCCTCTCAGTAACCAATGTCATATAACCTTTCGTAACACGGTTACCGGTTTCGTTGGTATGGTCATTCAGGTAAGTGATAGAATCGCCGATGGCCGTCCATGTTATTTCTTTTTTTGTAAAGGAAGCGGCGATGGCGGCAGCTATAATAAGTAACAGCAATCGTTTCATGAGATTCAAATTATTCAGCAAATTTAATTACCTGCATTCCGTATGTTCAAGATAAATATTAGAACAGAAATCCTTCATCTCTTAAGTTAAAGTCACAAGCGAAATATTTTAACAGTATTTCCATAATTTTAGTTAGCTTAACTAAAAACTTAATCATGAAAGCACTTTTGTTATCCATGCTTATTCCTTTTTTATTCAGCAGTTTTACCATTGCACATCAGGCCGGACTTACTGATGCAGAAAGAAAATTTGCTGTTGATCATTTAAACCAAACGAGAACAGATTTATTAAATGCCGTAAAAGGTTTATCTGTAGCCCAATTGAATTTTAAACCTGCGCCGGATCGCTGGTCTGTGTTAGAATGTGTACAACATATCACTTTATCGTCGAAAGGGTTGTTTGGTTTTGTGCAGCAAACATTGCAAACACCAAACGATAGCGGTTTCAAAGCATCCATCACCGATGAGCAATTGATCAAAGGCACGGAAGACAGGTCGCATAAATTCCAGGCTGCCGAACCTTTTAAACCCGTGCATTCGCCTTATAAAACTTTAGACGAAACATTAAATGCTTTCAATGCAGACAGAGATAGTCTAATAATGTACGTGCAAACTACCAGCGACGATTTAAGAGGCCATATTGCGCCGCTGCCCTTTGGAAAGGCTGATGCTTATCAATTAGTGCTTTTAATTTCCGCACATACCAACAGGCATACACAGCAGTTAAATGAAGTAAAGGCCGATCCGGATTTTCCAAAACAATAATTGTTACTTTAGACGGTAAGCTGCTCTAAAAGCACTTTCCAGCACATTGGGATCCTAAGCTTAGAATTCCACGTGGACAAGTTGTCGCG